>Ga0206129_10002168_pt1 | contig 24955 bp, 21 predicted proteins | sample Helgoland_Spring_8_FD_148616 | JGI IMG/M metagenome (GOLD analysis project Ga0206129, IMG submission 148616) | Pelagic subsurface seawater microbial communities from Kabeltonne, Helgoland, North Sea - Helgoland_Spring_Bloom_20160502_2 | ecosystem: Environmental > Aquatic > Marine > Epipelagic ...
TACCGCCTACTTTTTTAGTCAGTGCCTACTCTGATCCCGTCGTGGTTCAGATCCACGGCAAGGCGAACTATCTAAACTGTAACACGTTTCGAGAGTTCATCGAAGAGAGGGTTAGCGCAGGTAAGGCACACATCGTGCTCGACTTCGAAAATTGCAAAGGGATGGACAGCACTTTCCTCGGCATTCTGGCAGGCACCGCGCTGGAGTTGCGCAAGCAAACGCCTCCCGGCGTATTGATCGTTTGTAAACTAGGTGAGCGTAATCACGAACTCGTCTGCAACCTCGGCCTGCAAAATCTCCTCACTATCGGCGAGGACCTGCCGGGCAACTCCGACTCTGACGCCATCGTCGATTTTTCAGTTCTTGAAAATGTCGAAGTCTCGGTCGCCAAGAACGTGCTCAAGGCGCATGAGGATTTGGTCAAGGCCAACACCGAGAACGCTGCGAAATTCCAAGATGTCATCGCCTTCCTGAAAAATCAGGTTGAACCGAAAGACCAGGAGTGAGCGGTAACTAATATTGGCTCGCGTAAAGAAATTTGAATTCTGATGTCGTTTTTTCTTGGAGCTTTAGCCGGACTGTTGGGCATGTGGTTGCTCTACACTGGTAAGCGTAGACACATCAAAATGATCGAAGACGAGAAGCAACTCCTGCAACAGGAGAAGCAAATCGTCGTCGAGTTCATGCACAACATGGTCGGGGCTGTCGCTGAAGGCAGCGACCGTGCCGCCATGTTTCAACGCATCATCCATGCCGCGATTCTCAGCACCGGCGCGATGAGTGCCTGTATCTTCGAAAAGCGCGACGACGACACGCTCAAAGGCATCGCTGTCGAAGGTCTGTTCCCGCCGCAGCGAGAACTACCCGAGGGTATCAGCGCTAGACTTACCACCCGCACACAATTCCTCGAGACCATCCTCAAGTCCGAGACCTTTGAAATGGGCGAAGGCTTGATCGGCCAGGTCGCCAAGTCCAAACGTGCGCAGCTGATCGCCGATGCGAGCAACGACCCGCGTGTCATCCAGCATAACGATCCCGCGCTCAAAGTCCGTTCTATCATCGTCGCCCCTGTGCTCTTTCAAGACCGCCTTATCGCGGTGCTCGCGGTTGCCAACCCCGCCGACGAGCTCGCCTTTACCGATACCGACTTTTCACTAGTTGAATCGCTCGCCGAACAGGTTGGCCTCGCGGTGCATAATAGCGATGCCATGCAACTCCAAATTGAGAAGAACAAACTCGATCTTGATATCGAACTCGCCAGTAACATCCAGAGCCTACTTCTACCAAGCCAATTCCCCTCCAGCCCCAACATTGAATTTGCGGCGCACTATACCGCCGCGCAGAAGATCGGCGGCGACCTTTACGATGTGTTCGCCATTGATGACAATCGAATCGGCGTCGCCATTGCCGATGTTTCCGGCAAGGGCATCTCTGCTTCCATCTTGATGGCAATCTGCCAGACCAATCTGCGCCATATCTCGCACCAACTAGACTCCCCCGCCGAAGTGCTCAGAGCGATCAACGCACAAATGCAAAGTTCCATGCGGCGCGATATGTTTATTACCATCATCTACGCGATCATCGACCAAGCGAAGCAGGAGATCACTTTTGCGCGCGCAGGCCACGAGCTGCCATTCCTTTACCACCGCTTCAACGATGGCACCTGCAACGTCGAAACCATCCAGTCGCAAGGCATGGCCCTTGGCATGGTGCCACCCGACGTTTTCGACCTCACGATCAAAGACAAGACCGTGCCATTCAGCAAAGACGATGCGCTAATTTTCTACACCGATGGCGTTACCGAAAGTATCAATTCCAGCGGCGAGGAATACTCCGGGGAACGCCTGATGAATGCGCTCAAAACTCACGGCAACGGCAGCGCCCAATCGATCCTCAATCAGTTAATGAGTAGTGTGCAGCGCTTTTCTGGCGGCGAAGGCCAACCCGATGACCTCACCTTGATCGCTATCAAGCATAGCTGATTCGCGATCGCCGGTCTCCCGACTGGACCAGAGCATCCCACTCACAGCAAAGCCGCGCTCACTCGCCCAAAAGTCACCTGAGCAGTGGCACGATGAAACTTCGGAGTTCCGCAATCACCTCGGCGAATTCGATAAACTCCAAATCACTCTTTCGCAGAAATGCCCTCCATTGCATCTGCTTGCTCGGGTCATTTGCAAACGTATCCGTCAACGCAAGCGGCACACCTAGAGGCACCTCAGTCTGACGACGCTCAAAAGTCAATTTGATCGATTCAATCAATAGTGAACGCTCAAAATCCATATGCTTGCAGAGCCAATACATATCATAGAAATCCTTCATCCGGCTATTTGATCGACCAAGCGAAACAGCCGCTTCCAATTTTTCTGCAATCACAGTCTGAGGTGGATACGCAAGCAGAGGTGATACAGGAAAATCGAGCACCCCATGCCACTGCACCTTCACTGGCTCTGGGATGATCACATCGCCATAGCCAACATCCACCTGGACGGGAATTCTAGCGTTGCCGAGCACTGCAACCATACGAACCCGTATGCCACCATATACATTGTCGTCACGTATCGGCTTAGCCGCACAGTCTTTCCAGCTCAAACCATCTTCCTCATTGAGCCTGGCCGCACAAATCTCTGAAAAGATTGAGACCAATGATTCTGCATCGACTTCACCATAACTTAGAAAATCAGCATCCCTCGTTGGACGGTGGGCAGCCCCAGACCAAATCTGAAACAACTGTGCCCCTTTCAACACAAAGCGATCTGCATAACGGCTCTGACTCAGGCGCCAGAATAAACGCCCCAAGGCATATTGCTCCATCAGTGCCCCCAGCTCCAAGCCATTCGCTCGCGCATGGTTCAACAGTTTTGCCTTAATCGATGCCGAGTAGTTCCTCATGCCAACATCTCCAGATAAGGCAGCATGAAACGCTCCACCCGATTTATTTTCGCATACAGAAGCACCTCCGCCGCCTTCGCACGATGCGGCACCGTTTCTCGCAGCACATTCAGGCACAGTTCCAGCCCCACTTCCCTGCGATACTTAAAACAATCAGCCACCGTGCGAGCGGGGCTTGTAATACGTACACTCATTCCGTTTAGCACATGCGTCTCCACTCCGTCAGCAAGCGCCGCCTTCACTCGCGTGCGGACAATACGCACTGGCGGGTATTTGATATTAGGCGTCGTGGCTCCCATCGGCAGTTGCAACCAAACCGCCCGCGCAGGCTGCGAACCAATACCATGAAATGCCAGCGCACTCAGAAGAACGATCACCCCCTTTGGAACCATCGCAGCAACTGTCGCAATCGACGTATGCTCATCCCAATCAACGTCGGGATTCTGATACACGCCTCGACCGACACGCTCAAGTCGCCCCTGGCTTACCAGACGCGATAGCAGCCCAGTCGAGAGCCCAAGCTGACGCACGTCACACGCCCGCAGCAGAGGATGCTTACGGGAAAGCTCAAGGATTTGATCTGTAGAACTCTGTCGCATAATGGTTCGAACTACATATCAAAACATCAAAGTGATATGTATTTTGCAACATTTAATTAATACTGGGATCGACTGGCTTCGTAGATCCAGAGATCATCCTAAAGCTCATATTTTTACTATTTCTAGACAATGTGAAGAGCGAGCGCGAGTTGATGCGAATCGTTCCTGAGCGCTTCGATTATCTCTGGTTTCTTGGATATGGGTGGATGGGAGTGTGATCGCTGCGGATGACTCGCAAGGCTCGGTGGTTCGGGCAGGTTCCGAATTGATTGCTGAATGCCGGATTCAATCTTCGCCGTGCACGTGAAGGGTCTAGCAGTTGCGGAGAACCAAAGCCGAAAATGTGCCAAAAAAAGCTCAGGAAATTTCCCTGAGCTATTTGATCAAACTTTCTAACCGCAAATGTCTACCGACTCAGGACGCCTGTAGGCGGCGCAAACTTGGTCAAGTTGATGCCTGCGACCGCTGCTTTGTATTCATCCAGGTTGGGAGTTCTACCAAGAATCGCAGAAAGGACGACCACTGGTGTCGAAGCGAGTAAGGACTCGCCTTTCTTACGATCGGAATCTTCCACGACTCGGCCCTGGAAAAGGCGTGTCGAGGTTGCCATCACCGTATCACCCTTGGCAGCTTTTTCTTGGTTGCCCATACATAGGTTACAGCCAGGACGCTCGAGATACATCATGTTTTCGTATTCAGTGCGCGCCGCGCCCTTCGGAGCATCATCGTCGAATTCGAAACCAGAATATTTCTGCAACATCTCCCAATCACCTTCGGCCTTGAGCTCATCAATGATGTTGTAGGTCGGCGCGGCCACCACCAGCGGCGCTTGAAACTTCACTTCACCTTGTTGCGCTTCCAGATTTTTAAGCATCTGCGAAACGATTTTCAGGTCGCCCTTGTGAACCATGCAGGAACCGACAAAACCAAGATCCACTAACTTCTCACCCTTATAGTAAGAGAGTTCGCGAATTGCATCGTGCGTATAGCGCTTGGAGACGTCATCGTTATTCACATCCGGATCCGCGATCATCGGCTCAACAATTTCATCTAGATCGACCACGAACTCCGCAGAATACTTGGCGCTTGCATCTGGCATCAGAGCTGGCTTCTCGCCTGAACGAATTTCTGCAATGCGCTTATCCGCGGTATTGACCAAGCCTTGCAGCACCTGCCCAGCGTTATCCATGCCCTTCTGGATCATAATCTGAATGCGGCCCTTCGCAATCTCCAGCGATTCAATTAGCGTCTCATCTTGAGAAATACAGATCGAGGCCTTCGCCTTCATTTCCGCGGTCCAGTCCGTAAAGGTGAACGCTTGATCCGCAGGTAGGGTGCCAAGGTGAACTTCAATCACGCGGCCCTGGAATACATTGTCGCCAAATTTCTTGAGCATTTGCGTCTGCGTTGCATGCACCACGTCGCGGAAATCCATGTGATCCTTTAAATCGCCCTTGAAGGTGACTTTGACCGATTCAGGTATTGGCATCGTTGCTTCACCCGTCGCGAGCGCCAGCGCCACCGTTCCAGAGTCCGCGCCGAAAGCGACGCCTTTGGACATGCGGGTATGTGAATCACCACCAATAATGACCGCCCATTCATCCACAGTCAGGTCATTCAAAACCTTATGGATCACGTCCGTCATGGCGTGATAGACACCCTTCGGGTCACGCGCGGTGATGAGCCCGAACTTATGCATGAACTGCATGAGGCGAGGAATGTTCGCCTGCGCTTTCTTATCCCAGACGGAGGCGGTGTGACAGCCAGATTGGTACGCGCCATCCACCGTCGGGGAGATGACGGTTGCGGCCATCGCCTCTAATTCCTGAGAAGTCATCAGGCCTGTGGTGTCCTGCGATCCGACAATGTTGGCGCGGACTCGGACATCAGACCCGGCGTGTAACACGACTCCTGCCGTCACGCCAACAGCGTTCTGATTGAAGATCTTCTCAACCGCGGTGAGCCCTTGGCCTGCATGCGAAATCTCCTTGGAAGGCGCAAAGACAGGCGTTAACTCGACGCCGAGCGTTTGAGCAGCGAAGCTCTGCAGCTTTTTGCCAAACACGATGGCATAGGAGCCACGCGCCTTGATGAATTCGACTTTTTGCGGCGTTAAGGCCGATGAAATATCCACCAGCTCTTGGTCGCCGTTATACAATTTCTTCGTCTTGGTATTAATCTTCAGCACCGTGCCGGTCGCAACCGAGTACACCTGCTCAAGCACAGCATCGCCACACTCGTTCAAGACTGGGTGACCGTCCGCATCTAACTGCTTCACCCAATTTTTGAGGTCGATTCCAATACCGCCCGTCACACTGACTGTCGTCAAAAAGATAGGGGATATGCCATTGGTGCCAGCAATAATCGGCGCAAGATTGACGAATGGCACGTAGGGGCTGGCTGGCTTTCCAGTCCAGAGAGCCACATTGTTAACCCCTGACATACGAGAGGAGCCCACCCCCATCGTGCCCTTCTCGGCGATCAACATCACACTCTTGCCGGGATGCGCCTGCTGCAGTTCTTGGATTTCCGCTTGTGCCGCCTTAGAAATCATGCACTTACCATGCAGTTCACGGTCGGCACGCGAGTGCGCTTGATTGCCGGGGGACAGTAAATCAGTCGAGATATCGCCCTCTCCAGCGATGTAGGTCACCACCTCGATCTCTTCGGCGACCTCTGGAAGTTTGGTAAAGAATTCGGCCTTGGCATAGCTCTCCAGAATATCTGTAGCGATTGTATGCCCCGCCTGGTAAGCGGCCTCGAGGCGATCCGTATCCGCCTCATACAGGAATACTTGAGTCTTGAGTACGTCTGCGGCAGCGCTCGCGATCGCGGCATCCTCACCCAAAGCTAAATCAAGCAGCACCTCAACCGAGGGGCCGCCTTTCATGTGCGACAACAGCTCAAAGGCAAACGTAGGTGTGATTTCTTCGACCACCGACTGACCAACAATGATCTCCTTCAGAAATGCCGCCTTGACACCTGCAGCACTCGTGGTGCCCGGTAAAGTATTGTAAATGAAGAAGTTAAGCGAATCCTTGCGATGTTCGTTAGCCGGATCCTTTATCTGCTCAATTATTTCAGCGAGCAATGCTGCACCATCGATTGGTAAGGGGTGTAAGCCCTGGCTTTTTCGTTCGTCGATCTCTTTTAAATAGTCAATATATGTGTCCATAGATGCCATGAAATATGCCTTCCGAAGCTTAAGTATCGCAAGAAGATTCTGGGCACTTGGCGGGTTTTGTTTTTTGTTTTAGGCGTCACTCGCAGCAGTCAGAACCTGCATCGATGATGACCGCCTGGCTTCATTCCAACCACAGGCAGGGCTGCTCTGGCGGCGCTACCCGATCCGACGACCCCGACCTGAATATACTCAAACACAGCCACGGACGGCGACTTCCTGCAACAAAACCCTAACTCTGCAGCTATATAAGGTGGTAATTATTTGACATTCAGAACCTTCCGCGTGAAAAACTTCACAGACTTCTGCACTCGGAGGTCATTGCACTTAAAAATTTTAAACACGTGTTCGGCTTTCTCTCAAACGACATCGGAATCGATCTAGGCACTGCAAACACACTGGTGTTTGCAAAAGACAAGGGCATCGTCCTGCGCGAGCCCAGTGTTGTAGCGATCTACACGTCGACCAAGAAGGTCTGCGCGGTTGGCTCTGACGCGAAAAAAATGCTCGGTCGTACGCCCGGCAACATCACCGCGATCCGCCCAATGAAGGACGGCGTAATCGCCGATTTCGAAATTACCGAAGCCATGCTTCGGTATTTCATCAAGAAAGTAAACCGCACTAGAACTTTTGTCGCACCGCGCATCGTCGTCGCTGTTCCATCCGGAATCACCGAAGTGGAGCGCCGCGCGGTTAAAGACTCCGCGATTCGTGCTGGCGCGCGCGACGTCGTGCTACTCGCCGAGCCGATGGCTGCTGCGATTGGCGTGGGTCTGCCGATTGACGAACCAGCGGCGAACATGATTGTCGACATCGGCGGTGGCACCACCGAAGTGGCAATTATCTCCCTCGCAGGTGTAGTCTACACCAAAAGTATTCGCGTCGGTGGCGATGAGATCGATAACGCGATCGTCAACTATATGAAGCGCGCCTACAATTTGATGATTGGTGAGCGCACTGCCGAAGAGATCAAGATTCGTGTCGGATCAGCCTTCCCACTCGAAGAAGAAGTGTCCATGGAAGTACGCGGTCGCGATTCCGTCGCTGGCCTGCCCAAAACGATCACCATTTCATCCGCCGAAATCCGAGACGCACTCGCTGATACCATGACATCGATTGTCGAGATGGTTCGCAATGCGCTGGAGCGCTGCCCGCCGGAACTATCTGCAGACCTCATCGACCGTGGATTCGTCCTCGCTGGTGGCGGTGCGATGATTCGTGGCCTCGACCAGTTGCTAAGCGATGCCACCGGTCTACCGGTGATCATTGCAGATGACCCACTCAGTGCAGTCGCAAACGGCACCGGGTTGGTGCTGGAGGAATTGGCCTTTCTATTGAAAGACCTCACTGGGAACCCTAAATAAACGCTGCACGTGGCGAAATTCCGCCTCGATAAGTTCAAGCCGATGGTCGCCTTAGGCGTCTTTCTTGTTGCGTGGTGGATCGTGCCAACCCTGACCAAGTCGTTCCTGCCATTTGTTCGCGTCAGCTTTACTGAATTCCAAGCCCCTGCGTGGATCGTTTCCTCCTATCTGGATGACCTCGAAAGCTTCTGGGCGCGACGCAGTCATTCAAAAATCGAGCTGATCGAAGCAGGCCAAGAACTCGCGCGGCAAAAAGCTTTTTATCAACTGCTAGACCAGCGCAACAAGATCCTTGAAACTGAAGTCATGCGCCTCGAGTCAATTCTCGACATGCCGAGTCGGCGCGAATTTCGCTATGAAGTCGCCCGCGTAGTTCGCCGTGACCTCAGCGCATGGTGGCAACAGATCGTCATCCGCAAGGGCGAGGACTATGGTATCACCGCAGGAGCGGCGGTGATTTTTGCTGGTGGCGTCGTCGGCCGTGTGGTCGAAGTCAACGCCTTCACCAGCCGCGTCGAGCTCATCAGTAGCCCAAACTTTCGCATGGCCGCCAGCTTTGAAGGTGACATTCGCCCCGTCGTCTACCAAGGCGTGCCGCAAAGCGGCTTTGGCAGTCCCACGGGTGAAGTGCGCGATGCACCGCAAGATTTAGTCGCCAACACACAAAATCCGCTCCGACTCGTCTCCACCCGCTTGGGTGGCACCTTTCCGCCAGGACTCATGATCGGCAGCGTCAGTTGGCTCGAACCAGGCAGCACTGGGATCTTCCAAGCTGGCACTGTGCAATTAGATAAGCGCTTACTGGGCCTACAAGAAGTCTCGGTGCTGATCCCCTTGAACCCTCTCAATTACGACCGCGATGTTCCTTGATCCACGCGTCATCATCTTGTTTGCGGGGAATGCGCTCCTGCTCTTTCTCTGCCTGTTGGTGAACTCCAGCTTGGCTCCGTTATCGTTGTATCTAGTGCTGTTGGGGCCGATGCTCGTGCTGCCCGCACTGTACCTCAATCACCGCTCTTTCTTTCTCTGCACTTTGCTCACTGGACTCTGGGTCGATGCCGCCCTGCCAGCAGCCTTCGGCCTCTTTACTTGCGGCTTCCTAGTCATGGGCACCCTTATCGCAATGACGCGCATACGCTTCCGCGCGGAGCACAATTACCACCCGATCTTACTCGCGCACATCGTAAACTTTGTCTGCCTCGTGCTGCTCACAGCCAGTCAAGGACTTCACACTCTCAGCGCGCCCGCCTTCTGGTTGCAGCTAATGATCACGGCGCTGCTCTCCCACGCAGCCCTACTCATTGTCGCTCCCTGGTTTTTTAATTTACAGCGGCTCCTGTTCGAACTCTGCCATGTCGACACTGAGCCGGACGAATTCCCGATGCTATGAGTCAATACGATGTGCATAGAGGGGAAAACCCGCGCATCCTGTTTTTTTTATGGATCGTCCTAGCAGCCAGTGCCGTACTGATCGGCGGGCTCGGCTCGAGCCAGTTGATCGATATTCGCAAATACCAAGAAATCGAAAAACGCCAAACTGAGCGGCGCGTCCTTACCCCTGGCCCTCGCGGCGATATTTATGATCGTAACGCCAACCTACTAGTCGGCAACCGCCCGCACTACTCCGCCGTCGCCTACCTCGACGACCTGCGCCTCGATTTTCGCCAAGAATACTCGAAGATCATCCGCGCCGAACGTGTGCGGATCAAAGACACATACGAAAATACGCCCGAAGACGAGCGCCCACGCGATCCCCCCACACCGAATTACAACGATTGCGCATGGACCGCCCGCCTCAACGTCGTCAATCGCTACGTCGCCAAGATCAACGCCATCTCGGGCAGGGGTGATTCCATCTCCAAAAGTACCCTAATCCGTCACTTCAACGAGCAACTGCTACTGCCGCTGCCGCTGGTCGAAGATCTCACCCCCGACCAATACGCCCGACTCGTCGAACAACTCCCAGTCAACTCGCCGATTCAAATTCACACCGGTACCGCTCGCTACTACCCCTACGGTAGCGCCGCGGCTCATCTGCTCGGCTATGTGCAAAACGCCCTGCCCGACTCGAGTGAGTTCCCCGACGATGGCATCAAGAACTTCACTTTTAAAACCAAAATCGGTAAAACTGGACTCGAACGTTCCTTCAATCAGCTGCTTTCCGGCAGCACCGGGATGGAGCTATGGCGCGTCGATCCACTCGGCTTTCAAGATACACGGCTCGATAAGATCGCGCCCCAACAAGGCGAAAATCTTATCACCAGCATCGACATCGATCTACAGTTGGCCGCCGAAACTGCACTCGGCGAACGTACCGGTGCGGCCATCGCGCTCGACATTCACAGCGGCGAAGTACTCGCCCTAGTCAGCCATCCGACCTACGACCTCAACCAACTAAGCCCCTTCATTCCGCGCAAGACCTTCGAAGCCATCAACCAGCGCGGCGCATGGCTCAACCGCGCGGTGCAACTTTCCTACCCGCCAGGCTCCACCTTTAAGCTCATCACTTCCATCGCCGGCATGCGCAACGGCATCATCGACACCGCCACCTCGCACGATTGCCAAGGGATGCACCGAGTCGGCAATCGCGTGTTCCGCTGCCACTCGCGCTACGGCCACGGCGAAACCGAGCTCGCCGGCGCGATCGAAGGCAGCTGCAACGTATTTTACTACACCACAGGCTTAAAAATTGGTATCGATCTGCTCAGCGCCGAAGCCAAGCGCTTCGGACTCGATCAAAAAACTGGCATCGAAATCCCGTTTGAAACCAGCCGCCTCGTCGTGCCGTCCAAAGCCTGGAAAAAGGATAAGGGCCTCGGCGGCTGGGTGCCTGGCGACACCGCCAACACCGCGATCGGCCAAGGCTTTCTCTTGCAGACTCCATTGCAAATGGCCACCGCCATCGCTTCGATTGCACGCGGCGAGACACGCACTAAGCCGACGCTTGAAGCCCTCTCGCGCGAAGACGCCATGCAGGTCAAGCATGGCGGCGAATCGATTGGCCTGACGAGCGAACAAACGCGCCTACTCTGGGAAGGGATGGAGCAAGTCGTCGGCCCTGACGGCACCGGTCGCTTGGTGCAAATCGACGACTTCCGCATTGCCGGCAAAACTGGCACCGCCGACTTTCGGGCTCACGGTAAAGAAGTGAACCTCGCCTGGTTCATCGGCTTCGCTCCAGTGGAGAATCCACAAATCGCCGTCGCCGTCATGGTCGAAGGCACCCGCGAAAGCCACACTTACCACGGCGGCTCCACTGCAGGTCCAGTAGCGAAAGATATGTTCCTCAAGTTCATTGAGAACTATCCGGAACGCGCGGGGTTCCCGACTGCGCGCTAGTGGCACGCGGCCCTAAGGTGAACCCAGTCGCTACGTTCGAACCTCGTAGCGAGCGGGTTTACCCCGCGATGACAGCGCAAACAGCCCTACCGCTCGAAACAACGACGCCACCCGCGCCGCTGCGCCCCGCACACGCGTGGAAACGACGGAGCGTTTCCCTCCAGCTGACGCACCGATACATGGAGGGCACTGCGCCGCCAGTGCCACCGCACGTGATACTGGCTGAACCCGGTCGCTACGTACGAGGCACGCCGCGCTTGAAACGTGCACAGCTACAGCTTGCGGATATCCGCGTAGCTCCCACTCGTGCGCTGCCGTAATTCTGGAAAAGCGCCGATCAATCGGCGCGCACAAGTTTCGCCATCAGGCATCTGCTCGGTGCCTTTCGCAGCTTTCAAGATGGCCAACGGTTTGTAGCGCTCATCCGCGGGCAGATTAGTTAAATAATCCTGCATCGCCGTATCGACCAGTCCTGGTGCTAACGAGGTGAAATGCGTCCGCGGTTGCTCGCCCGCGTAAAGTTGGATCAGCATATTCAGCGCCGCTTTGGATAGACTATAGCCATTCCAACCGCGACTGCCAGACAGTGAGGCACCCGATGAGATCGCTACTACTTGCTGCACCGACCGCTCCTCAGTAAACAGCGTATCGAGCAGCCATTTATTTGCCCAGACGTTGATCTCCATGGTTTCGCGCAGATCACTCAACGGAGTCGCCTGCATGTCGCGAATTTCTCCGAGCTTAGCGGCATTGAGGATGACCGTATCGAATTGCGCCACGCCACTGAGCCACTCAGCCAGTGCCGGTTGTCCTCGCTCGGCATCTGCCAAATCGATCGCTTGAAAAATGAGCCCTTGTGCAATCAGCTCTTCGGGCGCATTTCGGCTGCAGCCATACACCGTGGCGCCTTGCTCGAGATACACTTTTGCGAGGCCGTGCCCCAATCCGAAACTCACACCTGTAATTAAAATAGTCTCTGCCATGCAGCTACGCTAGTTATTCCACGTCGGGTATAAACAGAAAAGCACTCTCAAACTAAAATCAATGACGCCACCGTTGCCAAATCGCGGCAATCGCCCTTAACACCGTCCACTCAAAATTTAAATCATGACGGCAAAAAATTACTGCCCACGCCAAGTATAGGCATGGCACAGCGCGACGGCCGCGGCGTCGGATTCGTCTAGGCGATCCGTTAAATCGGTGCCGGTGATACTCTGAATCGTGCGCGCCACTTGCTCCTTGCTCGCCCGCCCCGCACCCGTAACCGCTTGCTTGATACGCAGTGGCGCATACTCAAACACTGGCAACCCACGCATCGAGGCCACTGCGATCGCCGCGCCACGCGCAGCGCCTAGAATCTGCGCAGTCTGAAAATTCTGTACGTAAATCGTCTGCTCGATCGCGACGTGCTGCAATTTATGTTTATCGATGAAATCTTCCACTTGATTGCCGATCGCGCCCAGACACTCGATCTGCGAGATCGCGGGCTTCAACTTGAGCGTCGCAGTTTCCACCACCCGCACCTTGCCGTTCGGGGTGTAGTCTAGGACCGCGAACCCGCTACCACGCAAACTCGGGTCGATCCCCAGCACGATCCCTTTGAATTGCACCGTGCGCATTGGCACCGCGTTCTTCGCGCTAGCAGATTGACCACCGCCACGAGCAATATGCTCGGCCCAAAGTTTGCGTGTCGATTTACGTGCCATTGATGTAAGGAGACTTGAGGGAGGAGGGAGGAGGGCTGAGGGAGGAGAGCTGAGAAAAGAGATGGGAGACGCGAGATGGGAAGTCAAACAAGGCGTCACCACTCCGCAAGCCTCAAGCCTCAGCCCTCAAGTCTGTTCCTTCACTTGCCCAGAGGGCACCCAGTTCAGTCACCCTTCGCTTCGCTCAGGGCAAACCTCCGGTTTACCATCTGCGCACTCTCGTGCTTCGTCAGCCCTCAGCCCTCAAGTCTCAGCCCTCAGCTCTCAGCCCTCCCCCCTCAGCCCTCAGGCAATCAGCTTTAAGCCACCGATAACAACAAAGACCCAGATCAGAACTTCAAACACCTTTTGATTGATACGCTTCACGATCAGCGGAGCAATCAGCGCTGCGCCAATCGCATATGGCATGAAACTGGCACTCAAGCCGAGCGAATCGAAATCAATGATACCAAGGTCCAGCATCAACGGCACCTTGATACAGTTCACCAATAGGAACAACCAAGCCGAGGTGCCGATGTAAGCATATTTCGGCAGACCCGAAGCAATGAAATACAACGCCGCGACTGGCCCTGCCGCATTCGCCACCATCGTCGCAAAGCCACCAATAATACCCGTGGTCGCAATGAACAACGGATGATGCGGCAACTGGTCCTCTCCTCCGTGATTGCGGCGACTCCACTTGCGCAAGAAATGCACGCCAGTCATCGACAGCAGAATCACGCCGATCATCGACCGCACATGCGCATCATTGACGTGACTAAAAATAAAGTAGCCGATCAGAATCCCGACCAGCATCCACGGCAACAGGCGGAAGATGTAGGCCCACTGCGCATGTCGCCGATAAATCACGACCGCCATAATGTCGGCGGAAATCAGAATCGGCAGCAATACCCCAACCGACGTCTTTGCCGGCAGCGCCAGCGCCAACAGCACTACTGTCAAATTACCCACGCCAGGCAACCCGCCCTTGCCGAACCCAACAAAAGCCGCACCGAGTGCGATTACGGCGTATTGCCAAAGTTCCAGAGCCTGCATGATTACGCAGCCTTGCAGCCGACAACCAGATTCCAAGCTCTAAGGTTCGTGCGTCCCGTGGAAGCGACACTCTTGGCGCTTTATTTTTCACCATTCTGCACTGAGCAAAGCGACAAGAGTGTCGCTTCCACGCTTTGCACCTCGGCGGCCAAGTCGTTGTGATCATCTGACACACGGCGCAAAACTCGCTTTGCCAGTGTCCTACAAAAGAATTCTCCACCCTAACTTCATTCTTCACAACTCAGCCAAAGCCGACACTGTGCTTGCCATGCGTTGGAAATGTATTTGCGCCTATGACGGCACAGACTTCGGCGGTTGGCAGCGCCAGCCGCATGGCGACGCGGTGCAAAATCACATCGAAGCGTCGCTGTGCAATATCTTTGCCTCCACTGTGCAGATCCATGGCAGCGGCCGCACCGATGCCGGCGTACACGCCAACGGCCAATGCTTCCACTTCGACGCCGATTGGAAGCATCCCCCTGAAAAGTTGATCCGAGCACTGCATGCGCAATTGCCGACGACGATCCAGATCAAATCGATCCAGCCAGTGAGCGACGAGTTCCACGCCCGTTTCTCAGTCATCGGCAAGCGCTACACTTTTCGCTACTTCCTAGGACGCGCCGAGCCCCGCGACCATCGCTACGTCTGGGCCTGTCGTGACATCCCGCTTGACCTCGAGGCGATGAATGCCGCCGCGCAGCGCTTGATCGGCAAGCACGACTTTACTGCCTATAGTGCCAGCCACAACAAAGACAACGACCCAAACCCAGTCAAAACGGTTAGCCGCCTCGACATCATTCAACACGGCCAACAACTCACCCTCACCGCCGAAGGCTCTGGCTTCCTATATAAAATGGTCCGCAGTTTCGCCGGCGCATTCTACGCCGTCGGCCGCGGACGCCTAAGTCCCGAAGATATCAGCGAGATTCTCGCCAGCAAGCAACGCACCCACCGTATCGTCACCGCTCCCGGCACCGGGCTGAGCCTCGATCACGTTTTTTATCAATAATCGCGCGTCGCCACCCAGCGCCAAGCGTTTTGCCTTGTTGAAACCAAACGTTTCGTTGAATATCAAGCGGTGAATCGTCTGATCAAAGCTGCCCTCGATCTCATCTTCCCGAGGAGTTGCGTGCATTGCGGCGATGCGATCGAAGGCGCTGCTTACGATTTTCTCTGTTCCGAGTGCGAGCAAGACATCCTGCCGTGCCTGCCGCCCGCCTGTAAAACTTGTGGCTATCCCTTTTTTGGCGCGGTGATTGGTCCCAAGGTCTGCCCGCACTGCGTTGATCTGAATCCAGTGTTTGATCAAGGCAAGGCGCTGTTCATCGCCAAAGGCGCAGGGCGCAGCCTCCTGCACAATCTCAAATACCAACAAGGCTTCTATGTATTACAGGATTTTCGCAAAATGGTCACCATTACGAGACATTACCTTGACTACATCCAAAATGCCACGCTGATCCCCGTTCCGCTACATCCGACCAAGCTGCGCGAACGCGGCTTCAATCAAAGCGAACGGATTGCAGATATGTTAATTTCGACCACTAATCGCAGCTCCACGGTCGAAAATCTACTAATTCGGCAGATTTATACGCAGACGCAAACTCGCCTAAATCAGCTGGAACGGCACCAAAACGTAAAAAATGCCTTTGCTTTAGCCCCCAATGCAGTTCTAATTCCCGATCAACAATACATCCTAGTCGACGATGTGTTTACCACGGGTTCGACGCTCAACGCCTGCGCTCGCGTCCTCCGCGATGCTGGCGCGACTCGTCTCAAAGTTGTCACCATCGGGCACGGGTAGACCACTTTCATACTTTCATACGCTTCACCTACCTAAATTATGGCTCTCTTCGGAAAACCCCAATACTCAACAGTCACCGTCAAAAAGAAGGACATCCCAAAGGATCTTTGGACAAAATGTCCGAAAACTGGTGAGATTATTTATAATCGTGTGCTCAAGGAAAACCTCATGGTAGTGCCTTCCAGTGGCTACCACTTCCCTTTTAAAGCGCGCAACCGCATCGATTCAATGCTTGATGAGGGCACCTTCGAAGAGATGGACACCGAGGTCAGCTCGCTCGACCCACTTGAGTTCAACGCCACCAGCTCCTATCCAGAAAAGCTAAAAGCGAATCAGGCCAAGACCAAGGAAACCGACACCGTCATTTCGGGCGTGGGCCAGATGGGCGGGATGCCCGTGAGCATCGCCGTCATGGATTTTCGTTTCATGGCCGCCAGCCTCGGTTCTGCAGCTGGCGAGAAGTTAACCCGCGCAATCGAGCGCGGTGTTGATCAAAAGATTCCAGTGATCATCGTCTCCGCTTCCGGAGGTGCACGCATGCAAGAAGGGATCCTCAGCCTCATGCAATTGGCCAAAACCAGCGCGGCATTGGCACGCTTGAACCAAGCGAAGATCCCTTACTTTTCGATTTTGACCAATCCGACCATGGCAGGCGTGATGGCCAGTTACGCCTCGCTCGGCGATGTAATCATCGCAGAGCCTGAAGCACTCATCGGATTTGCCGGGCCTCGCGTGATCAAAGAAACCACTCAACAGGATCTCCCTGCTGGTTTTCAAACTTCCGAATTCCTACTTGAGCGTGGTCTGGTCGATCTGATCATTCATCGAGGTGAAATGCGCGATCGTGTGATCAATTTGCTCAAGGCGCTCTATCGGGCACCTAAAGCAGCAAAAGCTAGCTAAGGCGGCATCGATATGTCCGCTCCGGCCGACTATAACGCCACGCGCGACTACCTGTATTCCCTCAAATACCAGGGCTCAAAATACGGCATTGATCGTATGCGCCTGTTCGTTGCTGCACTGGGGCATCCCGAACGTGCGTTCCCGATCATCCACGTCGCCGGCACCAATGGTAAGGGCTCAACCTGCTCGATGCTGGAGGCCATCTACCGCGCCAACGGCTACAAAACTGGGCTCTACTCGTCGCCGCACCTCGTGCGCCAAGGCGAGCGCGTGCAAGTCAACCGCGAGATTCTCGACGAGGCCGATATCGTCGCCTATACTCAGCAGCTCAAGCCCCTAGCCGAACAAATCGGCGCACATGATCCCGACGATCATCCCTCTTTTTTCGAATTCATGACGGCGATGGCATTGCTGCGCTTTGCTGAGGCGCAGGTCGATCTCGCTTTTATCGAGACTGGCCTCGGCGGACGCCTCGACGCGACCAACGTCGTCGATCCAGAGCTCTCGATCATTACTTCAGTCAGCCTCGACCATATCGAGCAACTCGGCGACACCATCGAGCAGATCAGCAGTGAAAAGGCCGGCATCATTAAGCCCGGCAAACCCGTGTTGATTGGCAAACTCCCCGCTGAAGCAGAAGCCTTAGTCCGCAAGGTCGCACAACAGAACGGCTGCCCAGTCACCTCCGTGTGCGAACGCTTCCCAGATGTTGATGCCTTGCCAGAGACCAATCTTGCTGGCTCCTGCCAACGTTGGAATGCCGCGACTGCGGTGGCGGCGACCGAAATTCTGAGTGACCGCTTCCCGATTCAGCCGGCACTGACCGCGGCAGCACTGCAATCGATCGACTGGCCGGGCCGCTGGCAAACCATTCAGCTCACCGACAAAACCCTGATCCTCGATGCGTCGCACAATCCCGAGGGTTCCGAGATGCTCGACGAAAATCTAACCAAGCTTATCGCACACTTGGGCATAAAGCCGATCATCGTCGCAGGCACACTGGGCGAATTTCGCGCGCGCAGCCTGATGGCAGTCGTCAGCAGCTACGCCAGCGAACTGCACCTGCTCGCTCCGGACCAGTCCCGTGCGACTCCCACCGATGTGCTCGAAACCTGTATCCCCGAGACGAATACAGCGCCGATTTACCACCAACAACTCGAAGATATTTTCCCCGCAGTCGGCATCTGCACGCTAGGCGTAGCCGGCGATACGATTGTGGTGACAGGCTCGCTCTATCTAATCGGTGAAGTGCTGGAGCGGTTGACCTGCGAGACGCCAGTGCAACAGGGCAAATTACAGGACACGCCGTAGCGCCATTCCTAAGCGACACTCGGGAGGGACGAGCTCCGTCTCGTCCGTTCAGCGGTTCGGTGATCTATCTCAGCGGACGGCGCGGAGGCCATCCCTCCCAAGCAGGAACCAACGAATGCTCGTTCCGCTCGCACTACCAAAACAATTATTACAACATCTTATTCGGCTCCGAGATTGCCAAGCGCCCTACAGCAGGTTTGGGTAAATAAAAATGCCTGCCAACGATCTACAGCTACTCCTTAATCTAGGGTTCATTGTCATCACCGCGGCCACTTTTGCATTTGTCGGCAAGCTCATCCGCATGCCCACCATCGTGGGTTACATCCTCGCCGGTATAGTCCTCGGGCCAGTGCTGCACCTCGTCGAACTCGACCATTCGTTGGAGCTTATTTCAGAACTCGGCATTGCCCTACTGCTGTTCCTCGTCGGCTTGGAGCTGAGTTTTGCAAAGGTCAAAGACCTCGGTCGCGTCGCCTTAATCCTCGGCGGCATACAAGTACTACTCACTGCCATTGGCGGGATGCTGGTCGCTCATTTCATGGGCTTCGCCCCGATGGAGGCGATCTTCCTCGGCGGCACGGTCACCTTCAGCAGCACCGTCGTGGTGATCAAACTGCTCGATCAAAAGGGCGTGATGAACCGCCTGTACGCGCGTATTTCGATCGCGCTCTTTCTCGCGCAAGACATCGTGGTGATCGCGGCATTGACCGTACTCACCGGCTTCGGTGGTTCGGAACCACTCGCGCCAATCGAGCTACTGATCAATTTCAGCAAGGCGTTTGGCGGGATGGCCGTGCTGCTCATCCTCGCACTTACTGCAGCACGCTATTTACTGCCAAAGCCGTTCGCATGGGCGGCGCGCTCTCCCGATACAGTATTCATTTGGGCGCTCTGCTGGTGCTTTCTCGTCGTTATTCTCGCACATCAATTTCACCTATCAGTGGAAATCGGTGCCTTCCTTGCAGGGATCGCCATCGCCCAGTTACCAATCCACGAAGACCTACATCGCCGCCTGCACCCGCTGATGACTTTCTTCATCGCGGTCTTCCTGGTGACGCTGGGGATTAAAATGGAGCTCAGTAGCTTTGCGGCGATCTGGCCCGCAGCCTTGGGGCTCAGCGCTTTCGTCTTATTGATCAAACCAATCATCGTATTCAGCATCTTAGCACGGATGCGCTTTAGCGAATACACCGCGTTCCAAACTGCAATTGCCACCGGGCAGGTCAGTGAGTTCGCATTCATCCTGCTAGCACTAGGCGCCACCACTGGACTGATCGGAGCCAATATCGTCGCACTGGGCGGTCTCGTCGGCATCACCACGATCGCACTCTCCTCCTATCTGATCATTCACAGTGAAGCACTCTATGCTGCCATCGCCCGCACCGGGCTCTTGAAGTTACTGCGCGCAAAACAGGAGCCCGACAGTGAGATACTGCGCCACCGCGAGAATCATATCATCGTAGTCGGCATGAATGCGCTCGGCCGTGAAATCGTCAAGCAACTGACAGTGCGTAACGAACGTGTGCTCGCGATCGACACCGACCCGAAGAAGCTCGAAGGGCTCGGCGACGCCGACATCTTAATCGGCAATGTCGAATATCAATCCGTAGTCGAGGAGGTCGGCCTGCGCGAAGCGCGACTGGTGGTCTCGGCCCTGCAAATCGAAGACACCAACCATTTACTCGCCTACCGCTGCCGCTCGGCCAAGGTGCCTTGCGCGATCCATGCGTTCGACCTGTCGGTGGTCAATGACCTACTCGATCTCGACACGAGTTATCTGATGATGCCCGCCGCCGACGGCATCTTACAGCAACGCCAGCTCATGCAGCAGGAAGGGATTTTCAAGTAATGAACGGCGTCTGCATACTTCTCGTCGCGGCCGCAGTCGCGTTCGGACTGGCAAAACTCATGCGCCTACCGCCAATCCCACTGCTAATATTGGTCGGCGCGGGCCTGCATGAGCTCGCCAACTTCTGGCAGGTCGAGGTGCCCGAAGACCTGCTCAGTAATATGATGGAGCTCGGCCTGGCAGTGCTGGTTTTTACCGCAGGCGTCGATCTGAGTCCACGCCGCATGCTCGGCCGCACACGCTCGATTATTATCGTGGCAACGGTTCAATTCCTGATTCTCGGGCTGGCCGGTGTGCTCACCGCATTCGCACTCGGCTACGATTTGACCACCGCGCTCTACCTCGGCTGCGCACTCTCGGCTAGTTCAACACTAGTAGTGGTGCGTCACTTACAACGTCGCCGCCAGATGTTTGAGCCGTTCGGCCGACTGGTGCTCGGCGTGCTATTGGTCCAAGACCTATTTATCCGTTCGGGCGACTGGTGCTCGGCGTGCTATTGGTCCAAGACCTATTTATCATCCTTATTATGGTGGCACTGCTGAAGGCGCCCGACGGCCTGCTCGAGAGCTTCTTCGCTCTCACCCGCGCGATCGGGCTCGGGTGCGTGGCGGTCGGCATCCACCGCTGGTTTGTGCCCTGGGTCACGCGGCGCCTCAAACTCGATGACGAAGAGTTGATGCTCGGTGCGCTCGGTATTCTATTCATATTTTCTGGGTTCGCCTACCTACTTAAACTACCGTTCCTAGCGGGCGCGTTCTTTGCCGGGTTCTCTATTTCCGCTTTCCCGATGAACGGACTGGTGCGCGGCATGCTCGGCTCGCTCTCGAGTTTCTTCCTCGCACTGTTTTTTATCAGTGTCGGCGCGTCACTCACATTGCCACCAGGCGACATGCTCTGGCACAGCTTGATTTTTATCATCGTGCTGATTGTGGTCACCGTCGGGCTTGTTTCGGTGATCAGCGAGGCCGTCGGCTTCTCCACGCGCGCCTCGATCGAGGCCGGGGTCCTGCTTTCACAAACCAGTGAGTTCTCGCTGCTACTGGCACTCACTGGCATGGCTTCTGGCCAAATTAGCGCCGAACTGTTCTCAATGATTACGCTTATTACGGTGAGTACAATGACCCTCACCCCGCTGATATCGCGCGACAAAATAACGTGGTCGTTGATGAAACTCCATCCCCGCTATCGCCGCGGCGAGTTGGACTGCGCTACTTTGCAAAACCACGCCGTGATACTCGGCTACGGACGCGCCGGCCACCAAACGCTACAAGCATTTAACGAACACGACATTCCGGTGATTGTGATCGACGAAGACGCCGCCGTGATTCGCAAATTAATTGCCGCTAAGGTGCGCTGCATTCAAGGCGACGGCTCCAATAAGCGCATCCTGGCGCGGGCTAACTGCCGCGGCGCTAAAGTTGTGATTTGCTCAATGCGCCGCACCCGCGATGCAAAAATCGCACTGGATCACCTTAAAAAATATCCGACCAAGGTCTTTATCCGCACCTTTGAACCAGAAGAAACCGAATTCGTCAAAAACTCTGGCGGGATTCCGATCGAAACCGCGCATGCCTCGGCTCACAGCATGCTCAAATGGTTGGATGTGAATTTACGGAAATGATTAACAACCAATTTCAACCCACAACCCAAAGCTCCGCGCCTCCGCGCCTCTGCGCCTCCGCGCGAGATAATTCCGTTTGCTAGGTGAGCTTGCCGAACGACTGCAACAGACAGTCTTTAAAAAATCCATGCGAATTGCTGTTTTCGCGCAGAGGCGCAGGGGCGCAGAGACTAACCATGCCCTAGAGGGAAGGTTCAAAGGGACACCAACCAACAGCGTCCACCCCACAACCCAAAGCTCTGCGCCTCCGCGCCTCCGCGCGAGATAATTCCGTTTGCTAGGTGAGCTTGCCGAACGACTGCTACAGACAGTCCTTAAAAAAATCCATGCGAATTGCTGTTTTCGCGCAGAGGCGCAGGGGCGCAGAGACTAACCATGCCCTAGAGGGAAGGTTCAAAGGGACAGCAACCAACCACTCTTACTTCGCGTTGGCCGCGACCAGCTTGTAGAAATCGACGAATAGTGCATCGGCATCGTTCGGGCCAGGTGCCGCTTCTGGGTGATACTGCACCGAGAACACCGGCTTGTCCTTGAGACGCAGGCCCTCGACCGTGTTGTCATTCAAATTAATCTCGGTGACGATCGCGCCCGCCTTCTCCAGCTCTTCGCGCGTGGAAGCAAAGCCATGATTCTGCGCAGTAATCGAGACCTTGCCAGTCTCGAGATTCTTGACTGGCTGATTGCCACCACGGTGGCCGAATTTGAGCTTAAAGGTCTTCGCGCCGATGGCATGCGTAATGATTTGATGACCGAGGCAAATACCAAAAGTCGGGTAATGCTCGATCAACTCTTTCACAGTCTTGTGCGCGTAATCGACTGCACCTGGATCGCCAGGGCCGTTGGACAGAAAGACGCCATCTGGATCGAACGCTTTGATTTCATCCGCGGTCGTGGTCGCGGGGAAGACCTGCACATCGAAACCATGATGCTGCAACTTACGGTAGATTGAAAACTTCGCACCAAAATCCATCGCAGCCACTTTGTAGCGCTTAGTGGGTGCCGCATCCGCGAGCAACTGCGTGCCTGGCACCGTGAACGGAGTGGACTGCAATGCTTCCGGGTCCCATTGGTAGGCTTCCTTCGCTGTCACTTCCTTGACAAAATCAACGCCAACGAGGCCACCAAAATCCTTAGCACGCTGCACCGCGTCTTCGTCTGAAATGCTTTCGGTACTGATGCATGCCTTGAGCGCACCGGATACGCGTAGCTTCTTAGTAATCGCACGTGTATCCACTCCTTCGATACCGGGAATGCCAGCCGCGGCGAGGTAGTCTTGGATCGACGTATTACTACGCCAGTTGCTTGAAACTGGGCTGACTTCGTGGACGATGAAGCCTTTGACCTTAGGACCATCAGATTCAACATCGTCTGGGCAGATCCCGTAATTGCCGATCTGCACCGCAGTCATCGTAACGATTTGTGAGAAATAAGAAGGGTCGGTCAGGATTTCCTGATAACCGGTCATGCTCGTGTTAAAGCACGCTTCCCCGACATTTGTTGCCTGCGCCCCAAAAGCGCGACCACGGAAAATAGTTCCGTCTTCAAATGCAATAATTCCTGTTTGAGTCGTTTTAGCCATCTTAGCCGAGGAGCAAAAAGAGAATTTCGCGCCATGCAAATCAAAAGCGGCGCTTCGTTGCAGATCAGGTGTAATTTTTGCCGGCAATCTCTCGGAGCCGCTGAGCTAGAGCGAAAGCGGCAGTGATTGAGCCTGTGGCTGAGGCTCAGTCGTGTGTGCGTTGACGCGCGCCTGCAGTGCCTCTGCGCACAGAACCCCCGTCTCACGACGGAGGCCACGGGCGTTGCGCACAAAACCAAATCAGTGCCTCTGCGCACAGAACCCCCGTCTTACGACGGAGGCCACGGGCGTTTCTAGACCGTTCAGCGTAAGACCTCGCGCAGGGTCGCGATTGCCTCATCCGTAGCGTCGAGTTGCAGCCAATAAATCATATCGCGGCACTTCTTCTCATTCGTGATCAGCCCTGCTTGACGAAGAATTCGCAAATGGTGCGAGGTCGCTGGCTGCGACAAGCCGATCCGCTCTGCGATCTTAGATACATTGCAGGGGTTCTCGCAGCTTGGCTCGGATGGCAAAATCTTTAGGATCTGCAAGCGCACCGGATCGCCGAGCGCCCACAGCTGCTTGGCAAGCGTATCGAGGTCGAGATCTGTTTCTGGAGAAGGCATTGACTTATTTAAGTATATGAATACGTAAATAGAGTCATACGGCAAGCTAGAATTCTAATCCCCACCTTCACACTTCCCCACCTTCATACTTTCCCACCTCCCAGCCTCATGTATCCAGACGACTCTCTCTCAAATTGGCATAGCGGCCAAGGCCACTGGCCTGACGTATCGCCCGACCTCTGGCAGGACTGGAAGTGGCAGCTCAAAAACCGCATTACTTCGCTGGAGCAGCTGGAGCAATACCTCGAACTGACACCCGACGAGCGAGCTGGCTGCCTGTTTGCCAAGGATAAGCTGGCACTGGCGATCACACCCTACTTTTTCAACCTGATTGACCCGAACGACCCGAACGATCCAGTACGACGACAAGTCGTGCCACATGCTGGCGAAATGCAGACCGCACCCGAGGAGTTGCTCGACCCCGTCGGCGAAGAAAACACCAAACCGGTTGATGGCATCGTGCACCGCTATCCAGACCGCGTGCTGTTTTTAGTGACCGACCGTTGCGCCGCCTATTGCCGCTATTGCACCCGCAGCCGACTGGTCTCCAATGCGCAGGATTATAACTTTCACCCAGAGTTCGAAAGCGGCCTCGAATACATCCGCACCCACCCCGAAATCCGCGATGTGCTACTCAGCGGCGGCGATCCGTTGCTCTTGTCCGACAAAAAAATCGACTATCTACTCGGCGAGCTGCGCAAGATCCCACACCTCGAATTCATCCGCATTGGTTCCCGGATACCAGTATTTTTGCCGCAACGCATCACACCCGCGCTGTGCGAAATCTTCAAAAAACACGGTCCGATCTGGCTCAGCATCCACGTCAACCACCCGAACGAATGCAGCCACGAGCTACGCGATGCCTGCGAGCGCCTATCCTTTGCGGGCGTGCCGATCCAACCACCCGAACGAATGCAGCCACGAGCTACGCGATGCCTGCGAGCGCCTATCCTTTGCGGGCGTGCCGATCGGCAACCAGTCGGTGCTGCTCAAACAGGTTAACGACGAGGCGGAGATTATGAAGTCGCTGATTCACCGCCTGTTAATGATGCGCGTGCGCCCCTACTATCTGTATCAATGCGACCTGATAACCGGCAGTGCTCACCTCCGAGCCGACGCCCGCAAAGGAATAGAGATCATTCGCGCCCTGCGTGGCCATACCACTGG
>Ga0206129_10002170_pt1 | contig 24928 bp, 42 predicted proteins | sample Helgoland_Spring_8_FD_148616 | JGI IMG/M metagenome (GOLD analysis project Ga0206129, IMG submission 148616) | Pelagic subsurface seawater microbial communities from Kabeltonne, Helgoland, North Sea - Helgoland_Spring_Bloom_20160502_2 | ecosystem: Environmental > Aquatic > Marine > Epipelagic ...
CATTCATTACTAAAGAAGCACTTCGTAATCTGGTTAAGTTTAATACAGAAGCACTTGGTCTTAAGAGCGTTTATAAAGCTAACCTAGTTAAGTAAAGTATGAAACATCAAACCAAGTGGAATAAAACACTAGACAACCCAGACGACTACCCTAGTAGTTGGGATTGGACAGTAAAACACAGTGAATATCATTTTGATGATAGTATTCAAGATGAACCTGGTGATTGGTTTGATGTAATTGGCACATTTGATGGTGACTGGAGTGTTGACTGTGATACATTAATTGCATCATCACACCCAGTTAACTGGTCAACCCGAAAGCATTACGGAGGCTCCATTGAGGAGCCTCCAATGCTAACCCAGGAAGAATACGACATTCAACAAGCTGGCGGTGACCCCAGAGGCCTTACATTAACTAATAAAAATACATTTAAGGATTGGAATGAGTATCCTGTCCTTAAGTCTATGATGGATTATTTTGGATTAGAAGTAGACAGGGTAAGTGGGGCCAAACGTCAAGCACATATACAGTTAACAGGACAAATGTTTAACATGCACATTGATAAGTTGTGGGATAGATGCCCTGAAGATCCAGAACGTGTTGCCCGTATTACTATTATGTTGGAGGATTGGCGACCTGGACAATTTTATATGTACGGCAATCTAGTGTATAGTAATTGGAAAGCTGGAGAAGCACATATATTTGATTGGCCTAATGTGCCACATGCAACTGCAAATGCAAGTAATACTCCACGAGCTGTGCTACAAGTCACAGGGTTAAAAACAGATCTCACTAGAGAAATATTTGCAAACGCAAGTAAGGATACAGTTTATAAAATATGAATCACATTACAGTAATAAAATACACAAGTGCAGTGACTATCCTAATAGCGATGGTTCTGCATGTCGCAGGCATTACGCCTTGGAATAGCTTATTACAAATGGTAGGTGCTAGCGGTTGGATCTACGTGGGCTACAAATGGAACGAAAAAGCACTGATTTTAAACTTTTTACCACAGTTTATAATCATTATTCCAATGTTAGCCTGGATGTATCTATAATAGTATAAATACATTATAAGGGTGTTATCATGGATATCAAAGACATTGTAGAGAACAGCAAAAAGATCTATATGAGCGAATCTAGTTTAAAAACGCTTATGGACTTTGAGCGAGTATTGGATGAACTAGACATCTATGCGTTTAAAAACTGGAAAAAGGGTGAGCTTATTGAAGGCCCAGTACGTCACAGACACTGGGTAGAGTGCACATTTATGTGGCCTCAAAAACTTATGCCTGATCCTGATGGAGGTAAGAGACTGTTAGAGTATCGCGCCAAAGTGGAGTATATAAAAGACACACTCAAGACCCCAGTGAAAATTGAAAGTTATTCAGACTTTAGGCCTGGTACTAAAAAAGCAAAACTTAGAGAAGATCCAGTTTGGACAGTTAAGATTCAGATGCCCAGAGAAGTTATAGAAGACATTGCAGAAGGCTTTATTGAACTTGAAGGCCAGGATATTGATTTACAAGAGCTAGACGATGCATACAACCAGAACATGCAGGATACTACAGCAATGGATGCCCAGGCGGGTGCAGTACCAGGAGACCCAGATGCCGTACCAACAGTTTAATGAAAGCCTCCAAGCTAGTGACCTATCAGGTAGAATTAGCAACAAGATTCATATTGACGAATTTTCTGCTAAAATGGGCGATGATGCAGACGTTATCGTTACTACATTTAAAGTGTTTGGTAAGAATCCAGCAAATGACCTAGAACGTTTTCTAGAGCGTGGATATAATTGGATACTTGATGCTGAGACATCACCCGGAGAAGTTGCCAAAGATGAGTATCTTGTATTTGTAGAATGTCCACGTAGAACTTGGTACCCAGAGAAACTTATTAGTTTAATTGGTGATCTTTCAAATCTAACAGAACACAAACCAGAAGACTGGCAGGTTTTGTACTTCCAAGACAAACGTAACCCTACTTACAAACTAAACAAAAAAAGTTTAAATCAGATTATACCTCTCAGTCCACGAGCATACAAGGAAGCAAAAGAATCCAAAAATGTTCTTGAGAGTATGTTAAACAGTGCACGTATATCAAGAAAAAAAGGAGACATCGATGGATTTACAAGTTTTAAGAGAACAACTCGAGATTGACGAGGGTGTTAAATACGAAATTTACCTTGACCATCTTGGCTATCCTACTTTTGGGATCGGGCATCTTATTCGCGAAGATGACCCCGAACATGGCCAAGCCACAGGTACAGAAGTATCAGAGTCTAGAGTGGCTGAAGCCTTCGAGCAAGATGTCCAAACAGTATTGTCAGACTGCGCCATCCTATATCCAGACTTCGATGAGTTGCCAGAAGAAGCTCAACAAGTGATTGCAAACATGATGTTCAATATGGGTAGACCACGGTTAAGCAAATTTAAAGGCATGAAGCGTGGCGTTGATGCCCGTGATTGGAACGCCGCTGCTGACGAAATGGTCGACAGTGGTTGGTACAAACAAGTTACTAATCGTGCAGATCGATTAGTTCAAAGAATGAGATCCTTAGCATAGCTTGATACTATAAATACAGTATAACATAGGAGATTTGTAAATATGGCAAATTGGAGAACAGGACACGCGATAGATCCAGTAGGATCTATCTCAGAAGCAAATATAGATACTTGGTGGGAATCAAAGGATCGCACACTTGCACACGGATGGGATGATGCGGATGGTCATATCCGCAATGTTATTACTGCTGGTATTCCAGCAGGACACACAGTTAAGCACGGCGTTAATGATGCTGGGAACAAGTATTTCCTATCCATTAGCGGTGATAATATTAATAAAAATTGGACGTAAGAGGCAGTAAAGTTTGGAATTAATCAGTGGGATTTAAGCTAGCAGGCATAATGTTTATACTAATGCTCGCAATGGGCGGAGGTGCTTATTGGTATTATACAGATACCCAAGAGCGCATGCGTGTCCTTGCGGAAAATAATGCTAAGTTAGAAATCGCAGTACAAACACAAAAACAAGCCATCGAACAGCAAAAGAAAGACATTGCTGTCGTTAATGCAGAAAAGAATGCTCTTAACCAAGAGTTTCAAGCAAGCAGACAAGCGGTAGATGATCTAAGAGGAAAATTTAATAAAGTAAGTAAAGTTGTCGGACAACGCGACATCGGCGAACGTGCTATAGTAAAACCCAAACTAATCGAACGGGTAATTGATAAAGGCAGTAACAATGTAATGCGCTGTTTTGAGATATTAAGTGGTGCGCCACGAACAGAGAAAGAAGATAATGCTGAAAAGAAAAGTCAGATCAACACGATGTGCCCTGACGTGGCCAATCCTCGGTACATTCCTCGTCCTTAGTTTGGCAGCGTGTGGCACGCCTGTAAAGCAAATTGAAATAGTAAGTGCACCACTAGAACGTGTTCCACTTGATTTGCCACCTGTGGATGTGCTGAAGTTAGATGAAGTAAGTTGGACCATTGTGACTGAAGATAATGTTCAGAGTGTATGGGAAGATCTACAAAAGAAAAAATTTAGTATTGTAATTTTTGGATTGACCGATAGAGGTTACGAAGACCTTAGCGTTAATATGGCAAAACTACAGAAGCTAGTCAAGCAGCAGAAAGCAGTAATAGCGGCATACAGGCGTTATTACGAAGATCAAAATAAAGCTATTGACGATCAAGAAAAAGGTGTCCAAGACGCTAAAAAGAAAAGTATTGATAACCAAGACAAACAAGCTGGTAACAGCATAGGAACCAGACTAGAAGGATTATTTAAATGAAGAAATCATATTTAATTGCAGGATTTGTAACAGCAGCCATTATCACAGCAGGTAGTGTTGGATACGCCGCTGCTACTAAAGATACATGTAACTATGATCCAGCCAGTGGAAATTACCACAATAATGGCAAAGTATATGCTTATGGATCATGGGACGATGCAGTGGCTTGTGCAAAGGAAGGCATTCTTCCTCAAGTTGTGGCTGACAGACTAGGTGCATGGGGTGATAAGAAAACTCAAGCAGAAGGTCGCAACTACGCAAAGATCAACGCTGAAGTAAAGAAAGCTAAAGAGGCTGCGGCTAAAGCAAAAGCAGACCAAAACAAGTAAGAATGCTCACGGGTGGACCATATTGTCAAAACTGTGGCCGGACAAGTCATTGCGGCGCACCTTTACTTGAAGACTTCCGTACTTGTTGGGACAAACATTTAGGACAGATTGAAGTCTGTAAACACTGTCGTTGTGAAAAATGCTCAAAATTGCCGCACCCAGGGAGCAGTGGGTGTTGAGCGAAGAACAAAGAATTTACTGTAAAAACTGTAACCATCCCTGTCACTGTGATACACTAGTATGCACAGAATGCCAATGTGGCGGGTGCTTACACGAAGATGGAGATGTAAAGTTTCCGGATTGGGGATAAGATGAATGAGCAAGGATTGCAAGAAAAACTAGCAACAGGATACAAGATAGAAGATCCAGACGAAATGTCACCACGTTATCGCGATGTCCTAGTAAACACGATACACATAGCAGCAGATTTAGAAGTAGTTACACTTCCAACTTATTTCCCTGCTATTAAAAACTCACCAACATTAGAAGATAAACTAGCAGTTGCGGCCGCATGTCAAGACGAACTTGGCCATGCACAGGTTATGTATAGACTGTTAGAAGATTTTGGATACGATACACACGACTTCTTATTTGAGCGTGATCCAGAAGAATGGCGGACATTCCAGATGCTGGAATTCCCACATGAGGACTATATTGAAACTGTAGTAAGTATGTGCTACGGTGATCGTGCAGGCTACATTACAACTGTGGACCTAGAAGAGAACTGTAGTTATGCACCACTTGCACGTGGTCTACGTAAAGTAAACTTTGAAGAGACTTTCCATGTTGGTCACGGAGAACGCTGGACCAAATTCTTTTGGAATAAAGATGAAGACAGTAGACGAAGGGTGCAGGAGTGCGTTGACTTTTATTTCCCATTATGCGCTGCATGGTTTGGTTTGCCCGATGAACATAAGACAAGAACAGATCAACAGACTTACAGAATTCGTGGCGGAACGAATGACGAAATGCGTCAGATTTGGTTAAGCGGAGTTGTGCCTTTTAGTGAGGAAGTTGGTATCAAAGTACCAGCACACTATGACCCAGAAGTTGGAAAGTATGTATTTGATTATGAAGTACCAATTCGTCTAGATGAAGATACACGTAAATGGGACTATGAAGATACTATGACCTGGGAAGAACAACTAGCTATCTGGAAACGAGGCAGTAAGCATAAAGTACCCAGCATTACTGAAGTACAAACAGAACGTTGGGGCACAGAGCTCTGGTGATTACAGAGCAGCAAATACGTCAAAAATTAGAACAAGTAAACGATCCGCACGTACCTGTTCCGATAAGTAGTATGGGCATGTTGCGTGACATTACAATCACTAACAACAATGTACACGTTGAAGTTTGTATACCATGCATGGGTTGCCCCGGCACAGGAGGACTAGTACAAGACATCAAAGATTGCTTACGTGCTATACCAAGCATAGGCACTGTAGATGTAGAGCTAGGATTTTATTTGCCCTGGGACAGAGACATGGTTACAGACGAAGTCAAGGAGCAGATGCGTCTAAACGGCATTCAAATTTGAGGAGCAGTAACATGTTGGATTTAATTGAACGTATGGCAAGCGATCGCCTATGGATTTACACAAGTATCGCAGGTAGCATAGCAGGTGCTGTATGTTTAGCCTATTTAAGTACTACACGCATAGGCTTATGGGGATATGCACAGTTTGATAAGATTATTGATTTCCTAGTAGAACGCTGGGGACTAACTTGGTTAGAACAACCTGAAGATGCCTGGCGCAACCGTTATCCAAAAATTACAGCGAAAATAGACGAACTTGAGCGGCGTATCCAAGAACTAGAGAAATAATTGTAACATACCTGTAACACTTTTTTTGACCCTTTCTGTTTAAATAAGATTGAAGAACGTATACAAATATAGTATACTCAACTAATAACAGAGGGAACACAAACAGTGGATCAAGTAACATTATGGATGGCCTTGGGCTTTTTAATGGCCGCCTATTCAGTAATAGCAAATGACAGTGTACAAACGCTAGGCACTTGGCTTGCAAGCAATCACGAACGTTTTAATTATAAGATTCTTTGGGCCGCGGCTAGTGCGGTTCTATTATGGGCATTGTGGTACGGATGGTACACACACGCAGGTGACATCAGCTATGGACGGCTAACTAAAATTCCTTTCCAGGAAATTCAGTGGTATCATGCTGTAGCACCAGCAATCCTATTATTAATGACCAGAGTGGGCGTACCAGTTAGTACGTCCTTTTTAGTTTTAAGTGCATTTGCAAGTAGTTTTGTACTTGAAAAAATGCTTATGAAATCAATTATGGGCTATGCAATTGCGGCAATTAGTGCTTATGCTCTATGGCACATTGTTAGTAGGCTTATTGATGAAAGGAAACCAATTGGTGATCACTGGAGTAGACCCTATTGGCGTGTAGCACAGTGGGGAACAACAGGCTTGTTATGGTGGACTTGGTTAAGTCATGACATGGCTAACATTGCAGTTTTCTTGCCAAGACAGATTCCTGTAGATATGATGATTGTAATAAGTGTCATCTTTGTTGGCGGCCTAGGTTGGATGTTTAAGGAACGTGGCGGCAAGATTCAAAACATTGTGTTGGAAAAAAGCACCACACGTTATATTAGGTCGGCTACGCTAATTGATCTAGTGTACTTTGTAATACTCTACTTCTTTAAGGAACTTAATAATATTCCAATGTCGACAACCTGGGTTTTCGTCGGGCTCCTAACAGGTAGAGAACTTGCTATTGCTACGGTTTATAATACTAAAATGAAGCAGGTGTTTCCACTGGTAACCAGAGACTTCTTAAAAATGATGATTGGTCTAGGCGCTAGTGTTGGCATAGTTTTATTCATACATTACCTAGTTGTACCCAACGGGTGGTAAAAGTGATTCATGTATAAGACAGGGGGCTAAACCCCTCTTTTTTGACTAAATACTCAATTAGGAGTTGAGTATGGATATCCCCACGCCCGCAGGTTTCTCGGTACAAATTACTGAAATACTAATGCCATTTATTAGTATGATGCTGATCGTTATTATTGGTTTAATGATCAAAGACTTTGGTATGAAAGCAGCCAAAGGTATTGCATTTGCTAGGAACTCATCCTTCAAGGAAGGCGATAAAGTTATACTAGATGGCGAACGTGCATTAATTGTTAAAATTGGATTAATACAAACAGTGTTTGGTATTATTAAAGATGGTGGCGCCTATGATGGCGATTATGTCTGGCGTTATGTACCTAATGAACGTATTCCATTTTTAAAATTAGAAAAAATAATATTTGATAATGCTCCTCATAATAACAAAGAAATGATCCTGGGTAACCAAGAAGCAATCGAAGAGATAAAAAATGGCAAAAGCAACAACAAGTAAAGACACAGTTACTCCCTGGATAAATAGCATACAGTGCAGACCAGGAGAGCAAATATGGCAGACGAAGTAGAACCAATTAAACGTACGATCCAACTAGAAGTTGAACTAGATACTACAGAAAAGGTTGTCCTACCCAACCGGTATCAGAACATTATTGATCTTGCTAAAGCAGTAGACGCTTGGAGAATTTTCCCAAGGCTCTTCCTAACAATATACATTATTTTATTGTATAAAACTGTAATTTGGTTTATGGCACTTTCTGATCCAAACATGAATCAAGCAGGACTTATCTCAGTTGTCGTAGGTGCTGGCGCAGCATGGTTTGGTTTATACACAGGTAGCAGTAAAAAGTTTGACGATCCTGCTCCTAGTGCAAAACCTTCTAAAAAATAATAGCAGTTGACAATACATCTTAGGTATGTATAATTACATATATGACCTATTATAGTATTCTAGGTGTAGAGCCTACAGCAAGCCTTGACGATATAAAATATGCTTTTAGAACAAAAGCCAAGCAGAGTCATCCTGACCGGGGTGGTGATCCTGATGAGTTTAGAAAAATCAATGATGCATATGATATATTAAAAGATTCGGCTAAACGTGCCCAATACGATCACACAAACGTATCCCAAGGTAGCATACATGTTAATATTAATGGCAAAGATCATGACATTTTTTATGATGTTTTTAAAGATCTCAACTCAGTTTTTGGAGATACGGGCCCATTTTCTCCTACTAGAAGTTATCACAAACAGGCAAAGAATAAAGACCTAAGTATTACAATACAATTAACACTTGCAGAAAGTTTGACATGTCAAAATAGAATGATTAAAGTTAAACATCTGGATAATACACACAAGATGGTAAAGGTAAGTGTGCCTGCAGGAACAATGCCGGGCGATAGTATTAAGTATAACGGATTGGGAGATTCTAGCATTTCTGGGGTTCCTCCAGGAAGTCTGGTTGTGCATGTTACATTTACAGATATAGACAAATATGAAATTAATGGTTCAACAGTTAATGTAAACTGTACAATCAATGCAATTGATGCTATAATAGGAACTAGTGTTACTGTATACGACGTTGAAAACAAAAAATACACAGTAAATGTTCCCAAAGGTACACAACACGGCACAGTAATGCGTATACCACAAAAAGGATTGGTAGATAAACAATCAGGATTACGCGGAGATCTAAAAGTGATTGTACTAACAAAGATTCCTACTACCCTCACGGAAGATCAGTTAAATACCCTAAAGAGAATGAGAGAAAATGAAAAAGAACAGTCAAATTGAGAGTATACTGCAGAAAGCTGATAAATTAGCCAAAAACAATAAGCATGAGTATGTGACTACAGAACACATGCTTATTGCAATGCTGGGTGACAAAGAGTTTAGAAGTATTTTAATTGACTATGGTGTGCAAGTAAGCGAGTTAGAAAGTGACCTAGTAAAATACATAACTGATAAATTTCCCAAGGTAGACAAAGATGCCAAGCGTAGTCATATACTAGAGAAATCATTTAATCGTGCATACACTCAAGTACTCTTTAGTGGTAGAGAGAAATTAAATCTATTTGATGTGTTTCTTGGTATTATGGCAGAAGATAATACAATGAGTCAATACTTTATTATGAAGTATAATATAGAACGTGATGAATTTATCAAATTTATTGAGGAAAATTATGCAAGCAAGTTACGTGCGCAAGAAAAAGAAATTTATTTTGAGAGCTTGCTACAAGAATACTGTACTAATTTAAATACACTGTGCAAAGAGGATAAAATTGATCCCGTCATTGGCAGGGACGATATTGTAGATGACATATTCCAAACATTTGCTCGTCGAAACAAAGCAAATGTACTGATGGTGGGTGATCCAGGAGTTGGTAAGACTGCTATAGCAGAAGGCGTTGCTCTTAAGATACATTTAGAAAAATGTCCCAGTTACCTCAAGGACTATACCGTATATAATTTAGAGGTGGGTACAATAATTGCTGGCACACAGTATCGTGGGCAATTTGAAGAACGTGTTAAGGAAGTACTAGAAGCACTTATTGAAAAGGGAAATTGCATCCTTTTCATTGACGAAGCGCACACTATTAAAGGGGCTGGTGCAGGAGGCGGTGGTGGCACTGATTTTGCAAACATCCTCAAGCCATACTTGAGCAAGGGCGCATTGAAAGTCGTAGCAAGTACTACCTGGGAAGAGTATACGGAATCATTTGAGAAGGATCGTGCACTAATGCGGCGGTTCTATCGCATCACAGTAGACGAACCTACGCCCAAAGTTGCTAAAGAAATACTCAGTGCCACTATGCAGTACTATGAAAAGTTCCACGGTGCTAGTATTACCCCAGAAGCAGTTAACAGTGCAGTAGATTTAAGCGTAGAGTATCAACGTGATAAAAGGTTGCCTGACAAGGCGTTTGATCTTATTGATAGTGCTTGTGCACGTCAGCGTAGAATGGAAAATACTAACCCTTATATTACAAGCGAATTAATTGTTGCAGAGTTAAGCAAGTCAACAGGAATTCCCATGGACCAATTAGAACAACGTCCTGAGGAAAACAATATTACTGATATTGAGAGTAAAATTAAAAGCCGTTTATATGGGCAAGACAGTGCTATTGGCAAGGTTTTGGATCGTGTGTATGTTAGCAAAAGCGGATTACGTGCACATGATAAACCAATTGGTGTATTTGTGTTTACTGGACCCACTGGCACAGGTAAAACAGAGCTAGCCAAGCAACTAAGTGCAGAACTACACATGAAACTATTACGCTATGATATGAGTGAGTATCAGGAACGGCACAGTGTAGCCAGGTTTATTGGTGCTCCTCCAGGATATGTTGGGTATGAAGATGGCAACCTAAGTGGAGGGCTTCTAATTAAAGACATCGAACGCAACCCTAACTCTATTATCCTGTTTGACGAGATTGAAAAAGCGCATCCAGATGTAAGTAATATTCTACTACAATTAATGGATGAAGGTTATGTTACAAGCAGCAATGGCAAGGTAGCAGATGCACGTAATACAATTGTCATTATGACTACTAACCTGGGTGCTGAAGAGGCAGAACGTGAGCCGATCGGATTCAACAGGGCGGCAAGAGAAGGTGACCAAGAGGATGCATACAAAAAATTCTTCCGTCCAGAGTTCCGCAACCGGGTTGACGAGGTAATCGAGTTTGGTGGTCTAAATGATATTACCAAACGTAAGATTGTAATGAAGTTTGTTAATGAACTTAAAGAGCAACTCAGAGTTAAGGGGTATGTAGTAAACATAGATGAAGCAAGTATTGACGCACTTATTAACGCAGGGTTCGATAAAAAAATGGGAGCCAGACCTGTTGCTAGGGCCGTAGACAAATATCTAAGAACACCCATTGCCAAGTCAATAATGGTAGACAAAACGACAAACCAGTGTAAAATAAAGATAAGGGCCTCCCATGATGGTAAAGGACTGATTATAAAATTTATTAAAAAGAATATGGTAGATGGAACCACCGATCGCGTTAAAGAAGTTAGCGTCGAATTATGATTTGATGCTACTTAGTAGTGATAAAAAATTTTTTAGAAAATATAATATTAAAGTAACAAGTACGCTCAGAAACAAGATAGAAATTGGTAGTTATAGTAGGATCAACTCAATCAACCCGCCAGTAGTAACTAATCTACGCAAACTGGCAAAAGTAAACTATGACAGTGTTAGAGCAGAACGTTGGTCTATTAACTATTACACTAATAGTATTGATACTGCTGCAGACGTAATCAATATTATAAAAAATGCAGGTGGTGATGTATGGGGTATATACTGGTTCCCTGATAATATAGGTAAAAATATACTAATCAGAAAAAAGCCCACAAAATTTAAGTGGGGAATCAAATTAAAGGCCGGTGTGGACAAAGACAGAATAAGAGTTTTTGTAGATAAAAATAGAGATCAGTTACTGTTAGACAAGAACACTAATTTAGAGTTATATCCAGAGACCAACATTAGAGACAGCTATCGTAGGAGTTTTTACTCTAATCAAAGGTCTGATACTTACAATCATACATACTACAGATTTAACGACGAAACATTAAAAAACTATTTCCTATTTTCTTTTGCAGAATCAGTTGTACAAGAAACTACTTACCAACTAATTACAGAGGTCGAGAATGAACAATAACCTATTAGCTACACTCGTAGAACGTAACCTTATTAATGAAAACACAGTTGTAAAAGCACATGTGCCAGCACAGGGATTTCATCTAGCCTGGTATGAAGCCGTAAAAAATATTCACTGGCATCCAGGAATTGTTGCAGAAAAGATTATTGATATTGAAGGCATGGATCCAGAAAGGTTTGCTAAAAGCTATAATATCAAGCCTGACGGCAATGTAACAACATACAAAAAAAGAGGCCGCAAGGCAAAACAACTTGCATAAATACTCTATATAGGAGTATAATATGGCAAAACTCAATGAAGAAATGGTAGTCATTAAAATCAGCAAGCTACTAAAAGACAGCGAAGAGATTGTCGCTATGTTAGATCCTGAAATGCAAGCCAGTCTAGAGGCAGTAATTCAAGAACTAGCTGGTCCAGATAAGCTCGTAGAAATAATTAAAGAATAATTAAATGGCAGCAATCACAACAACTACTCTACTAGCAACAACCACAGTTGGTTCGGAAACTGGCAACTATGATGGATCAGCAACCAGCTTTAACAGTGACAAAGTTAAAGGGGATGGGTATTATGGGTTTGCTGATGGCGTGCACACTGTGCAGTCCCGTGTTACTGCATTAATTGCAACAGTTAAACTTCAAGCAACACTGGCTACAACACCAACTGATGCAGACTGGGTTGATATTGAAACTGTTGTTAATGGTGATGGCTCAACAGCTATCACCAATGGTTATTTAACTAACTTTACTGGCAACTATGTATGGATAAGAGTTGCTGTTACTAACTTCACTTCTGGAACTATTAACACAGTCCTACTAGGTCATTAATGACGACAATAACATGGTTATTCGATCGGCGCAATAAACACGGCTTTTTGCCCAATCTAATTAAAGACGAAACACTTGTTCCTGGTAGTAGTGAATGGTGGGACCTGTGTATTACCAAACCATATGCATACGAGTTTCGTTTTCTAAGATATTGTATGTTGGATAAGATTCCGCAACGAGCGGCGCTTGTCTCTGACATCTGGGAAGGACCTGCTTATTATCCTATAAATCTTAATTACTATGACACCAGTATAGACTATTTTAGTTATATGGATATAGCTAGTTTAACTATGCTCAAACAAGGTAGACTTAAAGTTTTGTTTTACTATAGCGAAGGAGATGATCCTCTGCTTGGAATCCTTGACAGTCTAGTCACAATGTGTAAAGCACATAATGTAGACCTGGATAATGTTAAGTTTACTACTGCTAATGGACTAATTGGTGACGAACATCCGTTTGTATACTTTCCTGATGATGAACTATACTACAGGTATTTGCATGCATTTAAAAGTAACTTTGTCAAACAAGTAAACCTGGAAAGCAGAGATAAACTTTTTACATGCTTGAATAGAATGGATAAAGTGTGGCGCAAGGTATTTTGTAGTACAATGCACAGTCTTAATCTATTCGACGATAGTTACTTTAGTTATACTGGGTCAACGTATGATATGCCCAGCGAAGATACTGAGACAATTGAAGAGTGGTTGCCCTTGGATGACGATTTAAAAAGTAATATTGCAGCATTTGATTTACAGGCACCATATTATTGTGACGATTTATCAGATGCGGATCGCAACAATCATAAATTAATTAATACAGATTTTTATACAAACGCATATTGGAATATAGTTGTAGAGACGCACTTTAAACAACAGACTATTTTCTTAACAGAAAAGACATTTAAGCCTATACTTAATATGCAACCTTTTATTCTTGTGGGGAATCCTTATAGTATAAAAATGCTCAAGCAATTGGGTTACAAAACATTTGGTGATTTTATCAGTGAAGATTATGACGAAATAGTTAATCCAACAGACCGTATGCGGGAACTATTAACAGTGTTCTACAGCATCGCAAGTCGTAGTGATAAAGACCAAAAAAATATGATAGAATTAATGAAAGAAATACTTGAATACAATCAAAGTCATTTTCTAAAGCCTAAAACCCAACGTATCAAAAACTATCTAAACAAACTGGAATACTAATGCCCGCTATACATTTCGCAACACCATGCTACGGAGGACAGATCAATGAAGTTTGTTTTCAAAGCTATTTGCAGTGGACCATACTAGCAATGCAAAACGATCTTGCATTTACTGTAGACACACTAAGCAATGAAAGTAATATTAATAGAGGACGTAACAGTTGTGCAGCAAAATTCCTCAAAGGCGACTGCACACACCTAATGTTTGTGGATGCTGATATTGGTTGGAACCCTGTTGACGTTGTTAAACTAGTAAATCATGAACGTGATATTGTAGTTGGTGCTTATCCTCAGAAGACAATGCCAGCAAAGTATGTAGTAAATGTAACAAAAGACGGCGAGCGTGAAGGCGATTTAGTAGAAGTAGACAGTGCTGGCACAGGCTTTATGCTTATTAGTCGCAATGTGTTTGAGCGTCTTATCCAAAAAGGAGCAACCAAGTACCATGATGATATTGGGTTAGATGCTGAAACAAATGCTAACCAATACGACTTTTTTAATTGTACAGTAGAAAGCGGACAATATCTCACAGAAGATTATAGTTTTTGTCATAGTGTAAGACGTGCAGGGTTCTCAATCTTCATGGACAAGACTATAAATTTAACGCACACTGGCTATTGGCGCTTTCCAGGGGATAGTGCTATGTTAGAGGAAATATAATGGAAGAACTGGATTTTGAAATCAAACTATTATCTAATACTATAGATAATTGTCCTAGTATTAAAATTGGTATTGATAGTACTGAATACTTTAATGGTGAAGTCCTAGGAGAACAAACAGTAAAATTTTCTGCTAGTGTTCTAGATAACTTTAATTTAAACATTGACTATGCTGGAAATAACCCTGCAGACTTAATTTTAAATGATGAGGGAATGCCTATAAATGCTGTAACTGTTACTGTAGATAGTGTTAAAATAGAGGGCATTGATGTTACAGAAATTGCATATAATCACAGTAAATTTAATATTGATCCCAACGAAAAATATATAGAAGATTATCAGCTCGAGGAGTGCATGGAGTTAGGACCACGTGGCGTTTGGACTATGCCTATACAGTCTCCTGCATACATCTGGATACTGGAAAACCTATAAATACTGCATGAGGATCCACCAGATTACAGAAGCACCACGACGTACAGCTACTATTGCCTTTGGGAGAATGAATCCTCCTACAATTGGCCATGCTAAAGTTGTTGAAGTTGTTAAAAGCCAGGGTGGAGATCCTTACATATTCCTTAGCCAAAGTCAAAAGCCAAAGACTGATCCTCTTAGTTTTGAGCAAAAACTAGGCTTTGCAAAGGCTTTCTTTCCCGGCGTAAGTGTAGGTGACCCTGAAGTACGTACTATATTTGACGCATTAATAAAAGTATATAATATGGGATATACAGATCTCGTATATGTTGCTGGCAGTGATAGAGTAAACCAATTTACAGACCTAATTAACAAATACAACGGTCAAGAAGACCAATATACTTTTGATAGTATTCAAGTGGTAAGTGCTGGCGAGCGTGACCCAGATGCAGAAGGTGCTGAGGGTATGAGCGCAAGTAAGATGCGAGCAGCCGCCGCCGCTGGTGAATTTGAAGCATTTAAATCGGGCACACCCAATCCAGACATGGCACAGAGTATGTATGATGCTGTACGCAATGGCATGGGTATTAAAGATCAAGAGCCTGTTCCAGAAGCTGATGCAGTTAACAAGCGATCAATGTCAGGAGACACACAAAGTTTTAGATATACAACAACTGGTGGACGCTTGCCTACAAGTAATACTTCCAAGCCTAATGATATTACTAAAAGGTTTAAGCAAGTTGATATGCCAGACGAGCCATATGAATTTGATTTTGATAGTCTCGACACAGCTAAACTTAAAAAAACCGTTGCTAGATTAATAGACGGTCTCGGCAATGATAAAAACAAGCAGGTTGTACAGGCATACTTTGGTATAGGAAAGTTTGAAAAAAGTTATACATTAGATCAAATAGCAACAGCGATGGGAGTAACTCGAGAAGTAATTAGACAACGCCTGGCTAAAGTACTAAGACAGTTAAGACATCCAGATCTAAGAGCATTTATGGATGATGTTCCTATCGAAGAAGTTGAACTTGATGAAATGGCCAAAAAAGTTCTAGGAGAACCTGGTGCTTACATAATTAAGCAGGGTAAAACAGAATATAAAATATCACCACGATTGAATCGTAATGACCGACCATCTGGTGAGTGGCAAATTTTTATGAAGGACAGAGACGATTGGGGATGGGATAGGACAGTTGGTAGTAAAAGAGATGCTATTGACTGGATTAAAACCCAAAAAGAAGATATTGAAGAAGCAGATGGTATGATGGAAAGCCTAGACCGAATTATTCAGGTCACGGGAACACTCCGTAGATTAAATGAAGTGAAACCATTAAATGAAAATGTAAAAAACAAATTAAAGTCAGTATTAGAATCCTGGAGTGCAAAGTACGAAGCAAAATTAAATCTGCCAGACCTAGAGACTGGTGATGAACTAATGGTGGGCAAGTTTAAGAACCGCAAGGCAACTATTAAAGATTTTACTAAGGACAAACATAACCAACCTGTAGCAGTAACAGACAAAGGCGAACAGCAAATATTCAAAGGGCGTGTAAAGAAATTGATGCCTGCAGAAGGTAAAAGCCCACACAAAAAAGGTACTACAAAGTACAAGAATCATATGGCAGCGATGCATGCTGGTATGAAAGAAGAAGCCCAAGACATTGCCGAAGATGGCATAATTGTTAAAGGTGTAAACACCACGCCTGACGTAGGACCAAATGAAATTAAAGTACAGGCAAACAAGATGGGATTTAAGGTGGACAAGGGCGGGCGTCCACCACTCCTACATACAAAAGCAGCCAAGAACTCAGATCCAAATACACTGTTTAATCTTGGACTAACAGAATCAGTAGACTACGTAAAGCCACAGTTTGATGTAGAATGGGAAGAAGCAAATCGCTATCCATACTTAGAAAAATTAGGACAAGCAGGTTGGGAAGAACTTGCTGGTGCAGGTAAAGTAATAACTGTTAATACAAATAGTGTAAAAAATATTGAGAATACTGGTGCTGATGGCAGTGAGGCATTGGATGACTTAGAGCCAGAAAAAGTTGCTAGACTTAAACAAGCAATGGATGCAGGCACTATTGAGATGCCCATAGTAGTTAAGCAATCAGATGGATCATATAGCCTAGTTGCTGGAAATACTCGACTAATAGGACTTATTACTACATATGGCAAAGCAAAAGTTTGGCTAGTTGATGCAAGCAATCTAGCAGAAGGGCAGTTAACGGAACGAGGCAGTATTGGAGTGCCGCTCAGTAATGGCATAATTGTTGGCATAGCACCTCATCGTGAACTTAAAATAAAGAAGAGCACGCCTGGAAAATTGAGTTATAACGAAAATGTTGAAGTTGATATATCTGGTAATGCTGAAAAGGGCTACGTACTAAGTAAGATTGTAGTACCCAAGGAGTTGCGTGGCACTGGTGTAGGTTCTAAAATAATGCAGGATTTAATCAACAAAGCAGATATGGAAGGCGCGATTATTGCGCTAACACCTGATACAGCATTTGGTGGCAGTAAAGGCAGACTCATACAATTTTATAAGAGTTTTGGTTTTGTCCCCAACAAAGGACGTAATAAAGACTTTCGTTATAGAGAGACAATGATACGTTACCCAAAGACGTAAAAGAAGCGAATAAAGGAAGACATAATGGGAACATTCAATAATAAAATCGAGGCAGAGTTTACCCCGCCTAAAAAGTGGGTATTAAGCCGCGCATTATCATATCAAAACACAGATATTGATATGTCAGCACTAGAACTAGTTGGTGTAGTCACTACTGGTAGTAAAATTAAATGCAAAAAAGGGTTTATTACAGATCTGGCTAGTACACCAAAAATCCTATGGAATGTTATTGCTCCCTGGGATGTAGCAAGAGCTGCTATTATACATGATTTACTATATTTACGTATACGTCAGTATCGTGCAAAGCCAGAACCAGACATGAAAATTGTGGCAGATGCAAAAAAGACCGCTGACCTTGTGTTTAAAGTTGCAATGCAAGATGCAAGTCCTAGTGTGCCAGCTTGGAAAATATATGCTGCTTGGAAAGCAGTTGATCTATTTGGGCGTTGGAGTATTATACCCAGAGAAGGAGACAATGACCAAGGCGCTTAATTAATATTATCATCAGACAGGGAGAATAAAGATGAATACCCTAATTATTTCACAACTTAACCTCAAGGAGGAGAAAATATATGATGAACAATTACAACGATGTATTAAAGAATTGGAACAACTTAGTGAAGACTTTACTAGGAAAGCAACCCCAGGTAGTCGTCCAGGAAGTTTAAAGCGTAAAGCCGCACAATATTTAGGCAAAGGTGCAGGTGAAGAACTAAGCAGAGCAGAACTAAAAAAGCTACGTGCTAAAGCAAATAAAATGAAAAAGAGCACACGTAAAGATGAACGCCAACGTGGCATACAGTTGGCTAGGCAAGTTAGTTTTGCATTTAATATGAGAGACAGTAAATGAAAGTAAGTTTTGATATAAAATGCAGTGATTATACAAATCAACCTGCGTATAGAGTATGGATAAATGGAGAATTAATGGCAGAGCATGACTTTGTTATTCCCAGTGATGAATTTAGCCATTATAAGTTTAGTTCTCAGTTAGACTGTGAACAAGCAGAGGTAAATATAGAGAGCATTCTGCAAGATGTAACATTTACATATGAAAATTTGGAGTTGTCAAATGAAGATTAGCGAAATAATGGAGGCAACTCCAGGAAACGGCCCAGCAAGTGCTAGTCAAACTAAGCCACCACCAGCAGCAAGACCTGCTACCACTGCACCCAAGTCTGGTGTTGATTTTACGCCCAGCGATGTTCAGGGCGGCAGAGGCAGTATTACCAGTAAGAGTACAAGTGATGCTGGTGTTAAAACAGCAAGTAGTCAGGTTACAGGGCAAACCCGAACCAGTGACGCCACGGGCACAGCTACTACTAACAGATCAAACCAAACTATTCAGAAGCAAACACCCAGGGTTGCTGGTGTTCAACAGACTACTAACATAGATCCTGCTTCAGGAGATATGTCTAGTGCTAATCCTAACCAAGCAACTGTAACCAGGAAAGTACCAGGACAAACGCCACAACAAGCAACCGTACCCACAAGTCAGCTAACAGGACAACCTGGAAAACCAAGATGAAAATCAGAGAAATAACAGAAGCAGCAAGTGCAGGTGCAACAAGCTCAGGTAATTTTGCTACTCTAGCAACTCCAATACAATCTAATCAAAAACTTAAAACGGATAAGAACGGTATTCCTGTGGCTCCACAAAAATTAAACCCCAATGGAACTGTAAAAAATGCACTTGACGTAGACGATAACGTTATGGGAAATGTAATTAAAAGAGTGCAGTCTGCATAAATACTATTATTAAGATTTAAGGGAAGTTTTATCATGAAATCGATACGTGATCACATTAATTTAATAGAAAATGCATCAAGTTCTGTTTTAACCGAAAGTGAAGCATATCAGGTTCACGAGTGGCTAAATGAATATTATATCGGGGATATTACCAAACAAGAATTTTTAAATAAAATAGACGAAGCCAAACTTAGTAGAGACCAGGTTACAGAAATAGCTTGGGCACCATTTACTGCTCTCGCTGGTGGCGCTATTGGCGCCGCTGCCGTTGCAGCTGATAAAGGTCTTAATCCATTAAAATGGAGCAAAGGTGACTGGGCTAGTATTGGCACATCTGCAGCAGTTGGTGCAACTGGCGTTGGATTAGGCGCTGTTGCTGGCAGAGCATTAGGTAAAACTGCAATTAAAAAAGGTGCAACTGTTCTAGGTAAAAAACTAGCGGCAGATAAAGCCAAAAAAGCTGCCGCAAAAGCTGCTTTAACAAATAAACAAATTGGTGTCAATACAGTAAAGGCGGCTGGAAGGACAGCCGCGGCAACTCCAGCTATCGATTCTTCTATAAACATAGCTGGTAGAGCAGTGGACAGATTTTAAGGAAAATAGTAACATGAAATTTAATGAATTTAAACCGCAATTAACCGAAGAGCAAGTAGTAGAAGACATGCTACGTAACTTCTTAGAAGGTAAAATTTCTAAAGAAGAGATGGTAAATTATATTAATGAAAATCAGCTAGATGAAGGAATATGGGACAAGCTGGCTTTGCCAGCTGGCCAATGGTTACTCAAAAAAGGCCGAGGCCTTTTTAAAGGTAAACCAAAACAAGGCGAGTTACCTTTAAAAGGTGGTAAAGGTCGGTCGCCGAATGATCCCCGTCCAGCGCCTGAAATACGACGTCCTGCACCAGGTGCTACACCCGTTCCAAAAGGAAAAGGAAAATACGCTGGTCCAGCAGCATTAGGAGTAGGAGGAGTAGTAGCATATGATGCACTAACAGGTGATAATAAAAATGATGCAGATGCTAGTCCGAGAAAGCCCGTCGACGCGACTTCACCAAAGGCACCAACACCTAAGGCACCAAAACCTGGTGGAGAACAAAGTTTTGGACAAGCATTTGCAGCGGCACGTAAGGCACAAGGTGGCCCAGGTGGTAAATTTAGCTACAAAGGCAAAGAATATCAGACAAATATCAAGGGTGAAAAATATGTTAAGAATCCAACATCCGTTGGACCAAATCGCACACTAGAATTACAGAAAAGACTTAAAGCGGCAGGTGCTGATATTAAAGCAGACGGACTTATGGGCCCAAATACTCGTGCAGCGATGAAGAAATATGGCATTGGCCAAAGTAAGCCAGCAGCTCCAGCACCAGCAAGACCACGTACTCCAGCACAAACAGGCGGAGCAGGTGGTGAGTTTGGAGGAGGACCAGCAAGACCAGCAGCACCAAGTACTCCAGCACAAACAGGCGGAGCAGGTGGAGAGTTTGGAGGAGGAAGCCCAGCAGATCGTCGACGGGCCGCTCTTAACTGGATAAGCCCGTCCAAACGAGAGGAATTGCGTATCGCCCGCCAACAAAGAGATGGGCAAGTGGATACATAAAATGAAAGACATACTAAACAAACTTGATAATATTTTAAACGAAGGACACTTGGGAGAACTAGCTGATCGTGTTGAACTTGATCATGAGGTTCAGATGGCTCGTGCAGACTTATACAAGATTGCAAAGTATGCAATTAAACTACATGACATGCTTAAAAGTGTTAGTGAAGTACAGGGCATCGAAGGCTGGCAACAGAGTAAGATAACAAAGGCTGCTGACTATTTAGGCAGTGTTTACCATAATATGGATTATGCAATGAGTGACATGAATCCAGTTAATTATGAAGCCGACCAGATGGATGACATGGCATTTGATCTTGCTGCTGAGAGTGTAGAAGAGGCAGGCTATAGTGATGCAGAACGTCGAGGGATGGACAACCTTGTAAAGGATGTTACCAGTGTCCCAAGGCCAAAGGTAAAGCCCCCAGTGCCTGCAAAGAAAGACCCAGGTATGGAACGTGACCGCACAACAGGCAACCCTGCTGATGGTATTGGCGCCGCCGCCGCTGCTGCAAACAAGGGTAAAACTAATGACAGTAAATTCAGCGATTGGGGCAAAAAGTAATGAGTGATAATAATTTTAGAGATTTAGTTGCAAAACTAAATTCAATTTCCGATGACAACATGTTGTCCGAATCTGTAGACGTGACTCCGTATACTCAAACAGCTAGTGAATCAGTAAATGGTGCTAAAGATACTGCTAATTTACTTCATATATTTGATAAACTTGAAGAAGCTTCTAAGCCAGACTTCCTAGATATTGATGGTGACGGTGACAAACAAGAGCCAATGAAGAAGGCTGTCAAGGACAAAGACGAAGACGAAGACGAAGTTGACGAAGGTTCATACGGCAGAAAGAAAAAAGTTAGAAAAGTTAGAGAAGCTGAAGAAACATCACAAAATGAGGATGTTGTATCTGATATCAGGTTACGCTATGCAGACTTCCTTAAGAATGAAGTTGCTCAGGGAAATGAACTAGGCAGTGTTACTAGTGCAGTAGAAGAAGGCACAAGTACAGCTAGTGCTATTAGTGACAGCTTTGACAAAATGTTTAACATGATGGATCGTCTTATGAAGATAACTGCTGAAGGCGGCGTTCTTAGTAAAATGGTAGACCGTGAAGGTGGAGATAACAGTTACGTTACTGATGCGTTTGCCAAGCTCAATGAAGCAATGGAAGCACTTGAAACTGCTAATATGTATTCTATGCCTTCCACATTCGATGACGAGTGATTTGCAACTAATATAATAATCTAGACTAGGAAAAGTAATGGATAATATAAGAGTTTTACTTAACAAATTAAACGAATTTGAAGAGCAAGCACTCTATCGTAAGGTAAAATCACGATATAAAGTATGGCCCAGCGCATACGCGAGTGGCGCATTGACAAAATGCCGTAAAGTTGGCGAGGAATAAACAAATGAGCGATATTAGAGATTTACTTAATAAACTTAAACAATTAACTGAAGCACAAGATGATGTTTCTGCGATGAAATCCCTTGCAACAGCAGAATTGTTAAGCAAGGGTATCACTGATAAGGATTCATTAAACACAACGACCGCTACAACTGCCGCAAATAAAAAACTTCAAGACGAGTTGCGTAGAAAAGCAACACAGGCACAGGTTAACAAATATAAAAATTTACCTAAAATTGATACGTCTTCTGCCGATGATGTAATGATGAATATTAAACTTGAAGCAGGAGAAGCTGTGCTTGTAGGCGAGGATGACGATCCCGATAACGATCCAGATACTGGAGAAGTTATGGTTGGTGATTATCAGACACGCCACTTTGACATGTGCCCAGCCGCAACTGCACTCTATGGAGACATGGACGATGCTGATGAACTATCAGTTCGTAATGCAATGTTGCAGGATGTGCTATACTATATGGAAAAAGATCCTGATCGCAAGCACGTACCAGAAGATGCCGTAATGGCACAGGTAGTTGCAGATACTATCATGATGATGGCTGAAATGGCAGGCATGGAAGACGAGCATGACTATATCCAGGGCCACGTAGATGCAATCAAGGCTAAGGTTAGCGAAGAGTAAATCCTGTGAAGCCAGAAGATTTTTTACCTAAAGAATTAACTGAAGCACAATTTGACGAAGCAGCGGGCGAAAAAGACGCATGCTATCGTAAGGTAAAATCACGATATAAAGTATGGCCCAGCGCATATGCATCAGGTGCATTGACAAAATGCCGCAAAGTTGGTGCAGCCAACTGGGGCAAAAGTAAGTCAAAGTAATGAGAGCAGTTGAGTTTATTAACGAAGACCTACGTGCTTGGTTTGGCAAGGGCAAAAAAGGCGGTGCTGGCGGAGGTGGCTGGGATCGTTATAATACCAAAGGCGAACGCATTGGTAAATGCGGAGATGCTAAAAAAAGCGAAGGCAAACCCAAGTGTCTTAGTAAAAGTAGGGCCGCATCATTAAGAGCAAAAGGTGGTAAAAAAGCAATAGCTGCCGCAGTAAATAAGAAACGCAGGGATGATCCTAATAAAAATCGTACTGGTAAGGCTAAAAACGTTAGTAACACTGTTAAAACTAGGAAGAAAAAATAATGCGTATCAAAGAGTTTACACAACACATACAAGAAGAAGTAACACTTGAAGATACACAAGACTTCCATGAAGAGTATGGTTACCTGGGTTACAGCGTAGACGATAACGACATGTTTGAAGCAGAGTATCAGGGCCGTAAAGTTAAACTAAACAAACCAATGCGTGGTGATGTTAAGAAGTTTAAAGTATACGTAAAAAACGAAAAAGGTAACACCATTAAAGTTAATTTTGGTCATGGTGGCACCAGCGCGACACGACCCACTATGCGTATTAGAAAAAGCAACCCCAAAGCACGTAAGAGTTTCCGTGCTAGACATAATTGTGCCAACCCGGGACCCAAAACCAAGGCCCGCTACTGGTCCTGTAAGAAGTGGTAAAGCTAAACTACCAGATAAATACTGAGTAGTTCGTAACTTAGAGGATACTAGTATGCAACCCGATTTAATCCGACAAACACTAAACATGCTCGAAGCCGTTGGGATGGAATTCGTTGCAAACCGCGACTTTAAACTAGTGACTAAAGCTGACAAAGCAGGCACAACATATGCATTAGGCGTGGACGAAATGGACTACGGCGACAATGTAAAGAATGTGTACAGCGTGTATAAATTTGTGCGAGATGGTGGATTTGAACATAATGATAGATTTTATCCACAAGAATTTTATACAGAAGTAGAAAGTCTAAAACTAAGTTCGTATGTGAAGCCACAGGAAGCATTACAGGCATTCAATTCCTGGGTCCAAAACCATTAATTCCAGTATTTTATAACTTTCCTTAACCAACGGTTGACACAACAGTTAACCTAGCATATAATAAGATATCATATAAGGAGTTATTTATGAGCGATGAAACATTTAGCACTGCTGGCGACAGAGTGTTTAGTAGCGAAGATAAAGCTAAACTAACAACACTAATTAACGAAGGCATTACTGTAATGCAGGAAGTGGATGACCTAACAGAAGGTCTAAACGATACTGTTAAGGCTATTGCTGAAGAAATGATGATTAAACCTGGCGTCCTTAAGAAGGCTGTACGTACAGCGTACAAGGCAGATTTTGCACGACACAGTGATGATCTTGCTGAGCTTGAAAACATCCTGGCTACGGTCGGCAAACTTGCATGACGGAACGCAAGCCTTATCAATGGCTAGCCTGGCTGGGTACTGCTCTTATCATTTTAGGTGCATCACTAGCAGCATTTAATGTCTTTCCTGCATATATATTTGTTTTCATTGTTGGGAACGGAGTATGGGCACTTGCAGGATGGTTATGGAAAGAGCAATCTTTAGTTGTCCTTAACATTGTAATCACTATAATTTACGTAATAGGATTGTTTTTTAAGTAATGTATGTAGACGCATATTTTGACAGATCGCGAGACAAGATTGATGTAGTAGAGCGTGTAGAAGGCAGGAGAGAGTATCGAGAGTTTCCTGCTAACTACGTATTCTATTACAACGACCCACGTGGTAAGTTTAAAACAATTTACGGCAATCCTGTGGCTCGTTTTAGTACACGCAACGGCAAGGAGTTCCACAAAGAAGTAAAGATGCATGGTAAGAAAGGACTATGGGAAAGTGATATTAATCCTGTATT
>Ga0206129_10002172_pt1 | contig 24912 bp, 17 predicted proteins | sample Helgoland_Spring_8_FD_148616 | JGI IMG/M metagenome (GOLD analysis project Ga0206129, IMG submission 148616) | Pelagic subsurface seawater microbial communities from Kabeltonne, Helgoland, North Sea - Helgoland_Spring_Bloom_20160502_2 | ecosystem: Environmental > Aquatic > Marine > Epipelagic ...
AGAAGCTCTGATAACCACTGCCGAAATACTGGTTCCACGCGTAATTGTAATCGATCTCCGTAGAACTCCAGTAGGAAGTCGTGTTTAAGTTTGGTTCATTTTGATCACTATAAACATCATACATAAGGTTTAATTCTCTTTTGGTAGGTAACCGCCAATCTTTAAATTTAGCGCCGTTAATATCGTGATTAGAAGCATTACTTAATAGGTCATTAGCTCCATTCCAGTTTGAAGTTCCTTGATCTTGCATTGCAACCACCAAACCGTGTGTACCATCACTATTTACCTCTATAACGTAACCTCCTAATTCTGCATTAAAAGTGTTTTCATAGTAAGTTTTGGAAGTAGCAGCTACTTCAGCCCAACTACTACCATTGTAATAGTAAAAACCTACTGTAACATCTATTTGGTATATCATTAATCCAGTTGCTGGAGAGCTAATCTCATCACGCTGGGTCTTTGTCATTCTTGGGATTAATAAACCTTTTGTGATAGAGGGAATATCTAATGCAGACGAAGCGTCTGGAGTTGTTGTACCTAAACCCACTTGAGCATATGTTGTTGCAGTTAGTAATACCGCTGCTAAAAATGTGAAAATTTGTTTCATTAGTATGTTTTTTAATAATTTGTTTTTTCTTTTAATAATTTTTTTATTACCATTTTTAAAAAATAAAAATCGTCCGCTTACGCGGCACTAATTAAATTGATAAATAATTAAATAACTAAAAAGCCCGAACAGCACGCACATTGGCTGGGAAGCTCTTACTGTTGGAGTACTGACTACCATCGGCGAAATTCTGCCTCCACGCGCTATAGTAACCGTTCTCCGTAGAACTCCAGTATAAATTAGTAAGAAATTTACTACCACCATTTAATAAAGCAGCGTCGTTTATCGTTTCCTTATTTAAATACATTTTGTCTAACTCATATTTTGAGGGTAAATACCAGTCGCCATAAGTAACATCACCTTCAGTCACTGAATACTCGTTGCAAAGAGTTGCCGCAAAATCATTAAAAATACCAGTATTTTCAACCTCCGGGACTTGGTCAGCAATAATGATGGCAGTATTTTTTAAACCAGCACCAATACCATCTGCTCTGGCACGAGTATTAGTATATGAACCTCCAAACCAAGGGACACCTGCAATTCGTTGCAAAGAGTTGCCGCGGTCGGCAGTAGCAGCAATTAAGCCATGTTGTCCGCCATCATACACAAAAAACACAATGCCGCCTCCATAACTTTCGCCAATGAAGTGTATTGTAATACCATCTAGTTTCGTTTTGTCTCCATCTGCAAAAGCGCCTTCTGAAGGTTTTACTTGTAGAGTTGAAACTGTAACAGCTTTAATGCCTGCTAAGTCACTTACTTCTGAATCCATTAGTGCACCAGCATCAGCTACATTGGTTGCATCTGTTACATCAGCATTATCTTCAATACCATCTAGTTTCGTTTTGTCTCCATCTGCAAAAGCGCCTTCTGAAGGTTTTACTTGTAGAGTTGAAACTGTAACAGCTTTAATGCCTGCTAAGTCACTTACTTCTGAATCCATTAGTGCACCAGCATCAGCTACATTGGTTGCATCTGTTACATCAGCATTATCTTCAATACCATCTAGTTTCGTTTTGTCTCCATCTGCAAAAGCGCCTTCTGAAGGTTTTACTTGTAGAGTTGAAACTGTAACAGCTTTAATGCCTGCTAAGTCATTTACTTCTGAATCCATTAGTGCACCAGCAGCAGTTACATTGGTTGCATCTGTTACATCAGCAGAGGATTCTATAGTAGCTAATTTAGCTCTTTCAGCTCCTGTAATAATTGCTCCTGAACCAACATCAGTAACATCAGATAATGCTGTTACACTTGATGTTGTATAAACACCATTGGTAACTGTTCCAGCGTTACCAGTTACATTACCAGTTAGGTTTCCAGTTACATCACTTACAATGGGATTGCTAAAAGTTTTAATGCCTGCAACAGTTTGATCTCCAGATGTCATTACCGCATTAGCAATATCTGATGTATTTGTTAAAATATTATTAGTATTGGTATTTATCAATCCTTTCAACTCTCTTCCTTGATTTGCAGACAAAGCGTTTATGGTACTTGAAGATGTTAATACATCTTCAACGACAATATTTACTGATGAATCAACTAATCCTTTTAATACTTTTCCTTGTTCAGCAGATAAAGGTGCAGTTGTTCCTCCAGTTGTAAGGTCGTCAACAATATCTGTAATAGATACTTTAGTTGCAATATTAGTTGTATTGGTTGCAATATCAGATGTATTTGCAGAAACCAAGGCGTCTGTATAACCAACCTTAGCGGTATTTGCTGCTACAGCTTCTGTATCACTTGATGTCTTCGCATACAACGCATAGGGCACACTTAATAATTGGCTTGTACCAGTTATTGTGTAATTTGTACCGCCTGTTGGGTCAGTTTCTATTTTTATAAAGTACATGTCTGCACTCCAATCAATCGATGAGAATATTCCACTTACAATAGTTCCTTTTCCAATCTCTAAACTTACCAATCCGTTTGGATTAGAAGTGAGTGTTTGTGTTTCTTCATAGACTGCTGTACTTCCTTGTAAAATACTTATTTGCATTCCTATCTGCTGGTTGGTTACAAGCGCATTATTAGCACCTCGTATGACTGCTTGATAACTCATCTTTTCTGGTGCTTGTGCAAAACTACTTAGCGTTAGTAATAAAGCGCCGACTGTGGCGTACATAGAAGTTCGTAAGGGGTTTGTGAATTTCATAGAATTTAGTTTTTTATAATTTTAAATGTTTTTAATGCTTGGTTATTTTGTTGCACTCTAAGAATGTACTCACCTATCGGTAAACTTTTCATTCCTATTTTCGTCTCAAAGGTCGCTACCGTTCCTTTGTTTACGAATCGACCCAATAGGTCATACATTGTATAACTTACACCTCTTAAATCAGCGTCTGTTAATGCCAGTATAATAAAATCTGTAGTTGGGTTCGGGTAGGTTACCGCTTTGAGTGTTACTGCCGTTAATTCTGGATTGCTTAACGTTACAAATTCGATACTCTGTTGTATCCCTTGATTTAATGAACCTGCTGCAGTAGTTGGATTTGTGTATACTAATTGACCAATAGTATAACTAACCTTGCCACCAGACCCTGTAGCTTCAACAGCAGAAACGGATATGGTTTCTTGTGCATTCACTAATTGTATAGCACAGAATAGCACTATTATTAATGTGATGTTTTTCATAGATTTTTTATTCAAACATAATAAATTTAACTAACTAACCAACCAACTAACCTCCCTATTAATACATTAAATAATGTCTTATTACTTATAAATATTAAAGAGAATTATACTACTAATAAAACGGAGAGAACGGGTGATAAAGGATTTATCTTTTTAGCTTTCTAAATATATTAAATTTGAATAAAGACACCTTCTCTTCTCCAATTATTGAAGAATACCGATTGCTAGAGAGGTTGCTCCGCGGATTTAAATACTTATTATTTGGTTTGATTTCACTTTACTTTTTTATTGTAATTTAGTCATTATACTGCTGATTTTTGTTGACCTGTAGAAAAATACATAAAATAAGGTAAAACCAAAAACTTCCTGGAGGTACCACAAAATTATCCCGTAACTCATTTATAAACAATGATGTACGGGTTTTTTGGTTTTTAGGGTTGCTCGAGAGGTTGCTCGGGAGGTATAAAAAGATAACTGTAGACTGGTTATATTGTGTTCTAAAAGTTAAGTTATCAATGACTTAAGTAACCTATGAAACAACGAATTAAACATTGTGAAATATGTAAAGTAGATTTTCATGTAGAGGGTTCAATATAAAAACCCGAAAGAATGGGTGTTTGTGTGAAAAGAATATCTGATGAAGTAATGTGTAGAACAGCTCCTTCAATCGAAATAAAAACCTAAAAAGTTTCCTATAACATTACACAATTTATAGCTAAAGTTAGTTAAGAATTTAATCTTGATATTCTTTGTGTTTTTCAATTACATGGAAAAGTATAATTTATTTCCTATTTTTATCTTCTAAACTTATCAAAAATGTTACAAATATTCGATATAGAGAAGATTATAAAAGTACATAGTTTCGTGTTTATTTTTTTCAGTTTAATTTCTATAAGTTTTGCTCAAAAGTCTAAAACAACCGATCATACCATTACAATTGATACAAGTTCTGTTTATAATGGATTAAAATTCAGAAGTATTGGACCTTCATTAATGTCTGGTAGAATTGCTGATATTGTGATCCACCCAAACAACGAAAATATTTGGTATGTTGCCGTTGGATCAGGAGGAGTTTGGAAAACAGAAAATGCAGGAACTACCTGGAATTCTTTACTGGACAATCAAGTTAGTTATTCGATAGGATGTATTGCTCTAGACCCACAAAACCCAGAAATAGTTTGGGTAGGGACAGGAGAAAATGTAGGAGGTAGACACGTGGGCTATGGAGATGGGGTTTATAAAAGTGAAGACGGTGGGAATTCATGGGAAAATATGGGGCTTAAAAAATCAGAACATCTCTCTAAAATTATTATTCACCCAACGAATTCTAAGATCATGTGGGTTGCTTCACAAGGGCCGCTTTGGAGTAGTGGTGGCGAACGAGGAGTGTATAAATCAATCAATGGGGGAAAAACATGGAAGCGAACACTAGGTGATGATGCATGGGTTGGTGCTACTGATCTACTCATTGATCCAAGAAACCCTGATGTATTGTACGCGGCTACGTGGCAACGCCATCGAACAGTTGCTGGATATATGGGAGGAGGTCCAGGAACAGCTATTTATAAGTCAACAGACGGTGGAGAAATATGGAGTAAGCTCAGTAAAGGGCTACCAACCAGTAATATGGGGAAAATTGGCTTGGCAATCTCACCTCAAAAACCCGATGTTATTTATGCTGCAATAGAATTGGATAGAAGAAAAGGCGGTGTTTTTAAAAGTGAAGATCAAGGGGAGTCATGGACTAAAATGAGCGATGCAATTTCCGGAGGTACTGGACCGCATTATTATCAGGAGCTATATGTCTCACCTCATAATTTCGATGAGCTTTATTTAGCCAATAACTATATGTTGGTATCCTTTGATGGCGGAAAGACTTTCAATCAAATGAATGAACAAGAAAAGCATGTAGATAATCACGCCGTGGCGTTTAAAAAAGACGATCCAAATTATATTTTGGTTGGATGTGATGGAGGGCTGTATGAGAGTTTCGATCGTACTAAAAATTGGAAATTTATTGATAATTTACCAATTACTCAGTTTTACAAAATTGCTGTAGATGATGCGAAACCCTATTATTACGTGTATGGAGGTACTCAAGATAACAATACGCAAGGAGCTCCCTCTAGAACAGATAACGTTCATGGGATTCGAAATTCAGATTGGTTTGTTGTATTGGGAGGTGATGGGCATCAGCCAGCTACTGAGCCAGGAAACTCTAATATTGTGTATGCCCAATCCCAACAGGGAAACCTAAATCGTCATGATCGAATTTCTGGTGAAAACATTTCCATTAAACCACAACCTGAATTGGGTGAGAAGTTTGAACGGTACAATTGGGATGCTCCTATTTTAGTAAGTCCACACAACCCAGAGCGCATTTATCATGCTTCGCAAAGAGTTTGGAAATCTGAGAATCGAGGAGATTCTTGGCAGGTAATTTCTGGCGATTTAACCCATAATAAAGAGCGTATTCAAACACCTTTTTATGGAAAGAAACAGAAATGGGATAATGCTTGGGATATTTATGCCATGTCTAATTATAGCACCATTACTTCTTTATCTGAATCTCCAAAAAAAGAGGGATTAATATATGCTGGAACCGATGATGGAATCATTCAAGTGACTCAAGATGGTGGAGCGAATTGGCGAAAAGTAAACTTTTCTAAAATTAAGGGACTTCCCAAGACGGCCTTTGTCAATGATATTAAGGCTGATTTGCATGATGAAAATATCGTTTATGCTGTATTTGATAATCATAAATACGGAGATTTTAACCCCTACTTGTATAAGAGTTATAACAAAGGAAGGACTTGGGTAGACATCTCTAACAATCTTCCTGGCCGCACACTTTTGTGGCGGATTGTTCAAGATCATGAAAAAAGCGACTTGATGTTTTTAGGAACAGAATTTGGAGTATACTTTACTCTTGATGGAGCCAAAACTTGGGCAAAACTACAAGGGGGATTCCCAAATATTTCTGTTCGTGACATCGCTATTCAACAAAGAGAAAATGACTTGGTTGTTGGAACTTTTGGAAGGGGTATTTACATTCTGGATGATTATTCATCTCTTCGAGATATTAACGCCACAAAAGAAGCTCAATTATTCAAACCCAGAGATGGGAAATGGCATATGCAGCGAAGAGTATTGGGCTACTCGAAAAAAGCCTCACAAGGAGACAATTTTTATGTGGCAGACAATCCTCCATATGGTGTTGAGTTTACTTACTACCTCAAGGATGGTTATAAATCAAAAGAAGTTCAACGAAAAGAAAATGAAAAGAAAATTGAGAAAGAAACCGGTATTGTAGAGGTTCCTGAGTGGTCTGTTCTTGAAGAAGAAAAGAAAGAACTAGTTCCGAGTGTGTGGTTATTCATTTATGACGAAGAGGGGAATATTCTTCGAAAAATGAAGGGAAATAATACAAAAGGAATTCATCGGATGAGTTGGAATTTTTTAACAGCATCTTCAGCGACTATTTCAATTAGAAACATAAATAGCAAAAGAAGGGGAAATATGGTGGGACCAGGAAGGTATACAGCTCAAATTTTTAAGAAAATTGAAGGAAAATATAGTGCGATTGGAAATGACGTCTCGTTTGAAGTGAAACAATATCACAAAAATTCATTAGAGGGAAGCTCAGCGGATAAAGTTGTAGCCCATTGGGAAAAAATAGCGTCAATATCAGTTAAAACAAGCGATTTAGAACGTGATATCAAAGAGACTAAAAATGGTATTCAGATCATGCTTAAGGCTTATGATAAAGCTAAATTGAGTGATGAAAGTTTACTTGAAGCCCTACTCAAATCACGTGATCAAATCTTAGCCCTAGAACAAGAGTTTGGGGGTAGCAAAGCTCGCTCTGAAGTAGGAGAGAAAAATGAATATCCAACCCTTAGAGATTATATTCGATCTGCGAGTAGTTACGGGACAACTTATGGTCCTACCATAGCACAGCTCACCTACTTTACCAATGCCAATATGCTGTTTAACATACTGACAAATAAACTAAATACTCTTAGAGAATTGATAGCACCTTTTGAAAAAAGGCTCGAGAAAATTGGAGCGCCTAAAATAAAAAGATAAAAAATGTAGAAACAACGAAGCTATATATAAATATATTTTGAGTAGTTTTTAAAATCAAATATTTGAATGAAAAAAGTAATTATCGTTGGAAGTTCCAGAAATGATGGAGATACTGCAAATTTAACAAAAGATCTCCTTGAAAAATCAAAATGGGATGTACTGAACTTAAACGATTACCAATTTAGCTACTTTGACTACAAACATGAAAACAGAAATGATGATTACCTGGATTTGATAAGAAAAATTCTCGATACATATGAAACGCTAATTTTTATAACACCAGTATATTGGTATTCAATGAGTGGAATCATGAAAGTTTTTTTTGACCGATTTACTGACTTACTAACAATAGAAAAAGAACTTGGACGCAAATTAAAAGGAAAAAAAATGGCTGCTGTCAGCTGTTCTACAGGAGAGAATCTCGGAGAACATTTTTGGCTACCTTTTATGAAAACAGCAGAATATTTGGGGATGGAATATCTTGGAAATGTACATACAATAAGTGGAAAAGAACATGAACTGGAAATTACTAAATTAATAGAATTGATTGAAAAATAACATCTGATTATTTCACTTACCCATCTACCTTTAAGCGTCTTTATAAATGAAAACCTCCTGCTATTTAAACATAAAAATGAGGATATTATTAATCCTTCTTAGCTTGTTGCTTATCGTTTTGGTCATCATAAAGGTTTTGCCATAAAGGGGCAACAAAATATAGAAACCTATACCTATAAAATCAATAAAAAATACAACACATTTGAAATACGAAGTTATGAGGCGTTGTTTTTGATAATCCCAATCTGCATAAGAAACAGTATATCCTGTGGAGTAACTTCTTCGGTTATATAATTTAATAGCTTCAGTATTCTAACTAATATCATAAATGGTTAATTGATACAAGTGAAAAACTTCAGAAAGCGCCTTTTTACTATAGTTACAAACTACCTCACAGAAAAAATCTAAAAAGTTCTGTATCTTTAAATATATTTTTCAAACAACACCGTTTTATGAAGTACTTATATCTTTTATTTTTATTAACTACAACAACACTACTAAGTCAAACAGATCAAAAAATATATGACATTATCGATGCTGTTTCTGAAGCTCGAATTAAAGCTGATGTAAAAACATTGACTGAGTTTGGTACCCGAAACACCTTTTCGGACACGCTATCTTCATCTCGAGGAATTGGAGCTGCCAGACGCTGGATTAAAAGTACTTTTGAGGGTATTTCTAAAGATTGTGATGATTGTATCAATGTCTTTTATCAAAAAGACCTTGTAACTACCCAAATGAGCAAAAGGGTTCCGCATGATGCTTGGGTTGTGAATGTAGTTGCTATTCAAAAAGGAACTATGTATCCAAACAAATACATTATAATGAGTGGAGATATTGACTCTAGGAACAGTGATGGGGCTAATTTCACAAAAGATGCACCAGGTGCCAATGACAATGCCTCTGGAATGGCAGGAACCATTGAAGCTGCAAGAGTTTTGTCAAAATACCAATTTGAAAGTAGTATTATCTACGTTGGATTGTCTGGAGAAGAACAAGGATTATTTGGCGGAGCAGGCTTAGCAAAATATGCCAAAGAAAAAGGGTGGGAAATTATTGGTGTTTTAAACAATGATATGATTGGGAACATTACCGGAGTTGATGGTGTGATCGACAACAGGGCCTTCAGAATTTTTTCAGAACCCGTACCTGCTAATGAAACAGAAAGACAAAGAAGAATGCGTCGCTTTTATGGTGGCGAAGTAGACGGAATTTCCCGTCAATTGGCCAGATACACACATAAAACAGTTCGCACTTACATGCCCGAAATGAATCCAATGATGATTTATAGATTAGATCGTTTTGGTCGAGGAGGACATCACAGGCCTTTTAATGATTTAGGCTATGCGGGAATTAGAATTATGGAAGCGCATGAAAACTATACACAACAACATCAAGATATTAGAACCGAAAACGGCATTGCATATGGCGATACATTTGAGCATGTAAATTTTGGATATGCAAAAAAATTAACCGCCGTTAATGCAATTACAATGGCCAGTTTGGCATTGGCACCTCCAGCTCCAGAAACGGTTGCAATTGGTGGAATTGTAGAAGCATCTGCAAAATTAAAATGGAGCAATGTTCCCAGTGCCAAAGGATATAAAATCTACTGGAGAGACACCACATCTCCTACTTGGGATCATAGCAGATATGTGGAAGAAACCCAATTTACTTTAGATGGAATCGTGATTGACAATTTCTTTTTTGGCGTTGCCGCTGTAGGTGAAAACGGTCATGAAAGTGTCGTTGTTTTTCCAAACAAAATTATAAGATAATTTAAGCAAAGGAGTCCTTTTACTTTAAAAATAATACCGAATAGCGGAATTGGTTGTCTGAAAACCACAGACATATTTCTTAAATTAAATGATCTAAGCCAAGATATGGCGAGAATATCGGTTACTCGAGAGGTTGCTCCGCGGATTTAAATACTTGTTATTTTAATTTCTCTTTACTATTTTATTATAATTTAGTCATTATACTGCTGATTCTTGTTGACCTTTAGAAAAATACATAAAATAAGGTAAAACCAAAAACTTCCTGATGGATGTCATCCATCAACCTATAAAATAGGTCGAATTACTCTTTTATCAAACAATAGTTCAACCTTCAATTCCATAAAAATAAATTATAATTTTCTATTGTGAAAATAGAATTATCAGCTAAATAGAAAATGGATTAAAAAAGTTAGTGACAAAAAATTAAAAAATCGGATATTTTATAAACATTTTAACTTTTATTCCGATGGTATATAAATAGTAATATTGCTTTCTAAACAAATAATTTAATTTTTATTATTGAAGAACTTTAAATTAAATCTGTTAAATAATATTTCTTTACCTAAGATCAAAATTCATAAACATGAATAAATTTTTTATCATTTTAGTGTTTTGTATCGGAATTAATACCACTGCACAAATAAAAATTAGTGGCACAAATAATAGTGGAACCAATGCTTCTGCAATTGGGTATCAAACCTCTGCAATAAATACCGCCTCTACTGCAATGGGAAATAACAGTACAGCGAGTGGAGAAACCTCTATTGCAATGGGGTATCAAACCTCTGCAACAAATACTGCATCAATTGCAATGGGAAATAACAGCAGTGCTAGTGGAGTAACATCCACTGCAATAGGAAATAGCAGTACAGCAAGTGGAGAAACATCTATTGCAATGGGTTTTGAAACACAAGCTACTCATAGCGCATCAATAGCAATGGGATATCAAACTTCATCCACCGAGGGTGCCTCTACTGCAATGGGGTTTAAAACAACTGCAAGCGGTTTTGGCTCTACATCCCTTGGATATCAAACAACTGCAAGCGGTTATGGGTCAACATCCATTGGATATCAAACAACAGCAAGCGGAAATTCTTCTACAGCAATAGGGAAAAACACCATAGCTAGTGATTTTGGTTCTTTAGTAATTGGACAATACAATTTAGGCGGCGCAACGGTTACCAATAGCGCAACGGAACCTAACTATGCAAATACTGCTTTTGTAATTGGAAATGGTACTGCTTCTAATGCAAAATCTGATGCTTTTAAAGTAATGGTTAATGGCAATACTACTGTTGGTAATAATCTAACAGTAAGTGGCGATATTGTGGTTTCATCAGATGCACGACTAAAAGCAAATATTGTATCTCTAGGTTCTACGCTTGCCAAACTGCTCTTAATTGATGGGAAGCGTTACACAATGAAAAAAGACGGCAAACAAAAAATTGGCGTATTGGCTCAAGACATTCAAAAAGTATTTCCAGAACTCGTTACAACCAATGATAAAAACATGTTGGCGGTAAACTATCAAGGGCTTGTACCCGTGCTTATTAATGCGCTCAAAGAACAACAATCAGAAATAGACGAATTAAAAGAAATGTTTAAAAAATTAATTACCAAACAAGAATAATATCATAATTTACTATGAAAAAAATACTTACACTTTTAGCTTTGATTGTTGCATTTACTATTAATGCGCAGACTAATACTAATTTTGGAACAGAATCTCTTAATTCGAACACTACAGGTGTTCATAATAGCGCATTTGGTTATGCGGCTTTAAAATTCAACACCACAGCGAGTCAAAATACTGCATCTGGGTATCATTCTTTATATTCCAACACCACAGGGTTTAACAATACAGCATCTGGGGCGTTAACTTTATATTCCAACACCACAGGTAGTTTAAATACAGCATCTGGGGCGTATTCTTTATACTATAATACCGCAGGGAATCACAATACCGCATATGGATATCAATCTTTAAAATTCAACACCACAGGAAATGACAACACCGCATTTGGATATAATTCTTTGTCTTTTAATACCACAGGAAGTAACAACACCGCATATGGGCAGCAATCTTTATTATACAACACCACAGGAATTTACAATACAGCATCTGGGGCGTATTCTTTAGGTGCCAACACCACAGGAAGTAACAACACCGCATATGGGATATATTCTTTATTATCTAACACCACAGGGTCTAACAATACCGCATTTGGTTATAGTGCAAAGGCAAGCACCGATAATGCTACTAATCAAACTATTATTGGATATGAGGCTACTGGGCAAGCAGATAACTCTGTAGTTCTTGGAAATGATGATGTAACAGCAGTTTATATGGGAGAAGATTCTGGTGCTACTGTTTATGCAGCAGCTTTTGTTGGTGATGGTTCACAGTTAACAGGAATTACTGGAAGTGCTTCAAGTTTAAATGACCTTACCGATGTTTTAGTTGATAGTAATTCAATGTTTCTTAGTAATCCACCTACTAATAGTACAGGAGGTTACAATACAGCTTCAGGGCGTAATTCTTTAAATTCTAATACCACAGGGGATAACAACACCGCATCTGGTTATTATGCTTTATATCTTAATACTACAGGGGACAAAAATACCGCATCTGGGTCTAAAGCTTTATATCACAACACCACAGGGGGCGAAAATACCGCACATGGATATAAATCTTTATATGATAACACCGAAGGTAATTACAACACCGCATCTGGAAGAGAATCTTTATATGAGAACACCACAGGAAGTTACAACACCGCATCTGGGTATAAATCTTTATATGAGAACACCACAGGGGAGGAAAATACCGCATATGGGTCTCAATCTTTATATAAGAACACCACAGGGGTCGAAAATACCGCATCTGGGGTGTATTCTTTATACTATAATACCACAGGGAATCACAATACCACATTTGGATATGATTCTATGTCTTATAATACCACAGGAAGTAACAACACCGCATCTGGTTATTTTGCTTTACAAACTAACATCACAGGAGCTAACAATACTGCATTTGGTTATAATGCAATGGCAAGCACCGATAATGCTACTAATCAAACCATTATTGGATATGAGGCTACTGGGCAAGCAGATAACTCTGTAGTTCTTGGAAATGATGATGTAACTGCAGTTTATATGGGAGAAGATTCTGGAGCTAAAGTGTACGCAGGAGAAGGTAGTTTTACTGGAAATATGACAATAGGTGGCGATGTTGTGGTTTCTTCAGATGCACGACTTAAAGCAAATATTATGTCTTTGGGCTCTACTCTTGCCAAACTACTGCTAATTGATGGGAAGCGTTACACAATGAAAAAGAACGGTAAACAAAAAATTGGCGTATTGGCTCAGGATATTCAAAAAGTATTTCCAGAACTAGTTACAACAGATGATAAAGACATGCTGGCGGTAAACTATCAAGGGCTTGTACCGGTGCTTATTAATGCGCTTAAAGAACAAGACGATAAGATTTCAAGATTAGAAAAATTAGTAGAAAAATTAATTTCTGATAACTAAAATATCATGAAAAAGTTAACACTATTACTATGTTTTGTTTCCTTTTTGACAAAAGCTCAAAACATCACAGTTGCTTCAGGCAAAAGTTTTACGATCGAAAAAACAGGAGCTGTGACCATGAGTGGAAATTTCTCAAACTCTGGAACCTTTACATTAAACTCAGACTCTGATGAGTTTTCATCCATTATTATTGGCGGATCTGTTACTGGAAATATATCCTATAATAGGTATGTTAATTCTGTAGGAACTAATGAGTGGGATTTAATAGGCGCTCCGGTAGAGGGGCAATCTATTAACTCATTTGTTACTGCAAACGCTTCAACTTTAGCCTCTAATGGTGATGCTTACGCGATAGGATACTATGATAATTATTGGAATGAGTGGGAAAACTACACTACATCTTCAAATTGGTATCCATTTGATGGAAACTTTCTTCTTGGTATGGGCTTTCAAATGGCTACAATAAGTGGTGGAACTTTAAAATTCACAGGAGCTCCAGCTGCTACAAATAAAACACTGCCAATTATTGATTTTAGTGTGGGAGAAGGAGAAGGAGGAGGAGAAGGAACAAAATGGAATTTAGTAGCAAATCCTTTCCCTTCATACATCCACGCAAATACCAATGCAGATAGCTCACACAACTTTTTAACGGTTAATAGCGATAAGCTTGACGATTCTTATGAAGCCATCTATGGCTATGATGCAGATGGGTCTGGATATACCGTTTATAATAATACGAGTGCTGCCCTGCGTCTTGCACCAGGACAAGCATTTATGGTAGCATCTGATAATCCAAATGTAAAAAATCCCGATGTACTTTCTTTTACAAAAGAAATGAGAACTATAGCTGGTGGAGATGATTTGATACTTGGTAGAAGTGTAAAAGACTCTTTTGAGTTAATTCTTAAACTTTATGAGGGAGATACGGAGATAGCCGACACGAAATTTTATTTTAAAGAGGGACTTCATCTAGGATTAGACCCTGGTTATGATGCTGGCCATTTTAACCAACAAGCAGCTTTAACATCAAGATTACTGAAGGAAGATGAGGGAGTCGGTTTTACTATTAATGCAATGGGGTTAAAGAATGTAAATGATGCAGTGATCCCTATTGTAATAAATAGAGAAGCAGGAAACGACTTTAGAATTAGTATCGATACCTTTGATATTTATGAAGATACACATGTTTATTTGGAGGATAATGTGCAAGGAACAATCATCCTTTTAAATGAACAAGACTTTGAATTAACGCCTCAGGATAATTTAAGTGGAGCAGGTAGATTCTTTCTACACTTAACTAGTACTTCTTTATCTATCGAAGATGATACGGAAACCCATCTTTTAAATGTATATAAGTCAGTTATAAGTAACTTTATTACTATAGAAGGCAAAGCCAACCAGTCGAATCAGACAACCGCAACACTCTATAACATTCTTGGAAAAGAAGTGATATCTATATCTCTTGCAAACAATGTTAATACACAGACAATTTCAACACAGGGATTGGCTGCGGGCATATATGTTGTTAAATTAAAATCAGGAAATACGGTATTTACTAAAAAAATCATCATAAATTAATATGAAAAAAGTAACTAAAAACACCGAAGAAATTGCTGCATCTGGAATTACTAGAAAAGATGCTATAAAGAAAATGGGAAAGTATGCAGCACTCACCGCTTTAGGTACTTTTATGATACTAGATCCTATGAAGGCACAAGCCTCTTCTGCTTCTCCAAGTCCATCTGATGGTGGCTCAGGAGGAGAAACTCCACCAGATGGTCCACCAAGCCCTCCAGGTTGGGGTTAATAGTTAAAAACTAATAATTCAACTATTCTTCAATAGAGAACTTAGAGGACGCTGTTTAACTAAAATTTGGATTCACTATCATCATAAGACTCTTTTAAAGTACACATACAGATGGTTAAAAGCATAAAATATTTTCCTTTTTCAATAGCTCAAAAAATCTCTGAAGAAGATTCTATTGTGTGGTTAAAAGAATCAAATAAATATATCATATTAAATTCTGCTATTTTAGCCTTAATTAAAAAAAAAATCAACTTTATCTTCCAAAGACTTTATTGCCCTCATTATTGAATCTTTTCAAGTTAGTAGTTCTGAGGCGATAAGAATCAATAAAAATATTTCAGAATTATTGCGAGAGACGAAAGAAGTTGAGATTAAAACTGCTGTAAAAATAAATAAAATGAGGTAAACCCTGAAACTTCCTGGAGGTACCAAAAAATTATCCCGTAATTCATTTATAAACAATGATATACGGGTTTTTTAGTTTTTAGAGTTACTCGAGAGGTTGCTCGGGAGAGATAAAAAGAGATCTTGAAAGGGGTTCTATTACATTTTATAAGTTACGGTTACTTAGGTAAATTATAAAACAACTTATAAACATTGTGGCGCAAAGTAAAACGTTTCTTTATACGTTATCATTAAATATTTTAGTAACTGATGCTACCATTTCATTAGTTTGTGAATAGGTAATTTGATAGCAGTTTAATGTAGCGAACCACTCTAAAAAAGTAGTAGCGTTCTCTTTTTTTGGAGATAACCAAGAATCAGGTACCAACTGCTCGAAAGCCTTTTGTTTAGACATTTTAGAAAATGATAATGCAACATCTTTTTGGTATTTTATAAATACCAAATCCTTGCAAGCAAGGTGGGTTTGAGCATCTGTATAATTTGGCGGTAAATAACGAACTCTCTTATTTAAGCGTTTTAAATGATATTCTTTGGTATCGTTTAATATCGGATATAAGGGTGCTAATGTTTGTAAACTACTGTTTTTAACAGAAATGGCTGCAGGAAAATGATATACTTCTTTATTTTTAGCTGCAACTGGTACAAAATCATCAGCCATGCACTGAAATCCGTGTTTCTGAAGAAGTGCCAACGAAGTACTTTTACCATTTCCCGAGTCACCTAAAAAAAGTACTGCCTTTTGTTGGTTACTTACTGCTGATGCGTGAAAAACACCCATCCATTCAGATTCCTCTTTATGATACATTGCTTGTATAAACTCCATAGAGAACTTCCCTTGAAAATAATGAATTTCTTCCTTAGGCCATCCATAGCTTACTTTGTTGTTAATTGCTAAATAGATTTTATCCTTTGCTATAAAAACCTTAAAGTCGATTTCTTTGTTAGATATTTCAGTTTCTAAGTGTGCAAATTTAGGATGAATATAAGATGCTTCTAAGGCACTATTATACGAAACTTTTATAAGCGTATTGTTTACTCGATAGGTCGTTATTATCTCAAAGTTACTTGGAATTGTAACCTTTGATAAATCGTTGATACTTTTCTCTTGAACGGTTATGGATGAATTTAAAACCCGTTCTTCTAACTCTTTTACAAACTTTAGAGCCGCTTCAAATGGAACCGATAATGTTGTTTCAAGATGTATTGCAATCGTCTTTGGTAATACCCCATTAATAAGTTTCTCTACAACCGTAAAGGCTTCGTGTTCCAATACTACATATTGGTTGGTTTCCTCCAACCAAAAATACTTTTTATCTTCAATAGTTTTAGCAAGTAAGGAACTTCTCATATATGGTTAATTAAATCTGTAGCAAAAATAGCGAAAAAACCTTTGAATCCACATTAGAAAAAAATCAAAAAAATGAGACCTAACAGATATTAATAAACCCCCCTCTATATATAGTATCACTTTTCTTTTGGGATCGGTCTTTGTGAGATAATGTTTAAACTATGGGTTCTAAGTATATAAATTAAAAGCTTATTGTTTTTAAAACAAATAAAAACATTTATTGAATAACAAGTAAGAATCATTAAAACTTGGTTTTTGTTTAAAATCACTAATAAACGAGAAATCATCTAGATTAGCACAATCAAATAATTTTATTTTACCATTAATTTCTAAATATTTTTTTTACCAAATCATTATTAAATCGAATAAAAATTAATAATCTTCACTAACCCTTTTTATTGTTAAGAATTTCCGCTTCATCGACTTTATTTAAAAACTCGTCTCTTCCTAAAAAAACTTCAAAGCTATAAGTGTCTTTTAGACAGATATTTAAGAAAGATGAGAGTCCCAAAACGGTAAACTTGGTATAAGCAAGAAAGGTGAACCTAAAAAAATTTAATTTCTGTCATTAAGACTTAAAGCTTTTATAGCATATAAGAGTTGGTTAAATAATTTAATTTTTTGAATTCATTTTTATACTTGTCTTAGCCACCTTTTTATTCAACTATTTGACAATTTTATTAAATTTTTTTATCAATTTTAATTTATGAATAAGTATTTGGTACTAAAAAAAAGAAAAAACAGTACTGAGTATTTTTTTTGATCAGGATGTGTATTTTTACAGAAACAACTATAATTTAATTATCTTAGTTTTAAGAAAATAATCGTAATGAAAAAAACAATACTATTTCTCTTGTTTACTCAAATGTCATTAGCTCAAATACTCAGTGCAGCATCGCTGAACAGAAGAAATTTTGATCCAGCTGAACTGACCGTAAAGTTTAAAAACAATTTGAAAGACAACGTTTACTATGCTAAGTCAAAAAAAGTTGAGTCATATTTTAACATGGGCCAACTTGGTGAAATTAAAGACAACTCAACTGAAAAACAGCAAAATATAAATATAGTTAGCAATGTGTTTACATCCAATTATTTGACTATTTCAGATATAAATGTGTTAAAAAATACTTCAAGTAAGATCGCTATAAATCTAGCAAATAACGAAAACATAAGAGGGTTACAATTCGATTTAAACATCCCTGAGGGGTTCACTTTTGACATAGAAAATGTCGTTGAAACCTCGACCTTAAATAACTTCACAACTTCAATATCTTCATTAGGAAACAATCATTATCGATTTATAATCTACACAATCAGTAATGAATATATTGTTTCTGGTGATAACACTATTTTAAGACTTCCTATATTTATTGAAAACACAATAGATGCAGGGCAATATACTTTTGAATTCTCCAACGTAGTTTTATCTAGTGAAGCAAATCAAAATATTTCTAGTGAAGCTCAAAAGATTGGTTATATAAATGTCATCGAAGACACAATTGCTCCAGTAATTACATTGCTTGGTGATGCCTCTGTTACTATTCAAGTAGGTAGCACCTATAACGATACCGGTGCTACTGCAAGTGACAACTATGATGGGGATATTACGGAAAGCATTGTAACTGTAAACAATGTTGATACTGATACTGTTGGGACCTACACGATCACCTACAATGTAAAGGACACCAGCTCAAATAGCGCTGAAGAAGTAACTAGAACTGTAAATGTAGCATCTAGTCTTTCTATTGAAGATGATCCTATAAATGATCTAAATATTTCACCGAATCCAACACAAAATTATTGGAAAATCAGTTCGTCAGTAAATCTTGAATCAATTGAATTATTTGATGTAGTTGGGCGTAAAATTTTTTCAGTAACTCCAAGCTCTAAAAATTTTAAAATTAATGGTAGCTCATTATCAAATGGAGTTTATTTTTTGATTCTGAATAAAAAAAACAGACGTAGGTTGATAAAAAACTAATTAGAACTATTTTCTATTTAAAATCTAGATGTAACAAAAGAGATACGTTCTTTGTGAGCCGAAAAACAACGAATTAAGGATTGTAAGGTTTACAACAACAATTTTTATGCGATGAAAGGGATTTAAAACCTACAATTATCTCGAAATAACCACTTACCCTATGCTTTCTATAATGTTTTTGATGGCTTGTATATCAGAGACTGTTTGTGACGTTTTCCCAAAATAAGAATGAGAATTACCTTTTATTTCTCTTGAGGCAGAAGTATGTATTTCTGTAAAACCAGCATTTTTAAAAAGCATACAATTTTCTAGATTTATACCACTACCAGGCAGTATGGTAAGTTTGTTTTGTGCTGTCTTTCGAAGTTCAATTAATAATTCAATTCCATCTGATGCTTTTTCTTGTAGACCAGAACTCAACAATCTATCGACCCCTATCTCAATTAATTTTAGAAGAGATTCTTTTGGTTTTGACACCTCGTCAAAAGCTCTGTGATAAGTAAAAGACATGGGTTTAGAAAGTTCAATTAATTCTCTGGTTCTTTTAATGTCTATGGTATTATTTGCATGTAGTACTCCAGAAACTATTCCAGCACAACCCAAGGCTTTGCATTGTAAAATATTTTCTTTCATGATTTCAAATTCTGCATTAGAATAGCTAAAATCTCCACTTCTAGGGCGTATTAAAACCAGTACGGGAATACTTATACTGTGCATCACTTTTTTAAGTAACCCATATGAGGGTGTGACGCCGCCAACAGATAATTCAGAACATAACTCTATTCTGTGGGCTCCAGCTTTTTCGGCATTCATAGCAGATTGATAAGAATTAGCACAAATTTCTAATATCATAATTACTCTATAATAAGTTCATCAACAAATGTCCATGATTTATGATCGACTCCTTGTTTTCCTTCAGGGATAATTCCGTAACTAGGAATTGTAATCTTATTTTTTCTACTTTTAATTCATATCCTTCTTCATTTTTAACGAAATCATCAATCTTAAAAGAGATTTTTTTGGCACTATTATTATTTGAAAACTTAAAATTATAGTTCTCTTTTAAATATAAGGCGAAATAGTTTGAAACCTCCTGAAGTTTGGGTTTAGAAACAATCGCGACGTCATTATCAAAAATAAAGTAACCATTTCCAATTTTTTGAGACAAAGGTTTCGGAATAATAGAAGGTTTAATTATTTTATCAATTTCAGGACCGCATCCTGTTAATAGTATAATTATTAATAATTTTAAATAAAGGTATGTTTTCATTTAGTATATTGTGGTGTAAAGTTAACAATCTATTTGAATGAAAATTAAATTGCATCATTTTTTGTTAATTCATGGATGTTTTTAACGTCTGGCTAAACTCAGTAGTTGTTTGTCTAATTTAATTAGTTGAAAAGTAATTTTTTTTCACTTTTACTTAGCTCAAATTCGAATTAAAAATGAATATTAAAAAAGTTAAAATAGATAATATATATATTTTTGTGTTTTTTTTGATGTTATGTTCTTGTAATAATCAACTAGAAAATAAAGAAAATTCTTTAATTAAGTTTGTAAATCCTTTCATTGGCACAGGAGGTCATGGGCATACGTATCCTGGAGCTACTATGCCGTTTGGAATGATACAATTAAGCCCAGATACTCGTCTAGATGGTTGGGATGGCTGCTCTGGGTATCATTATTCTGATAAGTATATCTACGGGTTTTCGCATACTCATTTAAGTGGAACTGGAATTTCTGATTACGGAGATATTCTATTGATGCCAACAAATAAAGCAATTTTTAATAACGGTGCAGACGGTAAAGAAGGGTATCGAGCTCATTTTTCACATGAAAATGAAGTGGCAAAACCAGGCTACTATAAAGTGCATTTAGACACTACTAATATTGATGTAGAATTAACGGTTTCTAAACGAAGTGGAATGCATAAGTATCAATATCCATCTTCTAAAAATCAGGTTCTGATATTAGATCTGGAACACCGAGATGAATTAAATGACTTTAAAATAGCGATCATTAACGAGAAAGAAGTGAGTGGTTTTAGACACTCTAAAGCCTGGGCAGCAGATCAGCGTTTATTTTATTACATTCAGTTTTCACATCCTGTAAAAGAATGGGAAAGACTTTATAAAGCATCCCCGACAAAAGAAAGTTTTGAGTTTATCAATCCTAACAATGAACCCGTTTTAATTAAAATTGGAATTTCGGCAGTAGATGAACAAGGAGCCAAACAAAATTTAGAGCAAGAAATTGGAAACAACTCTTTTGAAGACATAAAGAAAGAAGCCCAACAAAATTGGGAACAACAACTAAAAAAAATAGTTATTGAGGCAGACGACCTCAATAACAAAACAAATTTTTATACAGCTTTGTATCACACCATGCTTGCTCCAAACCTATACCAAGATGTAGATGGCAGATACCGAGGAATGGATTTAAACATTCACCAAACAAAGGATTTTGAATATTATACTGTGTTTTCATTATGGGATACCTACCGAGCTGCCCATCCTTTATATACCATTATAGAACCAGAGAGAACCAATGATTTTATCAATACTTTTTTAGCAAAGTATGAGGAAGGTGGCATTATGCCAATTTGGGATTTAGCAGGAAATTATACGGACTGTATGATTGGATATCATGCCGTGCCTGTAATTGCAGATGCTTATCTGAAAGGAATTCGAAATTATGATACAAAAAAAGCTTTAGAGGCTATGAAACACTCTGCTTTACAAGATAAACTTGGCCTAGACTCTTATAAAAAAATTGGGTTCATTCCCGTAGAGAAAGAATCAGAATCTGTCTCTAAGACATTAGAATATGCCTATGATGATTGGTCTATTGCTAAGATGGCAAAATCAATGGGGGAAGAAGAAGATTACAAAACTTTTCTTGAGCGAGCTCAAAACTATAAGAATGTTTTTGATCCTAGCTCCAAATTTATGAGAGGTCGTTTTAGAAACACATGGTTTGCTCCTTTTGATCCTTATGAGGTAAATTTTAATTATACAGAGGCCAACTCTTGGCAATATAGTTTTTATGTCCCTCAAGATATTACTGGGTTTATCAATTTATTGGGAGGGAAAAATGTATTGGAAGAACAGTTAGACAAACTCTTTGTGGCAGAGAATAAAACTTCAGGCAGAAATCAAGTAGATATTACAGGCTTAATTGGGCAATATGCGCACGGTAATGAACCAAGTCATCATATGGCTTATTTATATAATTTTATAAACAAACCTCATAAAACACAAGAAAAGACTCGTCAGATTTTAACCGAATTGTATACAAATTCTCCAGATGGAATCTCAGGAAATGAAGATTGTGGTCAGATGAGTGCTTGGTATGTTTTTAGTTCTTTAGGGTTTTATCCGGTTACGCCAGGATCAAATCAATATATTATTGGAAGCCCCTTATTTAATAAAGGAACCATCAATTTAGAAAATGGCAATACCTTCACCGTTGAAGCAAAAAATAACTCAAAAGAAAATAAATACATTCAAGCAGTGCAGTTAAACGGAAATGACTATGTTTACTCTTTTATCAATCATACAGATATTATGAATGGAGGAAATTTAGTTTTTGAAATGACCAACAAACCAACAAGTTGGGGAACAAATAACGCATTTATTCCATCTACAGAAATTAAAGATTTTAAAATAATTCCTGCACCATTTATTAAAAAAGGGGAGATTGTTTTTAAAGAAAGTACCGAAATTGCCTTGGAATGTGTTCAAAAAGATGCTACTATATTTTTTAGAAAAGGGTCCAAAGGAAATTTTAAAAGATATACTCAACCATTTATTGTAGATAAATCTATAAAACTATCTACATATGCTCAAAAAGGTGATAAAAAAAGTGCTGTAATTTCAACCGATTTTCATAAAAGAAACCCCAATCTTAAAATTAAGTTATACTCAGACTATGTAAACCAATTCAGTGCAGGAGGTAACGATGCTTTAATTGATGGTCTGTTCGGGACAGAAGATTTTAGAACAGGAACATGGCAAGGGTATTCTAACACAGATCTTCATGCTGTTGTTGATTTAGGAAAAGAGACGTTGATAAGCAATGTGAAAATTTCATTTTTAAGAGATCAACGCTCTTGGATATTTCTCCCTAGAGACCTGAAAATATTTACTTCATTAGATGGGGTAAATTATAAAAAATACAAGAACTGGACATTTAAACCCCCTACAAAAACTGAAGAAATTAAAATTGAAACATTGGCATTTTCTAAGTCAGCAAAAGCGAGGTATATCAAAGTACTTGCAAAAAAATACGGAAATCTACCAAAATGGCATTTAGGTGCTCCTTATGATGGAAAATCTTGGTTGTTTGTAGATGAAATTGAAATAAAATAATTCTAAATGAAACGAAGAAAATTTTTACAAAACGCATCACTATCTTCACTAGGTGTGGTCGCTTCAGCTTCAGTTATTGGCTGCAAAAATAGTACTAAAAACAAAGGCGCATATACAAGTGGTAATTTAGCTATAAAACCAATTGTTATTGCTACTTGGGAGACTCCCAATGCAACAGCCAAAGCATGGGAAGTACTTCAAAATGGGGGCACCGCTCTAGATGCAGTAGAACAAGGTTGCATGATAGAAGAAGCTGATGTAAAAAACTTTTCTGTAGGAAAAGGAGGATTGCCTGATAGAGACGGAAATGTGACCCTTGATGCCTGTATTATGGATAAAGATGGAAATTATGGTGCAGTCATGTATGTGCAAAATATTACACACGTTATTTCTTTAGCTAGAAAAGTAATGGAAAAAACACCACATGTGATATTGACTGGAAAAGGTGCAGAAAAATTTGGCTACGAACAGGGCTTTAAAAAAGAAAATTTACTCACTGAATCCTCAAAAAAAGCCTGGAAAAAATGGAAGGAAACCTCGCAATATAAACCAATTATAAATATTGAAAATCACGACACTATTGGAATGTTAGCAATAGATACTAAAGGGGATATTTCTGGTGCCTGCACAACAAGTGGATTGGCCTATAAAATGGCAGGTAGAGTTGGTGATTCTCCAATTATTGGATCAGGATTATTTATCGATAATGAAATTGGCGGAGCCACTGCTACAGGAATGGGAGAAGAGGTCTTAAAGACTGTAGGAAGTTTTTTAATAGTTGAATTAATGCGTCAAGGAAAAACACCTCAAGAAGCGTGTGAAGAGGCAGTAAGAAGGATCGTGAAAAAATCTGGAGATCGTTTTAAAGATTTTCAAGTAGGTTTTATTGCGATCAATAAACAAGGAGAAACAGGAGCATATTGCATTCACGAGTGGTTCAGTTACACTGTATACAAGCAAGGCGAAAATAAAAATTATAAATCATCATTTTATAATAAAGCCTAGTTATGTCAACAAATAAATCACAGAAAAAGGGTGCTTACAGTTTTCATCATCGTAATCAGCTACCTTTTCAGAAGAGGAAACCTACTCTATTCTTTTGTTTTGAATTATGAAACAACGAAGTAAGTCTTGTGAAGTTTGTAATATCAATTATGCTACGATGTACAGGATACAATATAAAAATCCCAAAGAATGGGTATTTGTTTGTAAGGAATGTCTGATAAACCTCAAAAAAGACAATCCTAATTACACATATGGAGGTACTTGGAAGAAATAATAAATATCAAATGTGCTCCAACGATGTCAAATAATAATCATGGTCATAGGATCGTTTACAGCGACTTCGTTAAAGGGAGATTCTAAATATAAAAAGGGCTGTAAAAAACAAAATTTTGCAACCTAAAATTTCAATACGGGGTTCCTTTTCTTCGATTTTTAAACTCATTATTTATTATAACTATAAACTTAATCCTTCTAAATAAACAATAACCAGCTCTCCATAATAAGAAGATGCTGTTAAAAACCTTCTAAAGCAAAGAACTGATTCACAGGGTTTTTATTTTTTTTAAGGATTTTAAAGAGAAGTATCTGAATTTTGTTTTCAGTTCATCTTTCTATTTTATCAAAGTATTTTAATCGCATTCATTATATGGGTCTTAATGCCCGTATGAATTTATCTTGTTTTTTGTAGGTAATTTTTTGTTTTTGGTCGAAAAAATTAAATAATTATGGGCAACAGTCCTACATTTATTTTTAAAATTAAAAAACATGCAACATCCAGCACAAACGATGTAT
>Ga0206129_10002178_pt1 | contig 24838 bp, 40 predicted proteins | sample Helgoland_Spring_8_FD_148616 | JGI IMG/M metagenome (GOLD analysis project Ga0206129, IMG submission 148616) | Pelagic subsurface seawater microbial communities from Kabeltonne, Helgoland, North Sea - Helgoland_Spring_Bloom_20160502_2 | ecosystem: Environmental > Aquatic > Marine > Epipelagic ...
AAGTCACTCTACTCTTGGCTTTGAACTATTAAAAAACTAATTATGATTTCAAACGTAGTAATATTAGTAGCGACAATTACATCTGTTGTAGTAGTAATCGAATCGTTTAACAACAAGAAATGAAAACAAGTATTTTATTAATCTTAAAAAAACTTACTTATGCGTGGTATAATATCAAAAGTTCTCCGAGCATCAATCAAAAAAGGTATGAGCTTAAAGGTAGTCGAGAGATACCTAAAGATGAAGTACAAAATTGCTGTAAGCGTAGTTGTATTAACTAACCGAATTAAAAACCTAAAATAGTTATGGCTAAGTTTAAATGTAACGTGTGTAACTCCAATGTAAGAGAAATAATTAAACACACAATTAAAGTGGTTGATGGTGAAGTAGTTTGTCCTGAAGCAGTTTGCTGTGACCAATATATGGAGTCAGTCAGAGAGAAAGGTAAAGGGTTCGGTGGAATCATTAAGCGACCAGGAGGAACAGTATCTAAAAAGTTTTAAATATGTTATATAAATTTACTTACGAAGATTCAGAACTAGATCATAGAGATTTAAAAATACTTTACATCGAAAGAGGGTGCGATGAAGTTAAGGAGTTTACTATCGAAAACTTTGTGCCTGATGATTACACTTTGTCGGTTAAAGGTGATGAAGAATTTGAACTTAGAGATTACTACCCACAAGATTGGTTTAACGATAATGTAACCGAAAGATATTTAAAGGAGCTTGTAAAAGAATACGAAAATGGAAGTCATAGAAATTAATTTACTAATCATTTTAGCCTTTGTCCTGGGGTATATCTTCGGAAACGTAGACGTACCCTAGGGTAGGGGAGTACCCCAACAACCCCTTTGGTATAGGCAGGGCGTACAAGAAGGGCGGGCGTTGGTTTCTAGTGTTTTATATTTTGTGATAAACACACCCCCATACCATTAAAAATATATAGCCTTGGATCAATTTATTTGCTCGACGTGTTCCGATGCTATACACACGAAAAAAAATTAAAATTATTTTTATTTAAGTGTATTAATATACTTTTATACTGGTTGTATAATTAAATTAACAAAAATACACTACATATAATATAATACGATACGATACAATATAAGCATTTTAAGACGTGTCTAAGCTACTTAAATAGATTAGTAATATATTTGTATACAAGGCACAAAAAAAAGAGCTGTAAAGCTCTCTAAATAGATTGTATTAATATAGGCGTATTTAATGCGGTTGTACTGGGTTAAATTATAGGCACAAAAAAAAGCCCTTATAAATTAATATAAGAGCTTTGATAGTATTTAAATAAACTTAATCTAATATTTTAAATAAGTGTTCTTTAAATTGTTTGATTGTTTGATCCATACAATTAGAATAGTTTGTTTTACCGTCGGTAAATATTTGCAGCCAAGTATTAAACCCTTTTATGTCATATGTAACGCCGTTGCAAGTAATTTGTATATAATACCACTTTTTAGAATTGTTTAAGCGTATTTTATTAATAAGTTTAACCGCTTCGGTTGTATTGTTTGTTTGTATGTAGTTTGTATTCATAACTTAGTGTTTTTAGTTTAGTTTAATTTAATTATTGTAATATTTATCCGCTCGCTGACTAATATACACATTCATACCGCAAATATAATATTCATTTTTTAAGCGTTTTAATTCTGTTTTATACTCTTTATAGGTTGCAAAATCTTTGCGGTCTATGTGGTCGACTGTTTCAACGCCTTGACTTGTTTTGATATTAAAGTATTTCATCTTCTTAGTGTTTTTTTGTAAGTTTCATTTTTTTATCAAATGTTAAGCGTACCTATCTTTATACCATAATGTACAATGTTCTGCAATACTACATCAAATGCGGGTTGATACCTGGAAAAGCCTTCTACAAATGGTATTTCAGTTTCGGTAGATTCGTGTATTATATGAAAGACCTTTTCTTTGCTATTATCCCGCACCTTTTTTGTGCTATATTCAACTCTAAACAAACCATCTGTACAACCTTTTTTGACTATACTACCATAATTAGGCTTAAAATAGTGTTTCGCTACTAAAACTCTTTTGTTGTTTTCTTCTCTTTTCATAGTTTAGTGTTTTTTTAGTTTGGTTAGTTTATTTGATCCGATTAAATAAAAATAGTAAGTTTCTAAATTACACCGCACAACCTGAGTCCCCAGGTAATGCATTGGGTTATTTGTGGCTACTTTAATAAATTGTTTAAGTGTAAGGTAGTTTTTAAACGTTTTACGGGTCGTTTCTACTTTATCCGATACAATGCAAGTAAATTGCTTTATCTCTTCACTAAGGGCAAATATTAAAGCCTCTTTATAAGTATTGAAGGAATATAATTTTGTAATATCCTTTTTAATAAGATTGAAGAAGTACGTTTTCTTTTCGGTTTGTTTTACTTTGTATTTATACATATCTTTTTTTATTTAGAAATTAATAATTCACCTACTTTTTGAACGGACTTAATACAAATTTTGTGACAACCAACGGTTAACGCTTTATTGTCTATTTTATTGATTGTATAATAGCCGATTTTTTGCCCTCGAATATCTATTTTCTTTTTGATAGCAAAATATAGCTTTTTAGCTTCATTCTTTTCAATTCGTATATTTTTACTAGTTTCAACAAATTTCTTGTTTTCGCTTAATCTTAAATAGTCAAATTCGCCGATTTTAAAACGGTCTATTTTATAGGTGTTGAATTTATCCAGTTTAGTTTTAAATTCTCTTTTGTCTTTTGCTTTTTGTTTTATTGCGTCCTTTTTTCCTTTGGCTTTTATTTTTTCGATTGCTTCAGGCGTTAACAAACTATTAGCTATTTTTACAATTTTTTTGTACTTATAATCGCTCTTATTTACTATATAATTATATCTATAGAAATGCTCTTTTTTGATTTTATTATCTTTACAAAATTTAACCCACTTTGTGAGGCCTTTTTCTAGTTTATTAATAATATCTATATAAACCTCTTCCCTACGCGATTTGGCCAAACATTTTAAACTTGCTTCAATTAAGCTTTGCACATTTTTAACATCAATTAACGAAGAAAAAAATACGTTGTACTGTCTAGTTGCGTTTCTTAATTCGTTTATGTGCTTTGAGGTTGTAACAGAATAGCCAAAATCGTTTATTATAATAGTTTCACTATTTATAAACTCACCCAATAAATAATGTGAACCGTACGAATAAATTTTATTATCTCTAAAATAAATAGAACCGCTTTGATTGCGTCCCTCTGATTGTGTTTGCTGTGCAAATACGTGTATTACTTCGCTTGTGTTTTGAAATACTTTTTTCATAATTGTTAGTTTTTAGTTTTTAGGTTTATAATGGTGCAATAATATAAAAACGAAACGAAACAAAAAAATACATTTCTACGCTCAAAATTTGCATTTGTCAAAATTACATACGCAAACCCCTCCCCTATCGATTTTTACTACACATACACATATTTATATGCAACCTCTCCCCTACCGAAAATCGACCGAGGTAGGCAAGACTTTTTTTTATGGTTTACTTAAAATATTTAAAAACCTGGGCTTTGATTTAAAATGTTTTAGATTATTTTCTTAATTCAAAATATTTTGTTTACATTTGTTCAGAACTTTAAAACTAAAACGATATGATGAATCAAAACCAAATCTTATTAGACCGAATCAAGCCGATGATATTCAGGCTATATAATGCTAACGAATCGGTTAAAGCCAGTAAAGTTTCTGTAACTACTAATAACTATATAAAGAGCTTTGATGGCATAAACTATCCTAACTTAAGCTACAAGTTACATTTAACAAACGGTGATGTAGTGACTAAGAAAGAATTAGCTTTTGAGTACAATAGTATTATAGAAAGTATGGTAAGACACGTATATAATAACTCTCACAACACCATACCAAAGGTGTGAATAGTGAAAGTTCCATTTTCGGGGTTCTAGTGGGAAACATTTTATACCGCCCCCCTTTTATTAAGTAACAACTAAACAAGAAACATATATTATGAACGGACATTGGAAAAAACAATTTAACTACGACTATCTTGGATCGTATTCACTTGATGGTAAGAAAGAAGTAGTAGTATCTATCAAAGGCGTAGGTACAGCAAAGGTAACAGGACAAGCAGGTCGTAAAGAAGATTGCTTTGTGGTACACTTTAACGAGTTTGATAAGCCGATGATACTTAACCGAACTAACGCAAAGGCAATAGAGAAAGTTGCGTGTAGCGGATTGGTTGAAGATTGGGTAGGCGTAGGCGTTACTCTTTATGTAGAGAAAGGCGTTAAGGCTTTTGGCGATGTAGTTGATGCGTTGCGTATTAGAGATAAGAAACCTACTGAAACAAGTATGACTCAAACTATATTTGATTCGATGATGATGGCTATAGACCAAGGTAAAGCAGCTCAAGTCGAGATGGCTATACCTAAGTATAAGATGAATAAGGAGATGTCTGCTGTTATCTTAAAGAGAATTAAAGAATCTAAAAACTAACCACTATGCTACACCTTATAATATACTGGATTCTTACACAAGCAAACACACCTACATTGATTTGGGTAATGTTTTTTTGGTATTGTTTTATTAGTTTGATGAGCTTCTTTAACAATATAATCAAAGCTAAAAAACAAGATGGACTATGGTAGACTTAAATAATGATGAACAGTATTACGGAGATTGGGAGTACACAACTAATTCTCAGTTAGGCTATGTAAAGCGTTCGCCTTCTTACTATTGGAAGATGCGTAACGGTGGAAAGATAGATGGTCCTGCTCTTAGGTTTGGTGCTTTAGTACACACGCTTATACTTGAGCCTGAGAAGTATCAAGAGAACTTTATTGTGTTTAACCCTGATGATAGACCCGAACAAGATAAGGGGATGACATCTAAGATAAACAAAGCGTGGAAGTTAAAAATGGATGAAGAGTGTCGAGATGGACACAAGTATCTTATGACTATGGATCAGTATCAGTTGGCTCTTAAACTAAAGCGAAAGCTATATAATTGTAAAGAGGTTAAGGACATACTAGATAATTGCGTTACTGAAGTACCAAAGACTTGGATAGACTTTAACACAATGAGTAAGTGTAAAGGTAAAGCGGATATTGTAGTCGATGGAGGCGATATGCTAGTCGATATTAAGACAACAGGTAAAGATGTAGCAGATTTCAGAAAGAGTGCTTACAGGTACGCTTACAATCGTCAAGCTGCGTTCTATATGGATGGGTTCGGTGCAAAGGAGTTTGTCTTTATTGTGATAGAATCTAACGCACCACATCAGATAGGTATCTTTAGATGTTCTGATACTTTTATTGACTCAGGTCGACAAGAGTACATTGAATTGCTAGAGAAGAAAAACAAATATTGTAAATCGGTTGTAGAAGCTAACAACCACATAATACACGATGAATTATGATAACTAATGACGAGAAGTTAAGACACCTACAAGATGCTTTAGACTTATCCTCTAACTTTTGGAAAGTGACTAAGAAGCAAATTATGGGGTCTAAGCGTAACTTAAAAATTATGAACGCTAGACATTCTGTAAGGTACTACCTAACTGAGGTAGGCGATATTACCTTGAGTGAGATAGGTATGCTGACTAATTGCGACCACGCTACGGTTATAAACAGTAAAAGAAAGTTTAAAGACTATAGCCAGGTAGATAGAGAGTTTCTTAATATGAAAGCTATAATACAAAGTAGTTTAGAGTTTGACAAAAACAAAAGCCTACAAGACACTATAGCCGATATTATAAATAGCAATTTAGTTATAGAAGAAAAAGTAACCATAATAATGTCGATATATGAAAGTAGATAGACTAGATGTGGCTCACGAAGAGATAATTGACAACTGCGAGGAGTATGTTCTTGTGTCTGCTTCAAAAGAAGATGAAGATGGATACATCACGAGGGCTTATATATCAACGGATGGAGAGCTATTAAAAGAAATAATTATAAATGAGATGAATAATTCAGAAAAATTCTCTACATTTATGCAAGAAGTTATTAACGATTATAACAACCAAAAATTCTATTAAAATGAGTGAATTAAAAATGAATGGTACGATTACTAAGATTAGTGAAGTACAAGAAGGAACAGCTAAGTCAGGAAACGCTTGGAAGAAGTTAACCTTTGCAATCCAAACAGAAGGTGATTACCCTAAAGCGGTGGCGTTTACTGTGTTTGGTGAAGAGAAAGTTGACAACTTTATGAAGTTCAACAAGCAAGGACAGAACGTAGAGGTTAGCTTCAACGCAGAGTCAAGAGAATACAACGATAGATTTTATACTGACCTACAAGCGTGGAAAGTGTTTACTATAAAAGGTGATGTAGCCGAAGCTGTGCCAGTAGGTGCGGATGATGGTTTCAGTAAAGCATCTGATTTACCGTTTTAATTACGGTTACATAGGGGGTTGTTAATTCAACCCTCTATTCTTTTTTAACTAGAAACTAAAAAATTAAATGATGATGGCTAAGAGATTTACAGATACAGAGAAATGGAACGAGGATTGGTTCTTAGAGATTAAAAATCCACACAAACTATTTTGGATATACATTTGCGATAATTGTAATCACGCAGGTATATTTAAACCTAATAAGAGAATGTTCGAACTTATATTAGGTGCAAGGATCGATATAGATTTATTCCTACAAGAAATTAACAGCGACAAGCAAAGGATATTAGAACTTGATAATGGTAAGTGGTATCTTACTAAGTTTATTGAGTTCCAATACGGTGGTAAGCTGAACGAAAACAATAGAGTACACAAGTCTATTCTAGATATACTTAATCAAAACAATATTACTTGGTGTGACAACGAGGTAGCTTTAAAGATAGAAGAACCTACAACACAAGTTAAAAAGAATAAACCTAGCTCCACCGATGAAGTGATAGCCTACTTCAAACTAAAAGGTAGCACAAAGAACGAAGGTGAAAAGTTTTACTACTTCTACGAATCTAAAGGTTGGAATGTTGGTAAATCTAAAATGAAAGATTGGAAGATGGCAGCTTCAGGGTGGTTAGCTAGGAAGAACCAAAGTAAACCTGATTCGGACTACATAGGCGGTCAACTTAAAGCGATGAAGGGATAATGGCTTCTTATAGAATTACCTCGAAACAAGAGGTTAACGACTATTGTAAGAAGATATACGCTAAAGGTTATTCTAAGGGACTTACTACGGGAATATCTCCACTAGACCCTCACTATACTTTTCGTAAAGGAGAGCTTACTATAATGACTGGGTTTGCTAATATAGGTAAGACAACCTCACAACTTTTTCTTATGATAATGTCAGCCAAGCTATACGGATATAAGTGGCTTATGTATTGTCCTGAGAACGAGCCTGTAGGTGATCTAATGATAGATATAGCTGAGATGTATTGTGGTAAGACAGCCGACAAAGACTTTAACGATAGAGTAAATCAAGTCGAATATATGAACGCCATTAATTGGGCGTACGAACACTTCACGGTGCTTACGTTTGATGAAACTCCAACCGTAGAGGATGTTTTAGGAGCGTTTCAAGACTATATGCAAGTGACGCACATTGATGGTGTATCCTTAGACCCTCTTAACGATTTAAAAGCAGCAGAGAAGCAATCTAAGTACGAATACTATTACGATGCTTTGAGTAACATTAGAAGGTTTATTAAGAAGAATAAAGTTATGTTCTACCTTGTGGTGCATCCTGGTACAGCAGCGAACCGAAGAAGGAACGAAGATGGTACTCGACCTGCCCCGAATATGAGCGATGTAGAGTTTGGTTCTATGTTTGGTAACAGGGCGGATAACTTTATAGTGTTTCATCGTAACCCACAATCGGAGCAATGGAATCAAACTGAGGTTCACATACAAAAGGTAAAGTTTCAAAAGTTGGTCGGAGTGCCTACACCTGAAACAAGTCCAATCGCTTTGTATTATAATTATGCGACTCGAAGATTTAGGTATCTGAACGAGAACGGAAGTCCGTTTGATCCGATAGCTATGGTAGATAATAAAGTAAGAACTAACAACGTATTTTAACTATTATGCCCGATGAATTAACAATAAAAGCAATTAACCTGTTGCGAGAACAAGACCCTAACGTTGATGAAATTCAAAGTATGGATAATTTTATAGCACACCAAGGCGAGGTGCTTAAGATGAGAGAGCAATACGTTGAGTACGCTAATCATCCTCAAGCCGAAACGTTAAGAAAGAGGTTAAGCGTATTAGAGGATAGTGCGGTTGCATTTACTTGGGTTTATACGATGATGATGTCTTATAAAAGAGAAGCGGTTTTAGCCAGGGCGAACGAGTTTGAGATGGCTAATGCGGTGATTGAGTTGAAGGAAGAACTAAATATACTAAATAAACTCAATAGCGATGACTAAAAAAGAATACGAAGTATTAGACAGGTGGGCGGATCGTTACGATGTAACCTACAAACCAACGGATAGTGATACATCGTTTTGGGATTTTACTTACAAGCGAAACGATAAGAAGTATTATTGTGAGATGAAGCAACGTAACTTTACCTTGGACTATGCGATGGAGAAGTACACCGAGGGGTTGTTATTAGAAGCTCACAAGTACGAACGCATTTTACGTAGGACCAAGAACGAGAAGTCCGCACAAGGTTTATACTTTAACTTTTTTAGTGACGATAAGGCGTTAGTGTTTAACCTTAACAAGATTAAAATAGATAAGTGGTTTTGGCGAACGATGCCTGAAACTACTGATTTTACAAAAAGAAAATTTGTTTACAAATATGTTACGTTTCTTGACTATAGTAAAGGAAAATTGTTTTATATTTGAGTATTCTGCTATTCTTTCATCATTATAGCGTTTTTAGTTTCTAGGTAGAAAAGGGTTTAATCTTAATTGGTTATTCCCTTTTTTTTATTTACATTTGTTAAAACTAAATAGAAAATTTTCTGGAATAGAACTAGAAGAAAATTATTTCGAAGCATCTGAAAAAAGAATTAAAAAATATCTATGACACTATTAAAAAATATACAGTTAAAACCATTTTTAAAATGGCCTGGAGGTAAAACAAGAGAATTAAAGCATATTGTTCCTAATTTACCTAATTATATTAATAATTACTATGAACCTTTTATTGGCGGTGGTGCTGTTTATTTTTCAATTGATAATGCTAATAAATTTTATATAAATGATAAATCGAAAGATTTAATAGAACTATATAATAATATTAAAGAAGATAAAAATAACCTATTTATAAATTGTTTAGTCGAAATTGATAAGTCTTGGTATGAAATCGAAAATATTTTCAGTAAAAACAAGGAGGATTTAGTAAATATTTTTTCTGAATATAGGGACAATGTATGTAAAAAGACCTTAAAAAACAAAGTAACAAGTTGGGAAAATACACAAGAAAAAAAATTAAATGATATTCTACCAAAATCAATCAATTATAATAGTGTAGTTTATAAGAATGAAGTAGTCATAAATCTTTACAGAAAAATGACTAGAATGTATAGTATTGAGCAAAAAAAAGGTAAACTTTCTGAAGTAGATGTTGAGTTAAATATTCTTACAGCATTGAAAAGTGCAATTTATATGTACTATAGGTTTTTACATAATAACCAAGAGGAGTTAAGCGATTTCGTAAATTCGGCTATTTATTACTTCATAAGAAACTATACTTATAGTAGTATGTTTAGATACAATTCAAAAGGTGAATTTAATGTACCTTATGGTGGTATGGGTTATAACAAAAATAGGCTTGAAACTAAAATTTCATATTTAAACTCAAGCTACTTAAAAGATAGATTAAGAAATACAGTTATCGAAAATACAGATTTTTTTGATTTTTTCAAAAATAAGAAAACTACCGAAAATGATTTTGTATTCCTTGACCCACCTTATGATACAGAGTTTAGCACTTATGATAAAAATAATTTTGATTTTAGCGACCAAAAAAGATTATCTGATTTACTTATAAATAGATTAAATTGTAATTGGATGTTAGTTATTAAAAATACAGAATTCATCCACGGATTATATGATAATAAAGAGAATGTATTTATTAATTATTTTGATAAAAAATATGCAGTTAGTTTTATGAATAGAAACGATAGAGAAACTGAACATTTAATGATTACTAATTACGAAATTTAGCCAACGCTTAAAGCCATAGACCCTGATTTTTACGAAATAATTAAGGAAAGATGAAAGATAATAAAGAAAATGTTAGTTGCTTTTATTTAGTGTATTTATATATAGATTATGAAGGAATACAAGATGAGATGTATCTTTTTGACTCTAACATTAAAGCAATAAATAAAATGAAAGAGTTAAATGACAATGCTAAAAAATGGAATGGAAAAGAATATTGTGTAAAAGAATTAATCAGCATAAAGCAAAATTAAGATTAATATGAGCAAGATAGAATATAGAGTTTGTGCTAAGATTACGCAACGTGCTGCGTTAGGCAAAAAGAAATATGGTACTACGATGGAGCGTGACGATTTAACGCCCTTAGATTGGCTTAAACACGCTCAGGAAGAAGCAATGGACTTGGCTGTGTACCTTGAGAAGTTAATACAAGAATTAGAAGAATTAAAAAAGGGAGCTGAATAGCTCCTTTTCTCTTTTGTTACGATCCACACGCTTCGCAATCGTCATCGTCAATGCCACACGTTTCGGGTTGGTCCTGGTCGGTTAAGTCGACTATCCAACTATCCCAAGTTTGTCTAGCAATCTCTTCGTTGCGTTTTTTTTCTTCAAGGTCTTTTATATCTTCCATTTTGTTATTTCTTTTTTTCGTTTATCCATTCTATTGGAATTAATTTATCAGCCCACTTAATGTTATTCTTATCGCACCATTTAGAGTAGGTCGTCTTACTTCCTTTAAACAACTTGTTTGTGTGTCGTTGAAAGACCATACGAATATCCTTGTCGGGATGCTGTGCTATAACTAACAGCATTTTCTTCCTATCTGCGGTGCTAAAACGACCTTTTAACTCTAAGATGATACCATTTGGTAAAATAACGTCAGGAGTATATTTACGTTGTTCGGAAACCACGTAGTGCAAATTAACAGTTTCATACTCAAATGATACATTCTGCTCGTCAAGTTTACCGCACACAACCTTTTCATAATTACTCCTGAACCTGTGGATTGTTTTCTTCATAAGTCTTTTTGTTGTGGCACGAGTGACAAAGCGATTGTATGTTGTTATGGCTTAGTTTAGCTCCTCCTTGTTTGATTGGTTTAATGTGATCGACTACATCAGCAGGTACAACTTTACCTTCCTCTTCACAATGTAAACACAAAGGGTTCTGATTTATCCACCAACCTCTAAGTCTACGCCAAGGTGCTTGACGATAAAACGAAGTGTCACCACCCCAAGACTTATTCTTGTCTACGGGCTTAACTCTTCCTCGACCTTTAGGTAATGTAGGCATTTGTTAAACTATAATTAATTCAAGTCCGTTTCCTTCGGTTGCTTCCAGTAACTCATTGAGAGTTCGCTTTGATGAAGTAATATCCAATAAGGAATCCCCGTTGACCTGTCCAAAGCTAGAGCCAACAAGAATACACCCTCTTGTGTCGGTATTATAGTTTCCTTGATGAATAAGTATGTATCTTCGATTTCGAACATTATGCAATATAAGATGTTTTTTGTACTTATCTGAGGTTCTGTGAGAAACTTTATACACACCCTTAGGAACACAACTCACGTTAGTTTCATTAGCTTTCCAAGGCAGTTCCAATGTCTTACACTCAAAAACTTTTTCAAGCCCCTTAAACATCGTTAAATGACCTAAAGTTTGTTTACCGTCATCGTCAAGTCTAGTGAGTATCGCTTTCATTTTTACCTTTTAATCTTTTCTATTGACCTACCTGCAAAGTAAGCAGCGTAAACAGTTATAAGAAGAGTTTGATATATTGGCTTGTAAGCATCGTCTATAGTAAAGTTACCTATGTTTCCATCAAGAAAAGAAAGTAACACTAAGATAAGTGTAAGAAAAATAAGCACCAAAGGTCGAATGTTTTTAGACAACCAATTATCGGCTTTCATATCCGCTTCCCACCTACGACTAACTTGCTCTTGAGCATCTGATTCAGCTTTAACTAGCAAATCTTTCATCGCTTGTTTAGCAAGCAACTTCTCTTCCTTAGATGTACTTAAGTTGTCTAGGATTTCTCCGACCGACTTAATTACATTGCCACCAAGTATATCAACTAACTTACTCATATTTCTTGTTTTTCTTGTACGCTACATAGAAATTAAATAGTGTATAAGCAATACCCAGGAGTAGGGCAGCGAACCTTAACGCTGCTTCTACCTCTGTGAAACTTAACCCTATAGCTGTACCATTGACCGCTATGTTTTTGATTGAATCGCTATCCATTAGTTATAGAGCTTTAGATGTTATCTATATCGTTTGAATTATCACTAACAAACTTAGCTGCTTCGGATCGAGTCATCAAGCAATTTTTCGGATAGGCTTTGTTCTTTCCTAGTTTAAGCAAAGCAGATAGCTCTCCATCTAACCAACTTGCTTCGAGTTCGATTATATAGAATTTAGCGTTTCCGATTTTAACCATTGGGTTAGCACCAAACTTTCTACGATTGTACTCTCCAAGCTCTTTGAACGTTGGATGAATTACTCCGTTTTGAATACCCTCTTCATCGTACTCAGGTATTCCGTACGTAGCTACTAACTCTGTTGGTATTAGTTTATTAAAAGTTGTGTTATCTAAACACATATATACATTTCCTCTCATAATAATTAATCGTTTGTATGTGCAGATAAACCTGCGTTATAATTGTTTTCTACTTCGTCTGATGTCAATGCTCTGTCGTAAAGTCTTACATCGCTTATTAAACCATCAAAATACTCTCCTGTTCCTAATCTTGAACCAATAAATAAATCATCAGTATCGTATGTTATTGTACCTGATTTAGATATTGTTACAGGTGTTTCTTCATCTACATACAAAGTCATAGTAGAACCATTCCAAGTACCTGCAATATAATGCCAAGTGTTATCAGTTAAATTAGCTGCACTATCAATTTCAGTTGTAGCAATTTTAAACCTTGCTTTAGAACCTACTTGCATTAAGAAGAACCTTGTTGCACCTACATCTGCATCTGATATATATTTCGATGCCGAACTTACATCAGGAGTTTTTATCCAACATTCAATACTTAAAGCACTTGTTGGTTTTATACTACTATTATTAGCAACACTTGAGTAACCACTTCCGTCTAAATTAAACGAGTTCAATCTATCTCGAACTGCGTTACCTAAGATGTCTTGTGTTGGTATAGTTGGGTTAGGTATAACAGTTGAGTTTAATGTTGCTCCTCCGTCTGTTAGTCTGTATGCACCTGCTGATGTGCCAACCTCTACTTGAGCACCCCAAACTTGAATATCTCTAGCAGTTGTACCTCCATAAGTATTGAAAGTTATACTTGTAGCCCCTGCAGTTCTTGAAACTATAAACCTTTGCCAATTTGTACTTAAAGTTTGTACTTCTTCTCCTGTATTCATTCCAAACTTAATCGTACCTGAGCCTTTCATATAAATAGAAGCAGTAAGATTAGTTGTTGTTGTAAAGGATAGTCTTAATAGTTGACTTGAACCAGTAAACACAACCCTAGAAGCATCTTGCGTTCCGATAGGAGATGTTCCGTAATTTGGTGTAATAGCTATATTTGATGGGTTTAACCATTCAGTAAAGTCATTACTATACGTCAACAAATTACTCCCCTTACTCCAATTCATCATACCTAGTTGTGGTATTCTTGGTTGAGCATCAACGTAGTCAGCTCCATTAATATTACCTCCGTGGTCGGATGCGGTTACTTCTCGAACTGATACGTTTGAAATAGAACCTGCAAAAGTACCATCCAATGCTCTTAAATTTAATGTTGTATAATTTCCGTTAGCAGTAACAACTTCTGTATATGTATCATCTACACTTCTTGCAGGTGTATCTAAAACGCCATCCCCTCCTAATCTAATCAAAAATGAACCTGCTGAAACATCTAAGGTGTAAGTTATACTATAACTTTTACCACTTACAAATGAGATATTTTGAGATGCACTTGTACTACCACTTTGAGCAGTTCTAGTTATTCTATTGTTTGCTACATCTATATCCCAACCTGCACCCTCAGACCAATTAGAATCAAGAGCAAAATCTCCATTAACAACCACATCCTCTTCCAAATTAGTTCCACTATCGTAAGCTACCAATCCATCGCCCTCGCTCAAAGCCCAATAAGCCTTTAAGTTCGTAACAACTAAAGACGTACTAGGGTTATCTATTGCAAGTTTATTTGGGTTTGCGTAATCGTATGCTATGTCATCTGTACTCCAAGCTGCATTGTATATTTGGAAGTCAGACATTTCTCCGTCAAAAAATGATTGGTTATGTGCAACATTTGCACCAATTATAGTATCAGTAGCACTACCTATATTAATAGCATTGATAGTTTTTTCAACACCTAATTGAACACCATTTACATAACATTTTGCACTTGTTCCATTTGTAACAACAACACATCTATTCCAAACATTTGTGCTTATTGTTCCAAAATTCTTCCAACTTCCATCATACAATGATAATTGATTGTTGTTAAATGATATAATAAACCTATTTGGATTTATATCAATCATTCTACCTAAAGTATCATTTGAATTTATCCAAAATGCAAATGTAGATACATTGCCACTCATTTTGAATCCATCAACATCAACATAATCAGTCGACCCATCAAACTCAAGAGCCTTACCTGTAAACAACTCGCCTACATTATTGTTGTCAGATTTGTCAGGTGTGATTTGGGTTAGTTGTCTTACCTCTACATCTGAATAAGTAGCTGACACACCATTAGTAGGAGATATATACAACTTTATACTACTAGTAGTTGCTTGAAACTCAACAGAATTTATACCACTTGTTAATAAATTAAATGCTGTATCATAAACTGCTACGGTTGTATTAGCTCCTTGTGCATAAAATTTATAAGTACCACCGACAGTTAAATAGTCTGCATCAAAATCTCTAACACCTATACCAAGGTTTGGAGTACCATCACCTGTTACTGTAAAAGTACCGTTACCGTTATCTGTAAAAGTACCTCCATTAGCTGGGTTTGTAATACCTCCATCATATATATTTTTACCAATAGTTTCGCTCGTTTGAAATCCAAGCCACATCTTTAGATTGGTTGTGATAACAGAGCTTATTGCGTTTCGAATTGCTCCGATTACGTTTGTAAATGTTATTATCATAATTTAAACGTTTTAAATTAGATTAATATAAAGCTACTATGTCGTCTGCGTCTGTACCTGTACTAAATACTTTTTTAACTTGAACTGCTAATACCGATCCGTTTGCTAAATTCTTAAAGGTAACATCATCGCCTGATATAGTTGTTACTTTAACATCTCCACCTGTACCGATGTATAATACAGCTCCTGGTATAGCTAAATCTGCACCATCGTTTGGCGTTACAGCCACACCTTTAATTGCTTGTTGCGTTACTTTGTTAGTTGGAATGAATCCCATAATTTTAGTTTTTATTAGTTGTTATTAATTGATTGTTTAAAATTGTAAAAAGGTAGTGAGAGAAACTAGGCGAAAAAGGTAGCGAAAACCTAATCCCCTCACACCTTTAAGCTATAATTATTACTGCTCCGTATATTATTTGTGATGTAGATGTAGTCATAACTTTTATAGCAACGTAATTAGTACTTGTACTATCGTATGGATTTCTTGGATTTATAATCTCATTTGAGAATCCACTTGCTAACTCAGACATTACTCCTGTGATTAAATTTACTCCATTTAAGTACGTTGTTACTTTACTATTTGCGTACACACCATAACCTATTACTCTTTTGCCTTCGGGTATAGTTACAGCAGCAAATACTTCCTGTGATGAACTAGCCACTCTAACACCTAACTTACCCCTTACATCATCTTCGATTACGGTACGCTCTAAACTAGCGTCATCGTTACCCATAAAATCTGTAGGTAATATCTTAATTGTATCTCCATACACACCGCCTGCTGCTCCAACAGCACCCCTAGCTCCCGTGTTACCCGCAGGTCCTCTTGAACCTGTTGCCCCATTAGTTCCGTTCGCACCATCTGAACCATCTGCACCTGTATCTCCCTTATCTCCCTTTTCACCTTGCGGTCCTTGCGGTCCTTGTGGTCCTTGTCCTCCACCACCTCCTGAAAAATCCTCAGTTAAATGTCGTCTAAGTTCGTCTATCTCTTCCGATACGTTTTGTAACTGAAGATAAACTATACCTAATTGAGCAAAAGAACCTCTATCTTGTATGTGATCCCCATTAGTAAACTTAGTTTCTAATTCAGTTATCTTAGCAGGCTCAACCTTATCGTTACCATCACCTGTCTTAGTGAATATAGTCTTATTTTTCTTGTCTTGTAGTGCCATATTTTAAGGTTGTGGTTGTGCGGGTGGTTGTGTGTTATATTGTAAAACGATTGACATCGATGTATTTTGAATTTGAGATGTATCTTCCCTAGATATAGATATAATATCTCCTTTAGTGAAAGTCCAATTACTAGGACAATCAACCTCAAATGTAGTTGTATATGAAGAAACAGGTAAAGCTGAACCAATTAAAGTACCTGAATCTCCATTTTTATAAAATCTTAATATAGATGTTTTACTTGATGTGTGAGAATTGTAATTAATTATTTTTTTAACAAAACCATTATAAGGAACTGTAAACATTAATTGATAATCAGAAGAGCTAAGAGTATTACTAGATGCAATAGAAGCACCCGATAAAGGTATATAAATCTCACTTGTATTAGCATTATGATAGTGAGCTGTCCGAACGTCAAGTACGTTTTCCGCTTTTACGTTGGTTAGGTCGGATTTAAGAGGTCTTAAAATACTTCCTACAGGATATATCATCCCTGTTTTAAAAGTATCTAAGAGAACTTGCGTAGCACCTTTGTTAGACTCACTTCTTGACTTAACAATTATAGCATTTGAACCATCAGGATAGCTAAGAACTAACTCTTGGTTGTTATAAACTTTAGCACTTGTTGTTCCATCAATTTGCACCTTATCGTCTGACGTGTTAGATGGTATTGCAGTATCAATAACTCCAATATTATCGTTGTTTAAATCAGTTTGTATAATATTACTTGTAGCAGAAACAACTTGATCTAATACGTTTGTAGGATTCTGAGAAATAGGATTGTTAATACCTATAAAAACAGGTGTTGATGAGGTAACGTATTCTTCGCCATCATCTATTTTATACCATTCTCCACTCATTACCTCGCTTTGAGCCTTAAATGTACCTCCTAAAAATGAATAGTTTTTAAATGAACTATCGCCATTTAGGCTGTATTTTAACATTTTAAGAGGTGATATATCATTGGATTGTATATCGGCTTGTAATACCTCAAGAGGTTCAACTTGCAAAGATAAATATTCATTAACTAAAAGTTGATTTATATTTAAAGGTGCGTCAGTTGAAGGGTTACCTCTTTGAAACCCAAGTGAAGATTCCCATTGATTTGTAGTTGAATTAAAGTGCTGTACTGAGTATAATTTATTTTGTGCAGTAGAACCAATATTCAAATCTCCTAAATCAAAAGATTCTGAAGAAGCTATTTCATTTTGACTTGCTGAATATCGGAAACCTGTGCCAGTTTCTACAAACTCAGTATCACCAAAAGGCGATAGAAATATTACTTCACCTTCTGTACTTTGTGTTCCAGGAGTAGGGTCGGCTATATCTATTATATAATATTGAGTAAAACCACCTTGAGTAACTGTACCATATTGTGAGTAGTTATTACTAGCAGTCATTTGTATAGAAACATCTCCTATAATTCCAGGAGCTGATACTATTGCATTAAAATTAATATCGGTTCTAAAAGATTTACCTAAACCAAAACTTCCAGGAGTAAAACCTGCTAAACAAGGACCAAGGTCATCTGATGCTATAATGTTTTGAGTGTTACTTGCATTAAAAATAGGCGTATTATAGTCTATACCTTCAGTATAAATTTCACTTAAAGCTCCTGAAACACTTTCTTGATTATAACCTCTTGCTATTGTTATAGAAAGTGGAGTACCACTTGTAGTCCAAATAAATGGTGTAGATGGGTTATTTGTACCTGTTGTTGGTGGTTGTAAATACTTTGTAGTCGTACCATCAGTTATAGATATAATTAATGTAGCGGTAGTTAAGAAAGATGAATTTCTTATAACAGGGTTATCTAAAGAACCTGTGTAAGTAAATTGACTTGCAAGAAAATTCTCTTGGTGTACTGCGTGAAAATTTAAACTAAGTAAATCATCACTTAATACAGGTAACTGAATAGACCCTGCGACAAACGAACTCGTTAAATCCGTTCCAGGTGTTATATAAAAATTTGTTGGTCCAAGTATAAAATCAACATTAACACTTTCATATGAAGGTTCGTAAGTCAAAACACTACCACCTAATATTACATTAGTGGATTGGTCTATAGTTAACTTAGTATCTATGTTTGAATTACTAGAACCTTGTAAAGCATTTAAATTTCTAGTCCAAACATTTAAAGTACCATTATTATTGTTTACTAAATTGTTTGGTTGTATAAAATAATAGTAACCTTCAGCTAAAAAACCTATTGTGTTAAAAGTTTTTAAACACCCATCAAATACATCTGATGTTTTATACTTTAATGCTTCATCGGCATTATCAATATTACCTTCTGTGTCGTATTTTAAAGGTTCAGTAAAAGCACCAATAGTAGCACCATAAAGTTCAAAAGAATCTTTAGATTGATAAGTATCTTCAGGTCGCCACCAATCAATAGCTGTTCGTAACCAATTACGTGTACTTGGATTTGGTGAAGTTGTAGTATCTAAAAATTCTCCTGCTAGTGCAAATGCCATTTTATTTGCAAGGTTTTTAATCCTATTTATTATAGGTTCGGTTGTATTTCTAGCTTCTTCACTTGCAAGTTGTTGTTCTTTTAATTTTGTGTAAAATCCGTAAGAATCTGTTGCTGTTATTCTAGTAGAATAAGGGTAAGGAGTGTTTTGTATTGAATCAAATCCAGGCGTTATCCACCCAAACCACCAAAGACCATCGTTGTTTATATTGTTTTTATATATCCTAACGTAATGGTATCGTTCACCTTTTTTAAGCAACTCTTCATATAGAAAATTCTCGTCAACATCATTTTTTATATAAAGGTTTATAGAACATTCAGAACCAATAAAAGTTCTTTTTCTAGTACCACCTTGACCCGACCATTTTATTTCAAAGCCTTCTCCTTGTAAATCACATTCAATAGAAGAACCTGTGTAATCTCTTTGCCAAATTTCAACGTACCAAGTTGTACCTTTTTCGCCTAATATTTGAGTGTGTCTTATTTTACCAAATGCCATTTACCTTTTTTTTTATCTGTAACCTTTTCTTCTATTAGCTCTATCGAACACTATCAATAAATCATCTCCGCTTATTCTTACATCAGGAATAGCAGCTGCACCTCCTCCGCCTAAAGCGTGGTTAGGTATAATCGTTCCGCTTGAACCTGGTACGAATAGTTCAGGTCCTCTTTCACCTACGATACTTGGTCTACCTACAGGAGGGCGACCACCATCGGCAAAACCTAAAATATTCATAAAGTTACCACCAAATGATTTCGCAGTACCCAAACCTGTTAATTGTAATAACCCTGCTAAGATGGCTGTTTTAGCTATCATTTTAGCTATATCGATTAGGAATTGAGAAGCAAAAGTACCAAACTTCTCACCGAAGCCAATAGTTTGCTCTTGCATTACTCCGTTTATTTCTACATACCTTGTTTGCTTTTCAAACAGATTTACAAATCCATCAGCAAAATTAGAAAGCATATCCGTTCCTAATTGATTTAAGGTCATTATCTGTTCGCCTGTGATACCTAATTGAACCCCAAACTTTGTTAATTCTAATCTTGAATATTGTATTTCTTCAGCAGATACATCTACTCTACCACCTCTAAGTTCAGATTCGCCAGAATCACCACCTACAGATGTTATTGTTCTTGCACCTAGAGTTGCTCCTTGATTATTTAAAGCTCTTTCAGATAAAAATAATTCATCAGCCGCTTTTTTAGCAGCTATCATACCTTTTTGGATTTCACTTAAAGCTGTTCCGCTACCTGCATTTAGCATACGGAAATCATCCATCTCCTTATTTAACTCTCTTTGAGCCTTTGCTAATTCTTCTGCTTCTTTTTGTAAATCTCCGTAATGATGTGCTAAAGCAGAAACCCCTACAAGTAAAGCTACAGCTAATGCTTCCATTGTCAAAAGTGGTGCTAATACTACCGCTAAAATACCTCCAAGAATCATTAAACCTGATTTAAGCAACGCAAGTAAGGGTACTAAAGCTGCTACAGCTAATAATAAAACACCAAACGCTGCTGCAATCCCTAGCACATCTATTATAGTGTTTTGAGTGCTTTTATCTAAATCAGAAAACTTATTAGCTAAATCTGTTATTTTTTGTATTACAGGTAATAGTCTTTCTACTAAAAGTTCACCAAATACAATTTGCAATTCATTAATAGCAGATTGCATTTTTTTAAGTTTACCTTTAGTGGTAGACTCCATCCTATCTGCCATTTCACCAAGGGCAGTTGTATTTGTTTCGTAGCTGTTAGTTAATTCATCTACTTTAGCTAGATTTTGAGAAAGTATAAGTAACTGATTGGCTGCGGTTTTACCTACTAATTCTTGAGCATCATTAAGCGACATTTGACCTGACGCCATTCGCTCCAAGGTTTTATTAAATGGAATACCCTCTTTGTTAAGTTCCATAAATATAGACCTTAATCCTGTACCTGCTTTAGAAGCCTTAATACCATTATCCATAAGTACACCCATCATCGCTGATAGACGTTCTACAGAAACCCCTACTGCATTTGCCGAAGCACCTGCGTGACCGAAAGCAGTCGAGAACGTATTAAGTTGTATAGATGAATTGGCAGCAGCCATAGCTAAAGTATTCGCTACACTAGCTGAATCGGTTGCTTCTAAATTAAAAGCGTTTATAGATGCTGATACTGTTTCTGCTGCAATGGTTAAATCTTCGCCAGTCGCTAAAGCTAAATCTGCTATAGCTTCTTGCATTCCCATTATTTGACTAGGATCAAAACCTTTACGACCTAATATAAGTTGTAGTTTAGAAAATTCAGTAGCAGTAAATTGGGTTGTTTTACCAAGCTCTCTAGCTGTACTCTCTAGTTGTTTCATTTCAGACTCCGTAGCACCTGTTACTACAGCTACTTTCATCATCCCATCCTCGAAGTCTACAAATGTATCTACCGCTGCTTTACCTAGTGCCGCTAAAGGAGCTGTTACACTAAAGGTAAGTAAAGAACCCATACGAGCTGCACCCGAAGCGAATTTAGCTAAACTTTTGTTAGCTTTACCCATTCCCTTCTCTAACCCTTTTACGTTAGCTGCGACAATTATCGAGATGGTCTTTACTGAAAACCCCATTACTTTTTATATTTTATTAAACTTACTTTTATTGTATTTCTCGAGAACCTTTTGTATGTGTTCTTTTGAAGCTATCTCTTTTTTCGGCTTATACTTATTATCCCAAGGAAGAGGTAATATCTCTTGTGGCTTTAGATTCTTTTTTGAGTGAGGTTGCAAACACCCCATCAATACGACTCGAGTTTGTTCCCATTGGTTCTGCGACATCTGTTCCTGGTGCATTTTAAAGCCCTCTAAGCGATTATTAAAAGAACGTGGGGTTAAACTATATAATTCATCATAACCTAACCCCATCATTCCTAAACCTATCTTCTCGAGCTTATCCCAATCAACATCACCTTCCTCAGAATCTATCTCCTCTCCCTCAACTACTTTCCCTCGCCTTGAGGTTGGTCAAGTTGGAACGCTTCGAATATTTCAGATATTTTAGAGAAATCTTCGTTATCCAACCACTCTTCAATGTCAGCGATTTTATAAGTAAACTTCTCTCCAATCTTCTTAGCTCCGTACTTTAAACCAAAGTAAGCGATAACTCCGATGTGGTCTATCTCCGACCCTAACTGATTTAATTCGTTTAGCTTTAAACCTAACTTTTTGCAGATTTCTTTTAAGCATAAATAACTAAATCTGATTGGTCGCTCCTGACCGCCTAATTCTACCTTTTTCATTTTTATTTGTGTTTATTTATTAGTATGTACCTTTTGTTACTACCCCAGTAACCGTTATAGTCACAGAGTAAGTCACATTCTCTTCGACTCCTGCATCCATAGAAAGACTTGATACGTAACCACTTCCTTCCCATTTAACACCTGAGTCACGTTCTGCAAATCTTACTATTACCTCATTACGTTCGTTAACATCATCGTAGAACTCTCTAAAGTCTAAGTCAGCATTAATGTCTTGTAGTGCATCAGACGATAACTCAAACGACCTTAAACCACCTGCGTTCTCTTGATAACCACCGCTATCTTTAGAAGTAATATCTCTCAAATCGTTATTGAACGATATTGAAGCCGATGTGCTATGTGCAATAGGTTCTTGTCCATCTAGTGTTTCACCTGATTGTATTACGATAACTTCTATACCGCCATCATCTATTTCGGCTGTACCATCTGCAAAACTTAAAGTGTTAACGTCACCTTCGTGAAAGTTGGTAAAATCTCTATAAACATAATCACCCTCTATTACACTACCACTTCCTGCATAACCGTTATTAACAAGTAAAGTGAAAATTTTTATAATCAAATCTGAACCTGTATTTGAAGTAGTAGCTGCTGTTTCTAACTCAGCTACGTTAGCCCCTCCGCTAGTTGTCGTATTTAAAATTTTAACAGTACCATTAGCACTTAAAGGTGTTGCGTTTAATACTTTAATTCTAGTTATCTGAGCTACGTCAGCAGGCGACTTTTTATAAACTAATAAATCCGATGCGTTTTTGATTGCCATAATTAATGGATTTAAAAGTTAATACTATGATTTAGCTAAAGCCCCTGTACCTGTAAGAGAAATAGAATAAGTTGCGTTTTCTTCCACACCTGCGTCTATTGAAATAGAAGTTATTAGAGCGTTACCTGTGTATTCCATACCTGAAGCACCAAACTTTACTGCTACTGCTGTACGAGCTTCCCAAGTTGTCCATAATTCTTCTATATCTGCTCCTGCAATAGCACCTATTTCTACGAAAGCATCACCGCTTAATTCCCAAGAACGTAAACCTCCTAGGTTTTCTTGATAACCTGCTGAAGATTTTGTTGTTGAATCTCTAAGATCCATATTCATTGAAATTGATGCTGAAGTAGAGTGAGCTACCGCTTGTAAAGAACCACCTGTGGTTACTGAAAGCACACAATCTGTTGCGTTTAAAATTGCCATTTTTATTTAGTTTTTGATTATTAAACAATTAAATATTACGTTTTTGTAGAACTTTTCAGGTGACTTAAAATACTCATCATCTAGGGTTTCAAACCTAAACTTAGCGGTATAAGTCACACCATCTTCGGTGTAGTCCACCTCGTACAAATCTAAGGCTTCTACTACTGCCTTAGCTTGACTATATGTTGTTAAATAAACGTCAGCGAAACAAGCTATCCGAATCGATACGTCACAAGACTTTAACGAGTTTCCTTTACTCATAAAGTTGCTTACGTTGGTTATCTCGAACGTGGTCGAAGGATATGTTACACCTTGCGGTATAATCACAGGAAAGACTCTATTACTACCACCATTAGCTGTTGTAAAAGATGATGTAGCGTTGAGTCTTGTTATTATTACTTTTCCTATATCTTGAAACATACGTCTATTTAAATCCTGCTTTTTTAAACATTCTATCTAACATCTTAGATATATCTCTTTCGGCTGTTGCCATAGCATCCGAACCTTTTTGATCCATCACTTCTTTGTAAAAATTAGGTTGATTTTGTATTCTACCTGTTGATTTACCATTTTTGTGAAAACGCTCTTTAGTTCCGTTTACCAACATCGCAGGTAAATTTCTACTTTTTTTACCTTTGACTGAAGTTTGGTTAAGGTGTTTTAACCTTGTTCCAACAAATAAGCCAGGCTTCTTAGACCTTCGAGCTGTAATGATACCAATCGAATCTGCTATAGATTTACCGACTTTTTTACTTTTTGTTGCTGCATCATATCTTTGTCCAGGAACTTTATTTTTAGTCCTGTGCTTATATTTCATTTTAAGAGCATTGACTAATTTTTGAGCCGCAGGTCTTAATGCTTTGTTTATTATAGTGCGAGATTCTTTTTCGTTTTTACCAAGTTTCTTTAAACTTTTTTTAGCTTCTTCTAAGCCTTTAATTTGTATTACTTGGTCTTTAGTAATGCTAGGTTTTTTATTTCCAAATATCCCCATCTATACAGGTGATTCAGTTGGTAAATCCTCGCTTACGAATATCTCTATAAATTCTTTTCTTGGGTCAATTACGTACCCAATAATATCTAAATCGTTGGTTGTTCCTACCTCTCTTAAAACCCAATTAGATTTTATGTTTTTTGTTTCCGAAGAATATCGGATTGTGTACACAAACCTAGAGTAAGATTGTAGCTCATTACCTTGAAATTTCTCCTCGACATCACGAAGAGATTTAACATTTTTATTAGCCCACATAGTATGAACGGTTGCGTAAGTATTAGTCACACCACCGAAAGCATCTTGTGAAGCTGAAAGATCCCTTAACTCTACTCGAATGTTAAAGTCACCTGCTTTTATTTGACTTATAAACGCCATCTAGTGATAACACTTATAAGGTTGTAATAATATTTGAGAAGCCATAGGAAACTGACGCTTTCTATCTTCTCTGAAGTAATACATATCAG
>Ga0206129_10002179_pt1 | contig 24838 bp, 25 predicted proteins | sample Helgoland_Spring_8_FD_148616 | JGI IMG/M metagenome (GOLD analysis project Ga0206129, IMG submission 148616) | Pelagic subsurface seawater microbial communities from Kabeltonne, Helgoland, North Sea - Helgoland_Spring_Bloom_20160502_2 | ecosystem: Environmental > Aquatic > Marine > Epipelagic ...
AGCGCTCGAAGGTCATTTATCACTGTATCAAATGCAGTCAGATTTACACGGGTGCACATGGCAGTGAAGAATGCGATTGCCCTCAGTGTGGGTTTACCAATGGTCGCCTTCGATTTTAGACAATTCACTTTCATACGTTTTAACTTTTCACCTTCTTACTCTTCGTCATGCCAGATCATATCGCAGTTCTCGATTTCGGTTCTCAATACACGCAGGTCATTGCCCGTCGTATTCGTGAGGCCAATGTTCTTTCCCGTATTTATCCGTATAACACGCAAGCTAGTGTGCTTAAAGAAGCCGGCGTCAAAGGTGTCATCCTGTCTGGTGGGCCCTCTTCGGTATTGACCGAAGGCTCGCCGCGTCCAGATGCGAAGGTCTTTGAAATGGGCCTCCCGGTGCTTGGTATTTGCTACGGTGAGCAGCTCATGGCGCACATGCTCGGTGGCCGCGTCGGTAAGAGTGATGAGCGCGAGTTTGGTCACGGCACGCTCAACATTACAATCAAAGGCAAGCTGTTCGAGGGCCTTCCAGACACACTGCGCGTCTGGAATTCGCATGGTGATCGGCTAGAGCAGCTTCCTGAAGGCTTCGAAGCGGTCGCTTCGACTGAGAATTCGCCTTACGCGACGATTCAAGATGCGAAGCGTAATTTCTATGGCATGCAGTTCCACCCGGAGGTGGCGCACTCCGAGATGGGCACCGAGGTGATTGCGAATTTCCTCTTCAAGATTTGCGGCTGCGAATCGGATTGGTCGATGGCCAACTACATTGAAGAAAGTGTGCAGAAGATCAAAGATACTGTCGGCGACGAGCGCGTGATCCTAGGGCTGTCCGGCGGGGTCGATTCTTCGGTCGCGGCTGCGTTGATTCACAAAGCGATTGGCAAGCAGCTGACATGCGTATTTGTGGATAATGGTCTGCTGCGCTTACATGAGCGTGAGCAGGTTGAAAAACTTTACGGCGATCACTTCGATCTCGATGTGCGCGTGGCCGATAAGGGCAAATTCTTCTTGGATCGTCTGGCGGGTGTATCGGATCCAGAAACGAAGCGTAAGATCATCGGGAATGCTTTCGTCGAGGTGTTTGACGAGTCGGTCACCGATCTCAAGGAGCACGGCAACTACACGTTCCTCGCTCAGGGCACGCTTTATCCCGATGTGATCGAGTCGATCGCGATCGATGGCAATCCTGCCGCGCTGATTAAAAGCCACCACAATGTCGGTGGGCTTCCTGAGAAGATGAATCTCAAACTGCTGGAGCCGCTGCGCGAACTGTTTAAAGATGAAGTGCGCGAGCTCGGCTCGCAACTCGGCTTGCCGAAGGAAGTCGTTTGGCGTCAACCATTCCCTGGTCCAGGTCTTGGCGTGCGCGTCATGGGGCCAATTAAGGAAGAGGATCTGGTCGTGCTGCGCAAGGCGGATGCGATTCTTCAAGAAGAGATGATGGCTGCGGATCTTTATTACAAGGTGTGGCAGTCGTTCTGCGTCTTTCTGCCGGTTAAAACAGTCGGCGTGATGGGCGATGAACGCACCTACGAAAACGTGGTCGCGCTACGTATTGTCGAGAGTCTCGATGCGATGACAGCTGACTGGGCGCGTGTCCCGTACGAAGTGCTGCGTAAGATTTCGAGCCGTATCATCAATGAGGTGTCTGGATGCAATCGTGTGGTCCTCGACATCAGCTCGAAACCACCGAGCACGATCGAGTGGGAGTAGCCGCACGAGTTTGCTGTTCGTCTGAGTTTCGAACAAATTCTGTTTAGCTAGGTCTGAAGCATATAAGTATGAAGTTATTATCCTCAATTTGTTTATTCGCTCTCGCCGCTCCGCTGTTTGCTGGGCAGGCGAAGGTGAGTGCCATTGTTGAACGCGCCCGTGCCACCGCCGGCACTGAGGCGGCGTTGAATAATTTGGTCACTTTGCAGATAAGTGGCTGGATCGAGCCGGCGGAGTCTAAAATGCCGAGTGCCACTATTTTGATTATTTCGCGCAAGCCCTGTTCCCAGCGCTTAGTTGTGACAGTGGATGATTTGGTCGAAACGACGATTCTGCAAGGGGACTCGGGTTGCATTATTCGCTCAAATTTAAGTGATGAGGAAAAGCGCTCTCAAATCCGCACGATGACGAATGAGGAACTTAAACGTGTCGCATTCAGTACCCGTCAGCTCTTTAGTTTCTATGGTGCCGATTTTAAGCGTGGTGAGCGCATCGAATATGAGGGGATTGAGCAACGGCGTGGCGTGCGTTGCCATAAACTGTTGTACTCCTACCCAGACGGTATTTCCACCACACGCTATTTTGCCATCAATAACGACATGCTCGTCTCAACGATTACGGATAAAGGTGTGGAGAGTGTCGAAGTCGGCGAACAGATTGTTGCGGGCATTAAATTCCCCAAACGTGTGGAGTATTATCAGGGCCAGAAAATGCTGCACACGATGGTGGTTCGTGATATTAAAGTGAACAAGCCATTGAAGAGCGGAATCTTCACTATCCCGACCGGTCAAAAAACTAAGTAAGCACGGCTCTTCTAATTTATTATGCAAACACTCGAATTTTTAGATTCACCGAAATTTTTTAATGCTCTGCGCAAGTTTTGCACCACTGCCACTGTGTCGGGGGATGTCTCTGAGGTGGTTACTGCCGTGTTGGCCGAGGTGAAAGCGCGCGGCGACAAAGCGGTACTCGACTACACGCAGAAGTTTGACGGCGCGCATTTGAGCGCCCAAGCAATGCGCGTTGATCCCGCCGAGATGAAAGCGGCATTAAAGAGCTTGTCAGCTGGCGACCGCAAAGCGATTCGCGAGTCTATCGCGCTGGTTAAGGCGTTCCATAAAAAGACCCTACCCAAAAATTGGAAGGCGAAGAACGCGCAAGGTGGCATCGTCGGCGAACGCTTCTATCCGATCCAACGTGTCGGGCTGTATGTGCCTGGTGGCAATGCGCCGCTGGTTTCGACTGTCGTAATGACGGCGGTACTCGCGAAGCTGGTAAAGAATCCCGAGATTTGCGTCTGCACACCACCGGCTGCAGATGGTTCGATTGCACCAGGTATGCTGGCCGCGCTTTCGATGGTCGGTATTGACGAAGTGTATAAAGTTGGCGGCGTGCAAGCCGTTGGTGCGATGGCCTATGGTACCGCAACGATTCCAGCGGTGGACAAGATTTTTGGCCCAGGTAATGCTTTTGTGATGGAAGCGAAGCGTCAAGTGCTGGGCACTGTCGGAATCGATCTGCTGCCTGGCCCGAGTGAAGTGATGATCATCGCTGATGGCGGAGCGAACCCACAGCATGTCGCCGCGGACTTAATCGCGCAGGCCGAACACGGCAGCGGTAAGGAAATTATTTATTTGGCAACTACCAGCAAAGCGCTGTTGCGCAAAATTGAGAAATCCCTCGCCAAGCAATTGCCCGAGCGCAGCCACGCGGCAAAATGTGAGAAGGTCTTGAAGAGCCGCTTTCTAGCGGTGACTTGTAAGACTCTCGATCAAGCTGCACAGGTCTCGAATTATATCGCACCGGAGCACTTGGAGCTACAGATCGCTGACAAGTTGATCGATGCGTTGACGAACAAGATTACCACCGCGGGCGCGATCCTACAGGGCTATATGACACCGACCGTGTTGGGCGATTTTACCGCTGGGCCGAGCCACACATTGCCAACTGGCCGTGCGGGGCGTTTCTTCAGTGGTTTGCAAGCGACCGATTTCATTCGACGCTCTAGTGTCCTTCGCTACGACGCGAAGAGCCTAGCGAATGCGGCTCCAGTGGTGGAAACCTTTGCGCGTTTGGAAAAGCTCGACGGGCACGGGCGCTCGCTAACGATTCGTCTATAAGCGCACTCTGTAGTCTTTCGATACGTAAGAAAAACGCTGCGACTGATAGATTGTCATCTCGAGTTGGTACAGTCTGAGCAGAAAATGGCGAGCACTAGACTGAGGAGCAGTGATCTGTATGTTTGCGATGTTCGCAGGGATTGATTCCGGCAGTGTAGTTGCTTACCACGAATAGCCGAGTCTCAGATTGTAAGTGGTGTCGAGCTTGTCGATGCCCTCAATGGCGCCGCCGTCGTATTCGTATTCAATTTCAAAGGCGGTTTCAAAGCCCCCTGCAATGGGGAAGCGAATACCAAGAATGGCATTGAGGATTGTTTCGCCAGGCTCTTCGACCTTTAAGATGCCATCGTGATCGAGGTAGAGCGTGGAGCCGAAGCCGATGATGTCGGTACTGGCATCGATGAGCCACAAGGCGCCTACCCAGTCTTCCTTGGCGCCATCAGCATAGTTTTCATTAACCCAGACAGGTCCAAGCTCCATCTCGAGTTTGAATCGTTGGGTCTTAGAAAATTGTCGGCCAAAATGTGGTCCGAGTACAGTGCGCAGGTCGATGTCTTCAAATTGATCGTATTCGAAACTCAGTTTCGCCCCTCTATAATTTTTGCTACCAAGCTCTAAGAAGCGATCGTATTTGGAAAATAGATGCCAGTTGTCTTCGGTTTTGATTCCGCGTGACTCTTCAAATTCTATATCGCCTTTGAGTGTGTAGCGGTCTTTCAGGCTGAGCCAGACCGAGCTGGCTTTGAGGTCCCACTCGTCACTGTCTGAATTGCCTCGTTTAGCTTCAGCTGCAACCGAGAAGCGTCCGCTCCACTGATAGCCTTCACCGAGCTCCCATGGCTCTGGGTTGACCATCTCGATGTCGGAGGCGTCAAAAACGACTGAGGCCATGTCGTCGGACTTCATGAGCATCGCTTGTTCGGTCGCAATAATCTGGCGCTCGCGATACACGGTGCCATTTGTCATCATCAACGTCACGGGGTCTTTGGTGGTGATGCGCTCGACGTTGTCCTGACTGATCGTGATCGTGCCGGCAAAGGGCGTCGAGAAGATGACCTTGTCAGCTTCGATGCGAATGAGTTCGCCAATCAGGCGAGAACCATTTGACATCTGGATTTCATCGGCGTTGCTACTTTTGAGGGCGAGAATCGCGATAAAAGTAGGAATTATGAGTTTTCTGAACATTTTGGATTTACCTCTGGCGAGTGAAGTAGTGTTTATAGAGCGGTAACAATGATAGATGGAAAGCAAATCGCTGGTTATCTGTCAAAGTTGTTTGAGGAGCGATTTTTCGGAGGCGGTTTGTTCGCGTTCGTCTTCTGCTAATTCGATACATGCCCATGAAGAAAAAATTTGATGCCAATGCGCGTGCCTTAGGACATGTTCAGCAATTACATGCCTATGTTCCTGGCGAGCAACCGCAGGGTGAGGGATGGGTCAAGCTCAACACCAACGAGAATCCGTATCCACCGTCGCCAAGGGTGGCCGAGGCGGTGGCCGCTGAGGTGGCGCAACTGCGTCGCTACCCGGAACCAGTCAGCCAGCAACTCCGCACTGTGATTGGTGAGCGGTTTGGCCTGACTGCACAAAACGTCATTATCGGTAATGGCTCTGACAATATTCTAGATTTAATTACGCGCTGCTATGTTTCCGCAGAGGGAGCGGGGCACACCGTGCCGAGTTACTCGCTTTATCCGGTGGTGGCTGGAATGTCGGGCAAAGGAATGCTGGATGTGCCGTTTGCTCGCTCGATGGAGCTGGATGTTGAGGCGATGGTTGCAATTAACGCGCCGGTTTTTTTCCTCACTTCGCCAAATGCGCCGACTGGCGTGGCGTTTTCTCTGACTGCCATTGAAGCGGTGCTGCAACGAATCGACGGGATATTGGTGGTGGACGAGGCGTATGTGGATTTTGGTGGTGAGACTGCGGTGGCGCTGCTGCAGGATTATGAAAACCTAGTGGTGGTACGCACGTTCTCGAAGTCGTACGCTCTGGCTGGTATGCGAGTTGGGTTTGGTCTGGCGAGCGCAGGCATCATCGGCATGTTGGATCGAGTGCGGGATGCCTATAATGTGGACCGAGTGGCGCAGGCTGCCGCGCAGGCCGCGTTTGAAGATACTGAATACTTTGAGTCGCAACGGCAGAAAGTGATTGCGACCCGTGCGTCGACCTTGGCTCAGCTCGACACGCTCGGTTGGTATACCTATCCGTCGGCAGCCAACTTCCTATTCACCGAGCCACAAAACGGTGCCGGAGAATCTGGCGCGGCGGTGGCCGCATCGCTGTTCGAACATTTAAAGCAGGCGCAGGTATTAGTGCGCTATTTCCCCGCTCATCCTTTAACTTGCTCTTTTATACGCGTTAGCATAGGAACTGACGCTGAAATGGAGGCTTTTTTAACCGCTGTTACATCATGGCTGAATCACGCATAGCAAAAATCACCCGCACAACTAAAGAGACGCAGATCGAAATGGAGCTGAATGTCGATGGCACTGGTGTGTCCGTAATCGACACTGGCATTCCGTTCTTCGATCACATGCTGACGCTCTTTGCCAAGCATGGCTTGTTTGATCTGACGGTCAAAGCGACCGGCGATATCGACGTCGATTATCACCACATGGTGGAGGACACCGGTATTGTGCTCGGGCAGGCGCTCAAGCAAGCGCTCGGCGACAAAGGCGGCATTCGCCGTTATGGATTCTTTCTATTGCCGATGGATGAGTCGCTGGCTCGTGTGGCGCTGGATTTGTCGAATCGTCAGGCGTTTGTCTATAATGTGAATTATCAGTTCCCGATGGTGCGCGATTTCAGTATCGTGTTGGTGAAAGAGTTTTTTCAGGCCTTTGCCAACGACGCGGCTTGTAATCTGCACATTAATCTCGAATACGGCGAAGAGCCGCACCACATTGCCGAAGCCATTTTTAAAGGCTTTGCCCGTGCGCTTGATATGGCCACAACCGTCGATCCGCGCCTCGGTGGGGCGCTGCCCTCCACTAAGGGCACGCTTTCGAAGTAGTTGCGAACGCGATTTATTTAGTAAAGGACGATCCGAAAACGGGTCGTCCTTTTGTGTATTTTGTGTTGTTGCGGCAGAACTGCCATTAGGCCTCGTTGTGCAGGGCATAAGCTCGTCGAATTATAGGCCAACGGGAAGAGTGATTTGACGGATCCGAGGGCTTGTCTGCTTGCATCCTGTTTGAGATTCGCCACCTTGTAGCGTTCCTTATGAGCGTAGAGTCCCAACAGAGTAAGCCACGACTCGCCGTTATTGATTACGGTATGGGTAACTTGCGTAGTGTGGTGCGCGCTTGGGAGCATGTTGGTGCGGCTGCGCAACTCGTCTCCAGCCCCGATCAGATTGGAGCGGCCGATGCGCTGATTTTCCCTGGTCAAGGTGCGATCGTCGACGCGATGCAGCTACTCAAAGAAACTGGGTTTGATGATGCGATTCGGAATTGGATCGCTGCAGATAAGCCATTTTTTGGTATTTGCCTTGGGCTACAGGCGCTGTTTGAGCATTCCGAGGAGGGCGACACGCAAGCATTAGGTGTTTTTAAGGGGCGGGTTCGTCGTTTTCAGGTCGATCCATCACTCAAGGTCCCGCACATGGGCTGGAACTCGGTCTCTTTTGCTGGCGATGACCCGCTCACCAATGGCCTCGAAAGCGGCATTGACCAATTTTATTTCGTGCATAGCTATTATATTGAACCCGATGATGAGCGACTTACGCTGTTTGAGACCGATTACGGCGGTCGGTTTGTTTCTGGGATTCGCTCTGGAAATTGCTATGCCACACAGTTTCACCCAGAAAAAAGTCAGGCAAAAGGATTGCAACTCTACCGCAATTTCCTGAAGTCGCTGTAGCGCATCGCTAGATGATATTTTTAAAAGAGTGGCAATTCGCTACTTCGACGACTTACCTAACAACTACCTAGAAAATGGAAAACACTGGCACTATTCGACTCGGCGATGAAAATTTCGAGTTCCCAATGATTGAGGGGACCGAAGGAGAAAAAGCTTTGGATACCAGGACTTTACGCGCGAAGAGTGGTTGTATCACTTTCGACGAAGGCTACGGTAACACGGGCTCTTGCTTGAGCGATATTACATTTATTGATGGGGAGAAGGGCATTCTCCGTCACCGCGGCTATCCGATTGAGCAGTTGGCTGAGCGCTCTTCTTTCCTCGAGACGTCATACCTCGCTATTTATGGTGAGTTGCCCACCCAGGAGCAACTGGAGGCATTCACTAAAGAAGTGCAGACGCACGCGTCAGTTCACACTGGCATGCATCATCATTTCGAAGGCTTCCCAAGTAATGCGCATCCCATGGCAATATTGTCCTCGATGCTCAACTCTCTGGGTGCCTATTACCCTGAGATGTCTTCGAATAACCGTGCGCAAGATTTGGCGCACTTCGATGAGACGGCCGCACTGCTGATTTCTAAAGTACGCACGATTGCGGCGATGACCTATCGCCAGAAGCAGGGCTTACCGTTTGTCTTTCCTGATCACCAGTTACGTTATGCAGAGAACTTCCTGCACATGATGTTCTCGGAGCCTTATCACCAATATGAGGATACTTCTGGCGCTTCTGAGGCGCTCGATCTTTTCCTACTGTTACATGCCGACCACGAGCAGAACTGCTCGACTTCGACGGTTCGCATGGTCGCTTCTGGTGGTGCGAATCTGTTCGCTTCGGTTTCGGCCGGTGTCTGTGCGCTTTGGGGCCCGTCCCATGGTGGCGCCAATATGGCAGTGATCAAGATGCTCGAAGAGATCCACGCATCGGGTGATGACGGCTCAAAATTCATTCAAGACGCTAAAGAGGGTAAAGCGAAACTCATGGGCTTTGGCCACCGCGTGTATAAAAACTACGATCCACGTGCGAAGATCTTGGGTAAGAGCTCTGAGCGTGTACTCGACGGCTTGGGGATTGATGATCCACTGCTTGATATTGCCAAGCATCTCGAACAGGCAGCGTTGGAGGATGAGTATTTTGTACAGCGCAAGCTCTACCCGAATGTCGACTTTTACAGTGGCATCCTGCTCAAGGCGATCGGCATCCCAGTTGAGATGTTTACAGTGATGTTTGCCATCGGTCGTATGCCCGGCTGGATTGCGAATTGGAAGGAGATTGCGGAAAACCCCAAGAGCCGCATCCACCGCCCGCGCCAGGTTTACACAGGCCACACAATTCGCGACTACCTGAAAATGGACGAACGCTAAGAGTTCCAGCGATACTTTTTTGCACGGCAGAGCCTTTCGGGGCTTTGCCGTTTTTGTAGCTGCAGATGTTTTGTTAGCCTCCAGCTTTGCCACCGCTAGCCTCGTCTGTGATCTTAGCCGGCGCGCCGTGTAGAACATCGTCCAACTCTAAACCCGTCATTTTTTTGATTCCGCCGAGGAGCATCCACAGCGTGACCATCATAATCGCCATGCTGGGAATGACAATGACCGGCCAGCTCCAGGCCATCATCTTGCTGACTTCGGAGTTAAAGGCATCGGTGCCGCTTGGGCTGACCACGATCCAGCGCGCGAGTCCATAGTTGAGTACACCGCTCAGTAAAAACGAAAATGCTAGCAGCCATGTGCATTTCGTAAGCAGTTTTTCAAATGCCGACTCACTCGCATGCGCCTGCAGAGCAATATGCACTTTATCGACATCCATAATTTCTGGATTGTAGAGCAGGGTGCGAATCAGCGGCCAAGGCGTCTTGAGTGAGACGACCACGGCGATGCCCAACAGTAGCGGAATGGCAGCCTCTTTGACGGCAAACCACTCGGTGGGGATCTCCAAGATGCCGATACCACCTGTGAGGAGGACGCTGATGAGGCCGAGGATGGAGAAGACGTTATACTTCGAGCGTTTGACGTAGTCGTAAACGAAGTAGCTAACAGGAAAGATGATGGCGATGATTAGGATGCCGACCGCGACGTTCTCGAAGTGGGGCTCCAGATACTCGCCGAAGTATTTCTTGCCCTTATTGAGGACCATGATCGGCAGTAGAATATTAAAGCCGAGGTTGAGTAGGGTATTCTCCTTTTTTACCGGCGGTTTTATGGTATCTGAGGAATTTTTCAAATTCGGTGCGGTGCTGGGTTGCTGTTCGGCCATATGTTAGCCTAGGCTTTTCCGAGTTATGTCGAACGCAAGCTCAATTCGTTGTCTTATCACTGCGGGCCCAACCCGTGAATTTATCGATCCGGTGCGCTTTTTGAGCAATCCATCTACCGGCAAGATGGGCTATGCCCTTGCCGAAGCTGCTGTGGCTGCGGGGTGGACTGTTGATCTGGTCGCTGGCCCCGTCGCTCTCAAAGAGCCTGATGATGTTATTTTGTACCCAGTGGTCAGCGCGGAGGAAATGTTTCACCACGTCGATGCGTTGTTTGATGCCTGCGATGTTTTAATCATGGCCGCCGCGGTCAGCGATTTTCGGCCGGTCAAGCAACACGCTCAGAAGCAAAAGAAAGAAGAGGCATCGAAGAGTATCGAGTTTGAGCGCACCATCGATATCTTAAAGACCATGGCCGAGCGCAAAGCACATCAGACCGTGGTGGGCTTTGCCGCAGAGACGGACAACGTCGATGCGTCTGCTCGCGCTAAGTTGGAGGCAAAAGGTTGCGACTGGATTGTGGCCAATAAAGTCGGTGAAGCGGGCGCAGGCTTTGCCGCGGACACCAATAAAGTGACCCTCATCGCAGCGGACGGTAGCTCGCTAAAGATTGGGCCGACGACCAAAGCCGCCATCGCCAAGGAATTGATCCAACTGATTACGCCGAGCGCGACTTAGGCTCCTACTTGTCTTAACCTTACTCCTAATCTTACTCATAATCACCATCCATTTTCATGTCTCCAGTATTTGATCACGAAAAGTTAAACGTCTATCAGCGTTCGTTGGATTTTGTTGAATTTACGGAAGAAGTCTTGGCGAAACTGCCCAAGAGCCTTGCTGCGCACAATCAGCTCGATCGTGCTTCGACCTCGATGCCTCTTAATCTAGCGGAGGGGAATGGGAAATTTACAGGCAAAGATCGTTGCCGTTTTTTTGATATTGCGAGGGGTTCTGCGCTTGAGTGCGCTGCCGCCTTGGATGTGCTAGTTCGTCGCAAGCAACTGGACCAGGATCAGTCAGATTCAGGGAAGCAGATTCTAAAGGAAATCGTTTCGATGATTGTTGGGTTGATTCGTACTCAAGACGGCGGGAGAGCCTATGAGGATCAGGCAGCATATAATGAGGAGGACTAATGTGACGGTTTGATTAGGAGTAGGATTAGGAGTAGGAGTAGGATTAGGATTAGGAGTAAGATTAGGAGTAGGATTAGGATTAGGAGTAGACCATAATGAAAAATACTGGACTTGATAAAATACTTGGACGAATCGATGACCTCGATTCAGTCAATCTCGGCATTTTGGTACAACGCTTGGCGCGTGACCGTAAGCTGCAGGAGACGGTGTTTAATACCATTCAAGACGGTATTCTGGTGATCGATTCCGAGGGAGTCGTCCAATACGCCAATGAGGCAGCCTTCAGTCTGATCGGTTTAAAGGACGATGATATCGGCAATACACGTCTGTGGAAGATGGTGCCAGATCTCGCTCGCTCGATGGATTTAGATAAGACGGATACCACAGAAAAAGCCGCGCGGGTGCTTTCGCGTGAGGTCGAGCTGACATATCCGGAGCATCGGTTTGTGCGTCTTTATATGGTGCCAATTGATACACAGGTCGGGCAAGATGACAGCGGCGGTATGGTCGTGGTGCTCTCAGATGTGACCGAAGAAAAAGTTTCGATGGAAGAGCGGATCGAGAGCGAGCGGATCGCATCAATCATGCGTCTCTCTGCGGGCGTGGCACATGAGCTGGGCAATCCGCTCAACTCGTTGACGATTCATCTGCAATTGATTGAACGGAAGCTAAACAAGCTGCAGCTGGGCGAAACGGCTGACAGTATGTCTGAATCGCTCGAAGTGTGCCAAGGCGAAGTGAAGCGACTCGACGGGATCATTACGCATTTTCTCGAAGCCGTCCGTCCGCAGCAACCGGAGCTGAACGAACTCGATTTGGTCGAGTTACTAGACGAGGTGTTACGCGTGCAAGAAGCAGAATTGAGTGATCGCCGCTTGGATGTAAATATCGAAGTCGGCCAGGCGATCCCGTCCATTCTCGGCGACCGTGGGCAGATCAAGCAGGTCTTTTTCAACCTGATTAAAAACGCGATGGAAGCGATGCAGCCCGGCGGCAAGCTACGGGTTTTGGCGCGCAGCGATGACGAATTTGTTTATATGCAATTCATTGATACTGGCTCAGGAATCTCAGAGGACGAGCTGTCACGTATTTTACAGCCTTACTACACGACCAAGAAAGAAGGGCATGGGCTCGGTATGATGATCGTACAACGTATCATCCGCGACCACGGCGCCCAACTCGGTATCGAATCACGTAAAGGCGAGGGCACCGCGATTACACTGCAGTTCCCTCAGCAGCATCGGCGCACGCGGTTACTTGAGGTATAGCAGTGGATTTGCTGAGAAATAAACTGTGCTATCTGTGAAGGCTTAGGTACTTTAGAATCGAAATTATGCCTTTGTTGCTTTGATTTTTCTATTTTAACCCGATCCAAATGATATGATATATTCAATTTCTAAAAAAATAGCTCTGGGCCTGACTGCTGGTGCTTTACTGCTCACTGGTTGCGGCAAAAAAGCTAAAGAAGCTGCCGCTGTGACGATTCCGGATGCCCCGGATAATGCGATCCAAACAGTAATCCGCGAATTCGCGAAGGGTAATGGCGGTATCCTTTGGCAGGCGATGCCAGCCAGCTACCAGAGCGATGTAAATACTTTGGCTCAGCTCGCGGGCTCTAAAATCGACCCTGAAGTTTATGGTAAGAGCTTTGCGACGATCGCACGGCTGGCAGAAGTGATTGATCAGCAGCAGGCATTGATCTTGAATTCGTCTTTCATGCAAGGTCGTTCAACTGAGGAAATGGCACAGCTTGAAGCCGCGCTACCTTCGATTGTCGGTCTGCTAGGCGCCATCACATCGAGCGAATTGGCTTCGACGGCTGGCTTGCTGAATTTCAATGGCCAAGACTTTTTTGATACAACCGTGTCGCAGTTTACACAATACGCTGAGACTTTAGGACAGTTGGCTGGTGATGAATCGGTACTTTCGGATTATATGAATGCGGTGGTCTCGGTAGTTCAGGCAGATGATATGCAAGCGACTTTGTCGACGACGATTCCTGGTCAAGAGCCACTCGAACAAGTATTTACTAAGGTGGAGCAACGTTGGGTGCCATCTGAGATGGCGAGTGACTGGTCGTCTGAAATCGCTGAAGCGAAGGCAGAACTCGACGCGACTTTTATCGAAGACATGGCCGCACAGAAACCGCAAATTATGAGTGTTCTCGCTATGATCGACGGAGTCTTGGCGCAAATCGCAGCCGCGGAGAATCAACAGCAGTTCGATCAAAGCTTACAGGGTGCGATCCTGATGATGGTGGGCCCAGGATGGGGCGGGAGCGACGCTCCAGTCGCGCCGATGCCGATAGCTCCAGTTATTGCTCCGAGCGCCATCCCTGCGGTGCAGTAAGCTACTGTTTCATTAAACGCTTTCTACAAAAGCCGTGTTCATTTAGGGCACGGCTTTTTTGGTTGTTTGACCAAACGGCACCCGTTCCCGTCACCCTGCACTAGCTCAGGATAAACCTGTGGTTCATCATTTATGCACGATCGAGCTTGGTCAGCTTTCCAGTCCCAGCTCTTCTTGCCTCGTCGCCATCAAAGTTCGGCGTCTAAGCTGTAGCCAAAGGTTCCAAGCATAGCCTTTGAGGATGATGCGTGCGCGGTCGATCTCGGCTTTACGTAGCTCGAGGTTTTCGTTGGCGATGTTGGAAAGGTCGTCGAGATTGTAGAGATAGACGTTCTCTAGCTTGTTCACTGTCGGATCGATATCGCGCGGCAGTGCCACGTCAATTAGGAAGAAGGGGCGATCGGGGCGTTGCTTCAGCGCGGCTGCAAGCGTGTCACGGTCTAGAATCAATCCCGGGGCGGCGGTTGAGCTGATGACGATGTCGAAGCGTTTGAGCTGAGCGGCGAAATCGCTTAGCTCAATGGCTGCACCGCCAAGGCTGTGGGCTAGGGCATGGGAATTTTCATAAGTGCGACTGGCGACGGTAATGTCCGCTACGCCACGGCTTTTGAGTGATTGCGCAGTCTTTTCCGCGACGTCGCCACTGCCGAGCAGTAGCACGCGGCTGTCGCGCAGGTGTCCAAAAATACGGTTAGCTAGATCGACTGCGACGTTGCCGATACTGACTTGTCCACGTGTGATACCGGTCTGAGTGCGAGCCGACTTGGCTGCTTGGAAGCTCTTTTCGAAGAGTCGGTTGAGGACGATGCCGGTGCATTTTGCTGCGCGTGCGTCGGCATAAGCGTTCTTCATTTGACCGAGAATATCTGTCTCACCAACGATTTGAGAGTCGAGGCCACTTGAGACTTCGAAGGCGTGCTGCAGCGCGTCGAGGTTGGTATGCCAAGAGGAGTGTGCGTCTAGTAGTTCGCGGCTCACGCCGTTGCGTGCGCAGAGGAAATCTCGAACCGTTGCCTCGACGGTCGGGGCACTGGCGAGGCCGTATACTTCAACACGATTGCAAGTATTGACGACGAGACACTCGTAAATGTCGTCGAGGGCGTGTAGCTCTTGTTGCAGAGCTGCGGCGTTCTCTGGTGTGAGAGCCATGCGCTCACGCACTTCGAGCGGAGCTTGATGGTGTGTGCTGCCAAGCACAAAAAGTGACTGCAATACTTCGCTCATTCAGATGTCTGCGGAACTTCTGGGACTTCGGTTGCGATCGTGTCGCGTGCAGATTGCACTGGCCAGAGTGAGGCGAGTGCGAAGATGAAGAGGGCAATGGAGGCGATTGCGTGGCGCCGGGTGACGAGTCGCTTTTGTATCCGTAAAACTATGACAGTGAGATAGCCTGCCCAGACGAGGCATGTGGCAGTCAATTTAAAGATGGGCACGCGCTCGGGGTGGTTGATCCAGAAAACTGCGCCGAAGATGAGAGCCGCGCTGAGTACCACAACTCCAGTAATCAGAAGTCGTCTTGCCATTAAATCGAGTTGCTGAACAGAGGGCAGATGTTGGTAAAGGCCTTTAAATTGTTTGTTCTTCAATCCATGTTGTTGGATTAGAAACATCGCGGATACCAGTGCGACTATTGCGAACATCGCATAACTGAAAATCGCCAGAGCCGCGTGTAACTCAATCCATGGATTGCCACCGAAAATGCCAGGGGGGTAGGGTTGGTCCCAATTTGGAATCAGTAGCGCGGTGCCAGCGAGGAGCCCGGCGAGGCCTGCGGTGAAGAACCCGAGCAGGCGTAGCTTGAAAGCGGGGCCGATGAGGAAATAAAGCAGCACCAGCGACCATGCGATGAATTGCGAAATTTCAAAGATATTGCCGAGTGGGCAGCCTTTGATTTCTGCGCCGCGTAGATTGAGCCCCAGCGTTTGAAAGAGGAAGCCGCCAATCAGCAAGGTGAACATCGCAGCCCGCGGGTAGGGCTTGCGGATCAGCAGGGCGATGATGCCGAACAGAAAGGCGCTCAAATAAACCGAGGCACCGATCGCAAGCGCTTCGCGCGCAGAAATGACGATTTCTTCAAGCATTACAGTGGGACTGAATTATACGAAGCCTGCTTACCGTACGACTTGTGCAGGCGGTGTAGCGTGAGCGGTCTCGTAGGCACCATTCTGCCAGGCCTGTACTTTATTGCTCAAGAACTCGATGAATTTCGGGTGATCGTTGAGGCAAGGGATTTGTTCGAGGTCTTCGCCGCCAGCTTCGATAAAGATCTCTCGGCCTTCTTGGGCGATTTCTTCCAATGTTTCGAGGCAGTCTGCGGTGAAGGCCGCACAAATGACTTTGACGCGCTTATTGCCGTCTTCGGCGAGTTGCTCGAGCGTCTGATCGGTGTATGGGTTCAGCCAAGGTTCACGGCCGAGACGTGATTGGAAGGTGATCATGTATTTCTCTTTGGGGATGCCCATAGCCGCGACGAATTTCTCGACTGTCATCGCACACTGGTGCCGGTAGCAAGTGGCATGTGCGGGGTGGCATGTGTTGCAGCAATCTGGGGTGGTCATGCAGTGATTGTGCGATGGGTCACCCTTTACTAGATGACGCTGCGGGATGCCGTGGAAGGAGAATACCAGTTTGTCGAAGTTGCCGTCTTCCAGTGCTGGGCGCGCGCGTTCGACGAGCGCCGCTATATAGTCTGGGTCTTGGTAGAATGGCGGTAGCAGCGTGGTCTTGAGGTCTGGCTTGAGCTTGCGCACGGACTCCATCATATGCACCACGGCGGTCTCATAGCTGGACATCGCGTAGTGCGGATACATCGGCACGATCAGCACATCGTCGACGCCTTGATCGAGTAACTCTTGCAGTGCGCTCTCGGTGGAAGGTGAGCCATAACGCATGCCCAGTGCGACCGGCACATCAACTTGTGCTGATAAAGCTTTCTGCTGTGCCTTAGAAGTCAGGATCAGCGGTGAGCCGTCTTCGAGCCAGATCTTGGAGTAGGCTTCGGCTGATTGTTTCGGGCGATTGGGCAGGATCAGGCAGTTAACCAGAAACCAGCGAATGGCAAAGGGAGCATCGAGCACACGTCCGTCCATGAGGAACTCGCGCAGGTATTTACGCACGTCGCTGACTTGAGTGGAATCGGGTGAGCCGAGGTTGAGTAGGATGACACCTTGTTTGGACATGCGCATAGAGAAGCTACTAGCTGGGGGATTTGTCAAACCGAAGTGTCAAAGAGATGCACTTCACCGTGAGATCGATTTGAGTTCAACAAGCAGAGTCGGCCCCTTCACTCTCACGATACTGATTGTGCGTCTCGGTATGTTTTTGGGGCAACGCTGGTCTGCTTTTTAAACCATGCGGAAAAGTGGTGGGGCTCGGGGTAACCGCAGCGCGTGCCGATCTTCATGATTGGGAGAGTGGTCGTTTTTAGGAGCTGCTGTGCGAGTTTAAGTCGGGCCTTGGAAAGTAGTTGATAGGGGCTGGTGTTGAGTTGCGCCTTGAGGGCAAGTTCCAGCACGCGACGCGAGACCCCGACGCTGTGCGCGATCTGCTCCATCTCCAATTCGGAGTTCGCTAGATTATCATGCAGTAGGTTGGCGGCTTGTTGCGCGATGCGCGCACGGCCTTTTGCTAGCGAGGATGCGCGGGGGATCAGCTGGGATGGGGTTTGTAGATTGAGATCCGAGGAGAGGTGTCCTTGGGTTAGAAGTTCGTGCAGGGCTTGGGCCGATTTGTAGCCTGTTTCGCGGATCGGTTGCCTGAAACTACTGATGCCGATTCCCGCAAAGATCGATTCGGAGGGATCGTTATCGACGCCGACCACCAGTATGTCGCGGCCACACTGCAGGCCTTGCCGTTGTGCTTCCAGTATGAACTCCCGCGCACAGAGATCGTTGGAGCAAAATACACCGAGCAGGCCGTCGTCGCGGGGGAGCGCCTTGATCTGGTCGGCTAACAGTGGTCCAGGGCGTAGCTCAATGATGTTAGTCGTGTCGGACAGGCCAGCTCTGAAGCCCGCTTCGCGCAGGCGGGTGTAGTGAACGCCATCCGCGCCGAAAAACGCAAAGCACTTGGCTCGTTGGGCGAGAAGGTGCTCGGCGGCGGATCGACCAGTGGCTTCGTCGTCTGGACCGACGTTGGGAATGCTGTTGATCGCGGAGAAGTTAAACATGTTGACCGCCGTAACGCCTTGCTCGACCAGCCCAGCAATCCAACCGTCGCTGACGAAAGTTCCGATCGCACCAGCAAGTTGTCCAGACCTCGCGAGTTCCATCAGCCGCACTTCAAAGCCGAAGTTTAGGGGCATGAGCTGCCACTCTAAGCGCGCCTCGGCAACATAGTCGGATACGCCACTGAAGATTTCGGCGGCATGCCGAAAGTTCAGATCGAAGGCGATCGCGATCATTTTTTCCGAGGAATTCATCTAATGTTCGTAAATATACAAACATAAATACGTAAATACGAAAAGACATTTTCCGAAAAATCAGTATACTGGTTGGCATTATGAAAAAAGCACTCATCACAGGTATCACCGGGCAAGATGGATCTTATCTTGCAGAACTTCTATTGGCAAAAGGCTACGAGGTGCATGGCATCATTCGGCGTTGCTCGACTTTCAATACGCAGCGTATTGATCATCTCTACACGGATCCCCACATTAATGGCACCAAGATGTTCCTGCACTATGGCGATCTGGCCGATGGTGTGATGTTGATGAAATTGATCTATCAATTGCAGCCTGACGAAATTTATCATCTGGGTGCGCAGAGCCACGTGCGTGTATCCTTTGATGTGCCGGAATATACCGGCGACGTTACAGGTCTCGGCACGCTGCGTCTACTCGAAGCAATTCGTGAAGTGGGCCTCGAAGGCAAATGCCGTTTCTACCAAGCATCCTCCTCCGAAATGTTTGGTCTGGTTCAAGAAGTGCCTCAAACTGAGAAGACGCCTTTCTACCCGCGCTCACCTTATGGATGCGCTAAGGTCTACGCATACTGGCTCACAGTGAACTATCGTGAATCTTACGGGATGCATGCGACCAATGGCATTCTCTTTAATCACGAGTCTCCGCGTCGTGGCGAGACCTTCGTGACGCGCAAGATCACGCGTGCGGCGACGCGTATCAAGCTCGGTCTGCAGGATAAGCTTTATCTGGGTAATCTCGATGCGCAACGCGACTGGGGCTATGCCAAGGAATACGTCGAAGCGATGTGGCTGATGCTGCAGCAAGATGAGGGCGATGATTATGTAATGGCCACCAACGAAACCCATTCAGTCAAGGACTTCGTGATCGAGACATTCAACAATCTTGATCTAGATTGGGAGAAATATGTCGACTACGACAAACGCTATGAGCGTCCGACCGAAGTCGAGCTACTGATCGGAGATCCAGCTAAGGCCAAGAAGCAACTCGGCTGGGAGCCAAAGGTCAAATTCAAGGAGCTGGTCAAGATCATGGTCGATTCTGATCTGGTGCTTGCCAAGCAAGAGCTCGCGTTCAAGCAAGCAACGAATGGTTAACACTAGTTCTTTGCCTTCATCATGATCTTATTTATAGTCTTAATCCTGTTTTAATGTGGGGATTAAGAGTAAGATTAAAAAGGCGAGAGGGCGGAAAACAGCAAATATGAATAAGACATCAAAAATATACGTCGCGGGTCATCGCGGTATGGTTGGCTCGGCTGTTGTGCGCGCGCTGCGCGCTAAGGGATTTGATAACATTATCGTGCGCACCCGTAGCGAACTCGACCTGACGAACCAGGTGCTTGTGCGCGATTTTTACGCCGCCGAAAAGCCAGACGTTGCGATTATCGCCGCCGCTCGTGTGGGTGGTATTCATGCCAATAACACCTATCCTGCTGAATTCATGATGGAGAATTTGGCCATCGCGCAAAATACGATTGGTGAGGCCTATAATCAAGGTGTGCAACGTCTGCTCTTTCTCGGCAGCACCTGTATCTATCCGAAATTCGCCGAGCAGCCGATTAAAGAAGAATCCTTGCTCACCGGCCCACTCGAAGCGACCAACGAGGCCTATGCGATCGCCAAGATTGCGGGTCTTAAGCTATGCGAGTTCTACCGTCGCCAATATGGCGTCTGCTACCACTCCGCGATGCCGACCAATCTCTACGGACAAGGCGATAACTATCATCCACAAAATTCGCATGTGCTCCCTGCGCTGATCCGACGCTTCCACGAAGCCAAGGCAAACAACACTCCTGAGGTCGCGATTTGGGGCACCGGCACACCGCTGCGTGAGTTTTTGCATGCTGACGACGCTGCGGCAGGCATTCTACATTTACTTGAACTCGAGAATCCACCCGAGTGGGTGAACCTCGGTTGCGGCATCGATATTTCGATCGGCGACCTTGCACACCTAGTCAAAGATACTGTCGGCTATGAAGGTGAGCTCACTTTTGATACCACGAAGCCAGATGGTACGCCGCGCAAGTTGACTGATATTTCTAAGATCAAAGCAACCGGCTGGGCACCACAGATTCCGATCGAGCAAGGTGTGCCGATGGCGTATCAATCCTTTCTGGCAGAGCTGGCCGCTGGCATCCTGCGCGAGTGACGATCGCTGCGCGATCAAGTGATACGCTTCACGAGTGAAAGTGAGGAGTGACTTTGGGGGAGGGATGAGCTCCGCCTCGTCCGCCGTGCCCCTTCATCTGTCATGCCACGAAAACTTGATCGAATCACTGCGGACGACACGGAGGTCATCCCTCCCAAGTGACCGTCAACCGCACGAAAGTGGTTCCCATTTTTGATTTATACCAGCACTTCCGACTGTCACTCCTCACTCGCGAAGCGTCACTCTCACTGTTCGGCATCGCCGGACTTTTCGCCGATCCCCTGCCGCCGCCGTGCTTCGATGCATTGCTCGCTGCCTGCTTCGAAGCGCCGACATACGCTCGGACGCGATTCATAAATACGGCATAACTCGTCTTCTTTGAGATACGGGCAACGGCTGTGGAACGGCAGCGGGAAGAGCTGGTAGGCTTTGTCCTCTGTTTGAATATACTCAGGTAATGCGCGTGCCTCTTGCCGAATCGCGGGTTCGCGCACAGCATCCGTCTCGCTCGCAAAGATCGGAAAACTTCGGCAGCAGGCGCCGCATTGGGTGCAATCGTATTCAGGTGGTGTTGAGCTCATCGTATGGTAAGGCTTATTGTCTGCGTCTCGTTTGCCAAGCGTGGAAGCGACACTCCTGTCGCTTCGCTCCGTGGCAGAGCGCGGTAAATCAAGCGACAAGAGTGTCGCTGCCCCCGCAGAACTCCAATTTGTGGGAATAACTACGATTTGTTGGAAGCAAAGCCCCTACGTTTCGGATACAATAAAAAGAAGTTGGAAGTCGAAGCTGAGCCTGTCATGGCTCATACATAATTTTATGACACAGACTTTACACATCATCACTGGTCCGACTGCAGTCGGCAAAACTGAGTATGCACTCTCTTACGCTGAGAAGCATAATGCCGAGATCGTGTCGTGCGACGCGTCACTGGTTTATCGAGGCATGGATATTGGCACCGCCAAGCCTTCGCCAGCAGAAATCGCCCGTGTGCCGCATCACTTGATTGATGTGAACGCGGTGGAGCAGCCCTATCATATCGCTGCGTATGTGCGTGATTCTAAGGCGGCGGTGGCCGACATTTTTGCGCGTGGCAAGTCGGTCGTGGTGACCGGGGGCAGCGGATTTTATTTGAAGAGCTTTTTCGCGCCGGTGATTGATATTGTCGTGGTTTCCGATGCGATTCGTGCGCAGGTGGCTGAGCTCTATGCGGCTGATGGTTTGGAGGGTTTGGTTGCAGATCTGCGCCAACGTAGCCCTGAGGGCATTGGTAATTTGGATGCGCTGAATCCACGCCGCGTGCTGCGCGCACTCGAGCGTTGCATTGCATCAGGTAAGTCGTTGCCGGATTTGCAAGCCGAGTTTGCCGCACGTCCTGAGCCATTCGCGGACTGCGAGAAGCAGTATATTCTACTTGAGCGTGACCCCGAAAATCTACGCCAGCGCATTGTTCGTCGCGTGGATCAGATGCTGCAGGCCGGTCTAGTCGAGGAGGTCGAATGTCTGCGTGAGCTTGGTCTTGAAAAGAATCCGAGTGCCGTTGCGGCGATTGGATATCGCGAGACGCTTGAGTATTTAAAAGGTGCAATTCAGCTCAAGTCACTCGCTCCGGCGATCGTGCAAAGCACCAATCATTTGGTGAAGAAGCAGGGCACCTGGTTCCGCACTCAGATCCGTAAGCCGGATCAGCTGATCACTTTCTAGTCTGGCTGGAAAAAGAAGGCTTTTCGCCGATTACTGAAAATGGTGTCGGAATCCCCCTGTGCTCTCTGTCACAAATGCCAAGTTTTGTTGCGAGCGGGTTTACCCCGCGATTGTGTGTCGCTTTGATTCGATCTCGGGAATCGCGATCCTAGGATGAACCCAGTCACTACCGGCTGAACTGGTCTACCGAACCATTCCGATAAACCAAAAAAAGACCCACCGCCGAGCAGTTGAATGCTCGGCGGTGGGCCGTGTTGCTCAATTAAGAGTTTTTAATTATGGTTATGGCCTGCGTGTGGGTCGGCCGCTGCTGGTGTCGTTGCCGTTGCGGAAACTGGTGTTGGCTGTGACTTGACGTATTCAATCGTGGCGCTGTCGCGAAGGCTTTGGATGTAGGCCTGTGCTGCTTCGCCCTTCGCGTTTTGAGTGAGGTAGTTGAGGATCTGATCCTTCGCTTCTGCGAACGCAGTGGTGCTTGGCTCTCCTGCTTCTTGGCGGTCAGTCACTTTGATGATGTGGTAGCCAAAAGACGTCTCGACGACTTCACTGACTGCATCAACGTCCTGACTAAAGACGGCAGCTTCAAATTCTGGTACCATCTGGCCTTTACCGAATTGTCCGAGTGAACCGCCTTGTGCGCCGCTAGGGCAACCTGAATGCGCTTTCGCGGCATCTTCGAAGGTGGTGGTCTCGGCGACGATGTCAGCGCGGATCGCTTCGAGTTGTGCCAACTTGGCGGCTTTCGCTGCATCGTCTTCTCCTGGTTCGAACGAGAGCAGAATGTGGCTGGCAGATGCGTTCGCTGGGCTCGCTGGACTCTGGAAGTTCTGAGGGTTGCCATCGTAGAATGCTTGAGCATCCGCTTCGGTTGCTGCGGGCACATCTTTGGTTTGGCTTTCGAACAGTTGGCGAGCAGCCATGTCGGTCTTGATGTTTTTCTTGAGTGCTTCAAGGGTCATGCCTTGTGATGCGAGCGCGGCCTCAAAAGTCATTCCCTCAGGAATTGAGGTTTTGATTTGTGCGATGGTGCTCGCCACTTCTTCATCTGAAACGACGATGCCTGAACCTGCAACAGCGATCGCGATGAGCTTCTCGGTGATGGCATTCTTCTCTGCCATCTTAAATGCCTGCGCCTTAATTTCGTCGGATATCGGTGCGCCCTGAGCTTGCGCCTGATACTGCTGGAGCATCGTATTTGCCATCTCTTCGAGATCCGCTTGGGTGATCACTTCGTCATTCACGCGGATGACGACTATTTCGTCCGCCGCGGGCGTTGCCGCGGGCTCGCTGACAGGTGCCGTTTCGATGTCTGCAGCAAATGCGCTTGCGGAGAGTAGTAGGGCAGTTGTGGATAGTACTTTGAAAGTCTTCATATAAATCAAATTATTAAACGAATGGTTGGTTTTATTTGTTAAAAGGAGCAGCGAGGATCAAAGAGAAATTGAGGAAGGCAAACGAAAAATCCACACGGTGATGCCTGCTTCATGATCGATTGGCCGCAACTAGTTTGACAGTTGTGGAATAGTTCAAGTTGTTCGGCTTTACTGGCGAAGTCCACACATCGTCAGGGTGGGCGTGGTCAGTTTCATCTGGCATTGAGCAAGCTCAATTCATGCCATTCAATCGTGTGGATTGCTTACTGTTTGATCGCTTCGATGTTGATCGTGATGTCGACCTCTGTACCGACAGCGGGCTTGCCGCCAAGTATGCCCCATTCGGTGCGATCAATTTGTGTGGTGGCTTCCCAACCGGAAAGCTGTGCGCCGTTCCTGCCTGGGCCGAAACCTAAGAGATCGACATTGAGTATTACTTCTTTGGTGGTTTCGAGCATAGTGAGATTACCCGTTACTTTGAAGCTGTCCTTGTTGTCGGTCTTTGCCCAGTGGGTTGATTTGAAAGTAATCAGCGGGTGTTTCTCAGAAGCAAAGTAATCGTCCTCTTGTAGATGAGTGTCGCGCTTTTTATTAGCGGTGTTCACCGAGGGTACTGTGATAATCGCTTCGACGCTGCTGTTGCTCAGGTCGTCACGATCGACGGTGAGGGTGCCTTCGAATTGATTGAATGAGCCGGTCGTTTTGGCAACGAAGTGTCGGATGCTGAATTTGACCGATGAGTGCGTCGGATCGATTTTGTAGATTTCGACTTCTGCAGCAGCGTAGAGGCTGCTAACTGCAAGGGCGAGGGTCAGGAGTAGTGGTTTGGTCATAGTCGTAGTTTAGATGAAATCGGCAAGGTCCTCTTCGCTGCCTTGCGTGGTGAGAATAAAGACTTGTTCGCCTTCGGTCCATACTTTGAAGGCTTGTTGTTGGGCCTCAAAAACTTTGCTTTTCTGGCCCTTGCAAGGGGTGCAGTCGTTGGGGACACGTGCCTTATCCACGGTGATCAAGTGATAGGCTTGGCCGTTTTTGAAGCAAATCATGCTCAGTTTGGTGCCATCGTAGTCGAAGGTGACGCAACCGATGGTGGTAAGCTGTTTGAGTTGCTGTGGGATATGTGCTGGGTTCGGCATCCCTGTGCTGGCCAGGTGACTTTGTAACTCGCCGACTTGTTCGCCGCGTTTGTCAAATTTCGAGCCGTTAAATTCGCTGATTTGTTGCGCGAGGAATTCGATCATATTCGGCACGCCTGCGGTAGCGACTATCGGCGTTGCCTCTGCTGCAGGTTGATCGCTGTTGGCCAGTTGCGTCGGCGCTTCATTGCGAGGCACCACGAGGGCGATTCCGGCGATGGCAAAGATTGCGGCAATTCCCATCCATGGCCGGAACCCAGCGCGCTGGTTGGAGCGATTCGCGGGCTGCGGAAAACGGATGGTGTGGTGGTCTTGCTCGGCGCCTTCGGCCTTGTTGCCGATTAATAGCTGCGACTGGACGGCGTGGGCACGCATGCCGGCCAAAATGGCGGCTTTGAGATCGGCAGGTGGTTCGACGCGGTTGAACTCCGCACTGATTTTGGTATCGAGCGCCTGTTGCTCTTCGAACCAAGCGCGCAGTTGGGCGTCTTGGTTGAGTAGCTCAAGTGCTTCGGCGATCAGTGGGTCGTTGCGGTCCTCACTGTTGTCGGGACGACAGAGCTGGAGAATATTTTGTGCTTCTTCACGGTCCATAGCTTAAAGGGTGTTTGCCGAAGTTTCGGTC
>Ga0206129_10002183_pt1 | contig 24800 bp, 26 predicted proteins | sample Helgoland_Spring_8_FD_148616 | JGI IMG/M metagenome (GOLD analysis project Ga0206129, IMG submission 148616) | Pelagic subsurface seawater microbial communities from Kabeltonne, Helgoland, North Sea - Helgoland_Spring_Bloom_20160502_2 | ecosystem: Environmental > Aquatic > Marine > Epipelagic ...
ATTGGGGTCATGCTTGATACGCACTCTTCCGGAGTAGCGCACATCGTGACCAACCATTGGATCGAGATCACCGGCGACCACGCCGTGGGCGAAAGTTATGTCCTCGCCTATCGTGGAACCAACGGAGATGATCCTCAAGATACGCTTACCGGTGGGCGTTACATCGATAAATACGAGCGCCGCAATGGTTCTTGGAAAATAGCGCAACGCGCATTTGTCATGGATTGGTCCACTGCAAGCCCTGCCAAGAACTTGCTTAACCTAGGCATGTTTGCGGATATGGATCGAGGTCAGCGTAGCGTGGAGGACCCAGTCTATACATTATGGAACAGCTTCAACGAGTCGCCTCCAGCGGCATGAAGCGAGCTATGTGATCGATGATTCATTCAGCGACCTATATATTGATACTGGCGTCACTCACTTTATCGGTGCATTTACCGCTAAAATATGCGCCCAATCTACGCGTGGACGTGACTTTTAAAGGCTCGTCCACCCCACATTAAAGGCACATCCACCCCACAAGCCACGGAGCAAGGACTGAAAATGCCAAAAGTTATTTTTGTTTTACATGACGGCACATCGATCGACGTTGACGCCAATAACGGGGAGAGCGTGATGCAAGCCGCCGTGAATAATATGGTCGACGGCATTGTAGCTGAGTGCGGCGGCTGTCAGAGTTGCGCAACGTGCCATGTCTATATCGACGAAGCATGGCGAGACACCGTCGGCGACCCGAGCAGTGATGAAAAAGCAATGCTAGAACTCGCTATCGACCCAAATGATAGTAGCCGCTTAAGCTGTCAAATCACTTTATCTGACGACCTCGATGGACTCATTATCAAGGTGCCAGCGGCGCAGTTTTAACAAACACAGAAGTGACGGGCGCTCACGCTAGAGCGCCCGTTATTATTTACTGCTTTCGTCACTGGGTCAGCACGGTTTTAATGTCTTTAGATTCATCGACTAGACGCGAGGGATCGACCGTTTTTTCTTCCATAAGTAGCTTTTTAGCCACCATGAATTCCATGGGTCGATTGACTGCATCACACGCTATCAATCGTTTTTGTTTGAAGTAAAAAGCAGCAAAGCTTCGCCCTTGGTTTACATTGCCGCGCACAACGATGTCATCGAAGCCTTGGGAAAGGCCTGCGATCTGAAGTTTCAAATCATATTGATCTGACCAAAACCATGGTAGCGCCGCTGCCGGAGCTGGCTTCCCACATATTGCAGCAGCTGCGTTTTTTGCTTGGTCAGTCGCATTCTGTATGGACTCAAGACGGAGAGACCGGTGATACATCGGGTGATCTTGCCGAGCGCAATCTCCGATAGCATAAATACCTGCCTTTGAAGTTTGGCAACGCTCGTCAACTAGCACACCATCATCGATAGCGATGCCTGCGGTTTCAGCAAGCAATGTATCCGGCACGATACCCACGCCCATAATCACAAGATCGGCCGGTATCGAGCGCCCATCTTTTAATAACACCCCTGTGACCCTGTCGATGCCCTCGATGGCTGCGGCCATAGCGCGGGTTAAGATTTCGACGCCCTCTTCATCATGAACACGTTGATAAAACGCGGAGATTTCAGGTCCCGTTACCCTTGCAAGCACGCGCTCCTCAGCCTCCAGCAGTGTCACATGAACGCCTAGTTTTGTGAGGGAGGCAGCCGTCTCCAGGCCGATGTAACCACCGCCAATTATCACCGTTCTCGATCCTGTCGTCGCTAGTTTTTTAATCGCAAGGACATCCGCAGCATTGCGTAGCACCTGTACCCCGGGAAGTGAGGCACCTGGGACCGGTAAACGACGCGGCACGCCGCCTGTGGCAAGGACTATATGACTTGCTGTCAGCGTGGCACCATCGTCAAACGTAACGGTTTTGGTATCGCTAGAAAGAGCCACGACTCGCCGGCCCAAATGGGTAGTGATATCGGCCTTTTCGTAGGCGGTAGCCGGACGTATTAAAATCTGCTCAATGGATTTATCTTCAGCAAGAAACGTTTTGGATAACGGCGGGTGGTGATAGGGCAGATAAGGCTCATCCCCAACGAGATCAATCTCGCCCTGCCAACCATTTTGACGCAGACTTGCTACTAACTGTGCGCCCGCATGACTCGCGCCGATAACAATACATTTATCCATTCAATCACTACCCAACGTCTATCTGCGCCCAAAGGTGCGCTGGAGAATCTACTAGAAACCTGAGTATACTCGACACTTCCCATCAAAAAAAACATGGTTGTCTGTTTTATTGATTCGCGGTACAAATAGCAGGTCAGTATTTGAAAAAGCCTACCACTATATCCACCGCAAACCAACGGTATGCCCAAGGCTTGGTGGAGCGGCGATAGTAGTACCGCCGAAACAACTTTTACAAAACTAACACCAAGCCACTTAACGAAGTAAAACAAAAGAGGAAACAATAATGACGCCAGATCAGATGCTTAACATGGTTGATGAGCTATATAACGCCGCCGGTGTGGGTGACTTCGATCGCGCAGAAACGCTGCTCTCCGATGATTTTATTATTGAAGAAGCCGACAGCTTGCCCATGGCGGGAGTCTACAAGGGCAAAACAGCGCTTCGGGAGTTATATACCAATGTGATGGGTATGATGGAGGTTGCGGGGTTAGAGCGTATCCAAACGACGACCGGTGGAGATTTTGCGGTCACTATTTTGTACTTTAAATTCGCAGATCCCGATCTTGAGCCCGCGCATTTATGTGAGCGGTTCAAGTTTAAAGATGGCAAGATTTGCGAAATCAAACCCTACTATTTTGAGCCCCAGACGGTGGTTGCGGCATGCGAAGCCTTTAAGCGCAAGCACGGCTAACAACATATCCGCAACGGCGCGGCGCGCGCCAGCTAATCCGGCGCGCACTTATTTTAGTTTGAAGGGGTGTACCAAACCGGCGAAGAGTATGCCCGCTCTTGAATGACTCCATCGTCACCTTCGGTGAGTGACTCATCAAAGCGCTTAGCATCATAGGCAGTCCATCGCGGTGTCGGAATCTCTAACACTCGAACATACCAAAAGGCAGGCGCCTTAGGGTCAAACTGAGGGTCCTGCCAAACAGTTTCTAGGGTAGCGTCACCAATACTGTTGTCGTAACTCGCATTTAGAACATCTACAGTGCTGCCCACTCCGGGCGCCTGCCCCGTTGCGGAATCCACCTCTCGGCCATCTGCCAAGGCCACATCGTAGACTTTTTCCTGTTGCTTACCGTAAGCATCAACCCAGCCTTTGACTACCTGCACTCGGTCCAAATTGGCACCCAGTGGGTCACGGGCTGCGGTAATCATTAATCGAGGCGCTGCATTGGCTGTGGGTGAACGGGGCAGTTCTCCACCCATGGGCACACCTTTTGCGTAGCCTCTAGCTGCTTGGTCATGCGCATTCAGATCAGCTTCATCGAAATCCCAGCCAGCAAACATGCGAAGGCGTATGCGCGTCCCGGTAGTTGCATAGACCTCTCGCCGCTTCATCGCATCGAAAATCCCTTCGCGAGTATTGTTTTCAGCCCATACTGCGGCCAAACCAGAAGACACTAGGCGCCACACTTTTTGCAATAAATCGGCCATTTGTAGCTGAGTCCGCCCAGGAGCGGGTTCATCGTGCACAAATTTGCCGAAGTAATTGTCTTCTTCGGTAGTACTGAGCGCCGTGTGCATGTCACTTGAGCCAATCATGCCAAACTTAAAGGGGTTTGCGCCGAGAGCCTGTCCGTGAGCAAGGCCTTGCTTTAAAGCAGACCTGGCGTATTCATTAGGAAGCATCTCAGGCTCTTTTGCCGTAGTAAGAGTAATATTGCCGTCATCCCACGTCTCAAAATCAGCAAAAGGGTCATCTGGGGATAGCAAAGGATGCGTTTCTCCATCACCCTTGATTTGAGTGACCTCGTAAATGGGTTCCCATCGACTACGTGCTTTCGCGTAATTTTCATCTAGAGCGGCGCCGTTCTCACGCGCAGGGCTAAACATACGTCCGTTACTGACGTTACCATTGTGTGCGATAGCCAAAACTTGACCACCCGTTGCGGATTCATAGTCAGCCAAATGGCGCCAGAGATCCTCTGGGTCCGTGCTGTCCTGGGCAGAGTAGGGCAACTGGCGCTTGGTCAGCTCTCCATTGTCGCGAAACAAGACCACGCGATGTAAATTGTCGCCGGTGACCATTGATGTCCACTCATATCCAATCAGGGTTGTAAATTGGCCCGGCACGTACCATTGATCGGCGCTCTCGCCGACCTTAGTCCAGATGGGTTGTCGGAGCTTAGCCGGCGCACGCTTCGCAGCTTCCGTGCTCTGGATCGAGTTCGCAAATAACAGTTGAAGCTCTCGAGATTGGCCACTTTGCATGAGCTCTATCATTTGCTCACCCAATCCCCAGCCCGCTAGCCGATCGTCAGCCTTCTCAAGCATCGGAAAAACGCCCAGATACTCCGCGTGATCAGTAATCGCCAAGAAATCGAGGGGTCGACGTAAGCGCACAGGAATTCCATTCTCAGTCTCTACGGTTTCACCACGGGCAAACCGCCACGCTGCGTCTCTGCCAAGACGACTGCCAAGAGTGAACGCGTCAGCTGACTGGGTCGTGTGTAAGTGAGTGTCGCCCCAGTAAAGTTGTTTTGCGCCCTCGGCAATGGGTGCCGAATAGTTCTTTGCCGCGATATTGTCAGTAGCCGGGCCGGCAAGGCTGAGCGAGGCCATGGTCGTCAACACACATGTCATTAGTGTACGAAGGGTTGCGGTGCAAAGCTGCGTGTTATGCATAATTGGTGATGCCTCTGATTTTTAAGTTGACCTACAGTTCGGGTGCATTTGCAGCGGCTTCGGCTCGGGCCGCTTCACTCGCCACATCCACAGGTTCAATGCACCACGCTATGCCGCGCCGAAGAAGGGTATAAAACTCCGGCAATTCCCAAGAGCATCGATCTATGGTCGGCCAGTAATCCATTAGAGGCTGCATGTCATAGTGATGACGACAATGCCCTAAAGTGAGGTAGAGCACGGCTCCCTCACCCTGTGCATGAATATAAAATACAGGGTGCTTGGCATGTTCCCATTGATCTTCCACAAAACCCGGCGCGTCACCACCAAATTCAGTTTCCAATAACACCTTTAAGTCTCCATAGGTGTGCATTAGATACTGCTCATCCGTTACATCAAAGGGCTCTATCCCTTGGACAAGCGGGTGATCCGGATCGGCGACCGTCACGGTGTAAGGCTCTATTGGGGGATGGGAGCGAAACATGCTCCCGAGAGTTTCCATGTATAAAGGTGCCCAATCGGGGGTGCCAAAATTACCGTCTGACATTAGACGGATGACCGAGTTAGTGCCATGCAGCGCGTACCATCGGCCGCCGTTATGTACCCAGTCGCGAAGGGCTTCTTGGGCGCCTAGGGAGGGGATGACGTTGCAGGTGTAGCTGATCAAAAAATCGGCTTCCGCCAGCGCTTCGAGGTTTTCATAATCCTCAAAAACACGAATACGCACACGCTCGTGTTCGGCAAGCAACTTCAGTAGCTCTAATCGGGCAAAATCAATATCGTGCCACAAACCACTGGCCACTAAGATGCCGTTAATTCGACCACCGGTGCGTGCTGATTGATCCATGACTGCAGCCCTCTCAGCTATTAATGTACTTGTCGATCGTCATATGCAAATGTCGAATTCGGCTCTCTTGATAACTTGCAAGCACCACTGTACCGCCTTGCTTAGCCTTCATACCGGCCTGAACAGCAGGTAAGTTAGCGTCGTCTTGATCAAAAACCGGGCCCAAAGCACCTAACTCGGGGACCGATGCAAAAGGCTGATCCTCTGGAATAACAACACATTCAGCGGGCTCGGGTCGCTCCGTGCCATCGGGGTAGCGCAACAGCACCATGACGTCAAAGATACAGCTATCTGGATTATTGCCATCGGGAAGGAAGCGGTAAACGATATTACCGCTGTAGCCCACCCAAACCTGAAAGTTAGGGAACAGCCCATAGAGAATCGCGTCTTGGAGCTCCGCCATCGTGGCATCGCTCAAATCATCGCCAGAGGCTTCTTGAAAAATTTCGCGATTCAATTTTGCAACATATTCGCGTGCGGTAATGTCTGTTGGAATCTCCAAGCCTTCATCAGAATCCAGTGCCATACGGCCGGACATCAGCAAAATGTCACGAATAACAGATTCCTCTGGGACATCACCTAAATGTGGACTGGCAACACCCATAGGTGTCACCGAGCGACTTATATTGTCCCCAAAAGTGTCGTACTGGGAGTTGGCGTCACCTGTAAAAGTAAGAATCTGCTTATGGGTCTCTAAGGTGTGCCAAGACTCCATAAACGCCTCGGCACCCACCTTCCAGTTACACTTTATTTTTCGCTGAATATGCAAACCCTTCCAATACTTTTCTAAGGGGTAACGTTCAAAGTGCTCGGGCATGACCTCCATGTACTCGGCTAACGGTTTGCAATCATGGTCAAAATTAATAAATACAAAGCCACCCCATGTGTCTACTTTAACTTGGGGTAGGCTCATGTCGCGGCCCTCAAGATGCTTGAAATCCCAGTCGTTGGGGATACCGACAAAATCGCCGTTCAGATCCCACGTCGCGCCATGAAATGGACAGCGGAACTCACTGACACTTCCAGATTCATCACGCAAACATCGGCCGCGATGCAAGCAGGCATTGATATAGCCTTGAATTGCTCCACTTGGCGTGCGAGTAACCAAAACATTCTTATCAATTATTTTGTACACATAATGATCGCCAGGCTCGGGAATCTCCTCCTCACGGCACACCATTTGCCATACTTTGGGCCACATCTTGTCTTTCTCGAGATTAAAAAACGATTGACTGATGTAACGGTCGACAGGCAGGTCCTCGTCGCCAAGATAAGGGTTGCTTTTTATTCTTAAGTAATCGGGTACATCAACCTGCTCAACGTCAAGTAAGTCCTGCCAGGTAGTGCCTTCGAATCGGCCACCATCGCCTTGTAGCTTAACTTCGGGTTTATTCATACTTACGATCTCCGAAAAGTCGTCATTTATAGCCGCTTCAGACGGCGAGAATATTGACGCCGCTAATGCCCGGCGCACCGTATACATGGGTATATCCTACTTTGGGTGAGTTCGGCACCTGTCGAGCCCCAGCGCTACCTCGCAGCTGATGGCAGATTTCATAGACCTGCCGAAGCCCCGATGCACCGACCGGCTCACCATTGGCTAGGCAACCGCCATCGGTATTAACCGGTAAGGCACCCGTGATCTCGGTACGCCCCTCTGCAATCCATTTCTCTTGATCACCATGCGCGCAAAACCCGTTCTCGGCCATGTGCATAATCTCGGCCCCCACCTCGGTGTCTTGCAGTTGAGCGACATCGACGTCCTCTGGGCCTATACCCGCAAGCTCAAAGGCCGTGCGAGATGCCGTAACCGTGGGGGAATCGGCAACAAACGGCGCTTGAGACGGAGCAAAGACTTCAAAGCTACCGTAATTACGCGATCGCACCACGGCGGTTTTTAAGTAAATGGGCTTGCTCGTATAATTATGAGCGATATCGGCGCGGCAAATAACTAACGCACATCCACCCTCAGCAGGACTACAAAACATGTACTTATTCAGCGGCTCACTGACCATAGGAGCCTGCTCAATTTCCTCACGAGACAACGCGGTTTGCCGCCAAGCCGTGGGCGTTATGGAGCCGTTGCGAAACGCCTTCTCAGCAACACTCACCAGCGTCTCTCTAGAAATGTTGTAGTCATGCATATAACGCTGCAGTTTCATGGCGAAAAACTGGGTGGTCAACATGAGACCTGTTTCACCATACCAGTCATCCAAACCCCATTCGCTAGGCTTCGGATTAAACGCGCCTCTAGGATGCTTATCGAAACCGGTTACTAAACCAATGTCATATTGTCCCGACTTGATAGCCGAATAGGCGGCATTCAGGGAGCTGCCGCCCGTCGCGCAACCATTCCATATGTTAGTGAATTGCAGCCCCGTAAGACCGAGCAAATTCACCATCGAATCGGCATTACCTCCGTCTTGACTGCCACCAAAAGCAAACTGCATCGCTTTGAAGTCAGTACCCGCATCCGCCATCGCAGCTCGAGCTGCGACTGCTCCCTGCTCAAGACCCGATAAGCTCGGGCTTCGGCCAAATGGATGCAAACCCAAGCCAACAATTGCTACGTCCATTAATTGGGTTCCTTCTTGGTAAACTGAAAGGTCACAAGCTCAGCGCCCTGGTCGTCTTTGCGAACAGGAATAATCTCTAGCGTCATCGGCATACCAATAGCGAGGTCGGCTGTCGTATTTTGACGTAGACGACTTTCCACTCGCAGGCCGCACTCGAGCTCGACGTAACCAACCCCATAAGGAACAAATGTTTCCGGCGTTTCGTCGGTTAGATAAGGATCCTTTGGCATAAAAGTCTGAATAGTCCACGTCCACAGCTTTCCCTCACGACCTAAACCAACAACGGACGTGTTGTTACCCGTACAGTTCCGGCAGCTACTTTGGGGCGGAAACGCATGTTGGCCGCACTCGTTACAGCGACTCCCTAATATTTCGGGGTCGCTATCGGGCCAGCTAAATAAGCCGTCGTGCAAGGGTTTCTGTTCGATCATGGATTCCTCATTGAACAAATAATTCCACGCGTTTAACGATCGTAATCAACCGAATTGGACGGCAGATTCACATCAACATCAAAGCGGGCTCTTCAAGCAGCGCCCGAAGGTCTGCCATAAATCGCGCCGCATCAGCGCCATCAACCACCCTGTGGTCACTCGCTAAACTCAAGGACATTACCGAGCCGATGACTAACTGGCCATCGCGAACGACTGGCCGCTCTTGGGCCGCACCCACAGCTAAAATAGTCACTGCAGGCTGGTTGATGATGGCATCGAAGCTATCGATACCAAACATGCCAAGATTACTCACGCTAAATGTTGCAGTGGTCATCTCATCTGCACTCAACTGACCGGTTTTGGCGCGAGCTGCCAAGTCACGCATAGCGATCGAAACATCTGCCCACCCCATGCTTCCTACATTTTGTAACACGGGCATGAGTACGCCGTTGTCTGTGGCGACAGCTGAGGCAATATTGACTTGCGTATGATGTTCAAGGGTTTCGCCATCGAACCGCGCATTGATGCGCGGATTATCAGCGAGGGCAGCTGCACAGGCCTTTAATAAAATGTCATTCAATGAAACTTTGGCATCCGTAAGACGATTATTAAGCTGCTTTCTCAGCGACATCGCCGCCGACATATCGACGTCAACATTCACGCGGAAATGAGGCACCTCCTGCTTTGCCTTAGATACCGCACCCGCAATCGCACGACGCGCACCCGTCAATCCTTGTGATGTTACCTGCGCGCCACCCTTTGTGCGGCTTACCGGTGAGCCGGGGGAGGGCGCGGATAAAAGATTCAGCCGAGTGGCAGCAACTTCGACATCGGCCTTGCTGATACGTCCGTGTCGGCCTGTCTGGCGGCAGTCGTTTAAATTAACACCTAACGACGCAGCGAGACGCCGGGCTACGGGCGTCACTTTTAAGCCCGAGTCGTCCTGTGATGATGCCAACGCAAATTCACGGGGCGTGGGCATTTCAATGACTGCACCAACACCTGCAGCGGCCTGCCGCAAGTCCTCAAGACTTACCCGTCCGTGACGGCCAGTTCCCACAACATTGCTCAAATTAATGCCATTAACCGCGGCGACTCGCCGCGCTACCGGCGACGCAGCGACCTGGCTGTCATCGGGACCCTCCGACAAGCTAGTTGTCAGGCTTTGAGGGGGCGCAGGAGGCGTAACGCTTGGCGGAGATGTTTCTGTAGAGGGCTCCGTATTGGCCACAGGCTGAGGATCTACCGCCGCATCCGGGGCTGCAGAACCTGCGCGGCCAGCAAGAAAGGCATCGATTTCGTCTTCACTAGCATCACCGTCTGCCAAGACTGCTAGCACACCACCCACAGGCAAAATATCACCTACTGCTGCGCACAACCGGGCGACCGTACCAGCATCATTACTGGTCACGGTGTTGACGATTTTTGCGGTTTCCACATCAACAATGTCACTGCCCGCGTTAACCGCCTCTCCTACGGCAACATGCCACTCGGCAAGTTCGCCTTCCGTCATTTCCATGCCCCACTTGGGCATGACGACACATGTCAGATTAGCCATTATCGAGCTCCCAGTACGTCCCTAACAGCCTGCTCAATGCGAGCCTCGCTTGGCATATAGGCATCCTCAAGATTCGGCGCAAAAGGTACAGGTGTATGGGGTGCTGTTACGCACTTGATGGGCGCTCGCAATGCGCTGAAGGCATGCTCGGCGACAATGGACGAGATATCCGCTGCAACGCTACAACGCGGATTTGCCTCATCAACCACCACAAGACGACCGCTAACTTCGACACTTTCTAAAATGGCTTCGCTATCCAATGGCGATGTGGTTCGAGGATCAATAACATCGCAATGAATACCTTCTGCCGCGAGCTTATCGGCTACCAAGATGGCGCGAGGCACCATGGCCCCCATGGCGACGATAGTGCAATCAGAACCCTCTCGACAAAATGCCGCCTCGCCAAAGGGAATAGTGTAAATCTCGTCTGGTACTGGGCAGCTCGTTTCATATAGCAATTTATGCTCAAGAAAACATACAGGATCGTTGTCTCGAATCGCTTGAATCATTAAACCCTTTGCGTCGTATGCATTACTGGGCATCACTACTTTTAAACCAGGCATATGCGTGAGAACGGGATGCAACATGCTCGAATGCTGCGCGGCGGCGCGCAAACCGGCTCCCGCGGTGGCGCGAATCACCATGGGAGTAGTGGCCTTGCCACCAAACATGTAACGGAACTTAGCGGCCTGATTGAAGATTTGATCGAAACAGACACCAATAAAATCGACAAACATGAGCTCAGCCACAGGACGTAACCCCGTGTTGGCCGCGCCTGCAGCCGCACCAATAATGGCGGACTCCGTAATAGGCGTATCTATAACCCTGCCTCTACCAAAGCGGGGGCCTAAACCTTTGGTAAGGCCAAAAACTCCGCCGTAGGCCTCGTCTGAGCCTTTACAACCCGCGCCACCGGCAACCTCTTCACCGAGAATAATGACCGTTGGATCCCGCTCCATCTCCTGGTGCAGCGCCTCGTTAATAGCTTCACGAACCGTTTTAATTGGATGATTCTGATTCCCTGCTGAAATACCTGCATTGGACATGGTGATTTCCTATATTCTTAGTAGCTACTGTAAACGTCGCTGTAAAGTTCGTCAGCGCTCGGCTGAGGTGCAGCTAAACCGCGCTGCACGCCTTTTTCGATGGCATCTGCGGCATGCTGATCTAGCTCATCAAGCTCCGTATCAGACATCCAGCCCTCACTCGTTACCCGTGCGCGGAAGATTTTTAGGCAGTCCTTGTGCTCACGCAAATATTCAAGCTCTCCCTCCCCACGATAGGCCTGTGGATCACCGATAAAATGGCCGTCGTATCGGATAACGTCTGCCTCAATACCGTAAGGGCCCTTGCCCGATCGGCAGTGCTTAATGGCTTTTTTCGACGCCTCATAGACCGCAAAAAAGTCAGTGCCATCAACCTTATCGCACGGAATATCAAATGCGCGAACACGTTCCGCGATCCCACCAGAAACCGCGTACTCGTCTCCGGTACCTTCAGCCAAGTGATTGTTTTCAAAAACAAAAAAGTGCGGCAAATCGAGCACGCCGGCTAGGTTGAGCGCCTCCATAACGGTACCCTGATTAGACGAGCCGTCGCCACTGAATGATACTGCAACATCCGGTTTACCCAGTGTTTTCATAGATAAGGCAGCCCCGTTCACAAGCGGTGGACCGCCGCCGACAATCGCATTGGCGCCAAGCATGCCTTTGTCCATATCCGCGATATGCATTGAGCCACCTTTCCCTTTGCAGAGACCACCGGATTTACCCATGATTTCAAGAATCATCAGCTCGATGTCGCAACCCTTCGCAATGCAGTGGCCATGGCCACGATGCGTACTGCCAATAATGTCTTCATCAGAAAGATGCATGCACACACCGACGCCGACAGCTTCCTGCCCATCATAGGTATGCACAAAGCCCGGGATGTTCCCCGCCATAAACTCTTTGATCATTCGCTCTTCAAACTGACGAATGGTGGTCATTGTTTTATAAGCCTCGACCAGTAGCTGTTTCGAGTACTTCATGATTTTGTCCTTATTAAGTGGCACCGCGACCCTGATACTAGAAAGCGTATGAAAAAAAAGCAAGCGCGATTGTTTAGAACAATCACGAGCAATTGCTTAGAAAGTAAAAACGCGATATATACCCTACTCACATATTTTCAAAACAGTTTGTCCCTGGAGCTCAACGCACCTCATGATCGAAGTAAAACGGCCTAAAAACGCAAAAACGAGAGCAAAAAAAGCACCCGCTAGAAAAGCTCGCGCAATGACTGGAGAGGGTTGGCAAGCGGAAAAAAGCGCAATGACCCGTCGAGCCATTCTCGAAGCCGCCGTTAACTGCTTCGTCGAAGAAGGGTACGCCAAAACTACCACCGCCATGATTGCCGCCGATGCCGGCGTATCGCGCGGCGCTATGATGCACCACTTCCCCTCACGGTCTGCCGTTATGGAAGCGGTAGTAGGTCATCTTCATGCTCGTCGTCTGGAAGAATATCGAGATTTAATGGCCAATATAGACACTCCTGACCAGCAGCTAACCCGTGCAGATATCCGCCGATCCGTCCAAGCAGCGTGGGACTACGTGAATTTACCATCCTTTGTTGCTTATCAAGAACTGTTAGCGGCGGCACGCACAGACCCCGAGCTTGGTGAACTTATAGGCGAGGTTGAGCGCGATTTTGAGCAACAATTTCTTCGCACAGTAAAAGCCGTGTTCCCCCACTGGAAAAAGGTCAAGGCGCTACAGGCGGCTCATGACCTTGTTCAGTTTGTGATGAACGGCATGGCTGTGAGCTACCGGTTCAGCAATAGAAAGAAGCGCGCAGAGCGTGTTATTGATCTCGTGACCGATCAGCTCGCTAGCATCTACGAGATTGATCGGCCCACATAACCCTCACAAGAGGCGGCCGAAGCAATCGCGTCTTGAAGCCTAAAAAAACATGCTGTATTGTCTTTTTCGTTTACTACTAACCATATGAAGATTGAGGTGCGCCATGTTTGGTTGCTTTAACGGTGCAGGAAAAATTGTCTCCATCGTTGGCGCGGGCAGTCCTGACAATATGGGACAGGTCATGGCGCGCCGCTTCGCAGAGACGGGCGCAAAAGTCGTGGTGTCCGGTAGGCGGACCGACGTACTTCAGCAACTGGCCCAAGAAATTAAAGGCGATTATGTTGCATGCGATCTGTGTGATCGAAGTGCCATTAGTGACATGGTTAGCACCATCGTCGAACGCCATAGCAAGATTGATGTTGCGATCAATGCCACTGGCTGGGGTCTGTTAACTCCCTTTTGTGACACCACCGAGGAAGAACTCGATCGAATGGTAGATCTGCAGTTCAAAGGGCCCTATGTTTGGCTACAGCGCCTTGTTGAGGTCATGTCGAAGCAGGGGTTTGGCAACATTATCCAAATTTCATCCGCGACCGCTAAAATTATGCTCGACAATCATGCGGCCTATATGGGAACCAAAGCAGGTATAGACCACGTCATCCGAACGGTGGCTAACGAGTTTGGCGCAGTCGGCATTCGTGCTAACACCATCTCGCCAGGCCTAACCGCTACGCCCATGACCGAAGAGGCCATGCAAAGTCCAGCGCTAGTCGATGCGTTCCGCCGCAGTTACCCCATGGAGCGAATTGGCACTTCTGATGATATCGCTGCCGCAGCGCTATTCTTGGCCAGCGATGACTGTTTTATGACGGGTGAAAATCTGCAGGTCAATGGTGGACTCTGTTTACGCCGGAATCCCCGGGCCCACGAACTTTACGACGCGATGCTCGCCGCGGGCGAGATACCAGCGCAATAACAGAGCGATATTATTTCGTAATTAATCAGAACAATAAGAGGTAATCATTATGGGTCTCGTACAAGACAAAGTCTGCCTAGTCACTGGTGGCGCTTCAAACCCTGGGCTTGGCCACGCCATTGCCCATAAATTTGCGTCCGAGGGCGCCACTGTCATAGTCACTGATATGGATGCGGATGGGGCTGCGCGCACTGCGGCCGAGATTATTGCAGCAGGCGGTAAAGCGGTTTCGTGGCGGCAAGATGTGACGTCCGATGCCGAATGGGACACCACCATGGCAAAAATTAAGGCAGATTTCGGACGCCTAGACGCTCTTGTAAACAATGCGGGCATGGTCATTCTCAAGCCTATAGAGGAGTTCACGCTAGAGGATTACAACAAGCAAATGTTAGTCAACATGACCAGCGTCTTCCTCGGCACCCAGCGCGCCATCGCACTCATGCGTGAAAACGGTACAAAAGGCTCCATCATTAACATGTCATCAGTTGCGGCTTTGGTTGGTGTCTACGCAGTGTCGGCCTATGCCGCAAGTAAAGGTGGCGTATTAGGCTTTACGAAGGCAATCGCCGCGGAAACTGCAAAACAAGGGATTCGGTGCAATACGATCCACCCTGGAATGATTGCTACTAACATGAACGCCCAAGCGAGCGAAGAAAACTCAGCAGAATACGATGCAATTACCAGTGCCATTCCGATGGGATATATGGGCCCACCCTCGACGATTGCTGATGCGGCATTGTTTCTTGCCAGTGACCTTTCGTCGTATGTAACGGGCACACAGTTGGTCGTTGATGGCGGCATGATTAATCAATAATCATCGCAACACCTATCCAGCGCTGTGACGAGGAGGCTCCATGTCAGACCCAACACTAATGGATCAATTAGAAATTCGGGCGTTGCTTGATCGCTATTGCGATGGCGTCAATCAGCGGGACGCTGCTATTTGGGGAAGCACCTGGGCTGAAGATGCGGTGTGGGAAGTGCCGCATTTAGCAATGGAAGGCCTCAAAGATCGTGACACCATTGTTGCAGCGTGGACTGAAGCCATGACGCTATTTCCGTTTGTGAATATGATGGCCCAGCCCGGTTTCATCCACGTTGAGGGCGATCGCGCAACGATGCGTAGCTACACAACCGAAGTCGCAGTGACCCAAGACGGCAATGAAATTCGACCACGCGGTGAGTATCATGACGAGTGTGTTCGGGAGAAGGGCGTTTGGAAGTTTTCTCTAAGAAAATTTAAGGTACTTCACGGCGAATAATGCCGCTCATCGCATAACCGCCCTTTTACACGCCGGGCAAACCTGCGGTTGATGCGCCATCGATCACAATTTCTGATCCAGTCATGAATTGGGACTCATCGGATGCCAAATACATGAGCAGCGATACGACTTCCGCCATTGATCCCATACGGCCCACTGGAGCGATATTTTCCAACATACCGCGAGCCGCTACGGGGTCAGGCGCGCCATCGATAGCCCCTTTAATCAATGCGGTTTCAATAACGCCCGGATGAATGGTGTTAACCCGAATGTTGGTTTTCTCGCGGGCGAGGTGCACGGCACTAGACTTAGCAAGTAAACGCAGAGCTCCCTTTGTTGTGGAATATGTGACATCTCCCGCCAATGCCAAAATGCCATTAATTGAGCTGTTAATGACGATTGAGCCACCCGACCCTTCAGGGTTTGCACGCATTAACTCAACGCTTGCTTTCACGGTGAGCATGGGTCCAGTCAGATTAATATCTAACAGATTTTGCCAAGCATCTACCGTGACAGATTCAATATCACTGTCACCTGCGTTTGTTCCCGCGTTGGCAAACGCTATATCGAGTCGACCAAAACGGTCTCGAACCGTTTGTTTAACCCGCTCCCACCCTGAAACATCTTGCACCGCGTGCTGAACAAAAATAGCCCCTGTTGCCGCAGCAATTGCATTGCCTGCTTCTTGGTTGTTACCCGTGAACACGACGCCTGCGCCCTCTTTGGTGAAGCCCTCGACCGCCGCTTTACCAATGCCGCTCGTGCCGCCCGTAATCAGCGCAACCTTGCCCGCAAGTTTACCTGTCATGCTCTTTTCCCAAGAATTGTGATGAAGCCGCAGACCGTGCCTCTAAAGCAACGCGCGCCCATCTTTAATGCGTCTGTAAGTGATACTAGACAAGACTATTCAGGCTCCCCTAAAAAAGCAAGCACGCTTGACTTTTTATTTAGTGAGATCTAGCCTCATCACTGCATACGGCGAAGCAAGTTTTGTTCAAACAAGCCCACAAACGCCAAAAACAATCAGGGACAGCGACACTATGAGTACACTTGCGATTATCGCCTGCATTAGCCTGACTGAAGAGAGCGCCCCGCTTTACATTGAAGCAGCAAGGGGGCTGGTGGCGCCCACACGGGCAGAGCCTAGCTGTGAGCTATACGCTATGGCAATCGATGCAACAGACCCTACAAAAGTCTGGGTTTCAGAACAGTGGGCGTCTTTAGCGGCGCTACACGCACATTTTGATACGACACATGTTAAGAAATTTTTGGAGTATGTTAGTACGCTAGACATTGTCGACGTGGATGCGCGGCAGTACGCGGCTAGCTCCGTTTCACCCGTCGTGTTGCCGACAGAATAATCTCCAAATCAAACCCGCTAAACATTACCATCAGAGGGTATCACGTGAACAAAGCAGACAGACAAGCGCAATACAACCGAATGGTTGTGCGTATGATGGAGCACGTCGAAAACGGCACAACCGATTGGGCTGACGATACGATGATCGTTTCCTCTCAGGAATACACCGACGCCGAATTCTGGCAGACCGAGATGGACACTATTTATCGCAAGCTACCGATTCTCATCGGTATGAGTCATGAGGTTCCTAACGCCGGCGACTTCAAAAGTCTCGATATACTCGGCATACCCCTACTTATCAGTCGGCAGGCCGACGGCTCTGTGCGGGTATTTATGAATGTCTGCACCCATCGGTCAATGATTTTGGTAAAGGAAGAGACGGGTAATAAACGCGTCTTTACCTGCCCATATCATGCCTGGTCCTTTAGCGGTGATGGCTCACTGCGCGGCGTCGCCGAAGCATCAAAATTCGGCAGCGACTGCAAAGATCGCAATCTCGTGCAATTTCCCTGTCATGAAGAAGGTGGGTTGATTTTTGCTGTGCTCGACGCCGAATCAACCATTGATATCCGAGAGTTCCTTGGTGGCATGATGGACGACATTGTCGCTAAGGATTTCCCGAGCTGGAGCTACATTGGTAATCGCGTTATCACGGGCGCGAACTGGAAAGTGGCCTACGATGGCTATTTGGAGGGCTATCACTTCAAAGCCGCACACCCGGAAACCATTGAACCAAGAACATTCTCAAACATTATGGAGTTTGAGGCACACGGGCCCCACTTGATTGTTGGCTACCCTCAAAAAACGATTCTGGAACTGAGAGACGTGCCAGAAGAGGCACTCCATGAGCATGAGAATAATGGTTACGACTTCATTCGCTTGTTTTTTCCCAACACCTCCGTCTTTGTAGCACCAGAAATTACCCAGGTAGCTCAATTAATTCCCGGGCCGCTGCCTGGTCAAAACACAACAATCCTGCATTTCTTACACCCCACGGCGCCTAGTTCAGATGAGGAAATTACTGCGCGGGAGCAGATGGCTGATTGGCTACAAGACGTTGTCGATAAAGAGGATTACCAAGTGGGAATGCAGGTTCAGCGGGGCATGTCATCTGGGCTACAGAAGGATGTGATTTTCGGCCGCAACGAGCGGGGTAACCAGTTTGTACACCGATGGATCCATCACTATATGAAAAACGCACCAGCAGACCAGGCACCCAAACTGTAGCGTCTGCGAGCGGATGCGCTAATGACAAAAGGCGACCTGATGGGTCGCCTTTTTAATGTGGGTCTTAAGTTTATAGCCTCACACAAGTTTACACCTTAACCATTAACTTGCCCGTATTCTTTCCTTCAAATAACAAATTATAAGCATCCAAGCAGTTATCGAAACCATCGACAATGTGTTCTTTGAATTGTATTTGACCTGCTTGAACCCACTCTGCGAGCTGAGCTTGGCCCTCACCAAAGCGGGGCACATAATCACTAATCAAATACCCTTTCACCGTTACACTGCGTGCCAATACCTGCCACCAATTATAAGGGCCTGGAACGGGCTCGCTGCTGTTGTAGGTGCTAATGCTACCGCAGAAAACGACGGTCGCATCTTTATTAAGGTTAAGTAACGCGGCATCGAGAGTCTCGCCCCCAACATTATCAAAAAAGACATCAACGCCTTCTGGGCATGCACTACGAATCGCTGTTTCAAGGTCACCGCAAGTCTTATAGTTAATGCATGCATCAAAGCCTAATTCGTCCGTTACCCAGTTGCACTTATCCTCTGACCCTGCCAATCCGACCACACGCAAGCCTTTGATTTTTGCGATCTGACCACCAATAGACCCCACCGCACCGGCTGCGGCGCTCATCAACAATGTTTGACCCGGCTGAATATCTCCACAAGATAACAATCCGAAGTAGGGTGTTAACCCCACGGCACCAAAAATGTTCAAATAATAGTGATCGGGAAATGGGACGTCGTCGGGGATTTTACTAAAGTATTCCGCCGGTCCTGTGCAGAACGTTTCCCAACCCCCCGTGCCATAGACGCGATCACCCACTGACAAATTGGGGCTCTTACTCTCCACAACGACACCCGTCACGCTTGCTCGTATAGGGTCACCCAAACCAATAGGCGGCAGATAGCTGGGCGTGTCCGACATCCAGCCGCGAATGGCTGGATCGAGAGAAAAATAGGTCGTTTCAATAAGTACCTGTCCCTCAAGCGTCTCGGGAATATCCACCTCAACAATATCGACATCGTCCCTATTAGGCACGCTGGCCGGGCGCTGCTTTAAAATCCACGACTTTTTGCTGGCTGGCTTCATAATCATCTCACTTCAGAACGGCTTTAGAATTATTAAAGGCTACCATTAACGGAGATAAAAAGAAGCAGTCCTGTTTGTTTTTCCCAATGCCTCCTTTGCTATAATGAGCTCGCCACACCAATATAAGCTTAGTAGTACCCGAATTTTTGCTCTCACGCTGGAGATTTCCCATGCCTTCGTTTATTGCCGCCTTCCCAGAATCTGAGCTGGAAAATAATGCCAGCCGCGCGATAGAGCTAGGGGGTAAAAAAGTGCTCGTTTGTCGAGCAGGAGGAGAGCTTTATGCGGTAGAGAATCGATGTAGCCACCAAGAAGCAGAGCTTACTGGCGGTAGAATCCGCGGTTGCTTCATCTCGTGCCCGTTACATGGCGTCCGATTTAATTTAAAGGATGGCGAACCTGCAGGCCAATTGACCCGCGTGGCTATAACCACCTACCCCGTCCAGATTACTAATGGCGTGATTGAAATAAGTATTGATGCGTGACGCCGCTTGAATCTGCCTCTCGCGCATTACCGGGTCGGCCACCCAGAAACCTTAAAGGGCGAGCCAGTTGAGTAACTCATGCCGCAGAAAAGCTAAGTCCCTTTTTTAAAAACAATCAACATTGTTTGTGCATTTACTCGCTCTGTGCCATAGTTTTCACGAGGCATTCCAAGGCTTACGCACGCTCACCATAAGAGCATCAACACCCCCATCGCGATAGGCATATTGATGTCAAAAATAAAACAGCTCGGCATTTTTGGAGAACGCTATGGCATTGCTTGATGGAAAAGTAATCATCATTTTGGGCGCATCTAACAGCCAAAGCATGGGTGCCGCTACTGCCAGAAAATGTATTGCCGAAGGTGCCACTGTTGTTATCGCTGCGCGTAACGAGGCTAAGGTTAAATCAGTAGCCGAGTCCCTACATTGCCTTGGGGTGACTTGTGACATTACTCAGGATGCGGACATTCAAGCATTGGCTCAAACCGCTTTGGATCGTTTTGGCCACTTAGATGCTGCCATCAATTTTGCTGGGGTCGAAGCCGGTGGCGCTATTGCAGAGCTGGATCGGGAGACGATTTTACACAGCGCCAATGTGCACTTAGCGGGTACCGCTCTATTCATTCGATTCATGGCAAGCGCTATGGGAGAGAGGGGCGGCGCCATTGTCACAACGTCGTCCCAGACCGCGTTGTTAGCGCCCCCCGGCCTTGCGGCGTATGCAGGTGCAAAAGCCGGCGCGGACCATATCGTTCGCATCGCTGCGAATGAATACGGGCATTCCAACATTCGGATTAATGCGATTGCACCTGGGTTTACGCCAACCGCGATGACCGAGACGTACCTGCAGGTTCCCAGTATTGAGCCCGCATTTTTAAAAGAGTTAGCCATGCCGCGTCTCCCGACTGCCGAGGACATTGCGTGTACGGCCGCCTGGCTATGTTCTGATGAATGTTTTATCACTGGCGATATTCTTGATCTGTCTGGCGGCCAAACGCTTAATCGAATTCCAACACCCGCAGAGATGATGGGTGAGGGCTGATCAATGATTAAACTCATCACGCTTTTACACAAGCGCGCTGATTTAACTCGAGAACAGTTTATAGCGCGGTACGAGAACGGTCATAAACAGATTGGCGAGAAATATTTGAGGTCCCATGCTAGCCGCTATCTGCGACGTTACTGCAGAATCATGGATTCTGCGATTCTCGGTGGCGATGAACTCCCAGCCGATGTTGTTATGGAGATTTGGTTTGACGATCAAGCGGCCTTTGATGCCGCAATGGCGGCCTTATCGACTGAAGCGGCACAAGCAGAAATCATTGCCGATGAAGAGCAGCTCTTCGACCGGAGTCGGATGGTGAGCTTTGTCGTTGACGAATACGAATCCGACTTTACTTAAGAGGACAATATCCCATGCCGAAAGCCGTGGTTTTACACAAGCATCCTAATGGCACTATTCAAGAATCAGACTTTGCGGTGGCTGATGTACCCAAGCCTGTTCTTAAAGAAGGCTTCTTCATTACACGAAATTCGGTTATCTCATTAGACGCGGGATTTAGGGCCTGGATGAATGCCGGCGCTGGCGATAACTATTTACAGGGCATGCAAATAGGCGACCCCGTACAAAGTATTGTGCTGGGCGAAGTTGTTGAATCTGCCAACAGTGATTATCCAGTGGGTACCATTGTCAATGCCAGAACCGCTTGGGAAGAGTATAGCCTCCTCGATGGGAGTGATTTATGCGCACCGTTAGAGCCGGCCTCGGACTTGCCGCTAGCGGAATACATGGCAACACTGGGCCCGACCGGCATGACCGCGTGGGTCGGTCTTTTTGAGATTGGCAAACCTCAAGCAAATGATGTGGTGGTAGTGAGCGCTGCGGGGGGTGCTGTTGGCACTGTGGTTGGTCAGTTAGCGCAGGCGGCGGGTTGTCGCACCATTGGCCTCACAAGCTCGGCAGAAAAAGCGCAGTGGTTAGTAGACTCAGTGGGCTTTGACGCGGCTATTTCAAGAGAATCTGATCCCGACTTACTCACAGCCTTGCAGCGAGAAGCGCCTGAGGGTATTGATCTGTTCTTCGATAATGTGGGTGGCGCGGTTCTCAATGACGCGATGGGACATCTCGCCGAGAATGCTCGGCTTGTATTATGTGGCGCTATTTCACAGTATGAGACGGCACCCCAAGCGGTAACCAACTGTTGGGAGTTGATCACGAAACGCGCTCGCATGGAGGGCTTCATGTTTTCGGATTATGCCGATCAGTTCCCCGCTATTTTGGCCGATCTAGAACAGCGTATGCGCGATGGCACACTCAAGAGCTTCGATCAGCAATACGTTGGAATCGAGAAAACTGCACAAGCGTTTTGCGACATGATGCAAGGTCGATCCCGGGGTAAATGCCTCGTGGTGCTGGAGTGAACAATGGTCACGTCAACTGAAGCCGTTCCCGAATCGCTCGTCATTGATTTTGATATTGTTGCTGATCCAGCTCTGCACGAAGACCCGCAAGCGCGGTTAATAGACGTTTTCAAGGCTGACGGTAGAGACATCACTTATAGCCCGCGCAACGGGGGGCACTGGATCATTACGTCTCACCGCCTTGCACACGAAGTTTTATGTGATGCCAAGCGTTTTGGGTCATTTCCGATAGGGGTCCCCGCAAATTACGCACAACGTCCGCGGCTAATCCCGTTAGAAAGCGAGCCCGGCGATCACCGTCGCTACCGTCGCTTACTCTTGCCCATTTTCGCACCAGACGCCGTCAGGCAAATGGAGGTTGCGGTAAGAGCGCAAGCTTGCAAAGTACTTGATGAGGTCCTATGTAATGGCGAAGTCGACTTTTTGAAGACTATTGCTAAGCCTATCCCAACACAGCTTTTTGCCCATCAAATGGGTCTGAAAGAAACCGATTTAGAACAGTTCTACGCATGGGAAAACGGTTTTTACCGCGCACCTACTGAAGAGGAGCGCATGCAATGCGCACAAAATATTGCGAGCGCTCTCCACGATACGGTGCAAGAACATAAACAGATACCACGGGACGATATTGTCGGCATGCTGCTCAATGCTGAAGTGGAGGGGGAGCGCCTGAGCGACGATGAGATTGATGCCGTCTGCTACCTGCTGTTCCTCGCGGGCATCGACACCGTCGCGGCTATGCTGAGTTTTATCATGCTTTACTTGGCCAAAAATCCAGATTTATGGCAGCGCTTACGAGAAGATCGAGCTCTCATTGAGCAATCCGTCGACGAGTTTCTTCGCATGCATGCTTTTATTAATTTAAACCGTATCGTCAGCGAGGACTGTGAATTTCATGGCGTGCAGTTCAGAGCGGGAGACAACATTGTGATCCCGAGCTTTGTGACCAATCGCGACGAAAGCGTCTTCAATGAGCCAGATCAATTTGATGAAGGGCGCTCCGCGACTGAACGTAACCGACACCACGCTTTCGGTGCAGGCGCCCACAAGTGCTTAGGTCTCCACCTCGCGAAGCTGGAGGTCCGTGTGGTACTCGAGGAGCTGTGTGACCGTATAGAAGCAGTAGAGATACAAGATCCTCGGCAGATAACGGCGCACGGCGGCACCACCATGGGATTGGACACCCTGCCACTTAAAATCACCGTCGCTCGTTGAAAAATCGACCGACAACTTACTTATCTTCAACTAATTAACGCTCTGCAAGGCATCTATCCAAGAGCGCCGTACGCTTATCGATTTAAGGAGCGAGCATGAATCGTCAGTGGCTACTCAAAGAACGACCCAATGCGAATGTCGGTTCAGAGCATTTCGAATGGGTAGAGACACCCATACCATCCGCTGGAGAGGGAGAAATTTTAGTCCGCAATCTCTTTCTGTCTTTTGAGCCCGCACAAAGAGGTTGGCTAAACGATGTCCCAAGCTATGTTCCGCCCGTTGCCATTGGTGAAGTAATGCGTTCAGCCGCGGTCGGTGAAGTCATCGAGTCAAATCATAAAGACTATGCAGTCGGCGAGTACGTTACAGGCACATTTGGCTGGCAGGACTACATTGCCACGTCAGGGGAGGGTATGTTTCCTATAGCCAAAGTGAACGATATTCGGCCTATCACCTATCCCCTACATATTTACGGTATTACCGGCATGACCGCCTATTTTGGAATGATTGACATTGGCAAGCCGTTAGCCGGAGAAACCGTTGTTGTATCGGGCGCCGCCGGAGCAACGGGCTCGGTGGCCGGTCAGTTAGCAAAACTGAAAGGGGCTCGAGTAATTGGCATTGCCGGTGGACCTGAAAAATGTCGCTGGCTGTTAGAGCATGCCAACTTTGATGAGGCTATTGACTATAAGAATGAATCTGTCAGCGACCGATTGAATGCGCTGTGTGCCAACAGTATTGATCTCTTCTTTGATAATGTCGGCGGGCAGATTCTCGACGATGTCCTCACAAACCTTTCCATCGGTGCACGAGTTTTGTTGTGCGGCGGTATCTCTAGCGGTTATACGGCAAATAATCTGCCCCCCGGCCCGATTAATTACATGCAGCTGGTTATCCGGCGAGCGACCATGCAGGGGTTCCTTGTCCTCGACTATCTGGATCAATTTCCTGGTGCACTAGAGGAAATGCATAGCTGGGTGAACCAGGGGCTTATTCATGTCGAGGAGGATGTTATCGATGGCTTACAACATGCACCTTCAACCCTCGCAGGTCTGTTCGAAGGAAAGAATTTCGGCAAGCAATTACTAAAACTTTAAGCGTTTACCCCTCTTAACTAGGAGACGACATCATGCTCGATTTCTCGCGTAGCTTTCACGTTGGTATGGTCGTGAGCGATATTCATCACACACAGAAAGTTCTTGGCGAAAGTATGAATCTAGACTGGTCGCCTATCAGAGCTTTTGATCCTCTGCCGTTTTGGACGCCAGAGGACGGTGACCATGAAGTAGTTGTTCACGCTTGTTATAGCCGACAAGGTCCACAACACATTGAGCTATGCCAAGGGACGGGACGATTTTATGACCCCGCCCTGCAGCCTGACTCACGTCATATGGGTGTCTGGGTCGACAATTTGGTCGAAGAGGCCGAGCGATTGTTAGCGCTTAAGTGGAAGGTTTTGGCGGCCGGTGCGTCACCGAAAGAAGGCTACGGCGTCATTTGTTATATGCAGCCCGAGTTTGGTGGATTAGTTATTGAGCTAGTGTCGACCGCATTGGAGCCGGTGATTGCTGAGTGGGTCGCCGCAACTGAATAATCCACGTGCTGCCGTTGTAGCGGTTACTCTACAGTGACTGACTTGGCTAAGTTGCGCGGCTTGTCGACATCGGTTCCCTTGGCCAGCGCCACATAGTAAGAGAGTAGTTGTAATGCCACGGTGTAAGCGATCGGGCCCACC
>Ga0206129_10002187_pt1 | contig 24788 bp, 29 predicted proteins | sample Helgoland_Spring_8_FD_148616 | JGI IMG/M metagenome (GOLD analysis project Ga0206129, IMG submission 148616) | Pelagic subsurface seawater microbial communities from Kabeltonne, Helgoland, North Sea - Helgoland_Spring_Bloom_20160502_2 | ecosystem: Environmental > Aquatic > Marine > Epipelagic ...
TTTTAAGATTTTAAGATTTACTGTTGTAGCCGTTTTATATGGCCAGGTAAAGTCAATAGAAAAGCGTTTTGAAAATTTACCCTCAACAGAAATAGAATCGATTTGACTAGCAGTAGGGGTCAAAATTTGATATTAATTAACTGAATTTAAATTCAGTCAAAAAAAATGTATAATTTAATTTTTTCAAATAAGTGATAGGAATAATAGGTCAAGGGTTTGTAGGTAATGCAGTTTATCAAAAATTTAAAAATCACTTTAGTGTTGATACTTTCGATATTGACCCTTCAAAATCAAAAACCTCATATGAGAAGGTAATTCAAAACAAGATTATTTTTGTTTGCCTTCCTACACCAATGAATACCGACGGATCATGTAATACTTCTATAGTTGAGGGTGAAATTGATAAGCTAGATAAGCTAGGGGATTATACCATTGTTGTAAAGTCAACTATAATACCAGGCACTACAAAAGCTTGGAATAAAAAGTACAACTCTGATATTGTATTTAACCCTGAATTTTTAACGGAGAAAAATGCTGTTAAAGATTTTGAGAATCAAAAGCATATTGTTTTAGGAGGTCCAGGAAAAGCAACTGATAAAATCAAAAACATTTTCGAAGTTGTTTTTAAAAAAGCTAAAATTTCCTGTATTGATGAAACAGAAGCTGAACTTTTAAAATATTACCTAAATACCTTCTTGGCTGTAAAGGTTTCCTTTGCTAATGAGATGTACCAGTTATCAAAAAAATTAGAAGTAAACTATGATAATTTACTTTCAATGGTATTGGAGGATGAGCGGATAGGGAAGACGCATTTAAATGTTCCTGGCCATGATGGTGACTATGGATATGGAGGACATTGTTTTCCAAAAGATACAAGGGCATTAATTAAATTAACAGATAAGTCGGTTACAGTTAACAATATTTTAAAGGCTACAGAAGCCACAAATTTAGAAGTTAGGAAAAATAAGGACTGGGAGAAAATGATAGGAAGGGCTGTATTGTGAGAAAAATATTACTCTTAATAATTTTAACCATCCCCTGGAAGGGAACTTCTCAGGCGACCAGTGGAATGTCTGGACTAATTCATGTTCCATCAGCTAGGATGCTAGATGACGGTCAATTGGTTCTAGGAGCTGCATATATACCAAAGCCCTATTTTTTTAGATATGGTAGAAATGTAAACCCTGGTTTAAATACCTACATCACCTATGGAATTCTACCTTTTATAGAGATTATGTTTAGGTACACCCATGAATTAAATTTACCAGTAAACCCTCAAACTAAATATTTCCCAGATCGAATGCTTGGTTTTAGAGTAAGAATTATTAAAGAAAAAAAATATTTGCCTGCTGTAGTTATTGGTTTTCATGATCCATCTTCTTTAATTGGTACTATTCCAGCTGCAACAAATTACGCGACCTCTTATTTTGTTTTCAGTAAAAAATTAATGTTTGATTTTGGTCTGCTAGATTTCACTTTTGGTTACTCTAAAGATTTCTTTGATTTAAGATATAAAGATTTTGAAGGCCTTTTTGGGGGATTTGAATTTAAACCTACTTTTTCAAAAAATATTTCTTTGAATATTGAGAATAATTCAAAAGGGTATAATATTGGAATTAAGTTAAATACTTTCACAAGGTTTAATTTGATGTTTGGTCTTTGGCGTTTAGAAAAACCAACCTTTTCATTTAACTATATGCTTTAGTATTTTTAAATGTGAGAAGAATCAATTATAAATAATAATGAAGAAAATTTTAGTTACTGGAGGTGCTGGATTTATTGGCTCTCATTTATGCAAAAGGTTAGCTGCTGATCCCAAAAATCGGGTTTATTGTTTAGATAATTATTTTACAGGCTCTACTAATAACCATGTTGATGGTGTCCAATATATTGAAGGAGAAACAAAAAATATTACTGAACTAATAGACTTTAAACCTGAAATTATTTATCACCTTGGAGAGTACTCAAGAGTTGAACAAAGTTTTGATGATATTGAATTAGTCCTTGAATACAATAAAAAAGGAACATTAGCTGTTCTTGAATTCGTTAGGATCAAAAAGTGTAAACTTATATATGCAGGAAGCAGCACAAAGTTCATGTCTAATGAATCTGGATCAACAAGTAGTCCATATAGTTGGTCAAAAGCAACTAATACAGAGTTAGTAAAAAACTATGGGGATTGGTTTGGAATAAAATATGCTATCACCTACTTTTATAATGTTTATGGTCCTAAAGAAATTGAAATAGGAAAATATGCAACACTTATTGCACTTTTTAAAAACAAAATGAAAGAGGGCTTACCCTTAACAGTTGTTTTACCCGGTAATCAAAAAAGAAATTTTACACATATATCAGACATAGTTGATGGACTTGTCATAATTGGTGAATATGGTTATGGTGATGAATTTGGGATAGGATCGAAAAAATCTTACAGTGTTAATGAGGTTGCAAATCTTTTTGGGGGTAAAATAAAATATTTAACTGAAAGAAAAGGAAATAGGTTAGATTCTAAACTAATTACAAAAAAGACTAGTGAACTAGGTTGGAAACCAAAATTTGAATTAAAAGATTACATTGAAATACTTAAAAAAAATCATTGGAGAGAAAAATGATAGTACAGGGATTTATTATAAACGTATGTGAACCTGTATCAGATATAGGTCTGGATATTTCAACAATTTCTGACCAATCACTATCTAAGCAATTAAACCAACTTTTTTATTTAATTATGACTTTTAATGTTTTTTAAAAAGAGTAAATTCGATTCATCTTTAAATGAAGAGGTCTTTATATCCAATGAGATAGAGAAAATTATTCTTAATTCAATAAAAAAAAATGGAAATTGTAAAATATGTGTCTCTGGTGGAAGCAGCCCTGTAAAAACACTCACAGAACTATCAAAATCAGATAAAATTGATTGGTCCAAAGCTATCTTTTTTCTTACTGATGAAAGGATCACTGTATTGACAGATAACGAATCTAACTATGGAAATATAAAATCAATTTTTAAAAACTTTCCTATTACAATTGAACCATTTTATGATGGCATTGATACAGATAAATCAATCATAGGATATCAAAAATACTTAAAAGAGTATTTAGAAAATGAAAAACAATGCTTTGATCTTTTAATTCTTGGATTTGGCGAAGATGGACACATAGCTTCTTTGTTTCCAGATGATATATCTCACATAGAGAAAAAAAAAGATATAATTCATTTAAATAAAATTATAAAGGGATTTGATAGGCTATCACTCTCTATGAAAAGACTAAAAAAATCAAAGCAGACAGTAATAATAAGCTATGGACAAACTAAACATGATATAGCTAAAGATTATAAAAAATATAAATACCCCATATCTGAATTTCTAATAGATCAAGAAAATGTTATTTGGTTTTATAGTGTTTAAAAAAAATGGCTCTAGATAATAAAAAAATAATTGCCTTACTCCCAATGAAAGGACACTCAGAAAGGGTGCCATTAAAAAATTTAAGAAATTTTAATGGAAAGCCGCTCTATCATGCTATATTAAATACTTTGTTAAGTTCCGATAAGATTGATGAGGTAATTATAAATACGGATTGCAAAAATATAGTCAGAGACGTTGAGGCTAATTTCAAAAGCAGAGTGATAGTGCGAATTAGACCGGAAGCAATTAGAGGAGATTTTGTTTCAATGAATAAAATAATTGAGGATGACTTGAATCATTCAGGGGGCACTGTTTATTTGCAAACCCACTCCACCAATCCATTACTAAAGGTAAGCTCAATTAATAAAGCATTAGATAGAATGTTAGTACTGAAGGGCAAGAAGGACTCTATTTTCTCAGTTACCAAAATTCAAACGCGATTCTATGATCAAGAAGGAAAGGCTATAAATCACAATCCTGAGGAACTGATACGAACTCAGGATTTAACACCAATATTTGAGGAAAATTCATGTTTTTATATTTTTTCTAAAGAGTCTTTTGCTCAATCAAATAATCAAAGAATTGGAGTTAATCCTGAAATGTTTGAATTAGATAAAATTGAAGCGAATGATATAGATACCAAGGAGGATTTTATCATTACTGAAGCCATTTATAAACAAATACGACATGAAAACAGTTAACTACAGACCAAATAGCTTAAAGGAGAAACTAGCTTCCAAAGCCCTTACTATTGGATCATGGATCACTATTGCTTCCACGGAAATTATAGAAATTCTCTCTACTGCCGGATTTGAATGGTTAGTTATTGACCTAGAGCATACTTCTATAACACTTAGTGAAGCGAAAGTACTTATCCAAACCATCCAGGCTAACGATATGAGCGCTTTAGTTAGAGTATCTAGTAACAATGAAACAGAGATAAAAAAAGTACTGGATATAGGTGCCGACGGCATTATCGTCCCTATGATAAAATCTAAGAAAGATATCGAAAAGGCAATTTCATATACACAGTATCCTCCCTCTGGAGTTAGAGGAGTTGGATTGAATAGAGTTCACAAATATGGTACAGCATTTAAGGAATACCGAGAATATTCTAATTTAAATATTGTTGTCATTGCTCAAATTGAGCATATAAAGGCAGTTGAAAATCTTGAAGCTATTCTATCTTGTGAAGGCCTTGATGGAACCATAGTTGGGCCCTACGACCTCTCTGCCTCTATGGGTTTTCCTGGAGAGTACGATCGCAGCAATGTGCTTGAGGTATTAGAAAAAGTTGAAAAAACAACGTTACATTCAAACAAGTCTTTAGGTTTTCATGTGATCGAATCTGATCATAGCTATTCAGCAATGAAAATTAATAAGGGATATACGTTTCTTGCCTTTAGTATAGATTTTCTCTTATTTGGAGACTTAGCTAGAAATCAAATGGAGTTACTTAAAAACGCGATAAAATCCAAAAAATGAAAAAGATTCTAGTAACAGGAGGGTATGGATTTATTGGCAGTTATGTAACCAGGGATCTATTAGCAAAAGGCTATGAGGTCCTGGTTGCCGATATAATAGAGGACCAAAAAATTGAAGGAACACAATTTATTAAATGTGATTTACTCTCAATAAGTGATATCAAGGGTGTATTTCAAAATGAATTCGATACGGTCATTCACCTCGCGGGATTTTCAAACATGAGAGATTCTATAAACAACCCTTCACGGACAATTGCCTTAAACACCTTGGCTACAACTCTAATATTAGAACTTTGTGTAGAGAAGAGTATTTCTAAATTTTTATACGGTTCTTCTGCATACGCCAACTCATCTAAAGGTTCTTTTTACAGTATTTCGAAATTAGCATCAGAAAAAATCATAGAAGAATTCCATCAAAAATATAATTTGAATTTCAATATCCTCAGATTCGGTTCGGTGTATTCAGAAATGGCATCCGATAATAATTATGTATATAACCTTATAAAAAATGCACTAGAGAGTGGGGAGATTAATCACAGTTCAGATGGAAAAGAATTAAGAGAATACATTCATGCTAGTGACGTTTCAAAATTAACCATTGAAGTACTAGAAAACGAAAATTTTATAAATCAGTCTTTTATACTAACAGGTTTAGAGCAGTATTCTAGACTTCAGCTTTTTGAAATGATAAAAGAGATTTCAGGTGAATCAATAAATGTCAAAACAGCCAATCAAAAAGATGAAAACCAATATAATTTAACACCGTATAGTTTTCAATCTAGTCGTGCAAAAAAACTAATTGCTAATCCACAACTTGATCTTGGCCAAGGATTGTTGGAGATTATTAGAACTTTAAAATCATAATGAATTCAAAACCTACATATAAAAATCTAAAGAACTTCATTTTCGATTTCGACGGAGTTATTTTAGACTCTTTGAATTGTAAAACTGAAGCATTTTATCAGATTTATCTTCCTTATGGAGAAGAAATTGCTGAAAAAGTAAAGCAATATCATATTCTAAATGGCGGGGTATCAAGATTTGAAAAATTCAAAACATGGCACAAAAAGCACCTGAAAGTAGAGCTGTCAGAGAAAGAAATCCAAGACCTAGCGAATCAGTTTTCAGATTTAGTAATGGATAATGTTATTAAGTCTAACCCTATTATTGGAGCTATAAAATTTATTAAACGTTACTCAAAGGATTTTAACTTCTTCATTATTTCTGGAACTCCGGATGACGAAATAAAAAAAATTTGTGATGCGATAGGAATAGCGGACCACTTCAAAGAAATTTTGGGCTCACCAAAAAATAAAAAGACTTGGTGTAATGAACTCAAATCCATGTATGAAGAATTAAAAAGTGATAATACAATATTCTTAGGTGATGCCCTATCCGATTTTGAAGCTGCTCAGGATAATAATTTCTTCTTCGCTTTAAGATCTGCGGATTACAATGAAACCATTTTTTCAGGTATTCATGTTGATGTAAAATTTCAAAGCTTTACTTCATTATCTAAGAGTTTGGAATTTCCAAAAACCAAAATACTAGTTACGACCACTTCTTTTCAAGACTCTCCAGGAGAACATCACAATCTTCTGAACAGCCAAGACTGGGAAATTGACTATTTACGAGGCCCATTAAAAGAATCCGAGCTTATAAATATTATTCAGGACTATGACGGGGTTCTATGTGGTGATGATGAATATACCAGAACAATAATTAAGAAAGGATCTAAAGGAAAGCTCAAAGCCCTGGCCAAGTATGGCGTAGGGTTAGATAAAATAGATTTAAAAGCGGCAAAAGAATTTGGTGTTAAGGTCACAAATTGTCCTGGAGTAAATCACGTGAGTGTTGCTGAACACGTTCTTGCGTTGTTATTCACTTTCGAAAAAAATATTCATTCTCAATACAACTCTGTACAGAAGGGCAGCTGGAATAGATCAGTTGGTAGAGAGATTAGAGGAAAAACTATTGGTATTATTGGCTTAGGAGCAGTAGGTAAAGAATTGGCTATAATAATGTCAAAATTAGGATTAAATGTTATTGGTTTTGATATCGATAAGGATGAACAATTCTTTAAGGATTACTCCAAAATCGAGTTTGGAAATCTAGACGAAATTTTCAGTCAATCGGACTATATATCACTTCATGTTCCATTAAACGAATCGACCAAGTATATGATTAACCGTTTTACTTTAGATAAAATAAAGCCTAATTCTATAATAATAAATACTGCTAGAGGAGAATTAGTAAACTCATTTGATATAATTGAAGCTTTAAATCAATCCAAACTTAGAGGTTATCTATGCGATGTTCTTGAGAATGAACCTGTGGAACCTAGTGAAATTTTACTAGGACAACATGGTACAATTATAACACCTCATGTTGGTTCAAGAACATTAGAAAATATAATAAAACAAGGAATGAAATCTGTTTATAATTTAATTGAAGCATTAAAAGAATAATGATAAAAGCAATCTTATTTGATCTTGACGGGGTTATTGTTGAAGCAAAGATTATTCATTACAAATCATTAAATGATGCTTTGCCGGATGAATACAAAATATCTTGGAGGGACCACCTATCTGTTTATGATGGACTTAAAACTAATCAAAAACTCGAAATTTTAACTGAAAGAAAAGGGCTACTGGTAGACCAATATGCTACAATATGGGAAAATAAACAGAGGTATACGGAACAAGCTCTTATGGAGCTTCAAAAAAATGAAAAACTGATTGAGTTATTTAATTATTTAAAAACTGAAAAATATAAGATAGCCGTTTGTTCCAACTCCATTAGACCTACTATTCTAATGGTCTTAAAAAAATTCGAAATAGAAAGTTATGTGGATTTAATCATTTCTAATCAGGACGTATCTTCTTCTAAACCACATCCAGAAATGTATTGGAAAGCAATGATTGACTTCAAAGTCAATCCAGAGAACACCTTGATATTTGAAGATTCCCCACACGGATTATTAGCAGCACACAGAAGTAACGCCAAAGTTTACCGTGTTAAATCACCATCAGAATTACATTTAACTAATTTTAAAAATATTATGAAAACTTTAGAAAAAGGGGCAAAATCAGTTTTGCCAAAGTGGGTGGATAAAAAATTAAATATTGTGATACCTATGGCTGGAGCAGGTTCAAGATTTGCAAAGGCAGGATTTACATTTCCAAAACCACTAATTGAAGTTAAAGGAAAGCCAATGACTCAAGTGGTTATTGAAAATCTAAATATCATTGCAAATTATATATTCATCGTTCAGAGTGATCATTTGGAAAAGTATCATTTAGACACCACCCTCAACCTAATAGCACCGGGTTGTAAGATTGTTGAAGTTAATGGAGTTACCGAGGGGGCTGCATGCACAGTATTACTCGCTAAAGAATACATTGACAATAGTAATCCTGTTTTTTTTGCTAACTCCGATCAATTCGTAGAGTGGAACTCGAACGATTTTTTTTACAAGATGAACGAAACCAAATGCGATGGTGGTATTCCTGTATTCAAATCTACTCATCCAAAATGGAGTTTCATAAGAACTAATGACGACGGAAATGTTGTTGAGGTACAAGAAAAAAATCCTATTTCAGACAAAGCTACAGTAGGATTCTATTATTTTAAAGAAGGTAAAGAATTCGTAAGATGTGCAGAGAAAATGATCAATAATAATGATCGGGTGAATGGAGAATTTTATCTATGTCCGGTTTATAATTATTTAATAAATGATGGCGGTATAGTCAAACCATTTGAGGTTAAAGAGATGTGGGGATTAGGCACGCCTGAGGATTTGGATACATATTTGAAATTGAAGGCCAAATGATATTTATAAGTCACAGAGGTAATATTTACGGTAAGCAAGAGTTAGAAGAAAATAAGCCTGAATATATACTCGAATGTATCAATCAAGGCTATGAATGCGAAATAGATCTTTGGTTCAGTGAGGGCCATATTTTTTTTGGGCATGATCTACCTCAATACAAAGTGCCCTTATCGTTCGTGCAAGAAAACGGGAAATATCTTTGGGTGCATTGCAAAAATATTGAAGCGTTTACTTTTTTACATGAATTGAAAGACCCCAGAATTCATTTTTTTTGGCATCAAGAGGATGATATAACATTAACATCAAAGAATATTATTTGGGCATATCCTGGAAAACAGCCCATTATGAATAGTATTGCAGTAATGCCTGAAATTAACAATGAAAAAGAGTTAAGCTCATGTATGGGTATATGCTCAGACCAAATAAAAAAATACAAATTACAATATGGAGATTTTTAAACTAAATAAAATGACTAAAGGTTGGTTTGTAGGTGACTTTGAGCCATCTATAATTAGGACTAATAGTTGTGAAGTAGGAATAAAAGCATACAAAAAAGGAACTAAAGAATTATCACATTATCATAAAGCATCTAAAGAAATAACTGCAATAATTAAAGGTAAGGCAAAAATAAACGAACATATTCTTTTTGAAGGCGATATAATTCTAATAGATGAAAATGAAGTTGCTCAATTTGAGGCAATAGAAGACGTTATAACTGTTGTTTACAAATCTAAATCATTGGTTAATGATAAATTTTTGGTTAAATAAGTCAAAAAATGACGTTAAAAACTATTACAAATCTTATTTAAATGATGATATTAAATAGACATTTAACATAAATTTTATATGAAGTTAAGAGATAGATTTAGAAATATTAAAAATCTTTTACACAAGATTTCAAATGCTTTATTTTTTTTGATTAAGTATGATTTAAAAAAAATAACCTATTATGATGTTGGGGCAATGGGCGGTATAAGTTTAGTATTGAGAATTCTCCAATGGAAAGGAATGATTGATTTATACTTATTCGAACCTAATAAGGATGAGGCTATAAAACTTAAAAAAAAATATAAGGATTTCAATATTATTGAAAAAGCATTAGGAGATAAAGATGAAAATAGAAATCTATACATAACAAGTAATCCCGGATGTAGTTCACTTCTAAAGCCTGATACAAATGAAATTTCTGAATATCCAATTAAAAAATGGTTTGAAGTTGTAAAAATTAAAAAGGTTGAGACAACAAAATTAGATTCTATTTTAAAGTTAGATAAGATTGCACCGCCAAATATCCTTAAAATGGACATTCAAGGTTTTGAATTTGAGGTATTAAATTCATTTTCTGATGAAATATTTAAAGATCTAATTTGTATTGAATTAGAAGTACAGTTTAAGAGACTTTATACCAATCAAAAACTTTTTGATGATATCTATAAACTGTTGATTGAAAAGGGATATATTTTATATGAGTTAGAGTCACAAGGCCCTTATGAGGGTGAACTTTTAGAGGCTAACTGTTTTTTTGCCAAAAAAAATGTTGATTTGTCAAATGAAAAACAAGACATTCTTAATTTCTTTCTAGATCTGAACGGTATAAAAAGAACTTATTTAAAAACTGGGAACCACAAATTTTTGAAGTCACATTTAAAGAGACACTATTGAAAAAAATTTATTGGAATTTAAAAGAAAAAAAATCTAAAGATGATGATAGTTTATTTTTGAATAAAAGTGATATAAATTTTCATCAAAGAGTTTACAATAAATATAATTTAAAACCAGAAAGCTTTGATGAGTTTTATTTAAATCATGTTTTGGATAAACATAAGTTAATTAGGCACATATTAAAGGAAGTAGACATACTGTTAAAACCCTCTGGTTACCTGGAAATAAAAATCACTAACAATGATGACCATCTATCCTTGGTCAGATCAAAAAGTCAAATACTTCATGAGGTAAATATTTCTTCATTTAATAATTTTAGACTAAAAAGTGAAGTAAAACACAGAAGATTCACTGTTTTGAGGTATGTGAAATCTCAATCAATATTAAATAAAGATGATTCTAATGAAAAATGGTCATTTGGAATAATAACTAACGGTAAAAACAAAAATCAATTACAAAATTTAATTTATTCAATTAAACGTCAAAATATACCATCACATGAAATTTTAATTTCAGGGCCAAATATTTCATTAGAGTTTATAGACAAAAATGTCGGTGATGTTATACTGCTTGATGATATAAGATTTCCAATCAATCAAAAAAAAAATAAAATTATAGAGAATTGCAAATATCAAAATATTTGTATTCTTCACGATAGATATCTTTTGCCAGATAATTGGTACAACAAATTTAAAATTTACGGAAATCTTTTTGAATTTCTTACAATGCCAACTTACAATAAAAATAAATCAAAAAGGTATAATGATTGGGTATTCTATCCGTCCTTTCCAAGTAGTAACTTAATTAAAATCCATGGTCAGAAACCATATCAATTTTGGTCAACTGAATGGTTTATTCAAGGAGGAGCAATAATTGCTAAGAAAAAAATTTTAGAAAAAGAAAAACTTTTAGATCTATATTGGAATGAATTAGAAGATGTTTCTTATTCTAAAATAATGAATCTAAAAGGCTACTTGTGTCATCTAGACGTTAACAATTATTTGATTACAGATTCAAGTAGATTAATTGGCAGTAATTTTAAAAAAAACCTAATCAGTTTTGAATTTTTGAAATGGACTAAGAGAGCCCTTTTGAAATATTTAAACGTAACAAAATTATTGATAATATATTACAAGAATATTTATAAGTAAATTGAAAGATTATCTCTTCTTTTTCAGCACATTATCATTTTTTTTTAACTCAGCCTACAAGCTAATCTTATTATTTTTAATTAGTGTTTTCTATGATAATAATTTCTCTACATTCTGGCTTTTATATATAACAAATCAGAGTTTTATTTTTGTTTTTGATTCCTCAATAGGACCAACCTATGTAAGAACATTTTCTAATATTCTAAATAATGATAAAGTTAAAAATGTAAAAAATGAGTTAATCAATCTGATTAAAATATATAATTCACTTTACTACATTATTGGGGCTATATTCTCAATATTACTTTATCCTCTCTTTATTTTTTTAAACAAGCAAATAATAAACTTGATAGATGATCAGATAAATTTAGCTTTATTTTCCTTCTTGCTAGTAGTTAGCTCATTTTTACAATTGATTATAATGAAAGGATATTATTTAATGCAAGGATTAAATAATTTGTTAATTCAGAAGCAATTTGATTCTATTCAATTGCTCTTTAGAATAATTATAAATTCACTAATATTTATATGTTTTAAATCTTTCGAACTTATATTATTAGTTGATGTATTAATCTCAATTACTTTTTTGTTTAAGTTAAATAAATCAATAAAAAATTTATTTAATGAAAAAGGCTTTCTATTTACTAATCTTCCGGGATATTCTAAAAAAACTCTTTCCATGATTTTAAATCCAATTATAAAAAGTTTTTTAATGTCAACAGGTGGCATCGCTGTTTTAAATGGTAATGCAATAATAATTTCACAATTTGCAGAACCTAGAATAATATCTTTGTATTTATTTACAGAAAAAATATTTAACATTTTAAAGCAAGTTTCACAACTTTTTATTAATTCTCATTTACCTAAAGTTTATATTTATTTTGCCAAAAAAAATAAAAATGAAATTTTAAAAATTTTAACTGTACAATTAAGAAAAGCTTTTTTATTTTATACAATAATTTCATTAACTATAATATTTTTTGGAAATAATTTATTTTCATTTTTCGAATTAAAATTTCAGCTTTTACACTTTGAATTCTTAATGATATTCTACTTAATTGGAATTTTAGAGATACATCATTCTGGTCATGCTCAGATTTATATGTCAACAAACAAAATCCCATTTTTATTACCTGCTATATATTCAGGAATTTTAATGATTTCAATTTCTTATATTTTAGCACAAAACGGACATGAAATTATTTATTTTCTACTTACACAATTATTTGTTCAGTTAAGTTTGAGTAATTGGTATCCGGTTTATAAGTCCTTAAAATTATTGAATATTTCTTTCAAAAAATACATTAATAAATTAATACATGTCAACTAGACAATATTTAGGTAGACAATACAAAAAATCTTTAGAAATTTACGATCACTATTTTCAAAGAAATATTATGACGGATATTTCTATGTTTAAGAATAAATATAAAAATGAAAGATGTTTTGTTATTGGTAACGGACCTTCAATAAACAAAATGAATCTTAATTTATTAAAGGATGAAGTTACATTTTGTTCAAACTCATTTTTTTTAAAATTCCCGGAATTAGATTTTACTCCAAATTTTTTAACTGTTGAAGATTCATTAGTGATTGATGACAACATTCACAACTTTAATCAATTAAAAGGAATAAATAAGTTTTATCCTTTTGATCAAACAAATAAACTGGTAAAAGATGATTTTTCATTTTTTGTAGAATTTCGTAGAGCTTTTCAAAACAATATTTATAAAAATAAATTTAGTTTTAATAGCGGTAATCAAATTTTTTTTTGGGGAGGTACGGTCATATATTTTAGCTTACAGTTAGCATATTATATGGGATTCAAAGAAATTTATTTAATAGGGATAGATCTCACATATAAAATTCCAAAAGACGCAAAAATTGAAAATGATATAATTACATCAAATTCTGATGACCCAAATCATTTTAATCCTTTATATTTTGGGAAGGGTAAAAAATGGCATTTACCAGAAACGGGAAGGATGCAAGTGTCTTTTGATTATGCATTAAAATATCTATGTAAAAAAAATATAAAATTATATAATTCAACTATTGGAGGTGAATTAAAAAATATTCCTAGAAGGGATTTTAATTCTCTATTCAATGAAATATAATCTTCATTTATTAGTAATAAATTTCAATTATTCTAAATTTTTAATTGAAAACAAAAATCACTTTACATCTATTTTATCACATATAAAATCTTTTACAATTATAGATGATCAGAGCACAGATGATATAACACGGTTGAAACAAATTTACTCAAAAAATCTTATAGTCACTGAAGGATGTAAATCGACTAATAATTATTTAAATCAATTAAATGCTATAAATTATGGCATTAAGCATTTAGGGGAAATCAAAAATGAAGATTATCTTTGGGTAGTTGATGCAGACGATATTCCAGTTTTACCTAAGAATCTTTCATATAATTTAAATCAGAATTTTGATATAATATTTTTTGGAAGAAAAGAAAGGGATGAAATTATATTCCCAAAAATATCTCATGGTTTTTGGGTCAAAAATTGTTTTACATCATCCATTATTTTTAAGCATAAATTGTTTATTGAAAAAAGAAAACTAATTTATTCTCCGGATTTTCATGACATTTGGTTTGATGTAAGACTGTGCAGTTTGATTTTTTTAAATTGTATTAAATTCAAAATTTGTTATGAAGTAAATAATGAAAGAATTATTCATGGAATGAATGATTCTTTGAGAATAAAGAGATATTCTTTTAAAAGGATAATAAAGATTTTAAACACACTTAGTTTTTCCAAAAAATTATAAAGCTATGACATTAAGATTTTTTGCTTTTTTTAGTTTTTTAACATTTATAATTAGAAACAACATAATTTTTGGCATTACTGAAATTTTTTTACTGGTTTTTGTAATGGAAAAACTTTATTTTAATCATCAAATTCAAAAAAAAAGGTTCTTTTATGCAGTCACTTTACTTTCAATTTATTTTATTTCAATAATATGCTTTAGTGTATTTGAAATTAACGAAATAATTAAGGTTGTGAATTTTAGTTTGCTAATACTTGTAGTTGAAAAGAAAGATTTCATTAATGTTTTAGAAAACTATAAACCCTTCATAATTATTTCTATCATAACTGCAATCTTGATTTATTTTAATTTTTTGAACTATAATGTTTATTATAAAGCTCCTTTCGGATTTAATGTTAATTCTGGACTACTTTATGAAATGAATTATAATGCTATACTTGGTATAATGCTTTCTCTAGGATTATTATATAAAAAAAAACAAATTTCTTTTGCATTATTACCAACTATAACTTCAGAATATAGAACAGGCATTGCAGGTATATTATTACATCTGTTTTCTCCTCTTTTTAAATTTAAATTTATTAGGAGTGTCTCTGTATTTTTTATCATAGTTACTTTTTATATATTAATTGAAAACTTTGGAGCTCTTTTATTTCAACACAGGTATTATTTTTATAAATTTTTTTTTGAAAATCTTAATCTACTAAAAATTTATGAATCAAATGAGATTACAAATCTATTGATAAACGATGTTTTTAAATTTAGTCCATTTAAAACGGAGGGGTTCATAGGTATAAATGGCGGTGAAGGAAATTTGCATAGTGGATTCTTAGACCTTTTATCAAAAAAAGGTATCTTTTATTCATTTTTTATTTTTTTATTTGTGTTTTATTCAATGAAAAAAATTGATTACAAATTATATCCACTAATCTTATTCATATTAATCAATTTCTTTTTTTTCCCCATGAGCCCAGGGGGAATAGGAATACCTTCAGTATTATTTTCCTTTTTAATAATTTCAACTTTTTTTGATGATTATAGCTATTCTAGGCGCCGAGGGTAATATCGGTTCTTCATTTGTAGAAATCCTTGAAAAGGAAATATCAAATGTACAATTGATCAAAGTTTCAAGAAATAATTCAATTCAAGGGATATCATTCAAAAAATTCTTAGAATTTAGAAATTATATTGATATAGTTATAGATTGTGCACTTTTAAATTATGAAGATTCAATACTTCTAAGAAACTTTCTATCTAAAAAAAATTACGGGAAGTTTTTTCATATCTCAACGATCTCGATTGTTCACGACATTAAGTCTGAATATGCCCTCAACAAATCTAATACTTATCAATTATTCAAAAACATGGATAATACAGAAATATTTTTTGGTGATTTGTTTCTGTATAAAGGTAAATATCTGGGATATTGGTCATATTTAAAACCAAAATCTTTTTATGTCTCATATAGAGAAATTAATGTTTTTTTAATAGAAGTAATTCTCAAGAATATTATAAATGATTCTACAATTGAAACTGTAAGAATTAACCCAATAAAAATCCCAAAGTATTTAATATTAATCTTTTTCAAGTTAAAATTAAACAGGTTGTTTTCATTTTTTAGAATTAATTTAATTAAATGATGTTGAAGAATATTGCAGTTATAGGAGGTGGACTTGTTGGAGATGTTTTTGTAGATTACTTTATTAGAAAAGGAAACTTAGTTGATCAATACGTTTCAAAAGGTAATGATCAATTATATGACTTTTCCAAAAATGACAGTAATTTGATTGGAGAATATATTTCTCACAAAAATCAAAATGGGACATCAAAAAAATGGGGTAAAGTTCTTTGCATTCCAAACAAAAAAATCTTAAAAGAATTTAGAATAGATCTTGATATTGAGCAAGTCCATGAATTCATTAACCATTATTTCATATGTGATAAAATATATAGCTCTAAATCGAATGATTTTGAAATACACTCAACAGTAAGGCTAAAGAATCCGTTAAAAAAAGCAAATAACTTAATTGTTAAAACTTTGTCAAAAATTAATTTATTGAAAAACGGGTTTTTTAGAATTGAAAGAAGAGAGTACACTCAGGTTATTATTTGTACAGGCAGTATAACTATCCCAGTTAAAAATAAGTTTAATCAATTAGAATTAAAAAAACCAGATATAATTCACGATAAACTAATTAAACTCAAAAATATAGACGTAAATAGTTTTCTTGATGGCTCAAAACTAAATAAGAATGGTGATGTTATATCTCAAGACATACCTATATCAGTTCCAACTTTGGGCGATAAAAGTCTAACAAGAATAGCCTTTTATCATATGGTATTAAGATCAAAGTTAACTTCCAAAAATTTTATTGTTTTCTATTTTAGAAACTTCTTTAAATGTCTCAAAATATTTAAAAATATCTTTTTACATAAAAGATCATTTATGTACTTCAGCACTTACACTTTAAATGATAGCTATCCAGTTGAAATAAACTTAAAAAATAAAACCATATTAAACTCACTAAAAGATGATGAGCCAAAAATGTTAGCATATCACTTCGATGCAAGAATTGAAAAAGAAATCAATATTAAAGGTGTTGCTTATGAACATTTTACAAAAGATATGAAGCCAATTTATTGTAATCCTGTGGGATTAAGGATGTTAAGAATTCTAACTCAAATAAATTAAACTTTTATATGTTTCAAAATGAATTAGTTTCAATTATTACTCCAACATATAATAGTATTTCAACCATTGAAAAGTGCATAATTAGTGTCAACTCACAATCATATTCAGAATACGAGCATATAATAATTGATGACTCATCATCAGATGACACTTTTTTCTTTGTTAAGAAATTAACATCTAAATACCCTAAAATTAAACTTTTAAAAAATAAAGAAAATGTTGGCCCATCAGAATCTCGTAATAATGGTATTAAATTAGCCAAAGGAAGATTTATAGCCTTTATTGACTCTGATGATTATTGGAAAGAAAATAAATTAGAGCTTCAAATTGATAAAATTAAACGAACAAATTCACCTCTGATCTGCTCAGGATATAACTATATTAAAGGGGGTAAAATTATTCATAGTGTTAATTATAATTTTAATAAAATAGAATTTAAATATTTATTAAAATCAAACTGGATATATACTTCAACTGTTATAATTGATAGAAAAATAACCGGTGAATTTTTTATGCCAAATCATTTTTATGATGACTATTTATGTTGGTTAAAATTAGTTGAAAAATTTGGTCCAGCTATTTACATAAATCAGATTTTGATGGATTACTCAGTTTTATCAAATTCTGTTTCAAGCAATAAGATCAGATCATTAATCAAAACTTTTGATATATATAAAAATCATCTTAATTATGGGTTTTTTAAATCGTTTTTTTTGACTTTATCATATATATATTTCGGGTTTAAAAAAAGAGGAAAGATTTAATTCAATGCGATTAGTTATTATTACTCAGGATGAGCCTTTTTATTTAGCTTCAAATATTGAATATTTGTTAGATAACCTCCCAGACTTTGTATTAATTGATAGTTTTTTTCTCTTGAAACATTCGCCTACTGTAGGTCAAAAAAGAAGTTTTCTTAAAATATTTAGTATAATTTACACTTTTGGTTTTAGTTTTTTTTTCCATTATTGCTTAAAATATATAAACACTTTAATTTTTGGTAAAAGCTTAAAAAAAACACTTAAAAAAAACAATATAAGTTTTAAGTCAATAGTTTCTAATATTAATTCAGAGGAGCATCTCGCATATTTAAGAGATAATGAAATTGATTTAGTTATTTCAATTCTAGGATCTCAAATTTTCAAAAAACCTTTTATTGGTACCCCTAAACTAGGAGTGATAAATCTTCACACATCACTATTACCAAAGTATAGAGGTGTTATGCCAACTTTTTGGGTATTAAAAAATAAAGAGAAATATACTGGAGTTTCCGTTTTCTTTGTAAATGAGGGTATTGATTCAGGTAAAATTATAGTTCAGAAAAAAATTTTAATAGGAGGAATGTCTCAATCTGAGTTAATAAAGAGAACTAAAAGAATTGGGGTTGAATTAATTTTAGAATCATTAATTAGGATTAATAAGGGTAATTTTATTTTATTAGAAAATGAGGATCCTAAATCCACATATTACGGTTTCCCAACAAGAAATGATGTAATAGAATTTAAAAAGGCAGGAGCAAAATTTTATTGATAATATGAATTATATACATTATACATTTGATATTGAGGATTATTACATGGCAACATGCTTTGATAAATCTATTCAAAGAAGTTCATGGCACAAACAAATTTCGAAAATTGAATTGGGCGTTGATAGAATACTTAAAATTTTATCTGAATATGATTTAAAAGCAACTTTTTTTTTTCTTGGTTATGTAGCTGAAAAATATCCAAAAATCTTAAAAAAAGTATATGAAAATGGTCATGAGATAGGGTGTCATGGATATAATCATATTTTAGTTTCTAATTTTGATGTAGAACAGTTTGATCAGGATCTGAAAAGAGCTACATCTTTAATAGAAGATACAATAGGCACTAAAATTATTGGCTATAGAGCTCCAACTTTTTCTTTAGATATTTCAAACGCAAGTATGGTTGACGTACTTATTCAAAATGGATATAAGTATAATTCGGGAAATTTTACAGGCCATTGGAATCAAACAAACAATAATTTTATTGGTTTGAATAATATTTTTGAAATAAAAGATGGGTTATTCGAGATGCCAATGACTAGTCAAAAAATTTTGGGATTAAGGCTTCCCCTAGGAGGAGGTTATTCAAGGTTATATTCCACTAATTTGAATAAGAGAATAATTAAAAGAGGGTTAAAAGAAAATCATGTAATACTTTATTTTCACCCATGGGAGTTTTTAGATAGTCACCCCCTAAGGCCCAAAGGTGCCTTTAATTCATTCAAACACACTTTAAATATAGGAAAACCATTAATTAATAAACTTGAATCGATAATTGAACTAGGTTATAAATCCAAAACCTTAAAGGAGACATATTATGAGAGAAATAAATATAGATAAGGAAAAAGAATTTGAAAATTCTAAAGTTCTAAATTCTGAGGTTAGAAAAAATCAAAATAAATATTATGATTCAGTAACTTTTTACACAGAGAAACATAAACACGTTACATATAATAGTATTAAAGATAAAATAGTTTTAGAAATTGGCTGTTCATCAGGATATGATACTTTAAATTATGCCCAACATTGTAAGAAAATTTATGCTTGTGATTTGTCTGATGAGGCAATTCAAAAAGCTAAGTCTCGAGAAATTAGTAATGCTATTTTTGTTTGCTGTGATGCTCATAAACTACCTTATGATATTAATACTTTTGATTATGTTATAGTAAATAGTTTATTACACCATTTATATTTGAATGTAATTTTCAAAGAGATTAAACGTGTATTAAATAATGATGGGTATTTAATTTTTAAAGAACCGCTTGGAACTAACCCAATTATTAATATTTATAGACTTCTAACTCCAGAATCAAGAACACCAGATGAGAGACCATTTAATTTTAATGATTTAAAATTATTTTCAAAATATTTTCAAATAGAATCAATTAATTTTTACGGTTTTTCAATATTATTATCAGCATTTAAAATATTTAAACCCCTGAAATTTTTATTTTCAAAAATTGATGATCTTCTCTCAAATACTCCTATGAAATATTTCTTTTGGATGATAACTGGAGTATCAAAAGTAAAATAGTTTACCGTAAATATTTTTTTAATTCCTAAATAACTAGCCCCTTCTGTTAAAAACTAATTTTTTAATTCCACCATACTTCAAGTAATTTTGATAAAAAATAAAATATGTCAAAGTTTAACACACAAACCGCCCGTGAAGCAGGTAGAAAATCAAAAAGAGGTCCCTCAAAAAGATTAGAGCCCAATATTGAGGAGAAAATGAAACTACTATATGAAGATGTTTTAGATGACCTACTATTAAATTCAAAAGACCTTTCTCCTTCAGAAAAAATTAAATTACTTTCCCATCTTTCATCCTTTATACTTCCTAAAATGAAGTCAGCAAGAGATGAGTTTACAATGGAGAGAATTATAGAATGGGAAAATAGTAAGACTTTTCCTAGTATAGAGCTCCCAAACCCTACAGAATAAACCTCGCTTTTTCCATAAACACATCTGCATAAGCATCCCTAGACTGGGTTTTGCCGATATACTTTAAAAAAGTAGATTCCTTCGTATGACCGGTAATATGCATGAGTATAGGGGTTTCAATCTTTCCAAAATAGTTTGTAGCAAACGAGCGTCTTAAATCATGAGCAGTAAGAAGCTCCCATTTATGATACATTCCCAAAACTTTTCTTTTAGGCGCCTTAGATAGTTTATATCCTTTAACTATCTCATCAATCCCTGCTTTTTTAGCAACTTCTTTAATTAAATAATTAAACTGCTGAGCATATAACGGCTTTGGAAAGTTTTCTTTGAGTAGAAATACTACATCTGGATCAACTACTCCGATGGTAACAAACCGTGTAGATTTTTGTTGGATTATATCCACATAAACGCCCCCATTTTTTGATTCACGAATGTTTTTGGGCTCTAAAGAAAGTAAATCAGAAACCCGCTGACCAATGCATAATCCGATCAGTATCCAAGCTCTTGCAATCCGCTCTTTAGGGGTAAGACCCTGGGTATTTTTAATTTTATAGATATCCTGAGACGTTAAAATCTGCAGATAACGGTCCTTTTCGCGCTGATTAAAACAGCTGATATGCTCAGCATAATAATGAACATTAACTCCATTTTTTCTAGCCTCACTACATATAGCCTTTAGTAGTTTTAAGGTGTTGGACGTATAATTGACACTATAATTCATCTCACTCATCATCCAGCTAGTAAGCGACTCAACAAAAGCTTTATCAATCTCAGCAAGTAATAGCGGCGCTCCACGATAATTTTCAAAAGCAGTTAAAATTCTTTTAAGACCCCGATAGTTTCTAATGGTGTTTTCTTTAAGCCCCATTTCACCCCCATATCCTTTAATCCTAAAAGGCGCCTGCTGGATAAACTGATCAATCTGGAAAAGTACAAACCCCTCTTTGTCTTTTATCTTTCGACTAAACACCTGGGCTATATGAATCTCAAGCCAGACTCCATCTACCACAAGTCCAGAACCCCTGGATAGATTATAAGATTTTGTTAGATGGTCTTCGAGTTTGTCTAGCAAATGATTTACTCTATCACCGCTTGTTGTACAACAAGATCTTTGGTTATAGATAGACCAATATTTAGAGCGGGTATAAAACCCAGTTCTGCGTTCAATTTTTTGATTTTCACTATTGTGAAAATAAACATATATTGAAGCGTATTTTTCACTCGATCGGATTCGAAAACCTATTTTGGTCATGACTTTTTAATTTAACGTTAAGATCCCCGATACTTCCCTTGAAATAAGGAGAAATTTTCCTGTTTTACAATTAAAAAGATACGTTAAAAAAATCGTTATTTAACGATAAAAGTCAGTAAAATTAGGGGTTTAGAGTGAAAAAGTTTTGACTCGGGACTGAAGTCATTTTACTGGAGTATTTGCTTAGGATGTTTGTAACATTAAGAGAGCCTATTCTCTAATTTGTACTTTTTCACCCTTTATATATACTGTGAATCCCTACACCAAGCAATCAAGCGTATCCAGCATTACATCCTTAATCTAAAATTTTTGTTTTATTCTCTTGTATGATTCTGAAACCATTTGGACTTTCCATCACTAGACAGTGACTGATAATAATATTCCGCTGGTATTCTGTAAGCTTTTTCTCCTTCGTTTTTTTCAAATGGAATTAGTTTCTCTTTAAGGCGCCTCCTTACAGTTCTATCTGAAACTCCTTCTTTAAGTCCTATCTCTCCAACTGATAAATATTCAGGCTTTTCAAAGACTTTGTCAGAGATTTTATCAATCTTAGTTACCATTTTACACTGAGTCTCAATCATATGATCCATTGTCAATCTAAGCTGATCTATTGAATCAACAATTGAATTTACTCGGGTGGTTAAAATACTAATCGGTTTTCTGTTTTCTTGGAGTTCTGGGCTGTAGTTTTTCACATCCATTTACATCAAATTTTACCCCAATTTCATAAGATCCACAGATTTTGCCAAAGGATTAGAATAATAGTTATTAGAAAATGATCAACAATTTCTTACTCCCATACTTGATCCATAAAACCAGAAAGTGTGTCGTTTGAAGGCTTGTAGTATAGCTGGAAGTTATTGATTGATTTATGACCTGTTATACTCATTATTGCCTTTGCTGGCACTCCACTATTAAGCATAATGGTAATAAACGATCTTCTAGCTGTATGAGTACTTATTAGCTCGTACATTGGCACCTCCTTCTCATAGACTTCTTTACCTATCTTTTTTGACTTGATTTTAAGATCAGTAAAGCCAGCAAGTTTGAAAATCTCTTTAAGGTATTATCTAAACTTTTGTTCAGATATTAATGGAAGCTCCCAATCGTACTTTTCTAGGATAGCTCTCACTTTATCAGTGATTGGAATCTGGAGTGTTTTGGTCTTGTCCTTCACTTCTCTAATTGTTATCAAACCATCTGATATATTAGAGCTTTTCACACGCTTAAAATCACTAAATCTCATTCCTGTATAGCATCCAACAAGAAAAACGTCTCTGACTCGCTCTAAACGCTTGTTTTGAGTTAGATCTAGTTGAGCAACTACTTCAATCTCCTCTTTGTTTAGTGCAATTTGGTGAGTTACCTCTCTATTCACTGCTGCTTCTTTAAAACTGGGATTATCTATATACTTCATCTTCAGGCAGTAGTTCAAAAAGGTTTTCAAAAGTCCTATATTTCTTCCTAGGGTGTTTACTTGATGCTTCTTGACTGTTTGACAGTAATGCCTGAAGTTAGTAATCCAAGATTCATCGATCCCTTGAATATCAATTGCCTTTGATTTATGTTTTTTATAATCATTTAAAAGTCCAAGTAACATCTTGTATCTTTATTCAGTAGATTTACTCCAACTTCCCTCTTTGTTTTTAAACTCACAGAAGTCAGTAAAACAGCTTTTAAGGTTATTTGGGGTCTCTTTTTTTTGTTTCCCTTTGAATAGAATATCAAACTCTTCCTTTAACTCCTCCTTAGTGAGCTGCCTACCTTCTTTTTGATACTGAAGATCGAGTTTTAAGTATTCAGCTTTGATTCTTTCAAGACGAAGGTTAACTGAATTAATTATCACTTGATCCTTCTGTGATTTTGTTCTGATTGGAACTTGATAGCTTTTATCCCAGAGTCTCACTGGGATCTTTTGACCTGTAGAGTAAACAAATCGCTTTCCGTCTTTTAATGTTACATAGGATAAAATGAGAGAGCTTGACTGTGATTTTGGTGTTTTTAACTTGAAATTCATACTGCATTTATTAAAATTAAACATTGACAACCCCAGTTGCCTGGATAGTTGCCTGAACTATGTCACAAGAGTACCCTAAAAAGAGTGACAATTATGGACAGTTTTCAATGAAAATCAATGGTTGTCCGCTATTTGCACATAAATACAGGACAATAGAGGACAAGTGAAAAGGAGCCTGTCTCTCCGCAAAAAGATCTGTAAGTCATTGATTTACAGGTCTTTTTATTTTTGGGTGTCAATATAGGTGTAAGAAGTGACGTTTTTAACCCCTTTTTTAACTTCTTTTTAAATAGCTTTAAACCCAAGTGCTAGTCATTTTAAGCTATTTTTGAGAACCTAATCTTATTTATTAACCCTTTTGTTATGAAAAAGTTTGCCTTAGTTTTTGCGCTTTTTGCCCTTGTTGGATGTACTGTTTCTGATGATGAGCTGCTAGAAGAGAATATTGACGATGTTAATTGGCTTTTCGCTCCCATAGATAAAACATTAACCATTAATGATATAATAGGGGACTGGCAAGTGAAAACAATATCATCTCGTTATAACGGAGAGTCTAATCCATTAATTTGTGATAATAAAACGGAAAGTGTGGAAATAACTAAAGACACGCTCTCTTTCAATGAATGGTTCTGGGTTTATGAATTGACAAAATGTGATTTTCAAAACATTAAATTTTCATACAAGGGTCTTAATCAAAGTGGCGTTTATGCTATGGAGACAAAAACTATTTTTACTGAGCAAGTTAGGGAGTATGATTTAACAATTTTATCAAAAAACGTTTTCAGGCTCAATACCAAAATAGAACACAGTTTATTAGGCTTTGATTCTCTCGAGCGAATTTTCTTTAGAAAATAATAATTGAAGATAGTTCCTGTTATTTTCTTATTTTTATCCCTATGCCATTAGTTATTATTTCGCTGGGGATTCTTTTCTTGTTTCTGTTGATCATTGTATTTCGTCTCAATGCTTTTATTGCTTTTATTTTAGTTTCAATTGCGATAGGAATAGGCCAGGGGATGG
>Ga0206129_10002195_pt1 | contig 24748 bp, 15 predicted proteins | sample Helgoland_Spring_8_FD_148616 | JGI IMG/M metagenome (GOLD analysis project Ga0206129, IMG submission 148616) | Pelagic subsurface seawater microbial communities from Kabeltonne, Helgoland, North Sea - Helgoland_Spring_Bloom_20160502_2 | ecosystem: Environmental > Aquatic > Marine > Epipelagic ...
CCGGCCCCTATCACACCGGCCCCCATCACAAAGGCGGCAAAGCCATCGAGGCCGTTCGTCACCTCGCCGGTCGCCAGCATGCGCAACACTCGGCGCCAGAACGCCCGGCGCGGCAACGCTCCGCCATTCTGGGCCCCGACGCGCATGGCCATCGCCTCCACCCGGAACAACCAGTCGGATGGTGCGCCCTCGCCAGCGCCGGCGAGGGCGAAAGCCGCAAGGTCGGCCTCTTGCAGCAGATCGGCCAGCCGGTCGGTCGCGGCGAACCGGTCGGCCAGCGGCAACACCGCAAGACCGGTCCAAAGGCCGGCCGGCGCCTGTCGGGCCAGGGCCATGGCCAAAGCGGGCGATGCTCCCGCCCCCGCCGGCCCGGCCAGGGTCCGGGCAAACGCCGTGGCCGAGGACCGGAGCACCATGCCCGCGCCCTCCCCCGGCGGATTTTCGATCCCAGCCGGAGAGGCCGCCGGCCGCTCCATCCCGGCGTCTGTCCACCCGCCCAAAGCCGCAAGGAAGGCCTGACGCTCCGGCACGCTGCGCCCAACCAGCAGGGCCTCGGCCAAACCGGGTGTTGCGGCCAGCAGCCGCCGCAGCCGAAACCGCAACGCCATTGGCAGGCCGGCAAGCGCACCGGCGAGGCCGCCGGGGGGAAGCTCGCCGCGCAGCAGCGCCTCCAGCCCGTCATAGGGGCCACCTAGCCGCTCTGCCGTATTGGTGCCGGGGTCCGCCGCGGCTCTGGCAGCGGGTGCCGCCATCCATGATGGCGGGCGACCCTCGGCCCCGGCTTCTTCCTGCCCGGCCGCGGCAACCGTCCCGGCCGCCTCCAGGTCCAGCGGCCGGTTCTCCGCCAGGGCCTCCAGCAAGGCCCGCCAGAACGGAGCAGGCTCGTCCAGCCCGGCCACCGTTGCATCCGCAGCGCCCAGCACCGCCGCTGCCGGGTCCTCACCCATGGCGGCGGCGGCCAGTTCGGCGAAAAGAGCCCGCACGGCAACGGCGCTTGCGCCCGCGGTCATCGCCGGCACCTCCGCCGGCGCGGCGCGCAGGCGGCGCAGCCGGTCCTGCGGCACCTCCGCCGGCGCCGCCCCCATGCCGGCACCCGCCAGGCCAACTTCCCTTTCCGACCGCGGGTCCCGCCCACCGGTGTCCCGCAACTCGGCTTCCGCTTGCGCTGCCGCCAGTGCGGCAGTTTCGGCAATCACCGATGGGCCGGGCGGCCCATCGGCCACCAGCGTCTCCACCAGAGTGCGCCAGAAGGGCGTGGTTGCGGGCGCTGCAGGGGCACTCGCCGCCGCGGCCCGCTCAATGGACGCGGCGGCCACCTCTCCCAACGCGCTTGCGGCAAGGCGCCGAAACAAGACCCGCAGCGCCGCCGCCGACCGGCCGGCGGTCGCCGCGGCCACCGGCAGCGCTCCGGAGCGCAATTGCCTCAACAACAGGTCCGCCGCACCATCGCCGCTGGCGGCCGGACGCGCCTCGGCTTCCGGCGGCGCGTTTGGTCCTGACCCGAACTCGTGGGTTGTGCCCGGTGAGGCGGCCCCATCCTGCCGGGATAGCGCAGACCCGACGAGGCCCTGCAGCCAGGCCACGGCTTCGGCTTGCCTCGGCGCTTCGGGGGCTTGCCGGCCGACGGCGGCGGCCAAGGCCGTCAGCAGCAGCCACCGTTCCTCCCCGGACCGGCCATCGACCAGGTCCAACGGACGGACATCGCCTGCCGAGAGCGCTTGCAACAGGCGATCGACATGATCGGGACGGGCAAAAAGCCAGGCCACACTCCAATGGCGAAGGTCCGCGCTGGCGGCCGGGATTGCCGCCGCGCTTCGCCTTTCATCGCCACCGCCCGTGACAGCGGCGGCCGCGCGGCCCGCCCGGTGCGGCGCCGTGCCGTCGGCGGGCGCTGCCGCGCCCAGCCGCTCGCGCACCGCAGTCCGGATTGCCCTCAGCAGTGCATCGCGGAGGGCGGCCCGGTCCTGCGCCGTTACCTCGTCCCGAGCCAATGGCGGCACGCGCACGGACAAATCGTCCAGCACCAGGTCGCCCCATTCCGCCGCCGCCAGATCCAGCGCCTCCTCAACCGCCGGCAGCATGGCACGGGCCACCCGCTGCGCCGCCGTGGAGCGGTCCGGGCGGTCCGCCGGTCCGTCCGGCCAGGTCAGGCGGAACTCCACCGTCTCGACAAAATGATGCCCACGGCCGGCCGCGCCCGCCGACCGGAACGGTTCGGACACAGCCCTAGAACCGCACCGACTGGGCGCGGTCCATCGCATCGGCAAGCTTCAGTGCTGCCCGATCCACAGCGTCGGCCAAACCGTCCTCGTTTGGGGCGGCAAGGTGGGCCGCCAAGGCCGCACGCCACGCGGTATGGGCGTCTTCAAAGGCCAGGAGGTCTTCGAAGCGGTCCAGCCAGCGGCAATCCAATGTCAGATGCGCGGCCGCATTCATGCGCACCGTCTCCGCGGCCAGCGTGCGCAAGCCCGGCTGGCGGGTGCGGGCGGTCCAACCGGCGAAGACGGCGACCAAGCCCAGCGGCGCCTGACGCGCGGCCAGCGCTCCAGCCGCCTCGCCCTGGCCGCGCGGGCGCAGCAGCACGTTCTCGATGAGGAACACCCCTTCCGCGGCCTGACACAGCACCACTGCCAGCCGCCGCACCAGATTGGCCACCCGCTCGGCCGCGGCACGGTCGGAAAACAGGCTCACCACCAGCCAGTCCTCGGCTGCGGCATCGTCCAGCAACAGCCACCAGCCGTCGCGGTCCTGGCGAAGGGCAAACCGGTCGAGTTGGCAGCCATGGGCCACCAGCGACGGATGGATGGGGCCCGGTGTCAGCAGGCCGTGGCTTCGCAGCGCATCGATCAGACCGGAAACCCCCTGACCGGCGCCCGCCTCGGTCAACATGACGACGCCGGCTTCGGGCGGGTCCGGCAGAGGCAGGCGGTCGCGCGCGATCCGGCCCAGGCGGCGGCGCCCGGCCGGCGGGTCCCAGTAAAAATCGGAGCCCTTGTCGCCCAGCGCTGCGGTCAGTTTCGGCGCCTCGCTGCCAGGGCGCATGTCCAGCAACAACGCCAGCCGGCGGCAGAGACCGCCAGGGTCCTCCGGCAGCCGCAGGTCGGCGCCGCCGCCCCGGTCGCGGGTCAGACCGGCCACCTGGGCCAGAAACCGCTCGCGATTGGCGATCACGGCTTCGTCCCGCTCCAGCCCGATGCGGTAGAGATCGAAGGTGCGCAGCGAGTTCTGCGAAAACGACTCCCCATACAGCGCCAGCAGATAATCCAGCGCCCGGCCGCGCCGCTCCAGCCGGTCTTCGAAGGCCTGGCCGATGCCATCCATTCCGGCGGTCATCGGATAGAGATCCCTGTCCTCCGCCGGCAAGCCGGCGCCGGGCGCAGGCGAGGCCCGATAGCCCGCCAGCCCGTCCCGGGCGGCAAACACAACCGGCAATGCATCCAGCTGGGCCAGAAAGTCGGCCAGGTGCTGCTCGAACTGCAAAAGGAAGCCGCGCAACTGCCGCGCCCGCGCCCGCTCTGCCTCGGTGGCGCTGGGGCCAAGGCCATGGGCTGTCACGTGATAGGCCCGCGGCAGATGGTACTGAACCGGCGTATAGGCATCGACGGCCCGATACCGGCCCTTGGGCCGGGTCACGACGGCATCGACCTGTTGGTGCGGGCGCATCCGATCGGCCCGCTCCAGCGCCAGCCGGCCGATATGGTAGCGCAGCCGTTCCGGGTCGAGCGGCAGCCGCCGCCCCCGGCTTTCCAGCACCAGCCGGTCGGCGGCGGCCCGGTCGGCGGGCGGTTGCAGGACAAGCACCGCGGTCTCGTCCGGCCGCAAAGGCGTTTTCACCTGCGGCACGAGGCGCAAATGCTGGACGAAACGGACGTCGGCGATCTCGCCGACGGCGCGGAAAAACCGCTCGGGCGCGTCCGCCTCTCCGGTCAGCATGTCGGCAGGCCGGGCGCCGCCGGCTGACCGACGCAACTGATCGCGGTCGAACAGGCCGCAATCGCCAAGCGGCCCCAGAAACACCCGGTCGAGCGTCTGGCCCTCGTTCCGCAATTCCTCGAACGGCACGGCGCGAACCCCAGCCGTCAGAAGCGCATCGCAACGGTCGAGCACATCCGCCGCGATCTCTGCCGGTTCGCGGTCGCGCTCCACCTCTGCGGCCAACTCAAGGCCGCAGGGTATTTCACGGACAAAGCCGACGGCAACCACATCCTCGCCAGCGTTGCGATTGGCCTGGGCCGCCCCCCACACCCGCGCCAGCAGAGCCGCGCGCGCTGCCTGGTCGGTCAGCCCATGCGCCTGCAGACCGACACGCAACCGGCCGGCATCGTCGGGCTGAGCGTCGACCCAGGCATTGTCGATTGCCGGGTCCACGTCCAGGATCACCGCGCGCCAGTCCTCCAGCGTTGCCGGCCGGCTGGGCAGCGCCTCTTCGGGTGGCAGCAGGCCGAGTGCGGCCAGGTCGAGGCTGTTGCCGGGCCCGGTCAGCAGATCGGCCGTCTCGAAATCGACGCGGTAGGCCAGGTCGGTCAGGCCGTAGGCGAGCGCCTCCAGCAGCGTGACCCCCGGATCGTGGATGTTGTAATCGGTCCAGACCTCACCGGCATAGGTCTGCGCCCATTCCAGTCCGCGCAGGCGCAGCGAATGAAAATCCAGCGGCGGCAACTCGCTCATTCCGCCGGCCCATCGCCGTCCGGCGCGCTTGCGGGCTGGGCATCGCCGGTTGCCGTTGCCGGCGGCTCTGCCTCGGGGTTGTCGCCGGACATGGTGGGGTCGAACCACAATTGCGTCAGATGGGCCCGCACGGTCACGTCGCCCTCGAACGGGCAGCGCGAGCGCAATTCCAGGCGATACAGCCGCGAATCGCTGGCATCGGTGCGCCAGCGCAGCAGAATGCGGTCGCGCATCCGGCCATAGGCCGCGTCGGTGGTGCGGATGCGGCGGCTGCCGGGAAAAAACCAGCCGAACCAGCGCCGGCCCGGATTGTAGGCGTTCATCGCCACCGCATGCAGCATGGCATAGCGCCCGAAGCCCTTGCCGCCGCCAACGCCCGCCGCCACCTCAAACGCCTGGCAGCCGGTCATCCAATCGGTAATTGGATGCCACTTGCCATCCGCCGGTACCGCCCCCTTGGCCGATGGGTAGCCGATGCGCCCCTGGGAGCGCACGGCGCCGGCCACGTCCAAGGTGGCGGCCGGTTTCGCCGTGTTGACCCCCACCCGCCCGCGGGCCGCCGCCAGGCTGGTCTGCACGCCGGAGCGGGTGCTGTTGATCTGGAGGATATCCGCATCCGGGTCGTGCGCCACCTGCCAGACCGGCGGGCCGAAGCGGTCGCCACGATAAAGGCTGATGAAGGTCGGCTCTGCCAGCCAGGTCAGCTTCAGACCGTCTTCCGGTGTCTTGTCGAAGCCGTCGTCGACCTTGTTGACGGTGGAATCGATCAGTTCCCCGAAATGCTCCGCACTGGGCAGGGCGCCTTCGTCGAAATAATTGTACAATGTCCGGCGGTCGCGGCCTCTGCCGTTCATCGCTTCTGTCCTGTCGCCACTAGCGTCGTCCCGACCCCGAGTTGGCCAATGCCGGCGGGCCTGGCCGGCCGGCGATCGGCGGTTTGCATGGCTTCCAGCGCCTGCCAGTGGAGCGGCAGAGGCAGGCTCCACGGCACCGAATGGCTCAGCCCGCGAAAGGGCTGGGCACCCTCCTTGCCAGTTTGCGCCGGCCGTGCCGTATCGGCAAGGCGATAGCGGCCATGATCGTCGACGCTCAACATCAGCATGGCGAAGTCCGAGACGTGACGGACATAATCCCGTTCGGCGATAAACGCCTGTATGTCGGCCGCGTTCAACCGCCAACCGAAACCCAGACGGCGGCCCTTATCGGACCAGGGGCTGAGACAGGCCGCCAGTTCGGCCAGCAGGGTTCGCAGCAGCAGGCCGCGGTCGGCTTCGTCGGCAAAGCGCACCCGGCCGCGCACCTGGATCATGTCATAGGCAGCGTTCCGCACCTCCACCCCCGCGCCGGCCGGGGCCAGGCGGGTGAGCGCGGCCTGAATGTCGTGCAAGGTCAGCGCATCCAGCATGCGCCGCTCTCCCATACGGCCAGCATCGGCGGCAGCGGCCTGCGGCACGGCCACCAACAGGACCTTGCCAGGCGTGGCCTGCCCCGGCCGGTCGTCATCCATGGCCGGAAAGCATTTGACCATTTCCACTTGCGGAAACCGCTCCAGCACCAGCCGTTCATAGTCCCAATAGGTGACCGCCCGCCCGCGATGGCGCAGGCGTTCGCTGATCCGGGCGCGGTAGCGGGTCGCGTCCTCGGGCGGATAGCCGCCGGTCGGCCGCCGGACTTCGGCCAAAACGCCCAGGCCGGGCGGCGTGCGCTCCAATTGCCAGACGCTGCCGGCCGGCAGCGGTTTCGGCTCTGTCCCGTCCGCCACGACGCGGCTGGCGGAAAAGCCGTTCGCCACCAGACGCGCCACCCGCGGAAAAGTAGCCGGATCGGCATCGCTGACGGCGCGCAGCCAATAGCCTGCCCCTGGCAGCGACGGACCGCCCCCGCCCACCGCACCCTCGACAGCATCGTCCGGCAGGTCCAACGTCACCAGGCCGGACCGCATCAGCGCACCGGTGGTGTCGGCCCGAAGCAGATTGGCCGGAAAAAGCCGCCAGGCGCCATCGGCCCAATACTCCCAGCGCACCGCTGGCGCATCGAACCGGCGGCGGCGCCGTGCCCGCTCTGCCATTTGAAACAGCAGCGATACCGGCTTGCCCGGCGCCGTGCCCGAAAGGCCGACATAAAGGGCCCCATCGGCTGCCCGCCGCGGCAGCAGCCCCGGCTCCGGCTGCAACGGCACGGGATGGATTTGTTCCTGCCCGAACGGCCCGATATGATCGACGAACTCGGCCCGCCGATAGGCGAGATCGCGCGGCACCTGGGTCACGTGGATGATCGTGCGGGCCGTGTAATCCAACTCCAGGCCGGCCAGCAGCGGCGTATAGGGCGGCGGCGGCGGCTCGCTGCGGCGCAGAACGCTGTGCAGGCGGCCCATGCTGCGGGCCAGCAACAACGGATAATCCTCATGCCCGAACGCCCCGGGCGGCCCCGTCAGGCGCAGGCGCGCGAAACCGCCCTGGCTCGACAGGTCAAACCGAAAATCGGCGGCCGGCAGCGACGGCGGCAACGGCTCCGCGGCGGCGGGCACGGCAACCGGGATCGATTGGCCGGCCGGCAGCGGGCGGGCGGCATCCGTCGCGCCGAACAGCGGCTGCCTCTCCCCCCCCGCATCGCCGGCTTCCGTCCACTGGCCGCCGACAAGCCATTCGACCTCGGCCGCAAACGGCGTTTCCGCCCATTCCGGCCCATAGGCTTGATAATAAGCCGAAAAACCGCCCAAGTCCCGAGGCAGGCCGGCCCATGCCAGCCTCAGCTCGATCGATTCCAGCCATTTCAACGCCGGCTCATAGGCCCCGACGACAAAGCTTGCGCCAAGCCGCGGCGCCGGGCCGAAGGGCTGGAACGGGGTCGTCGGATCGACCGGTCCCAACTCGTTGCAGGCCTTCAGGCTGCGCACCCCCTTCACGGCGACATGCGCCTCCACCTGCGTCAGCACAAACGGCGCCAGCAGGCTGTAGGCGCACAGCGTCGCGCCCGGCGCCAGCAACAGGCGCGCCTGCGGCACCGGCAGGCGGCCACGGTTCGCCGCTGCCCGTGCCGGGTCGGCAACAATGGGCGGAGCGTCCGCCCGCAAGGTGCAGGCGATCCGCAAGCCGAGCCGGCCGCCAGGTCGCGCCTCCGGCTCCAGCGGCGCCACGCCGATAGCCGCAACCCGATACCACCCCTTCCCGGTGGACAGGTCCAGGGTGAAGGCATCGCTCAGATACTTGGCATACTGATAGGCCCGGCTGTCCGTCAGCAGGGCGCGCACCGCCGCGCCGCTGTCGTGATCGCGGCCGCCTTCCAACACGTGGTTGGCGGCGGCGGCAAGCCAGTCGATCAGCCGGGCGACCGCATCGCACACCTCGGCGGGAGCCGGCGGCCGGTCCGGTGCCAGCAGCAACCGTGCCATCACCCGGCCAAACGGTGCCGAGAAGCCACGCGGCCGTGCCGGGTCGGCCAGGCGGATCAAGGCCAGTGCGAACACCAGATAGAGCGGATCGTCCGGAAACAGCGCCCGATGCTCCGGCCGCACCGTCCGCTCGGCCTCCGGCACGCGGGCGACAATCGCCGCGGCTGCCTCGCGCACCGGGCCGAGAGCGACGGCCGCCAGAAGGGTCGGATCCGCGCGCAGCCAGGTCTCGCACTGCGCCGGCCCCAGCACCGCCCCCTCCCCCGCGCCGGAGCGACCGCCGAGCGGGCGCAGTTCCAGTTCCAGTTCGATCCGCCGCCGCCCTTCGCGCACCAACAGCAGGGGCGAGGACACGATCAGCCCCATCTCCCCCGGCTCCGAGGCAACCGTTCCGGCCGCATCCTGGCCGAACAGCGACCAGGAAGCCGGGGCGGTCTCCGCCGGCGGGTCGGGCTTGAGGTGGTTGTGGTGGATGCGGGTGACAAAATCCAATTCCCGCTGCGGCGACAGCAACGGGTCGCGCTCGAACCGCAGGGTGTGTAGCGCGCCGACGCGGACGGTCGAGGCAAACGCGTCCGCGTCGGTCCGAAAAACCGCCGGCGGCGCACCGTCCGCGGTGGCCGCCAGCACCGTCGTGCCGCGGGCAATCGCCACCGCATCGGTGGCGGTGGCGGCGGGAAAAGCCAACAGCGCCTGCTCTGGCCGGGCCGGACGGGGGGCGGTGCCGAGCACGTCCCGGTAGAAGAAATCCGTGTGGCGCTGCGTAAAGCCGTTCAGATGCTGTTGCGTGTCGCCGAATAGCCGCAGAAAGGCCAGCACCAGCGCAAAAGCCGGCTCATGGTCGGCTCGCTCCAGGCTGTCGGCGAAATAGGCCGGCGTCACCGATTGCAGCAACCCGACCGCACTCACCAGAGCGGAAAATCCGCTTTGCAGGGCCTGACGCGGGTTGGCGAAGGGCCTGGCGGCGCCCGCCGCCGGGCTGTGCCAGGCCGCGCCGATCCCCGCCGGCAAGGCGGTCAGTCCCGCCTGTGCCAGCGCCGGCGCCAGGCGCGAGCCCACCAGATCGGCCAGCCGCCGGTGCAACTCCCCTGCCGGTCGCGACGGCAAACGGCCCAGAGCCAGCATCCAGCCATCGATTCGCCGCGCCAGCGCCCAAAGCTCGCCCTCCGCCCGGTGCAGGTCGCGGTAGAGCGCATCGAGGAACCGCCGCTCCAGCGGCTCGGTTCGGGTTGCGAGGATGTCGGCCATCACCACGGCGTCTTCGCGCGCAAACAGGCGGTGCCAACTGCCGTCCGGCCGGTTGTGGGCATCGATGAAGCGCAGCCTCTCTGCCATTTGCGGCAGGCGCGCGAGCAGGGTTGCGAAATCGCGCTCGTCCGCACGGAAATAGCCATCGGCCAGGGCGCCCGGCAGCCGGTCCCGCTGCCGCACACCGTCGCCCAGCCGCCATTGGCTGCGATCCGCCACGCTGTTGTCCTCACGCTCCGGCGCGGTCGCTGCGGATCGATGGCCCATCCGGACCGAACCGTCTGCACAACCGAAGAGATGCGCATGCTAGCACTACGCACGCCCGCGTTGGCAAGGGCGAATGGGCGGCGGTATCCGAAGTCTCCCCGCCAGGATGGCGGCCCGCGACGTCCGGGGCCAAAGACAAAGCCACGCAAACCGCCTTCCCTCGCCGCCCCCTGCCGCGCTAACCTCCGCACCGATCGCGCACCCAGCGCCGACGGAGGAACCGCCATGCTCGGGCTGATGCAAGAAGCCCCTTTGTTGACCAGCCGGACGCTGGCCTATGCCGCCCGCGTCTTTCCGCGCGTCGAGATCGTCACGGCCGAGGACGGCCGCGTCGTCCACCGCCTCCCCTACGCCGAGGCCGATGTGCGCGCCCGCCGCCTCGCCTCGGCCCTGGTCCGGCGCGGGCTCGCCGACGAGGGCGTGTTTCTGGGAGCCCTCGGCTGGAACACCTGGCGCCTGTTCGAGGTGATGCACGCGGTCCCCGGCGCCGGCGGCGTGCTGCACACGGCCAATCCGCGTTTGCACGCAGGCCACCTCGCCTACACCGTCAACCATTGCAACGACCGCGCGGTGTTCGTCGACCGCGACTGCCTGCCGCTTGCCGAGGCCATCGCGCCGCAATGCCCGGGCGTCCGGCACTGGATCGTGCTCGCCGACGCCGACGACATGCCGGAGACCGCGCTGCCGGGCGTGCTCTGCTACGAAGACCTCATCGACGAGGGTGAGGCGTCCTACGCCTGGCCGGACTTCGAAGAACGCCGCGCCTCCACCCTCTGCTTTACCTCGGCAACGACGGGCGAGCCGAAGGGCGTGCTCTACAGCCACCGCGGCACGGTGCTGAACGTGCTGACCATCGCCGGCAAGAACGGCTGGAACCTGGGCAAGGGCGACTGTGTGCTCTCTGCCGCCGCGTTCTTTCACTGTAACGGCTGGGGCATGCCCTACATGGCGCCGCTGACCGGCGCGAAGATGGTGCTGCCCGGCCGGGTGGTAAGCCCGCGCGCCATGCTCGACCTGATGCGGGCGGAGGGCGTCACCCACTCCGGCGGCGTGCCGACCGTGCTGATGGACTTGCTGGGCGAACTCCAAAAGGACGGCGGCGACTTCGGTCCGCTGCAACAACTCTGGACCGGCGCCACCGCCCCGCCCGAGGGGCTTTTGCGCCGGCTGGAAGCGCTGGGGCCGAAAGTCGTGCACGCCTTCGGCATGACCGAGACCACCCAGGCGCTGACCATCGCCGTGCCGGACCCGCACGCCTCCGAACCCGAACGCCGGGCAGAGCAGCAGACCCAAGGCCAGCCGGTGTTCCTCTCCGACGTGCGTGCGGTCAGCGAGGACGGGCCGGTCCTGCCGGCCGACGGCAAAAGCGTCGGCCTGTTGCAGGTGCGCGGGCCGTCGGTCGCCGCCGGCTATTTCAAACGGCCGGACCTAAACCCGGTGACGGCGGACGGCTGGTTGGATACCGGCGACATCGGCTCGGTCGGGCCGGAGGGCCACATGCGCATCTCCGACCGCGCCAAGGACGCGATCAAGTCCGGCGGCGAGTGGATCAGCTCGGTCGAGCTGGAGAACACCGCCGCCGGCTGCCCCGGCGTCGCGGAGGCCTGCTGCATCGGCGTCGAACACCCGCGCTGGCAGGAACGGCCGCTGCTGCTGATCGTGCGCGAGCCCGGCTCGGACGTGGACGCGGCGGCCGTGCGCGCCTTCCTGGAGGGCAAGATCGCCAAGTGGTGGATGCCGGACGCCGTCACGTTCGTCGAAAGCCTGCCGCGCAATGGCGTCGGCAAGGTGATGAAGGCCACTCTGCGCGCACAATTCCACAACGCGCTGCGAGAGCCGGCCTGAATTTAAGAAATAATTCCGATATAGTGTCTCTGGCGCTCCGATCGAAACGCTTGCTACGGCAAGTGTTTCGTGAATCGGGCCCACTACTTCAATGATCCGGTGGTTCCATTCAACCAACGGATGGGTACCAACTGCCGGCATCGAACCACTAGCCGACCTGCCAACGGCAGAGACCACCGATCCCGGCCATAACCGCCTCGAAGTCCGCCGGGCCTGGGTCAGCCACGACCTGTCCTGACTGACGGGCCCGCGACGGCCGGACGACCACGACATGCCACTATCATCTGTCGTCCCGGCATCTGTCGTCCCGGCCGCTCCGTCCCGAAGACTACCTCGCCGCTGCGCGCGCCCACTGGTCCATCGAAAACAGCCTGCACTGGGTGCTGGATGTGACGTTCGACGAGGACCGCGACCGCACCCGCAAGGGCAATGCGCCGGAAAACCTCGCAATCCTGCGAAAACTCGCGCTCAACATGCTCAAACGGGCCCGACCGGCAGTCTCCGTCCGCCGCAAACGAAAACGCTCAGGCCGGTCCGACGATTTCGCCCGCTCCATCCTCGGCCAAATGCGATAGCCCCGCCCCCGCGCCCTGCCGCGTATTGCCCGCCGGGACCAGCGCGCCTATTCTCCGGCGCAATCGCAACGCTATCTCTCAAGATCGAGCCGATGTCACAACCCCTTTCCGACCTCCTCGTCCTTAGCCTGGAACAGGCCGTCGCCGCCCCGCACCTTACCTGCCGCATGGCCGATGCCGGCGCGCGGGTGATCAAGCTGGAGCGGGCCGATGGCGCCGGCGACTTCGCCCGCGGCTACGACCAGCACGCCCACGGCATGTCCAGCTATTTCGTCTGGCTCAATCGCGGCAAGGAATCGCTGGCCATCGACATCAAGAACCCGGAAGACGTGGCGCTGCTGCACCGCCTGCTGGCCAAGGCCGATGTCTGGGTGCAGAACCTCGCGCCCGGCGCTATGGAGCGGGCAGGCCTCGGCTCCGAAACCCTGCGGAAGACATATCCCCGCCTGATCACCGTGGACATTTCCGGTTATGGCGAGGCCGGGCCGCCCTATGACACCATGAAGGCCTACGACCTGTTGGTGCAGGCGGAAAGCGGCCTGACCTCCATCACCGGCTCGCCGGAGGAGCCGGGGCGCGTCGGCGTCTCCATCTGCGACCTGACCACGGGCCTGAACGCCTACACCGCCGTTCTCGAAGCGCTGATCGAGCGTGGCAAGACCGGCAAGGGCACCGGCGTGAAGGCCTCGCTGTTCGCCAGCATGGCCGACTGGCTGTCCTCGCCGCTGATAGCCTACGAGCAGTCGGATGTGATCTGGCCGCGCAACGCGCTGCGCCACCCGCTCATGTGCCCCTATGGCGCCTTCTCCAGCAACGATGGCGCCAAGACGCTGGTTGCCTGCCAGGCGGAGCGGGAGTGGGTGCGCTTCTGCGAGCATGTGCTGCAGGACAAGGGTTTCGCCAGCCACCCGCAGGCGGAGACCAACGTCATCCGCGTCGCCAACCGCGCCTTTGTCGAAGGCAAGATCGAGGCGGTGACCAGCCGGATCAGCCGGGAGGAATTCCACACCCGCCTGCGCAAGGCCGACATCGCCTTCGGCGCCGTCAACACCATGCCGGAGCTTTCGGCGCACGGCGCGCTGCGGCGCATCACGGTGGGCACGCCGAACGGCGACATCGCCTTCCCGGCGCCGCCAGCCATCCGCGGCGCGGCGCGCGACGACTACGGCCCCGCGCCGGCCTATGACCAACACGGACCCAAGATCCGCGAGGAGTTCTCCGCATGACCCAAGACCTCGAACACCTGAAAGACTGGATCGGCAAGACCGAGGAGATCGAGGACACCGTCACCCAGTTCCAGGTGCACGGCTTACGCGCCCTGTTCGACGATGCCACCGTGCCGGTGGAAGGCGACGCTTGCGGGCCGATGGACCACTGGTGCTTCTTCAACCCGCGCGTGCCGGCCAGCCAGATCGGCGCGGACGGCCACCCGAAGCGCGGCGGCTTCATGCCGCCCGTGCCGCTGCCGCGGCGCATGTTCGGCGGCTGCCGGGCCACGCACCACCAGCCGCTCAAGGTCGGCGAGAAGGCGCACCGCAAGAACACCATCACCGACGTGGTCATCAAACCGGGCCGCACCGGTACGTTGGTCATCTGCACGGTCCGGGTGGAAATGAGCGGCCAGTCGGGCCTCTGCATTACCGAAGACCAGGATATCATCTACCGCGACAACCCGCCGGCCGATGCCAAGGACGGCGCGGTCGGCAAGACCAAACCGGCGCCCTCCGACCACGACTACATCCGCACGATCGAACCCAACCCGGTGATGCTGTTCCGCTATTCGGCCGTGACCTTCAACGGCCACCGCATCCACTATGACCGCAAATACGTCACCGAAGTCGAAGGCTATCCGGGCCTGATCGTGCACGGCCCGCTGACCGCCAGCCACATGCTCTATCTCTCCATGGAGCGGAACCCGGGCAAGACGGTGACGCGGTTCGATTTCCAGGCCCGCTCGCCGTTGTTCGACGTGGCGCCGTTCCGCGTGGCTGGCAAGGCCAATGCCGACGGCACGCACAGCCTCTGGAGCATCACGCCGCAAGGCACCGTCGGCACGCTCGCGACGGTCGCCTACGGCTGAGCCAGCGCGGCGGCGCAAGACTTGCCGTCACCCGCATCGGTTGCGACCGGCCCCAGGGCAAACCCTGCCCTGCCCTATCCCACCGCCGCCTCCAACGCCCACCTGCCGATCAGGTTGCGCTGAATCTGATTGGTGCCCTCAATGATTTGCAGCACCTTGGCGTCGCGGAAATAGCGCTCAATCGGGTTGTCCTTGCTGATGCCGGCAGAGCCCCAGAGCTGCACCGCGTCGGTCGCCACCTTCATCGCCGTGTCGGTGGCGAAGCACTTCGCCATCGCCGCCGCCATCGCCAGTTCCTTGCCAGTCACGCCCCGGTCCGCCAGTGCGGCGGCACGGTAGACCAGCGCGCGAGAGGCCTCTATCTGCATGGCCATGTCGGCGATCATCCACTGCACGCCCTGGAACCCGGCCACCTTCTGGCCAAAGGCCTGCCGTTCCTCGACAAAACGGGCGGCATGCTCCATCGCGCCTTGTGCCAGGCCGACGCCGCGCGCGCCCATGATCGGGCGGCCATGGTTGAAGGCATCCATGATGGCGCGGAACCCCGCCCCTTCGCCACCCAGCCGGGCGCTATCCGGCACGAAGGCCCCGTCGAAATACAGGGGACAGGAGGGCACGCCGCGGGCGCCCAGCTTGTTCTCGGGCTCGCCAATGGAGAAGCCGGCCGTGTCGCGCTCGACGATGAAGGCGCTGATGCCGGCATGGCGCTTGCTGGGGTCGGTCTTGGCCGCGACCACGAACACATCGGCGACGGTGGCGTTGGTGCAATAAACCTTGGCCCCGTTCAGCCGGTAGCCGCCCGCCGCCTTGTCTGCCCGGGTGAGGATGCCGGCGACGTCGCTGCCCGACTGCGGTTCCGTCACACTGATGGAGGCGCGGATGTTGCCGCTTGCCAGCCCGGGCAGCAGGCGTTCCTTCTGTTCGTCCGTGCCGGCGGCGAGGATGCCACCGAACGTGCTCCACTGCAGCACGAGGAGATAGGCGGTGTTGTAGCAGACCCGCCCCAACTCCTCGACCGCCAGACAGGCGGAGGTCAGCGAGCCGGTGCCGCCATAAGCCTCCGGAAACGGCAGTGCAAACAGGCCCAGCGCCTTCAACAGATCGAACATGTCCTGCGGATACTCGGCCGCAGCGTCGATCTCGGCAGCGCGCGGCGCCACCCGTTCGTCCGCGACGCGGCGGAGCATGGCCTGAAGCTGGCGTTGTTCGTCGGTGGGTTGGAAAAGCATGAGCGGCGATCCGATCCGGCAGAAAACATGAAGACGCCATCATAAGGCAGACACGCCACGCAGGGAAACCCGGCGTCAGTCTGCCGGGCGCGTCGCCGCTTCGGCAAGACGCAGGCGCATCACCGCTTCGCCAAGATAGGCACTGATGCGCACAAGCACCGGGTCCGCGGCAACCGCAGCCGCCGGCAAGCCATCCCGCCGCCGCGCCAAAGCGGCAACAACCGGCAGCGCCCGCAGCCGTGCCGGCGCCGCAGGTGGGCGCTGCCGGGGCAAGGGCCCGTCATAGCGGTTCTCCAGCGCCTGGCGCCGGGCAAGGGGGCTTTCGGATATTGGCATGCTCCGTTTATAGGCTCTTTTTCCTAATTTGTCAACCGCCTTTGCCTCCTTTGCCGCCGATCCTAGGATGCGGCCTTCCCTCACCCGCAGCCGGACGCCGCCATGCCCTTCCGCACCCTGTTGTTCACCCCCGGCAACCATCCGCGCAGGGTCTCGAAAGTGTTCAATGCCGGCGCCGACGCCATCATCCTCGACCTGGAGGACGCGGTCGCCATTGCCCAGAAACCCGCCACCCGCGCCGCGGTTGTCGCCGCGCTGCAGGCAAGGCCGGAGCCGCGAAGCCCCCTTGGCTATGTGCGGGTGAACGCGCTTTCGACGCCGTTTGCCTATGGCGATTTCCAGGCGGCGGTCGGCCCCTGGCTGGATGGCATCGTTCTGCCCAAGCTGGAAACCCCCGCCGAACTCGCCACCGCCGAATGGCTGCTGGCCCAGTGCGAGCGCGAGGCGGGCCTGGCCGAAGGCAAAATCGACCTGATTCCGATCATCGAAACCGCCAGGGGCGAGCAGGCGCTCGGCGCCATCGCAGCGGCGGCGACGCGGGTGCGGCGCCTGTCGTTCGGCGCCGGTGACTACACCCTCGACATCGGCAGCGACTGGAGCCTGGGGGAAAGCGAGCTGCTGGCGATCCGCCACCGGATGGTGAGCGTCAGCCGCGCCGCCGGCCTGGAGCCGCCGCTGGATACCGTGTTCATTCACCTGCAGGAAAGCGAAGCGTTTGCCGCCTCCTGCGCGACGGCCAAGGGGCTGGGCTTCCAGGGCAAGCTCTGCATCCACCCGGGCCAGATCGCCACCGCCAACGCCGCCTTCACGCCCAGCGCAGAGCAGGTTGCGCAGGCCGAAAAGATCGTGGCTGCCTTCGATGCGGCGGAGGCCGAAGGCAGCGCTTCCCTTCAGGTCGAGGGCTATTTCGTCGATTACCCCATCGTCGAAAAGGCACGGCGCACCCTGGCCACGATGGCGGCGATCCGCCGGGACAAGGGTTAACGCCCCGTCCCGGCGGTCGGCCCAGAGTGTGCCTGCCGGTCAGGCGGTCAGGCTCCGAATGCCTCGAACACTTCCTGCGCCGCCTTGAGCTGATTGCCGGCAGTGCTCGACGGCACGATGATCGGCACCTTGACGCCGGTGTCGTACCAGGCTTCCACCTGCTCGCGCACCTGGCTGGCCGTGCCGAACATGGTGGTGTCGGCCAGCCAGCGGTCGGTCAGGAAGTGGGGGATTTTGTCCGGTTCGCCGTCGGCAATCGCCTTTTCGACGCCGGCCATCTCTTCCTCATAGCCGACCGACTTCCAGTAATTGCGGTAGTTCGGCAGTTGGGCGTACCGCCACAGCGTCTTGCGGTGGACGGCCTTCGCGGCCTCGACATCGTCCGAAATGCAGGTTGGCGTCATGCAGCCGATATACCAATCCGGGTTCTTGCGGCAGCTCTCCGGCAGGTTTTCCAGCGACTTGGCAGCGGCGGAACGGGCCGCGTTCGCAAACACCATGCCGTCGCCGATCTCCCCCGCCAGTTGGATCATTTTCGGGCGCATGGCCGCCAGCACCACCGGCGCCAGGTCGCCATAGCCTTCGGTCGCTTTGTATCGGGTGACGAAGTCGCGGATGTCGCCCAGCGGCTTGCCCGGCACCACGCCCATGCGTTGCAGGCTCGGCCCATGGCTGATGCCGATGCCAAGGCGGAACCTGCCCCCGGACATCTCGTGCATGAAGGCGGCGCTCATGGCAAAATCGTCCACGGTTCGCGAGTATATCGGCGCGATCGAGATGCCGAACGGCATGCTCTTGGTCGTGACCGACAGCGCCTCGCAGAAGGCCATGCCGCCAAGCGTGGAAGGCGTATAGAGGCCGGCATAGCCGCGGCGTTCGATTTCCTGAGCGATTTCCAACACCTGGGCGCGGCGGCGTGGGACGGCGGTCATGGCGATAGCGGGAAGTTGGGCCATCGGGCGGTTTCCTTCGGATCAACGGTTCGGTGTTCGACTGCCGGCATGGTAGCCCGCGAACCCGGTGGAGGTAAGAGGGCAATGACACGCTTGGCTAGCGCCCCCGCACGCCGCCCGGCGCCACGCACGCGTCGCCATGCGCCTCGGTCTCCAGCGTGGCATGGGCGACGCCATAGTCCCGCTCCAGCAGGGCGCGCAGGCGCTGTTTTACCGCCGCCGGGTCCGGCCGGTCGGCAGAGAGGCGGACATGGGCTTCGACAGACGTGCGGTGCTCGTCAAAGCGCCAAAGGTGCAGGTGGTGAATATCGTGCACGCCCTCGACCCCTGCCATCGCCGTCGCCAGGTCCACAGCATCCAAATGGTCGGGCGCGGCATTCATCAGGATCCGCACCGCCGCGCCGATCTCGCTGGCGCCATGCCACAACACATAGGCCGCGATGGCGAGCGTCAGCAGCGGGTCGATCAGGGTCCAGTCATACAGCAGCACCACGACGCCCCCGACGATGACCGCGACCGAGCCCATGGCATCGGCCAAATTGTGCAGAAAGGCCGCGCGGATGTTCATACTGTCCCGCGCCATCGCCATGGTCAGCAATACCGTCGCCGCATCGATGACCAGCGCGACACCGGCGATGACGACCACCGTCCAACCATCGATCGGCTGCGGGTCGAACAGGCGCATCACCGCCTCGGCGGCCAGATAGAGGCCAATCAGAATCAAGGTGGTGAAGTTGATGAGCGCGGCGACGATCTCGGCCCGCGCCCAGCCGAAGGTCATGCGGCTGTCGGCCGGGCGCCGGGCCAAACGCCGCGCCAGCAGCGCGATCACCAGCGAGGCCGCGTCCGAAAAATTGTGCAGCGCATCGGCGATCAGCGCAAGGCTGCCGGAAAGCAGGCCGCCCGCCACCTGTGCGACGGTCAGCGCCAGATTGATCGCGACCGCCCCTGCAAGCCGCCCCTGCCCTCCGCCGGCGTGACGGCCAGGGCCACCATGCCCGGAATGGTTGTGGCCATGGTGGCCCTGGCCGTGCCCGTGCTGATGCGCCATTCTAGAGACCTTCCTGCGCCGGTGCCGACAATGTCGGTTCTTACCGCCGACAATGTCGGTTCTTACCACTGAAGGCCATACCAGGGCAAAGGGTGGCTCAACCGTCGGGCTTGATCCCGTTACCATGCCTGGAGCCGGGTTTCCGAGCGGGCGGCCTTCGCAGGCCGCGCGTTTTGTGGTTCCCTGGGCGCAACCCCAATCAGCGCCTCGAAGGAACACGCCCCGATGAGTGTCTACGATCTCGCCATTACCGATGCCCTGCTCTCCACCACCCGCGCCGTGCGCAAGCGGCTGGACCTGAAAAAACCGGTACCGGAGCAGGTGATCCGCGATTGCCTGGAACTGACCCTGCAGGCGCCGACCGGCAGCAACCGCCAGGGCTGGCGCTGGGTCGTCGTCACCGATGCGGACAAGCGCGCCGCATTGGCCGACATCTACCGCCGCGGCGCCGGCGCCTACCTCAAAGAGTCGGCAGAACAGGCCAAGGCCGAGGGCCGGGGGCAGGATGGCCGGGTCTACGACTCGGCCCAGTACCTCGCCGACCACCTGCATGAGGTGCCGGTGCACGTGCTGCCCTGCATCCGCGCCGGCCATCTGCCGGAAAACCCGCCGCGGCGGGTCTGGCCGGGCCTGATGGGCTCGATCATGCCGGCGGTCTGGAGCTTCCAGTTGGCCTTGCGCGCCCGCGGCCTCGGCTCGGCGCTGACGACGCTGCATCTGGCCCATGAGGACGAGGCGGCAGCGCTGCTGGGCATTCCCGACGGCATCATGCAGGTGGGCCTGCTGCCGGTCGCCTACACCATCGGCACCGACTTCAAACCCGTGAAGCGCCCGCCGCTGGACACCGTGCTGCACTGGAACCAGTGGGATGCGAGCAAGGGCGGGCGTTAGGCCGCCCTCGCTGCCTCAGCGGTTTTCGCGCAGAGCGCCCCGGACAGGATCGGCCCCGCGGCAGGGTCAGCCCCGGACAGAGTCAGCCCCGGACAGGATCAGCCGACATCGGCGCTGACCTTGTAAGAGTGCGGCATTGCCGGCGGCATGCCTTCTTTCTCGTGCGCGCGCACGACAGAGCGCGCGATGGTGCGCAGGTGCACCTCGTCCGGGCCGTCGATGAACTGCAGCGCGCGGCCCCAGGTCCAGAGGTAGGAAATCGGCGTGTCGGGCGTCAGGCCCATGGCGCCGAACACCTGCATCGCCCGGTTCGTCACCGTCGTTTGCAGGCGCGCGGCCACCACCTTGATCGCCGAAACCGCATCGCGCGCGGCGCGGTTGCCGTGCTGGTCGATCAGCCAGGCGGTTCGCAGGCAGAGCAGGCGGGCCTGATCGATCTCGATCCGGCTCAAGGCCACCTGCTCGCGCACATTGTCATGGTCGATGGTGCGCTTGCCGAAGGTGTTGCGGTTCAGGCCGCGGTCCAGCATCAGGCTGAGCGCTACCTCGCACTGGCCGATGGTGCGCATGCAGTGATGGATGCGGCCCGGCCCCAGGCGCGCCTGGGCGATCATGAAGCCGTCGCCTTCCTCCGCCACCAGGTTGGAGGCCGGCACGCGCACATTGTCGAACACCACCTCGCAGTGACCTTCCGGCGAAATGTGGTGCATCACCGGAATATTGCGGACGATCTTCACACCCGGCGTCGAGGGGTGAACCAGAATCTGGGACTGCTGCCGGTGGACCGGCGCATCCAGGTCGGTCTTGCCCATCACGATCATCACGCCCAAATTCGGGTGCGTGGCGTTGGTGATGAACCATTTGCGGCCGTTGATGACGTACTCGTTGCCGTCTTTCTCGATACGGGTCTGCACGTTCGTCGCGTCGGAGGACGCAACCTCCGGCTCCGTCATGCAAAAGGCGCTGCGGATTTCGCCGTTCAGGAGGGGTGTCAGGTACTGCGCCTTCTGCTCCGGCGTGCCGAACATATGGAACACTTCCATATTGCCGGTGTCCGGCGCGTTGCAGTTGAACATCTCCGGCGACCAGTAGATCCGGCCCATGATCTCCGCCAGCGGCGCGTATTCCAGGTTGGAGCAGCGGGTGCCGGGCTGATCTTCCGGCAGGCTCGGCAGGAACATGTTCCAAAGACCCTCGGCCTTGGCCTTGGCCTTGATGTCCTCGCAGAAGGGCGGCGGAAAGGTGCCGGCCTCGGTCAACTCGTGCCATTCGCGGTCGCGGGGCACGATCTCGCGCTCCATGAACTGGGTGAGTTGCTCTTGCAGGGCTCTGACTTTGTCGGAATAGGCGAAGTCCATCGGAAGCGGTCCTCGGTTTTGGGTCGGATGAAACGGTTATGCGGATCGTGCGCCGCGCGGGCGGCTCTGGCAACGGCCCGTTAAGTCGCGCGCGGCGGAAAAAGCCGGAAGAAGAGCGCCGGCAGCACCGCGAAACCGCCAATCGCCAGCGCCGACGGCAGCAAGGTGATCGCCTCGGACGCAAAGACGGCGCCGACCATGCCGGCCAGCACCCCGCCCCCCATCTGCAGGAAACCCAGCAGGGCAGAGGCCGCGCCGGCCCGGTCGCGGAAGGGGGCCATGGCGCCGGTGATGCTGTTCGGGCGCATCAGGCCGGTGCCGTGCATGACCACGGCCATGGGCACCACCAGGGTCAGGGCGTGCTCGATCCCGGCGGCCGCCCCCGCCACCATCAGCACGCCGCCCACCGCACTCACGCCCGCGCCAAGCCGCACCATCTGTTCCGGCGAGCGGGTGCGGGAGAGGCGGGCGGAGAGGCTGGCGCCGGTGATAAAGCCAATCATCACCAAGGCGAAGAACACGCCGAACATGGCCGGCGGATAGCCGAATTGGCCGATCAGCACAAAGGGTGCCGCCGGAATGAACGAGAACAGCGCGCCGCTCGCCAATGTCGATGGCAGGGCAAAGCAGACAAAGGTGCGGGTGCCGATCATCTCCCAATAGTTGGCGGCGATGCGCCCGAACCGGGTTGCCCGCGGGTCGCGCACCGGCAGCGTCTCGTCCAGCAGCAACAGCACCAGGGTCACCATCACGGCCCCGGTCAGCGCCAGGGTCAGAAACACGGCGGACCAGTCGAACCAGGTGAGCAGCGCCCCGCCGATCATCGGTGCGGCGATGGGCGCAACACCCATGCCGGCCGTGACGATGGACATGGCTCGCTGCGCCGCCTTGCCGTCATAGATATCCGCCACCACCGCACGCGCCGCCACCGGCCCGGCGCACGCGGCCACACCCTGGACGAAGCGGGCCGGCAACAGCACCGCCAGGCTGTCCGCCTGCATGCAGACCAGGCCCATGGCGGCATAGACCCCCAGCCCGCCCAACAACACCGGCCTGCGCCCGAACCGGTCCGACACCGGCCCCAGGATCAACTGGGCGATGGCAAAGCCGGCCAGAAACACTCCGATCACGAGTTGCGCCTTGGCCTCCGGCTCGCCGAAATCGGCGGCAAGCGCCGGCAGGCCGGCCAGCGGCATGTCGATGGACAGCGGCGTGATGCCGGTCAGGCCGGTCAACAGTATGATGACGGCCAGGCTTTCTTTCCGCAGCACGGGCGGCCAAATCCTTCGCGTCCAGCATGAAACGGTGGGCAAAACGGGCGAATGCCGGTACTTTTATAAGATGTTCCTGTCATCTGTCTCTGCTGCGTGGACGCGCGGTGCTTTGGCCGCAGCGCTGGTGGTGTGCGCCTGCTGGCCGGGCGCCGCCTCTGCCGATCAGACCGACCCGGCACTGGACGGGCTTTTCGAAGTCCTGCAAACGACGGCGGACCCCGCAACCGCGCAGGCGGCCGACCGGGAGATATGGCGGCGCTGGACCGAATCCGGCGAGCCTGGAGCCAACCGCCTCATGCAAACCGGCCTCATCGCCATGCATGCCGGCCAACTGGCCGCTGCCGAAAACGTTTTCGGCGAAATCGTGGCGCTGCACCCGGATTTCGCCGAAGCCTGGAACAAACGCGCCACCGTGCGCTATTTCCGCGGCGACCTGGATGGCTCGATGGCCGATTGCCACCGGGTGCTGGCGCTGGAGGAACGGCACTACGGCGCGATGTCCGGCATGGGCTTGATCCTGGCCGCCAAGGGCGATAAGGCAAAAGCCTTGCGGTGGTTTGAACGTGCCCTGGCGGTGAACCCGCACATGACCGGGGTACGGTCCAATATCGAAGCGTTGCAAAGAAAGCTGGACGGCCAGCCGATCTGACGCTTCTGCCGCGTCAGGCATATGATCTGCCCCCGCCCGGGCAGTCTTGTGATCTGCCCCGCCCGGGCAGTCTTGTGATCTGCCCCGCCCGGGCAGTCTTGGAGGCATGTTTGTCCCGACCGGAAGCACACGGCTTCCAATCCGGTTTCGCCCAGGTGGGCGATGTGCGGCTCCACTATGCCCGCACCGGAGATGGCCCCCCGCTGATCCTGCTGCATGGCTGGCCGGAATTCTGGCTGACCTGGCGCAAGATGATGCCGCGGCTGGCCGGTCGGTTCGACCTGATTGCACCGGATCTGCGCGGCTTCGGCGCCAGCGACAAACCCAGCTTCGGCCCCTCGCGCCGGCAAACGGCAGACGTGATGGCGCGGGATATTCTTGGCCTGATGGACAGGCTCGGCATTGCCAGGGCCGGCCTTGTCGGCCACGATGTGGGCGCAATGGTGATGCAGGCAGCGGCGCTGCAGGCGCCGGAGCGCATCAGCGGCCTGTTCTTCTTCAACTGCCCCTATCCTGGGATCGGCCAGCGCTGGTATGCGCCGGAGCAGGTGAAAGAAGTGTGGTACCAGAACTTCCACCAACTGCCCTGGGCCGCCCGCATGGTCGGCGAGAGCCGCCAGACCTGCGCCCTCTATTTCCGGCATTTCCTGACCCATTGGTCCGCCCGGATCGACACGTTCGACGAAGATTTCGAGGCATGGATCGACAATTTCATGAGGCCGGGCAACATTCAGGGCGGGTTCAACTGGTATCTGTCGGTGGCCGAAACCCGCCTCGCCATCGCCCGCGGTGAGCTGCCGCCGCAGCCACCCATCGAGATTCCAACCGGCGTGCTCTGGGGCCGGCACGATCCGGTGCTGCGGGTGGAATGGGCTGACCGCATGCCGGAATTCTTCCCACAGGCCCGCCTCGCCATCTGCGAAACCGCCGGCCATTTCGTCCACTACGAAGCATCGGAGGAAGCGGCGGCGGCGGTGGCAGGATTGTTCCAGGGCCTGGCGTGATCGCCCGCACCATGTCATTCCGGGCTTGACCACAAGCCGGGATTGGCTATAAGATTAATGTCCTACATTCGCGTCCATCGAGACCCGCACGGCGGCGCATGCTGGAAAGGCACTCTTGCATGTTAACATTTGTTCAAGCCATCACCAATACCGATATAACCTATTGATTTTTATATCGTTTAAAGCGAACATCCTTTGCGGAACTTAACCTCCCCCCGCAAATTGCAAACGCTAAGGATCGGTCGCGAATGCGCGGATGCCCCCCGCAATCGGGCGAGCCTGAAGTCAACCGGCCCGGCACCGCCCCCAGGCCGCAAGCATCGGGGCGACGAGCTGCACAGCCCTCGGCAGTGGAAACGCGGCGGCAGAGACCCTAGGATGCCCGCAATCGCCCGTTCCGGAAATGAGGACTTGGCCCCGCATGAGCCCGCCCTGGCACCGCTACAAAGCCCTGACGTTTGACGTCGGCGGCACCGTCTTCGACTGGCACGGCACCGTCGCGCCCGCCGTCGCCGCCGTTCTGCCGCAGGTCGACGCCAGCGCCTTCGCCAACGACTGGCGCCGCACCATGTTCCGGCTGCTGGCGGACGTGCGCGCCGGCCGCCTGCCCCGCCACAACTCGGACCTGCTGCACCGGCTGGCGCTCGACCACGTGATGCCGCGTTTCCCGACCGCCTTCCTCTCCGAACGGCAGAAGGACGACTTGGCCGCCGCCTGGCACGTGCTGCGCGCCTGGCCGGATGCCGCCGCCGCTATCGAGACCCTGCGCAGCCGCTACACCGTGAGCGTGCTGACCGTGCTTTCCTGGCGTTCGGTGGCCGCCTCGTCGAAGGCGGCGGGCATCGGCTGGGACGGCATCCTGTCCTGCGAATTCCTGCCGGCCTACAAGCCAGAGCGCGCCGCCTATCTGGCCGCGCCGCGCCTGATCGGCTGCGCCCCGCACGA
>Ga0206129_10002196_pt1 | contig 24726 bp, 22 predicted proteins | sample Helgoland_Spring_8_FD_148616 | JGI IMG/M metagenome (GOLD analysis project Ga0206129, IMG submission 148616) | Pelagic subsurface seawater microbial communities from Kabeltonne, Helgoland, North Sea - Helgoland_Spring_Bloom_20160502_2 | ecosystem: Environmental > Aquatic > Marine > Epipelagic ...
GGTCAGCCATTATTTTTCGTGGTATCAACACCATAGCGAACAACAAGTCACTCTTCATTTTTTTCATGCTCAGCCATTCCAGCATTCCACTTGTTTTTTGCTGGGCGCTACGCCGATTTGCAGCGCCATGGCTCTTTGCAACACGTGCGGCTTCATTGGCACGGTGTCTATGCTGGACCCCCGCCAACCAAGCTCTGATCATGAATTTCACTGCCCCACTTGCTGGCAGAAATTCTCAGGCGGAGTGCCCGAAAGGTCAGTCTCTTACCCACCCGCGGCTTGTGCGCTCTGCGACGGCGCGGACGAGGCGCTGTACATGTGGGACCCGTACGACGCCTGCAGCGACCTGGCTTTCTACTGCCAAGGCTGTTGGCTCCGATCCTGCGGCCTGGTGCCGGGCAAGGCGCTGTTTTGGCCGTGCAGGGCTGCCAGAGAGGAGCCAGAGCGAGTAGCCTCCTCGCCGCACGCGCATTCGGCCTACAAGAATGTGCTGGTCACGGACTTTGGCTTCCCAACGCCGGGTATGCTGGTGCACAGCAATTTTCTGGAGAACACGAAGGCAATGCAGAGGCTGGGAGTCAGGTTGCAGAACCGCATCGACGCAACTGCGCCCCGCGCCGAGATCCTTTGCGCGTTGGAACTGTCGGTCGAGCAGCGCGTGGGTTTGGTCTGCTGGGGCAGCCCGCACCCCAACTCTTTCACAGAGCTGCTGCCTCGGCAAGACCTGCGGACGAGCTCTAACAGCGAGTACAAGGCGTCCATGTTCGAGTTTATGAAGAGGCAATTCCCGGAGGCCAACGTGTTCATGCCGTGCCCGCGCTACTACAACCTCCCGGGCGCTCGCTTCATGAAGCTCGATGCAGTGGGGGATGTCCGCTACGAGCCCATGGCTTCCTGCACCAACTCGTTCCAGCGCCTGGCCTCTGAAGCTATGGTCTTGGCGGACGGTCCTGACGTTGACGCCAAGGCGGAGACGGTGGACTTGCGGATGGCGGTGCAGGACTGCTTACGCCGACACGAGGTTGTGATCTTTTTTGGGGAATACATCTGTTCCCTCAGCTATTGCGCGGTCATGCCAAGGACATGAGCTGAAGTGGCAGCTGCTCTAGCGGACATGAGCGGAAGTGGCAGCTGCTCTAGGTTATTGACTCTTGCTGTCCAGTTTTCCAAAACATTATCGTCATGACACAACGTTTGGACAATATTTGGGTATTGTTGTGACACCTGGTCAGCCATTATTTTTCGTGGTATCAACACCATAGCGAACAACAAGTCACTCTTCATTTTTTTCATGCTCAGCCATTCCAGCATTCCACTTGTTTTTTGCTGGGCGCTACGCCGATTTGCAGCGCCCGACCTGTCTGGAATCGACTAGCTAACACAAACATTCAAAACACAAACTCTTGTGACGATCTCTACCGTTCTATTCAATTGCCCTTCACCGGCATCACCGGCATCACCCCGCCAAACTACCCGAAATGTCAATGTTTTAGGAAACATTGACATACCGACTCACAAAATATCTTGGGAACACGGGTCAAAACTCCGTAAAGTTCCGTGAAAACAAACTCGAATTCAACACAAACTCTGATCGAACAGCTCTAGTTCGAGAGTTAGCATATGAGCAGAGCTGTGAGGAGTACTCGTATACAATTCCCGACATCCTTTTCAGTTGCAACAGGCAAGGCGTTTTGATGGTTCTTTTTCTCTTCAGGTCTGGAGTGAGTTGTACATCGACCCTCAAACTCTTCAGACTAAGCCGAAAGACATCGCCACATCTGACGTCAAGTTCGAAGAGTCGGTCTTTATCCAGAAGCACTTTGCTGTCGAAGCTGAGAACTTGCTCATCCTCCTCGATGTCCAAAATACCACAGAGGTTTTTTTGATTTCTTTAACGTCCACAGTGGATTCCAGATCCAGAAAGCAATCGTTTATTCTGAGAGGGTCCTGAGGGCAGACGCCAAGACGAAGCCAATAGCTTTCCATCGCTTTCAACGGGTTGCCAACTACTGCTGGAAAAGCGAGAGCAACTGACGATGAAATACATGATATAATTTGTGACCCAACGCACATCTGCACCCTTCGTTGTTGCAATGGCAAATTCAGGAGTACAAGAAGCACACACGCTCGACAATATCAATACACAGTCTCCTACGCCGACATTCCCCCCCTAAAAGTTTATTGATATTGTCGAGTGCGTCCGTTGCCTAGTAAAGGACATGAAAATTGTTTAAAATTGCTGGTTGCGTCCGTTGTTTGGTGATATCATGTTGCGGAAGTTATGTGTACGTTTGAGATTTATCACATACGCCTGAGCACTGGTGAAAGATTATTCGCATGTCAGGATGACCACACCAGTAAGGCGCGAGAGCTATGATTAAGACACTGGATGCCTCGCTGCTGTAAGTGTACCACTTGACATTGTGTAGCTCTACTCTCTACTTTGTTACTCTACTCTCTACTTTTTTTTCGTTCCTTTCCGGCTGGCTTACTCCTTTTTTTCTTGTGCTGTTTGTCGGCCTTGCTGCTATGTTTATCCTTCTTCTTCTTTGCTTGTGCCTTTGGTGCTTCCTTTGCAAGAACTTCCCGTGACATTTTCAGATCTTTCTTAAGCTTTTCCTGCTTTATCAGATGTTCTTTGCCGCGTTCAGATCCATGAGATCGTATCGCCGCTTTTGCCGATGCGCTGACTACCATTTATATCATAAAATATTTTAACGTTAACTTAGTGATCGATTTGTTTTGCATGCATCCAGTCGGTATCTGAATGGATCGATACCTAACCTACCCACGTAATAGCAGCTGCAGAGCCGGATTTTCGAGTTGCCTCTCAGCAAATGTAGGCAGGTGTTCAACGGCGTTCTCCATGACTTGGATGTTTTGTCGGTTGCTTTTGAAGCTTCCTATCCACACTTGAATGCGACCCGGGCCCTTCATTTCCAGTTTGCGATCCGTCATACGGGATGGCAGTTGCCGGTGGCCTTATTCATTTGCATGGATTATTTAGGTGCAGATGCGCCTCATCAACTTCATACGCTACCTAAATCCTCAACCGTATCGAGCGGGCTTGAGGATGATTTAGTATTGCATTATGCAAATTGCGTGCTGTTCGATGTGATCTTTTCATTTTGGTGTCTTTGTATTCCCATACGTGCTTGTTGCTGGAAAGCCGCTCCAGCAATCAATTCGCCCATAGCCATCTTTGTTGTATGCAACCGGGCAGGATGTATCGCGTACGCGACTGCCTTCCACCTTGCGCACTCTCCGAGTGCAACCCACACATGTGTCGCACGTTTGTGCTCAAGCTCAACCAAAAATCCGTCGTGGACAAGCACACCTGCGACAGTCTCCTGCGTGAGCCCTTTGTAGTTGAGGGCTGCTATCCATCGGCTTTCGCAATCGTGCAACTATACACTGGCGTCATCGCGGATGATGGACTTCACATCGTCATCACGACTTCCAAGCCGAGAGATTTTGATAGCTTCACTCGAAAGCTAGAAGCAGCGGTTGCGTGCAAGATGCCACGCAGCGACATCGCTTGGACTAAACAGCTGAATGTGCGACTTCAACGTCTTTTTGGGTGGAATGCCGCGAGGGGGCTCTTACCCTCAGTAAGCGAAGAGCCGTCTGCATGCCGTTCAAGGTCCATTACCTCGACCTGCTATTGGCTGCAAAGCGCTGACCAAACAGCGACATTCTACGTTGTGGACCTGCAGAAAATCAGCTCAGCAGAAAAGTTGCTCTGGGTACGTCAGGAGTTAGGTGGTGATGCATCACTCCGATCTGTCGCGCGCAAGTTTATTGAGCTTTTTGGTTCCAAAATAAGAGGCAAGGCTCCACAAAAGCGAGCAATTCTACAATTATATGCCGAGTATATGAATGTAGCTCCCATCAAAGAGGCTGATCTGGAGCCCCGCGAACGGTCTCTTTTTCTACAGCTTTGGGAAGAAAGTAGTCCGAGATCGAAAAGGCGACGTGTTGAGTGCTGCAGCGCGTATGCGCATTGGTAGGAACTGTCACTATCCGGCTTCTGCATCAGGTTGTTAGGGAGTGCAACATCATCCAGTCATAAACGCTCGAGTCAGTGTGATTGGTGTGACGATGTGCGCGCAGGCATTCGACGTTTTTATTTTCATATCATATAGCGTTTCACCGTGCTAATTCAGATGGATCTCCGCGATACGAGCGATCTTTCATTGCTGCTCGAGTGAGTATTCTTCTTGGGATGGATCTCGGGGACAACAGGCGATGCTCCGTTGCTGCTTGAGTGATAGGTTACATACGACATTCAATGAGATACCAGCAGAACGAACGGTCATACAAGATGTGCGCACCGGCTGTAGGCTTACTCATTCGCATCTGCACTTATTCTCTACAAACGATGTGCGTCAGAATGTGTTGTGTTTGTTGTGTTTGTTGTGTAGACATCGCTGTTCGAGTGTTTAGCGCAGTTTTGAGCCATGACTACTCCTGGAGCCTGCATGGATCGTGTGATTGCGACACTGCGCGGGTGTTTAAGTCAGGAACCGTGCGCCAACCAGCCATGTTTGACAGTGGGCGATGTACCCGCAGAAATATGGGAGCATGTCACCGCCATGGCATGTGACAAGAACGGATGCAGAGTTTTGCAAGCCGCGCTCGACGACGCGGACAGTCTCTGTCGTAAGGCCATCGCTTACGCCTTCCGCGGAAGAGTTAGGGAAGCTATCGTTTCGGAACATGCACATCACGTTCTACAGCGCATTATAGTGCTTGTCCCCCCCACGACCGTCCACTTCATTGTGTTAGAAATTCAGTGTGAGTGCAGCACGATATTTGCCGCCAAACATCGTTTTGGTTGCAGAGTCTGCCAGCGAGTGCTGGAACATTTCCCGCAGACATTGCTTACGCGCTTCATTGACGACATCGTGGCCCATACACTCGATCTCTGCGCACACTCCTACGGCACGTTTGTCGTGCAACACCTCTTCGAGCACGGGTGCATGGAGCACCGTGATAAGATGGTGCAGACACTTCTGCCTTGCCTTCGGTGGGCAGCGAGGAACTACAACGCAGTCGGAGTTGTCGATAGTGCTATGTGCTATGCATCACTGGGAATGCGGTACAACATCGCCACCGCCATGAGGCAGTGCGAAGGTCTCTTGGAGCACGTGCTGCTGAAGCGCCGCGGCCATGGACTCGTGAAGCGCATGGTGCAAACGTTCCCTGTTCACGCCGATGTACATACTGAAACACCTCCGGAGCACGCGCCAGGAGAGAGTAACGAGACAACCCCGACCATCGCACCGCAGCGCATCACCGGCGCGCTACAAAGCTGGAAGCTGTGAAGTGCCGCCTCCCAGGGTTTTGAGAAAGAGATGCCAGCGTCGCACCTAGTGTGTACAGTGAGATGCCCGACGCTCGGCTGGAATACAAATTGATTCCGATACTGACAACAAATTCCAGCGCGATACACATTTTATAGCACGCTTGGACATGAGCGTTCGCAACCATCGATGCCCAGCTTCTGGTATATCTGCATGTATTCATTGAACAAGAACGGTACGACATCGACGCAGTCGTGTGCTATTCGTAGTCTTCGCTGCCTAGCCGTGACACGCGTGGATTTTTTTCCAGCGCCAAGCATATCCATATGCTTGTGCAGGCCACCGCCAACGACATCAATCCGGGACAATCTGACAAACCAGCCGACTTGAATACCATAAGGATAGCAATGGATATTAAGATCGGTTGGGCTGCTATCCTAACGGCACGTGCATGTCTAGGCAAGACTATCTGCACATTGAGCAACATCGCGGCCACTAACCATACCGTCAATGAAGCCGTGGCTATGTTTAGGAGACAGATTCCACCCCCCCCCCGGAGTTCGTACGCTGGCAGTACCTGCAAGTTGGACAGAGACGCCAGCGCCGCTGCCAAGTACAACACGATGACGCCCAGAGCTACGGTCCATTGATTTGCGCAACTAGCCAGCACCCAAGCAATATTGGCTAGCCATGCAGCGCACAAAGCCCAGGGGAGAGGCTGTGAATCCGCGCCGAACCACATCAGGTACCCAATTGCGAATGCCATGTACAATACAGCCCAGATAGAAAATGCCCAGAGAGATGGGTTTAATCCTCCATGCTTGACAGCTTGCTCGCTAGCGGCCTTCGTTTTTGTTCCCAAGGTAGAACCAAGCGCCAAGTTGACGCACAGGGCGATTAAGAACACTGTCACACACAGCAACGACTGAGGGTGCATCTTTACTATCGCTCTACAAGTTTCATAAAGGTGCGTATGAGCACTATGTAAATGCTATCTGCTATACTAGCGTGTGCTGTCCTAGTCGCCTGCGTGCTAATATTGTATCGGCACAAGCACTCAATAAGTCTTCGGTTGCAACCAATACTCAATCATGCAAGCTCTACCCAACTGAGTCGCCGCGCACTATATATTAATCTACCCACACAAAGGCTGCGACGAAAACACATGGAAAAGCTTCTATCAGACATGGGTTTCGTGGCCGAGAGAGTGCTGCCGGTGCAGCACGACATTCCTTGGAAGAGCCTGACCGCAACGCACAAGCTCTGCTTGGAGACCATAGCCAGGGAAACGACTACGCAGTACATATGCGTCTTTGAAGACGACGCTGATCTTGCGCACGGCGTTGAAAGGGGAGACGCGCGGCGCGTCATCTCACAATATCTTGCACTGCTACAGGGCAGCCAGAAGGACCGCCTAGAATACGTAAAACTAGGAGCTTGCCTAGATCTACAACAAGTGAAAGACTGTACACCGCATGCGTGCCAAAGCTGGTGCACGCATGCGTACATGGTCACTCCTCTTGCCGCTCGTAGACTACTGCAAGCGCATGGACATAACTGGCTGAACTATCATTCAGACTATGCATACATGAATTTCGCAGCATCCCCCCCTCTAGTCGGCCACGAATTCGCGCACGACCACACGCATCCTCGTTGGCACGGTCTGTTTTTCCAAGCTAGACGTGCTTCGTGGTACGAGACTGGCATGAGCGAGAAAGGACACAACGGCAGCGAGGTCTTCTAATGACAAAATCTACCAATTCTGCAAATATGTTTTTTCCGTTAAGAACACCACTACTACTTGGGCGCATGGTTTTGTACTCAACACTCGCAAAGTTGTGGGAGCGCTCCCTCGTCAGCTGGTGTTGTTGCGCTCAGCTATGTATGTTGCTGCAATTGTTTTTAGTTTTTGCTGTTAAACAATTAGTGCGTGTGGTCCTCCTTCATCATATCTTTATTTATACGCCCATCTGATTCGCTGGCTGCATTCAGAAATCGACGCCTGCGGCTGTGCAGTGGCAGCTCCTTTGCGTGTACTTCCTCCCAATGAAGCCTCTCTCCTCGCCGCTCCGCCCGCCTCGCTTTGCTTTGGACGGCGCTCGGTTTAGGGCTCTTGCTTTTTGCACGCTGCGGGCGGCTACTACTCCTGCTTGTTTTCCTGAGTGCTTTACTATGCTGTTTTGTCCCTCCTTTAGCAGGAGGCTTGCTCTTAGCCTTGCCTTTCGGCAACTTTGGGTTGGCATGGGGTTTGCCTTCGTGTGTCATCTTTTTACCTACCTACAAATAAAGGGTTGTGCTGCAACTAGCTTGCGCGCGTAAGTGTATTTCAGCCACATCGCCATATACACCCAGCATTTTCAATCAACAGCACTGCTCCACGCGCACACCTGTGCCGCGGTCTGCTCCGGCGCACCCAACGTACTCAGCAGACTCACGCTCTGGATCTCCGTTGCCTTCTCTTCACTCCTTTCGAAGATTTGTTGCCCGGTGCCGAAGTCGCGTAATATGACTTGGCTTCGAGCGCTGTCGCCGACCCCTTCTTCTCTGGCAATACCTCAGCGGCAACTGTGATTTCTTCTTCCGCTGCCCCCTCCTTCGGCGGCAGCTCCGAGACAGAGTTCCTCTTCATTTCGCGGGCAGCCGCTTCCTCACGCTTCGGCAACGCCGCACAGGCACAAAACGTTTCATGCGCCCACCAACCAGTCTCGGTATGCCCAGACGCTGCTGGGCTGAGACGCAACTCCTTCATCGTCTGCGTCAGAAGCACAGCGCGGAATGACTCATATTGTGGCTGCTGCCGCAAGCTCTCTCCGATGCATGTGGGTTTGTTCCGCCAGTCTGCATCCATGTCACTGGGTCCGAAGTGGCACGACCCGCACTTGATCTTCACGTTGACTCTTTGCACGTTGCCTGTCTTGTGAACTGCCAGCCGAACTGCTTCTTGCTGCTCGTCGCGCACTAGTATCTGCAGCGTGCCGGCGGAGGAGTTGGGCAAGACGTACATCTCGTAAGGAAGTCGCTCTACCTCGCTAGCAAAACGCGGCTTGTCGACTACCTTCCAGATGCACAGATGCACGTAGCGGTTGTGCCTCCTTACCTGCTCTGGCGGAGAGGTCCGGCATTCGTAGGATGATGCATCGCGATGACCAATTTTCTCTTCCTCTGCTTGTGTATTGCCCGACGTCGACTGCAGAGCTTCCAGCTTCTCTTCGGTAACGGAAATGAGCTCAAGTCAGTGTGGGAGGGGGCGCTGCGTCGGCGCCTGTCCACAAGGAGCGGTCGCGCGCTTCATCGGAGATATTGGCAGCGGTACGTCGGCTGCCTCTACATCGTCCAAAAGACAAAAGGGGATACTAGAAGGCAAACATGCTGATTGATGCTATTGTCTACGCACTTTGATACCTGGAGACTCTTTTTTTCTTGCACACATCTGTCATGCAAGATTCTCATTTACTGCATAGCTACAAGTGCTTCAAGAGTGGAAGTAGAACATCCTCAAAATAATCTCGGTGAAACATAACGCTGACACGCCTGTGTGGAATCAACACATGTGCCAAACTGCTCACTTGTGCTTTGAAAACAAATTAGCAAAGATTGATATTATCTGCAGCTCAGTCTTTTTTTTACGCGGAAGAACAACAGATCATAGGTAGGTTGACTGCGCGAGCAGGCGCCGCTACAGCGCGCTCAGTCCCAAGAGCGTCGCACATCAGCCTACTGGGTATAGAGCCGGCTCCGGAGCGCAGGCAACGGATGTCGGAACAACTCGTTTGACTCCTCTTCTTCATAGAGGTCGTTCACCTCAATGGCCTGGTAACTAATTTCTGAGTTGAGCACCTGGAATTTCTCTCCGTGCTTGTAGGCTGTTTGCAGCTCCGTGAGAAACTTCACCTCTGCAATGGTGATCGTGTCAGTATATGGAACGGAAGTGCCTGCATGAGAGCTGCAGAGTCTACGGGACATGTTCTTCTCCATCGTCACAGACACGTCAATCTGCGGCGTGTACATGAGACTAGCTGAGAGGGCGTAAGTGGAAGCGGGATCCACGATCCCGAAGCTGGCCATAGGTGTGAAGGGAGCAACGTGGACATGTTTGAACCTGCTCAGGGTGCGACCAAAGCGGTACTGCAAGAAATTCGCGCAAGCATCAAACTGAGAGATATTGGAGATGAAGATACCCTCCAAGCCCTTGAAGAAGTCGAGGAACTGCAAGCATCCGAACAAGGTTGAAGTTTCTCGGCTTGGAGGCGGTAGCTGCATGTCTACAATCTTGGCTGTCACTATTGTTGCGGGGTAAGGAAGCCAAGGTTCCGGCAAAGGCCCGGAACGACGGTTTCCTCTCTTGTAACGTCGTGCCACTTGGTCCAGATACAGGTTGTGCTTCTTCACCAGGATTGCCACCAAGACTGCATCAATAGAAATGGATTTCCAAGTCACCGGCTCGTGCACGAGAGTCTTGTGGAAAGACGACCACTCTGACGCCTTCACTTTGGCACGGACGTCCAATAAAGTGAAAAAGCATTTGCAGGATGCCGTGAAAGAGCTGCAGGGACGGTGCACCTGCTTCATCGTCTTCCTTGGATGTTGATCTTCAGAAATCAATGAGTGCCTGCGCTTCTGTCCAGTGCAGCCACCTGACAGAGCGTCCTTCGGTTCCATTGCCGTGTCGCTTGAGAGAACGGAGCGAGCATGTCGTAGTAGAGCCGTAGCTGCGTCCGCGTCGACTGCGCTCAACTTTACCAGAGAAGCGGCGAGGGCGGGAAACGTCGGAAGCACTTGGCTCAAGAGTCGGGCCAAGTGCGCTTGGAGGAGAGGGTTGCTCAGAGCGAGTTCCCAGAACTTAGTCTGCATGATGCCAAGCAGCGGGACATGCAACGTGAGCACAGCTTGATCCTGCATTACATAAATTGTCAGAAATAATTTTAGATACCGACACACTCTCGCGCAACACGGCGCAGCACGCTCTCGCGCAACGCGGCGCAGCACGCTCTCGCGCAACGCGGCGCAGCACGGCCCTTGTCAGACACCGCTAACCTCCAGTAAGAGAGTGGTACCCGCACTCCAGGCCCGAATTCCACCTGTGCATTTTCATGAACTGCACAGGTGACACACGGTAAGCTCGAAGCTCACTCACAAACTCGAAGCCTCGTAGACCACCTGTGCAGTTCATGAAAATGCACAGGTGGAATTCGGGCCTGGAGTGCGGGTACCACTCTCTTACTGGAGGTTAGCGCTGCTATTCTTCACTCGCACCCTCGTTGCGAGTGAAGAACAATCGGAGATGATGGCTTGGGTCTTTGTAAGTTTGTGGCTCGCCTGCCGTTCGTCGCACTTGACCAGCATGCGCGCAGCCATGCTGGTCGTCGGGTGTGCAGCGTTCATCCTGGCATTGTATTTCGGGAGGTGTAGCGCAGCTGTACCCAAAGAACCCGAACGAGCACAAGCATTTGTATGGGGGGTACAGGTTTGCGCTATGCTGTACCATGGATGAAGGTTACAGCATAGCGCAAGTTTCCTGTTGGTGAGTCGTGAAAGATACTAGCAGATTTGTTCTCGAATGTTCCTTTCCTTCCCTCTCAGCCATGGCCGGTACAGCTCCAGCTGCTCAGGAAGGCACATATTATGAAGGGGTACGTGAAGAGTTTCTCATGAGGGCCGCCGATAAGTTTCAGTCGGCTTCTCTACTTGCGGTTTCTCTATCTCCCTCCAGCGACATAATGGCCGTTCTACTCTGGCACTTACACAGCCCTCCTTCTGCCCGGTGCGCAGCTCTCGCCTACGAAGCACTAGATAGCCGGCTGCTCAATGGAGGAGCTATGATACAGCAGTTGCGCATCCTTATCTGCGATGCTCTGGTCTACTTTGCGGCTGCCGCGGTGGGACACAGTGACAAGCAAAGCTTCAACCAGGAGTTGAGTTTGGCCTTCGAGCACCCGATGGATGACCGGATCGCTTCCCGGTTGCACCTGGCCTACAGGTGCGTAATGGCAGGCTTCCCCGATGCCTTTCAGTCGGGAAACAAACTCAGGAATCGCAGGAGGGTGCCCAAGAAAAAACTCAATGCGCAGTCTGAGGTTGTGAAGGAGAATGCGCTGGATACCGCAGATACTGACACCGACAAGACTGTCGAGGATGTCGGCGAAGAGAAGACCGTCACCGAGGCGTCCTGCTTCCAGTTCATCTCGATGGATGAGTTCCATTTCGCGAACAGCCCCCCCTGGGACTACCGAGTCTCAACCCATATCGAGTGGAACTTGGGACCAAAGCTTCTGACATGTGGACGCACTCACACTTCAAAAACCATAGCTGCGAATGGTATTGATTTTGTCGCCACCCTTTCTCCTGCCTCGGCTTCTTGCAAGCGTGGATGCTCCAGTTTCAAGAGCTCTTCCGGCCTCGCTGTGATCACTTTCAAGTGCAACACAGCTGGAGCTGCCTCCTTTGTTTTGACAGTTCGCCTGCACGGACAGCTTGCCCAGGTCACGCATGACTTCTCCCATGAGTACCGCTGCAAAATTCGCAAGGTCTTTGACCTCGCGAATGTCTCCGCTGAAAGCAGCAATAGAATGCTGCTGGAGATCAGGATGCACTCAACAAGGGCCACGACATACTACACAACCCTGACCGTCTGACGCACCCACGGCTTGCTTTGCATTCCAAGCCAAGCCATCATTGGAAATGATGGCTTGGCTTGGAAAATGCTGATTTCTCCTCGACTGGGCTGCCAGACTAACATGTGAAGCTGCACGCCTCAGGGCTCAGACCCAATGGTTGTCTCTTTGTTTTGCTCGAGAGATGTTGCTCGCACAAGCAAGTTCCAGGACACAAAAAGTTCAATCGGTGTTGAATGTGCACCCTCAGTGTTCCGTTTGAGTATTGACAGCATGCTACATCAGGAATTTGGAATGTGTTAGGCATACTTACGGACCTCACGGACGGCGAGAGGTAGACACCGTGCTGCTACATATTTTGAGCTTTGAGGTTGAGCGTATTACCATGAATTTATTTATGCTTACATTTGCCCAGCTTGTGCTCAAACTTAGTTCTTGCTTATTTTTGATCACTTACTCATGATGGTTGGAGAATATGCTTCTCTCCTGCAGACTGCTGCGCTAAAGGAGCTAGGAGTAGTCACAAAGCTTCTTGAGTCTGCAAATGTGAAATCCGGAAGATTGGAAGTTCACATGCCGCAAGAGAGTTCACCTCAGTTTGCTGCAGCTATTTATAAAGCTCTACGGGAGCAAAGATCTGCAGTCGGCGAGGACGACATCTACAAGAAAGTGCGCATCTCAGTGTGTAGTGCACTGGTGCTATTTGCAGCAGCAAGGGCGGGCCACGGCGACAAGGCTGGCCTGAATCGCGAGCTGAGAAACATGTTCGAAGAGGAGCTGGACGACTTGGCGCTCTCGCAACTTCATCTAGCATACTGGCATCTAATGCACAACGTGCCTGGTTCCTTCAAGTCTGGCAACCAAGAGAAGCGTAGGAAGAAGCGCAAAGCCAAGAATTGCAAAGCTACAGAGGAAGTATCCAAGAACCCCACAGTCTCGGAGTGTAGCTACTTGTCGGTTGCGGTGCTTGGAACTGCATGTCTGTGCATCGGATTGATGACAAGGAGATTGCGCACTTAAGAGAGGAGATCATGCACCACTGCCAATAAGTCCGGCTTTTTTGTTGTTTCATGTAGCCTGTCCCTGGGCATGCCGCCGCTTGATATTCCAGCATTCTTTTGAACAACCACTTGTGATGTGATCATCGTATGACGTGTGCTTGGAGCGCACACGCGCCGGTGGCCTAGCAAAGCGTAGGCAGTCGACTAGCAAGTGTGGTGTAGCGGTCCTGATACGGAGGCAATAAGAAACATTATCGGTCGTAGCATTTGCGTGCCATTGTGTGTCATTCACGTAGTGTCTGCTGTCTGTTGTATTTTTTGCTGTTTGCGATCTTCGTGCGCCTTCGATTAAGATGCCACCCTTTCCAATGTGTCATGGGGCGTTTCAATTCACGCAATCGAATAGTGTCTGCTATCTGTTGAATTTTTTGCTGTTTGCGATCTTCGTGCGCCTTCGATTAAGATATCACCCTTTCCAATGTGTCATGGGACGTTTCAATTCACGCAATCGAAATTTATATTTATGCTTGTGCAATCAACACTCGAGCTTTTCCGTTGCCCGGGCCTTCTATCCATTAACAATGCTGCAGTTGCCTTCGTTGGCCCTCTTTGCCCGCTTTCTGGAGCGTAGCTAGCAGTCAGGTTGTCTTGCTTTTCCATTCACTCGCCCGAATACACTTCTTTCTTATTCGCGCAGTTCACATATGTCATTCATACATCTGATTTGCTAGTTCGGATTTTGAATCTACCGTTCCCATCGAGTAGGAGGAGGGACACGTGCACATTGCAGTGTTGATAACCAAGAAAAAAGCAATTTCCTCAAACTTTGTAGAACTTTGTAGAACTTTGAAGACTAGGCAATCATGCCAGCCCCTCCCGAGTGCAGCATCTACGGCAGCATCTACGCGCGAACTCCCAGTGAGACTCTGCTGGGAAGATCGTACTCTGAGGACAAACCAGCTGACAAGCAGAAGGGCATATCGCAGCAGTCCCTCAACAATCAATCCTACGCAGAGGATCCTTTGTCACTATGGGAAGTCGCCTACACCTTCAAAAAATGGAGAGACATGCGGCCGATGCATGAGAATGCTCACTCGAGTTACTCGCGCTTACACTGTGATCAGAAGGTGAAGCGTTTGTCAAACGCAAAATACGAGAGAAGATAGAACAACTCAGGTTGATCGACGCCAATTTTGCCATTTGTTGACAAAATCATGCGCATGCGTTCCTGTTTGAGTTTTGACAAAATCGTACATGTGCGTTGCTGTTTGGATTTTGTAAAACATGTGCATGCGCGGTGATGTTTGGTTTTTGACACAATTGTGAATGTGAGGATGGCATGGCGCTTGCTCTTGAAGTTATGCACTCACGGTGTGTCCGGATCTCAAGTCACAGGACTGCAACAGAGTTCCTCCTGGCGCTAACTATCTTCCTTGTTTCTTTTTGTTGCTGCCTTATGGAAGCAAGCTTGTCGCGCGCTGTCAAACTTGCAAGCCTCCTGGACGTCGACGTCGAGCACGCCCGCGCTGCAATGGAACTTTGCGAGGGCAATTTCGACAGAGCTCTCGATTCCTTCTTCCAGTTCGCTTCCTCGGCTCCCGCGGAAAGAACGTCTGCATTTCCAGCAGCGGATTCTGCGCACACATCTGCCCCCCCCCCCTCCAGGGCAATGAGCACAGAGCTTTCTGCCTCTCTTCCGCTGGCTGCCTCTTCGCAGGACGGTGTGCCTCTCTCCACTTCGGCTGCAGCATCTCAGAATCCGGGCGCCGCGCGACTGCCCCCCCTCCCAAATCCACCTTCGGCCGCTTTGCGCCCGCAGCGACCCAAGTCCGCACTCGCTGCAACTCTGGCGTCGCCCCCGCGTCCGCAGTCAGTCTGCGTGGGCGACAACCAAACGTCGCCCCCCAAGAGGCCTCTGGCAGCAAGCGCGTCTGCTACGCTGGACGCTCACATAAAAGCTGCTCAAGCAGCTGCGATCCTTATGAAAAGAGTCAAGGGCGACGATGACCTCATGGGAGACTACCAGCCGTACAAGAGGCAACGTCTGATGCCATTGCCTCCAGATGTCCTCCTGTTAGGAAATGACGTCGACCTTCCCTGCTCCAATCCGCTATTGTTCCAGCGTCATCAGCTTCGCGACGAGCAGCTGAGATCTCTGCAGTGGATGCTTTCACAAGAAGAACAAGACGGACTGAAGGGTGGTGTCCTCGGAGACAAGATGGGCTACGGCAAAACTGCCACGACCATTGGCTTGATATCCTTGGATAAATCCAAACCTGACATACCTCTGCCAGTGGTCGACTGCGTACCTACTAGAGCCACCTTGATTCTCTGTCCCCCGCGTTTGCAGCAACAGTGGGAAGACGAAATAATAAAATTCCTTGGTGTTGCAGTCGACCTGTGGCAGGTCTTGGGCTCGCGCTGCGAGCGCGTAAAAAAAGCAGAGAAGTCGCCCCATTTGAAGGTCCTCTCCATCACAACCACCAAGCAATGCGGCGGAGTCACGACCGCACGCGAGAAAAGTCGCGGTGAGATGAGCTTCCCCACAGTGACCGTCCGCATGTTGCAAACGTACGATGTGGTGATTGTGCCTATAAACCTCATGCAGCATAGGTGCTACATCAACTCCGTGAAACTGATCATGGACGACAGCAGCGTAGGCTCCTTGACGAGTCTCATGCTGAAAGGCATGAAAGAGGCATTCAAGAGCGACAAGCTGGCTGCAAGTGCGCGCTTGTCCACGTCTCCCTTCCCGGTGTTACAAGCTTTCTGGTGGCATCGCGTCGTCATAGACGAGTTCCACGAGAGTTCAGCTTGGGATTTCAGAAACCGGGAACTCGTCAAAGCCATCGGTGCCACGCATCGCTGGGGACTATCTGGGACTCCGCCGTTCTCTACCTCCGTAGCAGTAACCGAGGTTGCGCGGTTGTTGTGGTATCCTCAGATAGCGTATGCTCCGGCCATGCAGCTATGGTTGACGTTGGAAGGCGCAAGAGGGGCCAGGGTCGGGCATTTTATCCAGTATCATGGCTTGGAGCTAGAAGCTGAGGCATTGACGTTTCTCAAGAACAACGTGCGGCAGAACTCTTCGAGGAAAGTCGAGGACATCAAGGTCAAGGAGCACTTTGAGTAACCAGGGTCTACGTGAGTTCTTAATAAGTTCCCGTCTCGTTCCCGTCTCCATGTTGTTTCTTGTCGTCACATGTGACAATCCAAAGAGTGAACCTACGTACATACTGCAAGATACATTGAACTCACGCGGGAAGAGCGCATCATTTACCGCCAAGTGTGCCAGGAGGAAAGGGTGTACGACCTGGAACGTGGCTACGAGAACGTGGCTGTTACTGTGAGGGAGCGTCTGCTTCGCCGCTGTTCGCGCTTCGACATTTCAGGTGATGTCGTCACTGCTGGCCAGGCAGTGAGCAAACTGGGCGAACGAGTACAGCAGAAAAAGAAGGCGGTCCTTCGGCAAATGCGCATGGATTATTACAGATCCTCCTACTTTGGGGACATGCCCACTTTTATGGAGCGGATGAGCACAGCGGCTGAAGACTTTCCTCTCATCAAGAACTTGGTTGCACAATTGCTGGCGAAGCCACCACCAGAAGGTCTCGAAGAGGATCTGACGCTGCGCAGCCTGGACTGCCAGCTGCCTACATTGGTGCAACCGGTGGAGCCTCGCAATTGCTATGGTAGTACAGGCTCCGTCCATGCCCTCGTCCACGAAATAGCTCGGCGAACTTCTGCTCCAATGAGCAGGCAACTGAAAGATTCGTCATTGTGCAGCAGGGTGTGCAAACCCGGCAGTGCATGCAAAGCGCTGCTGGTCGCGGCAAACAGGCTGCCAGCGCTGCTGGACGAAGCGCAACGCAACGAAAACTTCTATCATGCGCAAGTGAAGTGCATGACCAGCAAGAACTTCACGGAGACCGACGAGTGCACTATCTGCATGGACAACTTCTGCAGTGCCGAGAGCGTAACACTTCTTCCATGCGCTCACTACTTTCACACTGGCTGCGCTCACGAAGCGCTTCGGCGAACTGGCTCATGTCCCATGTGCCGCAGAAAGACTTCTTCCCAAGAGCTATCGTCGATGGGCAAAGAATTAGCTCCAGACGAGATAGAACCTACACCAGCGGACGCGCCGATGTCGTCAGCTCATCGGAAGCATGGTTCCAAGCTCAATGCTCTGGCTAACCGTCTGCGCCTGATCAAAGCTGCCGATCCTGCTGCCCAGGTCATCGTCTACACTCAATGGTTGGACCTAGAACAACACGTGCAATGCGCTTTGCACGACCATGGTGTGACGTGCGCTCGGCTCACGAACAAACCATCGAGTGGAAATGTGCTGCATCGATTTCAGGAAAAGGAAGGTCCGTGGGTGCTTCTTCTCTCGCTGTCCACTGCGTCGTCGGGCCTTAACATCACTGCAGCTTCTCATGTGGTCTTTGTCCATCCCATGAATGCTCAGAATCTAGAGCTCGCAACTTCCTTCGAGCAACAAGCAATTGGTCGCATCCGACGCATCGGCCAGGAGGCATCCATCGTGCATGTGTGGCGCTTCGTGACCCGAGGTACAGTGGAAGAACATGTGGTGAAGCTCCACGGCCAGCGGCAGACAGCGTGCGAAGGACTGGAGGAAAGTATCTGACGAGAAGAAGGTCATCTGCTGAGTGGCGTACGACAGTTGCTAGGGCATGGGAGAAGTCTTACCCGCAAGTTCAAAAACATGCATCCATTTTTTGCATTGAAGGCCTTCGTACAAAATCTTGCGAGTTTGCGTGTGTGTAGCAGGAGTGAAAGCGGTGTGACTGGTGCTTGATAGAACTGAAAGCGCGTGGGTGTAGGCGCTGTGAAGTAAGTGGAGTTCATGGATTACAAAAGTCCGCGGCTGCCAAGAGGCAGAAACAATTGTCATCGTCGAAGGTCGTCTTCAATTTGCTCAGCTTTCAATAGTCGTGCATTTCCTCGTCTGATCATGGTTTTTGTGTGTCGGACGCGCGTTGTCGGACGTGTAGCGTGGTATCATTTTCGTGGCTGCAGACATTTGAGTCGAGAGCTTCTTTTGTTCTAATCCCAAACTTCCTGAAGAATGGCGCGGGAAGGACCCCCCGTGGTCGCTGGGGACGCTCCGTGGACTCTGTGGGACTTGGCGCGACGCCACGATGGCTCCAGGCAGCTTCAGGGCTATATGGATAATGTCGCAAGCTCCGAGGTTCAGCGACTCTCAATCGCAGTGACTGGAGACGTGCGGCGCTGGACGATGGCTCCCTACGCCAGCTACGTCGTCGAGAAGTTCATCCTTATCTTGAAGCAGGTCGAATTCCAGTTCGTCATAGACGAGATCCTAGACAACGATAACAATGGTGTGTTTGGTGTGCTTGATGTGGCCAAGAACGCCAACGGCTCTCGCGTACTCGAACGACTTTTTGAGTTCGGCCGCGCGGAGCAAGTCGATCCAATAGTCGACTCTCTCTCGCCGCATGCAGCAGAGTTGTCCATTCACCGCTACGGTAACTATGTCCTGCAGAGCGTGTTTGGGCACGGCACTCCACGTCAGGGCATGCTGCTGACGTGTGGATACGTGGCAGGTGCGCGTTGCTGGCTACCGCGAGGTCTGTCCGATCTAAAATTTGGCAGATCGCGTTCCTGGATTATCCCATCGCTGTTCCAGGCTGCAACGAAGGACCAGGCGCTTTTGCTTTGCGTTCTGTTACTAGAGTTGTACAAATGCTCCTCCCTGTCGGGACGGAGCTTCCACCTCTTCGTGTCGCTCTTGGACGCAGTGGCGCAGTACTGCGACCAGGGACTTGTCTCCATCCTCCTCCGTCCGGAGTTCTTTGGAAAGGAGATATGCTGCCATGTCCGCTGCCCACCAAAAGTGATGCCGCTGTGCCTCAGTAGTGGATGCTTGGACGCAGCCGACTTCTGCTCGTTGCTTCGCAGTGCTTGCGAATGAGGGTTCGCTGTAATGCTTCGTTGTGTGTTTTGCAGTGTAATGCTTCGTTGTGTGTTTTGCCGTGTAATGCTTCGTTGTGTGTTTTGCCGTGTAATGCTTCGTTGTGTGTTTTGCCGTGTAATGCTTCGTTGTGTGTTTTGCCATGTAATGTTTCGTTGTGAGTTTTGCCGTGTAATGTTTCGCTGTGTGTTGCCGTGCAATGATTCGTTGTGTGCTTGTCCGCGTTTCTGCCCATCCGCTTGTAAGCAGGCCATTTGCCCAGTCGTGCCCTTCTCCCTGTCACTTTTGGCAGTCTAGCTGCCATGGATCCAGAGGTTCTATCAGCGCAGAAGCGAAAGAAGAAGTACGCAGAAAAAAAAGAACTGAATGTGTCTGTGGCTTTTCTAAGCGGGCGGGTTTGTACTCTTCGTGTCAACAGCAGCATGCGTGTCAGTCAGATCAGTCGAAAGCTTTACGCTCTCTTGGACAACAAGAGTCCTAGCATCATTTTTCTGAGCTATTCTGGGAAAATTGCCAGCGACCACGCCAGAATGCACGATCTTTGCCAAGGTGATGTGAACCTAAGTGGCTTCTGTGTTTCGTGTTTGAAAAGCAGGTCTGCGATTACATGCCTCGACCCTGCTCCCATGTCAGTTTGTTCGGCAGCGCTGAAGCAGTGGATATCTTTGTACCGCCCACGCGTCCCTATCCAGGAACTTGGCACGGACGACACCCTGGCGTATATTCTTGTGTATGAAGAGGGGTCCCACCGTCCTGTGCACATATCTGGGCAGCAAATATCTCGGCACCTCTCAGAACCCCTCATTGCGAAACTGAGTCTGGAGGAACACCGAGACCACGACAGCTGCAGCTGGTCCGCAAGTTGGTACACTTGCTATTACAACAGCGGCGGCAAGTGGCACGAGTGTGACGAGCATCGAGCATGTTGCGGTTGGGATGATGAAGAAGTATGGGAGTGCAAGGGAGATATCCTAGAGGCTTTGTTTGCCTACATCTGCGGAAGGCAGGATGACGGCTCCGAGGAGATGGACACAATGCTTTTGATATGGCCGGATACTGTAGATGGAATAGAGCAGAGAATCAGAAGTGGAAGCGGTGTCGCGACGTCATTTTTCCCTCGACTGTAGGTTTCTAGACAGCGCGACTTCCCACTTTTCCACACCCTGCGTCCTCATCGTCCATGACTCTTTGACAGGCTATCTGTGCTTTTCCTGGAAATGGGCTATCTGTGCATTTTCTGAAAATGCACAGATTGATTTTGGGCCAGGCGAGGGCAGCGCCCATCTCTTAACTGCAGTTATCTTAACTGCAGTTACTGTTGCTAGGTCGCATCTACCACTATAACGAGGCCAATTGGCGTGCGACAGAGCGGCGAGCGGGTCTTGACAGACTTGTGCTTGATAAATGTCTCACGACAATAGGGGGGACGTAGTCATCTTTCTTAGGCCAATGCGTGGGCGGGGATTTTGTAGTGTTTCCCCTTCCTCTGCGTGTTCGGCGCCTGCCGTTTCGTGAGCCGGGCGCGCCTGGTTTGTTATATCAGGCCTTTGCCCGATCAGCGCTCTCGGGCCGTTTGCGCTGCACCCCTTCCGCCTGCGTTGGGTGCGGTGGTCTTCGCTCCTCCCTTCGTGCCAGCGCAGTCGGCCAAACGTGGCTTTTGAGCCACATCCACCGACCCAATGCCTCCCCTGAGCGCACTGCTTCTCTCGGTCGCCGGCGCTGTTGCATTCTGTTTCTTGCGTCTCTCTCCCCTTCCTCTGCGTGTTCGGCGCCTGCCGTTTCGTGAGCCGGGCGCGCCTGGTTTGTTATATCAGGCCTTTGCCCGATCAGCGCTCTCGGGCCCGTTGCGCTGCACCCTTTCTGCCTGCGTTGCGTGCGGTTGTCTTCGCTCCTCCCTTCGTGCCAGGCGCAGTCGGCCAAACGTGGCTTTTGAGCCACATCCACAGACCCAATGCCTCCCCTGAGCGCACTGCTTCTCTCGGTCGCGGGCGCTGTTGCACTCAGTTTCTTGTGTCTCTCTCCCCTTCCTCTGCGTGTTCGGCGCCTGCCGTTTCGTGAGCCGGGCGCGCCTGGTTTGTTATATCAGGCCTCTGCCCGATCAGCGCTCTCGGGCCCGTTGCGCTGCACCCTGTCTGCCTGCGTTGCGTGTGGTTGTCTCTGCGCGCGTCCATGCTTCCTTTTGCTGTCTCTGCTCTGCCTCCAACTGCCTCCTGCTGCCTCCCTGCCTGCTGCTTTACTTCACTTAAGTCTCTGGATTACTTCACTTACTCCGCTGTATTACTTCACCGACTTTACTGAACTACTTCACTTACTTCACTTACTTCACTTACTTCACTTACTTCACTTACTTCACTGGATGACTCCACTTACTTCACTTACTTCACTGGATGACTCCACTTACTTCACTTACTTCACTGGATGACTCCACTTACTTCACTGGATGACTCCACTTACTTCACTGGATGACTCCACTTACTTCACTGGATGACTCCACTTACTTCATTGGATTCACGAGCCTCGTCCCAGGCTTCCCTCTTTGAGGCTGTGGTCAGGAGATTTCTTTGCGTCATGTTGAGTGTCGTGCGTGTCTGACGACAGCGGGCGGGCGCCATGATTTCGTGCTAGAAATTCTAAGAACTGTGCAATGTTGTCAGGAGATTTCTTTGCGTCGTGTTGAGTGTCTGACGACAGCGGGCGAGCGCCATGACTATCGTTGGGTTCTCACTGTGCGTTGCAGGTATCAAGTCTACCTCAGTGTTTTCTTTTGCTCTCGCCTGCGATCACCATGGTTTCTTTCCAGGTCGTCCTCGTGGGCAAACCACGAGGAGGGGACAGTCAGCAGCAGAAAGCTTTCCTTCTGCTCGGAAAGAAGACGCCCGTGGTTTCCACGTACGCCAGAGGCAAGAAGGAGTATCGAGATATGTCTACCAAAGTCTGTGGTCTTCTCTCTGGCCACCTCGGAGCGAAGAAAAAATCTAAGAGCGTCATCGTTCATTTCCAGCGCCACATCATCCACGCCCAGCACTTGCAGAAACACGGCGGACACCCAGACGCCACCAAGAAGAACTTCTGGCGACAAGCGCGCACTCTAGAAGGTATGCATCCTCTACCACTTCACGTGAAGGACCTATCGCAGGAGAACAACTACGTCGCCTGGTCAGACCTCGTCGGTGACCTTCTCACCTCCCAGCCAAATGCCTTCGATCGGAGTCTGGGTGCCCGCATGGGATATGTGCTGCCGACTGGTGAGATCACCTCCGATGCCAGTCACGCTTTCCTCCACAACTATGTGAGGCCCCTCTTCAACATCTACGAGGGCATCGTACCTGGCAACGAGGACGCGGTAGCCGCCGCAGGTCGCTTACGAGCCGCATTCTGCACAGACCTGGTGGTGCAACACCCGATGCTGTCTGGTTGCTGCGCTACGCCTTGGCACTTCATCATCCACACTGATGACAACAGCATAAGCACAGTGACGGGTCCACCGCTCGGCGGCGCGCGCGTAAGCATTGCCAGCTTGCGAGCCTCAATGTTTCCCTGTATATGCGAGCCCGTGATAGCCTTTCTTCACGGGATTGGAGTGCGTGGGGAGAACTTTTGCGCTTGAGGAGGACGCGTCGGAAGAAAAGAGCAACTCCCTGTTGTGAGCCCGCTGTGGTGTGGTGCTAAGCTTTCCCGCTTTGCTTTCGGACATAAGCATTTTTTTCTATTCCCATTGCCACTTGTAATGTGATCATCGTATGCCTTGTGTGTTCCACACATGTGCCGGTGGCCCGCAACTGAGCGGACAGTCGACTGGCAAGCGTTGCGATTGTGATTCTTTTGCCTGATGTACTTAACGACCAAAAAGTTGTGCACTCATTCGTGCCGCCCTGCATGTTTTTGTTCCGCCAAGTTTAGCTGCAGCATGCAGGACGTCAGAGAATTTGTTTGCGATGACTTCCTCCTTCTTGCCAGTATGTCCCCCCCCTTCTTTCCAGCCCCCCCTCCTTGCCAGCGCGCCTCTTCCTTCTTTACCCCGCGCCTTCCCCCCCTTTTCCAGTGCGCTTCCTCCCTCTCTACCTCGAGCTCCGTGCCGTCTTGATTTCCAACGTGTCATTCCAAGAAATATCTGCAACGTGTGCCGATAAATAGATGTTGGAACGGATTTGGATATGTGTCGGACCTTTGAGCGTGATCATGAAAGCGCTCATCTCGGCTGGTTTTTGTGTTGGGAAGAGTAAATGAAAATATTTGGTAGAAATCATGATATCATGTTTGTGATTCTTCCACTATTCACCCTGTTTGTCTATCTTGAATGGCTTGACTGAAGCAAGGATGGCCATTCCCTTTCCTGCTGTGGACAGGAGCTCCAGGATATCTACTGATTTCCGACCTCTCACCACCCAACTCTTAACGTCAGTTACCGCAGCCGATGACAACTCACAATTCCCTTCGCAATAAGGCACGACACGAGTGCGCTCGCGGGCCTCATTGGCGCTCGACTCCGGCAGTATAGATGCAGTAACGCAATTCATACGATTGATGCCAGCCAATCAATTTTCCATGGGTTAGTGTGATCGTCGGATTTTTGTGACAACTATGTGTACTTGAAAATGCATGCCACGAGTACTGATTCCAGGCGGTTTGGTGGTAGCTGAAAGTCCGCAGTTGGATGTGAGTGTTCAGACCTTCCCTTGATTTCCCACAGGCAAGTATGTACGGAAGCGATGTCTCCATCCGCTGCCTTATCTGCATGGCGAGCGGCCACTCTTCACACGCTTGTGCTCGCGCTAGCGGGAAGCAATTGGCCTTTCGCTCTCTCAGCGAAGCTCACCTGCAGGCATGTCAAGCGAAGGCAGCTCTCGAGTGCAACCACCAAGGACTGCCGCTCTCGGCAGCGGAGCACGTGGGCGGCGGGAACGTGACTCGCGCCTCGCGCTGGTTCTCTTGCTGTCGTCATGATCCAGACCCTGCCCTCCGTTGGATGACGCTGACTGTGGACCAGGAGACGAGACTCACCAGGGGCATTACGCCTACCGAGTACGACAGCAAAGCGCTTGCAGTCTTGGACTTGGCAGCTGTCACTCCACGTTTTGATGTGAGCACTCCTTCATTGACAGTGGCACATAGAGTGGAGCCCAAGTGGCAGCGCGTCGCGTGGGAGAGCGCGGAGATTATTCTGGAGCACGTGCCCGCTGAGGCAGTCTTGGCGCACTGGAGCTTAGCTGATATCTGTGGGGCAACGCCCACAGATCTTCAGGGCTTCTGTGCAGATGCTGATCGCTGGGTGGGCGCAGTCGAAGCTTGCGGCGGGGATGCTGAACCCACCACGCTCATTGAGTGGACGCACTGGTTCGAATTCTTCGACTTTGTCAACGGGAAGAATTCCGAGCGGCCTGTGTGGTTGCCCATGTGACCTGGCGCAAAGCTTGAGGCCTTGCGAAACTTTGTCTGTAAGTTCTGAGTGGGTTGGCCCCTTTTCCCAATTTTGTTGAAGTGCGATTGGCCTTGGTTGACAACAGCGGCGCAATTCTCTCGAAGAGGGCCGTCACTCAAAAAGTCTCCTCACCGCAAGAGCTCTTGTGGGTGCAAGCTTGCAGAAGACTGTGTGTTTTTGTGTGTGGGCATTCGCCAGTACTCCCAGAATATGTCGATTCAAACTGCGCTCAATATCTGTCATACGTTGCGGGGTCTTAGATTTTGCGGGGTCTTAGATTTTGCGGGGTCTTAGATTTTGCGGAGTCTTAGATTTTGCGGGGTCTTAGATTTCGCGGGGTCTTAGATTTTGCGGGGTCTTAGATTTTGCGGGGTCTTAGATTTTGCGGGGTCTTAGATTTCGCGGGGTCTTAGATTTTGCGGGGTCTTAG
>Ga0206129_10002204_pt1 | contig 24678 bp, 22 predicted proteins | sample Helgoland_Spring_8_FD_148616 | JGI IMG/M metagenome (GOLD analysis project Ga0206129, IMG submission 148616) | Pelagic subsurface seawater microbial communities from Kabeltonne, Helgoland, North Sea - Helgoland_Spring_Bloom_20160502_2 | ecosystem: Environmental > Aquatic > Marine > Epipelagic ...
CCCCGCGCCAATAATCCGCCTACCCAATAATCCGCCTACCCAATAATCCGCCGCGCCAATAATCCGCCTACCCAATAATCCGCCTACCCAATAATCATCCTACCCAATAATCCGCCTACCCAATAATCCGCCTACCCAATAATCATCCTACCCACTAATCCGCCTACCCAATAATCCGCCGCGCCAATAATCCGCCTACCCAATAATCCGCCTACCCAATAATCATCCTACCCAATAATCCGCCTACCCAATAATCCGCCTACCCAATAATCATCCTACCCAATAATCCGCCTACCCAATAATCCGCCTACCCAATAATCCGCCTACCCAATAATCCGCCTACCCATATATTATGGATATTAAATCTTTAAATATTTATATCCTTATTAATATTTTTTTTCAATATTTTATGACTATGTCCATATTTTGAAAAAATGTTTTCAATATATATATTTGAACCGTTTATTTTTTCACAACCAGTTAAACATATACCTGAAGATAATTTAGATTTATCTTCGCGATCTTTTATATCATTTTCTATTTTTCTAGATACAACAACCCATATTTCTTCTCCCTTTTCTTTGCTAGTTACTTGATTACCAACATCGTGCGATGTCGTAACTATATTATTATTTACAGCAATAAATTTGTCATCAATAAATAATTTTCCAATTGCTGGATTGGCTTCCCCGTCTGGCATTTCTTTATAATCACTAATTATCATAGCACGTCCTTCTTTATCTGTTTCTTTATTATTTTTTCTAGATTTAACACCTAAATTACGCTTACCTCTTATGATTGAAGTTTCTTTTAATATTTCATCATTATTTTCAAGTTGTTTAAAATTATCTATAAATCTATTATCATCGCCTCCATAATTTTCAACATTTTCTATTTTTACATTCGTTAAATATATATTTTTTCCACAACTTATTAAAATACCATGATTTCCTTTCATAACATGTCCCATAGAATCATGATCGTTTACCATATATAAATTTAAATCATTAAAATTTTGTTTTGTTTCAGCCCAATTAATTAACTCTTTTGTTATTGATACTCCTCCATATTTCTCATCTGGAAACTCTATTTTTCTCTTAGCTAATACAAACTGACCATCACTTAAACAATCGCCTCTATATATATTTTTATCGTCCATAATTTTATTAATCTTTAATACATCACCTATAGGACCTGTTATAAATTTTCCAACATAGGAAGGTTCTAATGATCTTTTACCATTTTTTAATCCTTTTATTTGAATGGATTGAGATATTATGTTTCTAATGGTAACATTACGAATGATTATATTTTCATTACCTATAGTGTCTTCTGTTCTTTCTTCTAACATATCTCCTACAGCAACTCCTTTTGTAGCCAATAATATTCCGTATACATTTCCATCTGGCATCATTTGTTTATTTTTAAAAAATCCATCATATTCTTTATAATTAAAAACATGATCTTTATATTTTTTTATTTCATCATTCATGTCATTATAAATTTGTCTTACGGTCTTATTGTTAAATATATAATTTTCATCAATATTCATTAATCTCTCTAAAAATGGCATAACAAATAAAGATTGCGAATATTGAGATAAAGAATATACTTTTTTATTAACTCCATTAATTGATATATTTTCTATTAAAACATCACAGCAACCATGTAGAGAGATTGCAGCAACTTCAAAATCTTTGAATGATATATTCCTTAATGTTACATTTTTATTATTATTTCCACGTATACCATGATGAGGAGACATGCCTAATTTGCCATTTAAAACAGTTATATTTTGAGGAGCAGGATCAAGTATACCAAAATTAGAAGGACCTTGGTTAGTATTAAATGGCGAATTACCTAATTCAATAATAGAAGCAAATCTTTGATGTTGATTAAATTCTTCAGATACACATATTTCATATCCATTAAGATCTAATGTAACATTAGAAGCTTCTATCGTGATTACTGCAAAAAATCCTAATATATAAGCACCCATTTTTGGATATAATTCGTTTTGTATAGATTTAGGTTTATAATTATTTTCAGGATTAGGATGAAAAACTATATCTTCAAATAATTTATAATATCCTGATTTTGTTATTCGGTATGTTCCATTGTTAAAATATTTTTGGCGAATATATGTTATTCCTTTGATTTCATCTAAATATTTAACTGTTAATTTATTTTTATGTTTAACACTATTTACCAACTTATTACTTCCCATTCTTTTCACCATATTTATATATACAGATAATTAAATTTTGAGACCCCTTGAGTTTTTTGTTCATTTCTTTTTTCAAAATATCAAAAAAGGACAAAAATAAATGTCCAAAATCAAATTTTCAAAAATGAAATGAAAACTAAATCTCAAGGGGTTTCGGATTTACATCATAATGCTCTAAAATATTAAATTATATTTTTAGTACCTTACCATATACTTTTTTTAAATAATTTAATAAAACGACTTCAACATATTTTTATTATCCATTTAGGATAATAAATGGATAATAAAAAAGTTCCAAATCTTACACCAGAAAAGAATTATAAATTTGCATGCAAATATTGTGACTATTCTACATGTAGACACAGCCAATGGGATAGACATATATTGACACGTAAACATATAAATAATGAAAAACGGAACCTTTTAGTTCCGTTAGTTCCGCATGATAATACCATACCAATGCATATAGAAATACATAAATGTGGATGTGGTCGTGCGTATAAATATATATCAGGACTATGTAAACATCAAAAAAATTGTAGTATTTTGAATAAATCTACAGAAACACAACTAGTAAATAAATCAAATACAAATGATTTATTGGAAATAATATTAAATGAAAACACCGAATTGAAAAAAATATTAAATCAACAACAAAAACAAATAGGTGAATTGATACCTAAAATAGGTAATATAACAAACAATACAACAAATAAGTTTAACTTAAATGTATTTTTAAATACAGAGTGCAAAGATGCTATTAGTATTATGGATTTTGCAAAATCACTAGAAGTACACACACAAGATTTAGAAAATACAGGAAAAAGTGGATATATTACAGGATTAACACAAATTATATTAAAAGGATTATCAGAACTTGATTTACATAAACGCCCAATTCATTGTTCTGATTTAAAACGAGAAGTACTCTATGTAAAAGATGATAAAGAGTGGGCAAAAGATAATGAAGATAGGGAAATGATGAAAAAGGCCATTAAATATATACGTAGATCAAATATAAAACAAATTCCCAAATGGGTAGACGAAAATCCGGATTGCACAGATAGTGGTGGAAGTAAAAACGATTTATATATGAATATAATACAAAATTCAATGGGTCATGTGGAAGAACGCACTGAAGATAAAAATATGAATAAAATTATTAAAAACGTTGCAGCAAGTGTAACTATAGATAAAATGATTGAAAATAAATAAAAAATTGATTTTCTATTAATTTATACCAAGTTATATTAACATATAACATGAAATCACCCCTAGTATTATTTAAAAATAAGCTACCTCAAGAGCTATTAAATATAATACAGACTTATTTAATAAACGATTTTGCATATCAAGCATTAAAAGAATATTATAACTATTTGAATTATAAAAAAGAGTTATATGAAGATTTTGTATATCAACAATATATAATACCAAATTGTACTTGTCATAGATATTATAATTCTATAGCACAGCGATGGAAAGAGCGAGAATGCAGTGGATGTTTTATATTTGAATATACAAATGTATACATGCCTACAGATTTTCGTATATGTATATATAATAATTCTCAATATCGTAAAATACAATATGGTGAAAAAATAAATAATAAATTATTTGACGATGATGATGATGAAGAAGAAAATAGAAATCGTATACTAGATTATCAGTATGCTTAATAATAATATAAAAATACTATATTATTATTATTTTTTAAATATCTAGACTAATGGTGCTTTTATCTGATTTTTGTCTGCGTTTACTACGGGTTGGCATATTACCACCTTCCTGCATTTCTTTTAATTCTTGAATACTTACAGTACTATTTGCATCGTCGTCTTTATTAATTGAAATAGTTTCGCGAGTGAGATTCGGAATATTTACTTCTGTTACTTTTTTAAAATTAGGTTGCATATTACTTTGTAATGATGATTGTTTAGTTTTTAGACCAGATAAAATATCAGATATATCGGATGGTCCTTTCATTGCTGGTCCTTTCATCTCAGGTCTTCTCATTGATTTATCAGTCCCACCAATACTTGAAAACGATTGTTCAATATTAATACCATCGTCTGTATTTTGCGATGATCCTAAATTAGTATCCGTAAATCCGGGTCGTCTAGGAGGAGGAACTGAACCACTACCTTGTGTAGCCATTGGAGTAGGTGGTGGTCCTACACGTACATTTGACTGCGACTGTTGTTGTCCTGTATCCATCATGTTATTCATAAATCCTGTAAATCCAGGATTCGTTTTACCCATTGTATTTACAGCAGCATGATTAAATTGTTGCATAAGGTCTGGATTTTGTCTCATAATATCATCCATATTAGGCATTGAGCTTTTAAACATAGTATTGGTCATATGAATCATTGTAGCACTAGCACCTAATTGAAAAATAAGTTTAATTTCAGGAGACATTTTTGCTTTTGATTTATATTTTTCATGTAATTCTGCAAATATATCATCATAATCGTTAACATTTTCAGTAAATTGTTCGCCCCATCCATCTAATTTAACATCAAATGGGTCAAACCGATTATTTAGAAATTCAACACCATTAATAAATGCAGATAACATATTTCCTTGAAATTTAACAGAATTTTCTTTTTCTTTTTCTGATATAATCATCTCGTACTCGCCCATCATTTCGTTTAAAGGAGATTCCATATTATACTTTTTAGTAAGTTCTACACCTTTTCTTTCTAATTGTTCTAATTTTCTTAAATATTTGAATTTCTCTTTTAATAAATCCTCTTTTGATAGTTTTGGCGTAGATGATGCATTCATATCTGGATCCATGGGAATATTTTGAAATTGGCCATATCCATCCCATGTTTTTGTTTCATTCGCAACATCTGCTGTAGATTCTCCAATAGAAGGTGTTTTATTAATATGAGTTTCTTCTAAATTTATTTCTTGAATATTATTATTTTTATCAGTATTAAAAGTTACAGATGGTTGTATATTAATGTCGGCGCTAGATACATTCAATGAAGATGTTATATCATTTAATTCATTTTCTAAATGTTCTAAATCATCTATATTTATATTTTCTTCAAATGAGGATGATTTATTTGATGATCCCTCCTTTTTCTTATCATTCATTAAAAGCTCTATTCCTGGTCCAAAATTAGTAGATTTCAAGGAATTATCTCCTGACATATTTAATTTTATATTAGTTTTACCTGAAGAAAAATTTCCAATATCAATTATTTCCGGTTCAGCCATTATGATTAATATAGAACATATAATTTTAAGTCTTACGAATAATAATATATTTATGTAAATACCAAAGACCTTGTAAACAACTATCAGATAAATCATCCTTTTTCTTATGATTATTAAAAAATTCCAACCAGCTATTATGATTATTCGTATTTTGTAATATATTTTTGCATTCCTCTATTGCCTTTTTTTTCCGATCGGTGTAAGTTATTTTACTTTTATCTAAATTTAAATGTTTTAATTTATTTTCAGAGGAAATATATTCAATAATTGATATGGTTTTTATAATAAAGTATTGTGTAAGCATACCTTGTATACTTTTCATACGATTTGCTATAGGACTAATTTGATTTTCTATAATAACATGAGTAATTGTGGATAAATGATCTTGTAAATATTTATCAAGCAATATTTGTATATTTCGTCCAATACAAATTAAATCCATATTACTAGCTTTAATTGGTTGCAAAATAGAATAGAAATTTTTATTAATAAAAATATCAATTAATTCTATTATTGTTTCTTTGTTAGATTTTGCAGGTATATCAACTTTATGTTTATCACAAAAATCGTGCAATTCTTTCACTTTTAATTTTTTAATTTTTTTAATATTTATATTTATATCAGGAATAATAAAAGCTTTATCTTTATTTGCATGTCTTTTGCAGTAATACATATTATCTTTAAAATAAGTTGCATTTTTTGTACATGAGCCTTTATTATCACTATATCTACAAATTCTGTTATTTTCATTGCAAAGATTAATAACATTCCAGTCAATAATGGAATAATTATTATCTTTTATTTCAAAAATGCAATAGGCGAGATTTACAATTCCTACATCAAAACTAATTATTTTCATAATAATATTTAAAGTAAATATTTTATAAGTAATAATAATACTAATTTAATTTAAAAATACTATTTTGGGGGGGGGGATTATGTATATTTTATCGGTTTACATGAACTAATCTATTGTAAAACAAAATAATATGTTACAGTATCAAGTAATATATTATTTAAAATAATTTCATAAACATTTTACGATAAGTTTTTTTAATTTTAGTTTCAGTAGTAGTTTTTGATAAACTAAATGTAGGGATATCATCACATAAACTTAAACAAGGAGTTTGAGATGGAAATCCTTTACTAATAAGATGTTCACATATTTGTTTATGCAAGTTATATAAACTAATAGTATGTTTATTTTTACGTATAATATATAATAGTGATGATGTCATTGCTCCCATGGCTATTTGTGTTTTGGTATTAAACGCATCATATGATTCTTGATCATCTCGGGATCCAGATAATAAATGTATTTTTTTAACTTTTGAATTTTCATTTTCTATTGATTTTATAATTTCGTATTTATCAGAATACTCATTCGTTAAATCATCGTCAGATATACCTTTACTATCTATTTTTTCTTTAAAGCGATATATATATTTTAAATCTCCTATAGTTCCGCTGTTACAACAATCAAATACAGCAAATGTATTACTTATATTTTTTTCAAATATACTATTTAATTCATCATCTAATATACCTTCTAATCTACCATTATCATTTACTGTTATTATCATTTCATCACGATTATCTGTTTCATCTTTATTATTATCAGTTGTATAATGTCCATGTCCGCTATAATGTATCCATATTTCGTCATGTTCGTCCGATATTTCAAAAATATTATTAAGTTCTCTTACTATATTCTTAGTAGATGGATATAACTCATCCTTGATATTATATATATCATCTCGCATTACAGTAACATTATCTATTGAATAATTATATGCATCAATTAGTAAATGTTCTAAATTAATAACATCGTTTATACAGCCGTTTAATTTGTATCTAGTATTTTCTACATAATTGATGCCAATTAATAATGCTCTTTTTACCATTTATATATAAGTCTATTTATTTTTTTTTCCATATTATTTTAGATAAAGAATTAAATAATATTGTATTACCATCAGGTTCAGGTTCAGGTTCAGGTTCAGGTTCAGGTTCAGGTTCAGGTTCAGGTTCAGGGTCAGGTTCAGGTTCAGGTTCAGGTTCGGGTTCGGGTTCAGGTTCAGGTTCAGGTTCATCTGGTATATCTTCATCACCTGGTGTTTCATAACCATCTTCTCCTGGTATAAACATAATCTTACAACCTTCTGAATATATAAATTTATTGTACATACCCATATAATCTAATTTATTTAATTTTTGATTATAAGAGCAAAAACTTATTGTACCAAAATCATCAAACACTCTTAATCCTAATTTTCCATAATATAATGTATATTCTATATTATCAATACTAACTTTAGTTTTACCCGATTTACTAATTTCGGGATTTTCATAATAATCATCATCGTCAATATACAATGTTAGTTTTTTTTTATTATTTTCATTTAAATCATATAACATAATAGGATATTTTTTTGGTATTATAAAGTTATAATCAGGGTCGCCTAGTAATATTCTTAATTTATATTCATCCGTATCTGCGTGTGCAAAAGGTAATTCAAAATTAAAATATGAGATTGATATACCAGTTTCTCCATGCTCCCATTTAAGTATAGATTCATCCTTATTATTTATATTTTCACTTAAATAAGCTACATTACATCCATACCATCCACAACTACCTGTATTACTATAGTCATCGTCTGTAGAAAATGTTACAGCATGGTTTGTATATATTGTAGATGTGTCGGGATATTTAGGCTGTAAAATATTATTTATTTCCACTAATTCTGGTTTAATATAAAATTTAAATTGTAAGTCATAATTATTTGTTATATTTTTCATAAAATCAATATTCGGTTTTTTATCCATCCATGTATTATTACTATCTTTAATGTCAGTATAAAATATTTTATCCGAATTTTCTATATAATCATAATCAGCATATGGTCGTATAATTACTAAATCATTATAGTTTATTTCATTTTTAGATGTATTATGTTGATCAATAGTTGACATAAATGAGAATAATAATAAGTTATCATATTCTTTATTTTTAAAAATTAATTTATTATTAGAACCACCTGTTGGTCCTGAAACATTTTTACTAATTAATGCATATAAATTACTCGTAGTTTTAATATAATAAGGTGTATTATATAACAATGGAATATGTTCAATAATTGTGTTACTATTATCAATATTATCTTGAGTAATATTGTCTATATCAACTATTTCATGATCTTCAAGTAATTCTTCAAGTCTATCTATATTATAATTATAAAATAAACCATATTGTTTTTTATTACTGTAAATCTGGGTAGCATTAAAATTTATAAAAAATATATCATTAAAAATTATAGTATCTATATAATCTTTATATAAATCTATATTATCTTCATTAATTTCATTTAATTTTTCATACGTTAATTTTAATTGATCTTTATATGTTAAAATAATGTTATTTTTATGTACCAAATTAACAGCATCGCTGATATTTACAATTTTTATAATTGTGTTAGGTTCTACACATTCAACAACTATATTATCGTAAATATCGTCAATATTTCCATTATTAAATCCAGGTTCAATTATATTTGAATTAACTTCATCTATATTTTCGACATATTTTCCGACATATTTAAATAAATTTTTACCGTTTAAGAAATAATAATTATTATTTTCATCAGGATAAGTAACAATACTTAAAAATAAAAATGGGGTTTTTATTGTAAAAATAATAGAATCATAATATAATGTTACTACTGTATCTCCATTTACTACAATTTTATCACGAATATTACCATAATGAATATCTATTAAATCATTTATATTATCAAATTCATATGATAGAAATCCTATAGGATTATCATATGAAATATTATCTATTCTATATCTAGTATTGGTGACACCTATAATCATTTTATTATCAGTAATATGTGTATTGTTAAAATATATATAATTATCAGCATGTAATGCTATTATATTTGGTCTATATATATATAATATATGTATAAATACATTGTTTAATATTATAGTATGTTGGGGTAATTCTTCACTAAATAAATTAGTATTCGCTATAATATTTTCAATATTTTTTGAATTAATTATATTATTTGAATTAATTATATTATTTGAATTAATTATATTATTTGAATTAATTATATTATTTGAATTAATTATATTATTTGAATTAATTTCTTTACAATAATTACTAACTCTTCTTTTAAATAATGATCTAATAGCTCCATTTTGCCTATAAGATATATTATTACCAGTTAATACAAAATTACGTTTAGAAGAATACTTAAAGTTTGTTATTTTATTATTACCAATAATAGTCATATAATATATTTATAATATAATTATAAATATATTATTTAATTATATGTTAAATGCATATTTAAATATGTATTTCGTGTATTAATCTTAAATGCTTTTAGTTTTTTAGTATTCATATATCCAAAATAAAAAATAGATTTATTAAAAGTTTCAGGAATATAAAATTCAATAGTTTGTCCTTTAAGAACAGAACCTACATTTTTAAACAAATATTTATTACTATTACTTTTAAAATTTATAAAATCATTAGATGATCGTACATTAAACGGGCATGTTTCAGAGGTCATTTCAAATATGTATTTTGTTCCTTTATCTAGGGTTAAATGCTTATTTATACTTTTACCATTAGGTGTTGTACTAAATATAAACGTTTCTATGTTAAAATTATTATAACAATTATCCGAATAATTTCTAACATAATACTTAATAGTGTTATTGGCTAATTCTTTATTTTCATCTTCTTCTTTTTTATTTTCATCTTTTTCTATTAATATTTCTTGCTGTTTAATACGTTCTTGTTTTTCGGTTTCAGTAATATTATTCATAATAACTGTTGTTTTTATCGTGTTATTTCCAATAATTATATTTTTTGAAAAATAATTTAATTTTATTTTCTCTTCAAATACGCAAAATATATTATCATTATATATATATTTTTCTATTGATAATAATTGTTTATCAAATAATACGGTAATATTATTATTTATTAAAATTTCATTTTGTCGTATAGTTTTATATTCACCTTTAATATTATTTTCATCTTTTATATTATTTTCTAATACAAGTATTTTCAAATTATCATTTAAATTATTAATTACTTCATTATAATTATTATTACTAATAATGATATAATCATATATAATTAATGGTCTATTATATTTTTTAATATTTTTATCAAGCCATAGTTCTGGCGTAATGTTGCGAGTTATATCATTAGTATTACTATTTATAATTGACTTAGTGTTAGATTGTTCCATACCATAAGGTGAAATATATCTGAAGTAAATATCAGTATTTTTAAAGTTTGGCATATATATATAATTAGTAAAAAAATATAAAAAAAATTATAATTCTAAACTGGTTTCTAATAATTTAGATGTAACTAAATAAGGATCCATATTTGAACCTGGGCGACGATCTTCAAAATATCCCTTTTTATCAATTGCGGTTGAATTAGGAATACGAATACTAGCGCCGCGATTTGCAACACCGCTACTAAATGTATAATAATCGGCAGTTTCATGTAAACCCGTCATTCTTAAATTATTATTTGAACCGTAAATTTTCATATGTTCATCATGTTTTTTAGATAATTTTTCAATAGATGAGTTGATATATTCAATTCCATTTTCTGAACGCATATTTTTAGTACTAAAATTAACATGACATCCCGAACCATTCCAATCTCCATCAACTGGTTTAGGTTCTAAATTAATTGTCCACCCATATAATTCTGCAGTACGTAATAATATATATCTTAAAATATATAATTGATCAGCTGCAGCAATACCAATAGCACATACTTGAAATTCCCATTGACCTGGAGCAACTTCAGCATTCATACCTGTAATATTCAGTCCAGCGGCTAGACAATGCATCATAGATCTCTCCATAAAATCACGTCCAATTATATTTTTTCCACCAATGCCACAATAATAATTACCTTGAGGTTCCCATATTGAATCATTATAATTTTGAGAAACTAAGTTTTTAAATATAGGTACATCTTCTCTATCTGCTAAAAAAAATTCTTGTTCAATTCCAAACATAGGTTCATCATCTTTATATTTATTAAAAATTTCAAGAGCTTTAACTCTGGTATTTGTTTCATGAGGAATAAAAATAGAAGGATCTGATGGATCTTTTTTATAAGTATCGCATAATACTAAATATGAATTTAAGTTAGAATTTACTCTAAAAGGATCTACAAAAATAGATTTGGGTTGAATTATTATTTCGCTATCATTGCCAGATGCCTGACCAGTTGAAGATCCATCATAATTCCATATAGGCAATAAAGATAATAGTTCTTCTTTATTATTATAATTAAGCTCGCCTCCAGTTATAACTTTTGTTTTACTACGTATGTTATAGTTCCCATCTAACCATATATACTCAAATATCTCGGAGTTATTCATTTATAGTATATAAAAATAATTTTTTTTAAATAATATTACATAATACATATTATATAAATTCAATAATCTAAAATCCAGTAGAAATAATATCTTCTTTTGTTTGTTTTTGCATAAATCTAAACACTTGAAAAGCGGTATAATTTTGTAAATCATGTGAAATTATATTTCTATAAATATTGAGTTTCTTTCTTATGCATTGTAATGGCCATTCACGCAAATCGTTCTTTGGATAAAATTTCATATATAAGCGAATAATATACCATTTTTTAAAATTTTGCATTTCATTTAAAAATAGAAATGGCATTTCAGACTCTATTTTATATTTTTTATACCATTTTTGAATTTTACTAGCGCATTTGTTTCTTTTTTTTTGTAAGAATTCCCTAGTATTTTTATTAATAGGTGTAATAAATGGATTAAAATCGTATAATTCATTTATTATTTCATTCGGTAAATACATTATATATAAAATTTGATTACTGTTTATATGATAAAAATATAAATCAATTTTATCCTAAATAATTAGATTTTTTCAGAATAATAAAATATATAAATAAACCATAAAAATTTTTAGAAAATATATCTAGTATATTATACATAGTATTTTTTGGAACGTATGGGAATAAATAAGCAATGCCATATAATGACCATATAGAAAACATAGTAAAAAATAGTATATTATTTATTGTATTTTTTCCTACAAATTCAATATAAATTATATAAAATGAGTAAATAAATGCAATAGTACCAAAAATAAAACCATTAATTCTACTAATAATATTTCTTTCTCCTAAAAATCCAGCTAAAAGCATAACAAAATTAGCACTAATAATTTTAATTATAGAAATATAATCTTTTTTCAAAATGTTTTTTATTTTGATAATTTTATCTGTTTTTTCAAAATTTAAATATTCCATAAAAAATATAGTAGTTAAAAGCATAATAGGAGTAGAAAAAAACCAATCAAAATATCTAGTATAAGTTACATCATATGTTAGCTTTGATAATTGCATAGTTAACCAAATATAAAATGTTAATTCTATAAATTGTACAATCGTTTCTAAAATCATAATATTTGTTAAAACGTTATTTTTTTCATTTAATGGAATTAAAATACCATGAATACCTACTAATCCAATAATAACTTGTACAGCTAAAGATATATACGCTGATTTTAATATTTCATTTTGGCCAGTTATTTTCATAATATATTATATAAATAATTAAATTTTGTACTTAATTACATGGGATTATCATTTACAAAAAATATTATACAAACTTATAAATTAGTATACAATAATTGGTGTATGATTTTTGATTGATGTGTAACAACCCATTCATTCATAATTTTATAAAATTCTGTATTTTTATCAATAGATGCAATTTTAATGTATAAAAATATAATACGTTCTTGTTTTATTTTTTTCTTAGCAAAATCAAATAATAATCGTTTTAATACTACATTATTTATTTCAATACAAATATAGATACATGTTGCGATTAATGTTAGTAATTTCATTATAATTTATAATTAAAAAATAATAATGAAGAATTAAATTATTTGTTATAATTAACAAAAGGTGATACTTTTCTAGATTGTAACTGTTGCCTAGATAAGTAAACATTTTTTAAATCACTTTCTTGATAACCATATGGTTCTGATTTATCAAAGGGTGATGTATATAAATATGGAGTATTATTATAATTAATACCTCCTTGTACTTGCTTAATATTATTGCCACATTGATCACATGCTTCTATTTGATTTTTATATATAATATCATTTGCATTATTTGTTAAAAACTGTCTATATTGTGCATTTGTTTTAATATCATTTTTTTTTATTATTTCATTGTTTATTACTGCTTCTGGTATATATCCAGCATAATTACGTCCATCATTCATAATAGGCGGAAAGTCAAAATGAATATTATTAGATCCTGAATAACATGTTCCCCAAGACATATACACTATGTATATAAAATTTAATTAGAAGTATCTTCTAATAATTTAATTAAGTCTTTCTTTTTTGCAGATTGTTCAAAAACAATACCGCGATGAGTTACTAAATCCCTCAGCTGTTTTACAGTCATTTTATTAACATCAAAGTCATTATTATCTTCAACCGGATAAGACAATTCTATTAATTTTACATCTTCATTACTATTATTACCAATTGCAATATCTTGCGATACTTCTTCTAGAATTACTTGTTCTAGGTCATCGTTAATAGTAAGAGTATTTCCGCCAGCTAATTCTAATACATTGTCTAAATTATTGACAATTACATTATTATAATCAATAGTATCCGTTATATCGTCTTCATCATCTGAGTCACTTTCTTCACTGTCATCGTCTGACTCAGAATCATCGTCTGATACAACTAATTTCATTAGTTCATTATCTTGATTATCTTCGGTATCTTCGTTATTAATTATGATATTATTCGTACCATTCGGTATTTTTATTTTTAAAGAATTTAATTCGTCTGCCATTGCAGAAATTAATTGAAACATAGAATTTAATTTATGATTATAATCACTAAATCGCTGTCTCATATAAAATATTATGAATACAATTGCAAAAACAATACCTAAAGAAAACATAATATTAGTGCCGAGTCCAAACAAAGTTAAAGGTTCCATTTAGAAAATACATATATTATAAGAAATATATTTATACGTAATTTAATTATTTTCTAAATAATTTTCAGTTTCAGAAATAATGGGTTCTGGATATTCTAAATCTCTTAATACTTTTACTCCTCCTTTGATATTAGAAATACCATCTGATAATTTATATGTATATTTGAATTCTTTATTTTCAAGAATATCAATATCCATTTTATAATTTTCACATAATTTGGATCTTTCAATTGATTCACATAAATTAATAAAATGCGTTGTTAAAATAAAATTAACATTTTTAGTTTTTAAATATTTAATAAAAGAATAGGCACTAGCAACTGCTTCATATGGATTAGTTCCTGAATATAATTCATCAAAAATACAAAAATGTCTGTCTTTATTATTTGATTTTTCAATACATGTAATTATTTCTTTACATCTTCTAGCTTCTGCTTGAAATAAACTATCTCTACCTGATGTATCCGGTATATTTAAATAACAGTGTAAATAATGATATGGGTTAATATTCGCATTGCTATAGAATCCACATCCGATTTGTTGACTTAATATTAAATTAAACAGTGTTGTTTTTAAAAGAGTAGTTTTACCAGATGCATTTGGTCCAGTTATGCTAATGTTTTTATTAACAGAATAAGAGTTTTTGGTATGTTTTGTATTTACCAATGGTGCATAATATGCATTTTTAAATGATACTTTATTTTTGTTATTAAATTTGCAAAAATGTATATTTTTGTTTTGTATATTTTGTGTTAAACCCAATATATTATCCATATATCCATTAAATCCAAATGAATACATGAAAGAATCATTAATATTTTTATTATAATAAAATTTATAAAAGCATTTCATGATATAACCGACTCTTAAATATGAGTTTACCGTATTATTGCTTATACTATCTAAAGTTTGTCTAAAATCTAAAAATAGTTCTTTATGATAAAGAACTTGTTTATTAAAATCAGTATAAGTATGAAGATCTTTACTATTTAATAAAAATAAATTATATCTCTCTACCGTACAGTCAATATATTTTTTAATATCATCAAAATAGGTGGTGATTAACTTAAGATTTTTATGAAATCGCATACAAGTTAAGATATTTTGATATATTTGAAATATATAAAATCCAATACTTAATAAAATATAGAACCGTTGCGACCATGCTATAGATCTAAAATCAACAAATAATTTACCCAATGCATGTTTGCTAAATACTGTTTGTAATACTTCAAAATATTTTACAACAGTAATAGAAATACCTTGTAATTTTAATATAAAAAATGGCAAAATAAGCATTAAAATTGGTATAATTAATGAAAATACAGGAGATGACATGTTATATAAACTTAATATTTGTAAGAATGTAGATGATTCGTTAAATCTATCAAAGTATTTCCAATCTACATAATGATATTTATCTTTAAAGCTGGTTTCTTTTTTAATATCATCCCAACAGGTTAAAATTTCAGTTGTATTTTGATTTTTCAAGCTTTTAATGAGATTTTGACTATCTTTTAGAAAGTTAACATCATATGTATAATATTTACTCCATTCTTTGATCATATTTTTTGCATACGGATTTGTTGGAGTAAATACATAATCATATAATTTATTCTCTCCAGTATCATTATTACTTTCAGAATATAATTCTAGGTCATCGTTAATAGATGATGATATTTCTATTTTATCTTCTATATAATGAATTGGTAACTTAAAATGATTATGTATTGAATTTAATTCATGTTCATTAATATTATCTTCAGTTGTAAATAGAAATTCCATGTAAAATATATATATATTTTTTATATAAATTAAACCAATTGCGTCAAATAATAAAAATAATTCAATAAAAGAATAATCCTATTTAAAAATTAAAAAATTGATATAAACAAATAATTATTACTATTATCATTACTAGTATGACAATGTTAATATATAATGTACCCCAAATAAATGATATTAGAGACAATGGATTTATTTTTGAATTATCTGAAAATTCACTTGAAGTAATTAATACAATAAGTGAAATAGTAGGTGCCGCAAGTTATATAAGAACGCCTATATTTCCAAAGAAAGATAGAAAAGGAAATAAGCCAAGAGATATGGTACCAGATCCAAATTTTAAACCAACTGTATTCATAAAAGAAAAAAATAATACAATTTTGATACGTTCGTTTTTAAATAAATTAACAGATAAGAATTTTGATACTATTTATGAAGAAATAGATAAAATTATAAAAGATATAGTAGAACAAAATAATCTCAAGGAATTGAATGAAATAAGTGATTTTATATTTTTAACAGCTGGAACAAATAGAGCATTTTCAAAAGTATATGCAAAAATGTATAATCAATTAATACACGAATATAATATATTTCAAACAATTTTAAATAGTCATTTAGATAAACATTTAGGATTATTTGAGACAGTAGAAGTAGTATCTTCAACCGAAGATTATAACAAATTTTGTGATGTAAATAGAGTAAACGAGGAAAGAAGATCTATTAGTTTATTTATTTCAAATTTATATAACAATAATACAATAGAATATAATATTATATATAATATTATTTCACTATTACATCAAAATATAGAAGATAATATAATCAATGAAGATAAATCAGGTCTTGTATTAGAAAATGCCGAAAATGCTTCTATACTAATAATAAATTCATTAAGTAAATTAAAATTAACTGACAATTGGTCAACTATATTAGACTATATTACACAAATGACTACTAGAAAAATGAAAGATTTTAAGAGTTTACCTAGTAAATCAATATTTAAATATATGGATATCAATGATCAAATTAAAAGGTTTAGATAAATAATGAAACTATACTATATTATGGTTAAATCTAAAATAAATAGAAAAATTGTATACGAAGAAATAAAGGATATAGAATCAGGCGATATAGACCACGAAACTAGTGTATATCAAGTAAATATTATTAAATTTCATGCTCGTGTTAATATTATATTAGGTAAAATGAACGACGTATATGATGAAGAATTTGTATTATTTTTTAATATTTATTTATTGAACAATGATGATAAAATCCAATATAAAATAGGTATATTTGAATTAAAAGTAAAAGATTACGATGCATTTAAATTATCTGGGGATATAGAAAAAATCGGAAAGATTTTATGGTTTGCAGATTTGAATGAACGTGATTTATTGAATGTATCAATAAATTATGAAAGTGATAAGTCAGATGATGTAGACAGTGATTCAATTGCTAGTAGTTTTGGTAAAAAAATCAGTAGTTTTCGTAAAATAGAATTAGAACAAGAAGATAAAGAAACTGCTAATCATATAAGAAAAGAATTTACAAGTTCTCGTGATACACATGCATGGATTCAGGAATTTATGAAAAATGCAAATTATGATATAATTGATAACGAAGGAAATGGGGATTGTTTTTTTTGTGTGTTGAGAGATGCTTTAAAATATGTAGGTATTGATATTTCAATATTAACAATGAGAAATTTATTAGCAAAAGAGGTTGACGAAAGTGTTTATTTAAATTATAGAGAACATTATGATATGTATTTATTAAGTATTGGGAATGATAAGAAAAGAATTAAAGAATTAAATAAAAAGTATAGTGCATTAGAAAAAGAAACTATTAATTTATCTGACAAAAAAAAGAAAATAAAAAATATGAAAATCATGGAATCTATAAAAGAAGAACATGATAGAGTTAAAAATGAGATGAAAGTTTCAGAAGAATTATTAGAAGATTTTATTTATATGTCAGATATAACATCAATTGTTGATTTTAAAAAGTTTGTACTGACTAATAATTATTGGGCAGATACATGGGTAATATCAAAAATAGAAAGAATATTAAATATTAAATGTATATTAATGTCAAGTGATGCATACGAATCCGGCGATAAAGATAATGTAATACACTGTAATCAATTAGGCGACGAAGAATTAATAAAATCTGGAGAATTTAACCCAGATTACTATATTATAATGGATTACAATGGTAATCATTATCAATTAATAAGATATAATAGAAAAGGTATTTTTAATTTTCACGAAATACCCTACGATTTAACAAATTTAATAGTATATAAATGTTTAGAAGGTGATATAGGACCATATAATATAATTCCTGATTTCAATAAATTAAAAAGTCAAAAATCATCCGAAAAACGAAAGTATGAAGTGGATTTAGATAATATATATAGTTCTACTACAGTTTTTCAAATTTATAATAAATCTGGAGACAAATTACCAGGCAAAGGAGTTGGTGAAACAATAATTCAAAGCGATGTATCAAAATATGCCAATTTAAAAAAAAAGAAGAATTGGAGACGTAAATTGTCTCATATGTGGCCTATAGAAATAGAAATAGATGGTAACACATTTCAATCAATTGAGCATTATATGGAAGGTAATAAATTTATAAATTATCCAGACTTATTTAAACAATTTACATTAGAATCTAATAGTACATTATCAAGACATCCAGAAAAGGCCATACTAATGGGTGCAGAAAATAGTACAATACGTGATAAAAAATATAAAATAAATCCTAGTTATTCAGGAAATAAATCAGAATTAATGGATAAAGCATTACGTCAAAAATTTTTAAAAAATGATGAATTTAAAAAAATATTAAAAGAAACAAATAACGCGAAAATAATGGAATATAGACGAGCAAAATATCCACGTGTTATGGACGAATTAATGAAGTTAAGACAGGAATTACTCAAATAAATAAATTAATACTATATAATTTTGTTATAGTATTAATATATATAGATGAATTATTATAATAAGTACATCAATTTTTTAAACGATAATTTGAATAAAAATTTAACAAATCCGAATATTAATATTAAATTTGTAAAAATATTTTATGAAGATATAACTGATTCGTATACTAGATTGAATGAAATATTAAAAAAAACAGAATATAAAACAACCATTTTAAAAAATAAAAAATATAATATACAAGGTAATTATTTTCCTAGTGTATTTAAAAAAGATATAGATTTATGTATTTATACTATATCATATTCGTTTAAAATAGATGAAAGAATAATTACACTAAATTTTAATACAGAAAATGTAAATATGAATTATATTTTTAATTGTTTTAAACAAGCGTATAGTTGGTTACATATAGTTAACAAATACGGAACATCACACTGTTCTAAAAAATTAACAATTAATATATTTTTATTAAAAAATAAAAAGGAATTACCATCATTACACTCCGAAATGTTAGATACTAAACATGTAAATACTGCATATGCAACCGTATGTGCACCAGAAGGAGATATAGTTATATACAGAAAAGAAGAATGGTTTAAGGTGTTTATACATGAAACATTTCACGCATATGGGTTAGATTTTGGTATTATAGAAAATAACAAAATTAGAAGTGAATTATTAAAAGTATTAAAAATTAAATCAAATATGTACGTATTTGAAACATATACAGAAACATGGGCAACATTGTGGCATATAGCATACAAAAGTTATGAAATACAGAAAAATATAAATATAACTGATTTTTATAACTTTTATATTTACTATTTATCTATTGAACAAATTCACAGTATAATACAATCAATAAAAATATTAGATTATATGAAGTTAACATATAATGATCTATTTTTAACAAATAACAATTTTAAAGAAAATACAAATGTATTTAACTATTATATTTTGAAAACGATTATGTTGTATAATTGCAATGATTATATATATTTTTGTAATAAACATAATAATAAATTATTAAATTTTAAACCAACGCATAATAATATAAATATATTTATTAATTTTATAATTAAATTATTAAAAAATAATAAAACAATGAAGATATTTAAATCAGGCGAGAGATTATATAAAACAGGGAAAAAAATAAACAATTATTATTTAAATAAAAGTTTAAGAATGACGATTAGTTGATTCATATAAATAATATTTTATTTATATGAATTTATATTATTATATTTATGCGGTGGCAGAAGCAGTTTCTGCTGCGGATAAAGCGGCGGCTGCTGCAAGAGCTGCGGCACTTTTAGGGAAATGAGGTGACATGAATCGTTGAAGATTAAAGTAAGTGAGTTCATCTCCGGATTTGATTCTCAATAGTACAGAAAGAGCTTTATCGGGATTAATTTTTCTGCCATTGGCAGGGTCTTGGAGTTGATGGGCGCGAATGTAAGCATTAATTTCTTTGGTTACATCGGTACGTGCCATTTCAGTATCAGGAGTTTTACCCAAGAATGTAGCTAGTTCAGTAGAAATAGGAGTAGCTTTAGTGAATCCACTGGGTTGCTTATTTCCAGATTTGTTTTTTCTTTTTCCACTGGTTTTTTTAATAGTTCTAAGAACGCGATTCGTTTTCTTTTCAATCGCAAGAAGTTCTTTCTTCATGCTTGAAAGAATAGAAGCAGCTTGTTGACATTTAAGTGAAAGATTAGTATAATCGGTAAGAAGAGATTGTTCTTCACTGATTTCAGTAATTTCAGATGCAGTTTCAGGCACGACAGTGGGTGCGGTGCTTGTAGTAGTAGTAGTAGTAGTAGTAGTAGTAGGAACAGGTGTAGATTCTTCTACGACAGTTTTAGTTTTTTTGACAGTTTTAGTTGCTTTAACAGGTGCTTTAGTAGCACTTTCAATTGTTTGCTTGGTTGCGATCTTCTTTACCATTTATATATGTTATATATAGTATTATTTAAGCCATTTAACGCATATATATATGTTATTACGTTGTATGGTAATAAAATATATTAAATCGCAACAGATTGATATAACCATGGCAATGCATTTGCGGCATCACTATTTACTAAAGTTAATGCAGATAATATATACATCGCACCTAAAGATGAACTAGAATCATTTATTCCAGTATTAATGAAATTTTCTATGATTTTAACGAAAATCATTTTTAATTGTAAAATATCACAATTACATAAATAGTTATAATGAATATTTACAATAGAAAACGGTTTTCCAGATGGTGCACATATTTCTCTCTTAACCTCGTCACTTATTTGTGCTCTATAATTCCATATATCATGTAACACATTTATAAATTTAATAGTTTGTCTTCTATTTAATGAATTAAACCATTTAACATCTGTATAATTTCCTAATGAATCAATTCTTAAACATATATTTAATATTTTATTATTAAATGTAGTAATTGTAATTTCATTATCTTCATTTATTTTATTTATTTTGAATTTTTCTCCATGAATATTATTTAATTTTATTATATGATTAAGATTATTAACTATTTTTGTAGAAATTTCAGATCTATTATATGGATTTAATAATTTTGTTTTATCTTTTTTAGAACTTTTTATTAATTCATAGAGAGAATAAATATCAAATGAAAATATATTTTTCTCTTCTCTCCAGCTAATGAAGTTATAAAATGAAATGGATTGGATGTCATCAAAGGTATAGAAGTCATTACAGTTGGTTGATAGTTCATTATGAAACAAAGCAGGTCCTCTGAGAGATACACTTAATCTACTAAAATAACCTCTTATCTTAGATTGAATTTTTATAGCAAAATATGAAGTATGTAAATAATTATATATTCTTGAAAGTAATTCTGTTTTATTTCCTGTTATTTTTAGTTTATAATACTTACACATATATTTTAGTTGTTTAACATTATAATTGACAGTATTGATATGTTTATATTCATCATAATTTAATATACAAAAATCATTTTCAGATATTTTAGTTTTTTTAATCCGTAGATTAGATTCTGACCTTTTACATGGAGTGGTATCGGTTGTATAGGTCATATATATATATATACTATAGAGAGAGTTATTTATTATATTTTTTATATAACTTAAAAATAAATAATATTTACCTATAACTATTGTTATTATTATGACCAAAATTAAATAACACCTATTTACGTCTAATTATTATTAATTAAATATAAAATTGAAATAGCTTAAAGCTACTATCTTATAATATAATAAGATGCAAACAATGATCGTACCCGGAATTGAACTCTCTAAAAGTAACTACACATTTACCAAGCCAAAGGTTTTGAGCTCTGGTGGCAAATCAGTTGGTGTTGTAAACAGCGGTAAGGTTCTTACCCTATCAACTCCTCTGATGACCACTTGGGGTCTTGGCGATTACGAAGGAAATCAAAAGTTTGAGTTCTCACTTCAATATCCTACCGAGGAGTATAGTGATCCTGAAACTGAGACTTTCCAACAAAATATGAAGCAATTTGAAGATAATATTAAAGATGAAGCAATTACGAACAGTATGGCATGGTTTGGAAAGAAGACCATGAGCAAGGAAGTAATTGATGCCCTATGGTCTCCAATGTTGAAATATTCTAAGTATCCTAAGGGACATGCGAACGAGGGCGAGTTTGATTATGACCGCCCTCCTCGTCTTCAAGTTAAGGTACCATTTTACGATGGTATTTGGAAGGCTGAACTATATGATGATGCTGAAACTCGTCTATTTCCAAATGTTAACGAGCCGACTGTAACTCCTCTTGATTTTATCACTAAGGGAGCTAAGGTAGCCACATTGATTCAGTGTGGTGGCATTTGGTTTGCAAATGGTAAGTTTGGAGTAACCTGGAAGCTTGTTCAGGCAGTAATTAAGCCTCGCGAAACACTATTCGGCCGTTGCCACATTGCATTGTCTAGTGCAGATAAGGAGCGTCTTAAGGTTGCCGAAGAAGTTGAACAACACCTTCAGGAAACTACAGTAGACAGCGACGAGGATGAGGAGGAAGAGGAGGTAGTTGTTCCTGAGCCTGTAGCTGAAAAGAAGAAGAAGGTTATTCGCAAGAAAGCAGTAACTGCTGATATTTAAAAAATGAATTAAATTAAAAAACGAATTAAATTAAAAAACTAATTAAAGAAACAACTAAATATAAATATGGAACATGTATGCCTTAGTTACATACCGCAATTATAGCTCAGTTGGTTAGAGCATCGGTCTTATGAGCCGAAGGTCTGATGAGCCGAAGGTCTGCGGTTCGAGCCCGCATTCTTGCAAACAAGACCTGAATATGTCTTAAAACTATTTATTTGCATTGTTGTCCGAGTGGTCTAAGGAGCCAGACTTAAGATCTGGTAGCGTAAGCTGCGTGGGTTCGAACCCCACACAATGCATAATGTGATAAAACCACACAAAAAGTTTTACATGCCCGGTTAGCTCAGTCGGTAGAGCGCACGCCTTTTAAGCGTGTGGTCGTGGGTTCAAGCCCCACATCGGGTGGAATGACCTAAATATGTCACTAAAATATTTAAACCATCCTTCATAGCTCAGTTGGTTAGAGCGTGCGACTGTTAATCGCGAGGTCATAGGTTCAATCCCTATTGAAGGAGATATAGACCCGAATATGTCTTAAAACTATTTTTTTTGCATCGTTGTCCGAGTGGTCTAAGGAGCCAGACTTAAGACCTGGTAGCGTATGCTGCGTGGGTTCGAACCCCACACGATGCATTTTTTTCTTCCATAGCTCAGTTGGTTAGAGCGTGCGACTGTTAATCGCGAGGTCATAGGTTCAATCCCTATTGGAGGAGATACTACCAATTATAGTTATTTATAAATGGAATATGGGGAATGGTGGACGCCTCGGAAAGATCGCCAAATGGGAAATGGGGAGACATAAACTCCGTAAACGGTGTCTCACAGTCATGGGCGAGAAAATAGGAGAGAATGGGGAGCTCATGACCGACATACATCAGGTAATGTATTATGTCGTAATAATATGGAATAGTGGACGCCTGGGAAAGATCGCAAAAAATGGGGAGACATATACTCTTATAAAACGGTGTCTCACAGTTGTAAGCGAGGACGAAGAGATAAGAAGAGCTTATGACCGACATAAATGGGTAGTGTATTATGTCGTAATAATATGGAATGGTGGACGCCTGGTAAAGATCGCCAACGAGGAAATGGAGAAACATATTCCCAGTTCGGGTACCGATTATTTAACAAAATTAAACCGCTGAGCAGTGTACAAGTTTTGAGTTAAATAACGGAAGTGAGTGTTTCACAGTATTAAGCGAGGACTGGGGGCTTTTTACACTATCGGGGTGGCGCAGAGGCAGCGTGTTGGGCCCATAACCCAAAGGTCGGTTGTTCGAAACAGC
>Ga0206129_10002209_pt1 | contig 24633 bp, 15 predicted proteins | sample Helgoland_Spring_8_FD_148616 | JGI IMG/M metagenome (GOLD analysis project Ga0206129, IMG submission 148616) | Pelagic subsurface seawater microbial communities from Kabeltonne, Helgoland, North Sea - Helgoland_Spring_Bloom_20160502_2 | ecosystem: Environmental > Aquatic > Marine > Epipelagic ...
ACCTTTAAACAAATTAAAAGGTAGATTACTAGATAATATGGATATGGTGATCGGTGATCAGCAGATGTCTACTAGATTAGCCATGTGGATAGTGGGTAATGCAGTAACATCTCAATTCAACGAAGACAGATGTTACATATATAACAAGGCTATGCGAAACTTCATCAACTCTTGGGACGATGATAATACAAGTAAAGAACCTGTTAAGGTTGCACCAACAGAGATCTTTGAAAAGATAAGAAAATGGGCTGCATTAAAAGGTATATTAGTAAGCGGTAACCCTGAAACTCAGTACATGAAGCTTATGGAAGAGGCTGGCGAACTAGCTGAAGGCTTACTGAAAAAAGATGATGCTGAGATACATGATGCAATTGGTGATATGGTTGTAGTACTTACAAACCTAGCTGCTTTAAAAGATTGGAATATAGAAGACTGTATTCAAGGCGCATACGATGAAATTAAAAATAGAGTAGGTGTTATGGAAAACGGTACATTTGTTAAATTTAATGAAACACTAAACTAGTATGAGCAGTAGAGAGATAATGGATGCAAAGAGTGGTGTAACAACTGCAACAATGAGGTTTAGAGATCCAGTAGTACAAAATGTCTGTGCCAAGTTCCTAGACAGATCAAACGTTGGTTACGAAAAATACGGTCGTACACTACACGATGAGCGTACTGGAAAGCATAAAGACTTGGCTGGTTATCTAAACGATATACAGGAAGAACTTATGGATGCTATATTATATATTCAAGCTGCACGCGATGAGATTGAAGAAGCGCAGCAGTAAGAAAGGCCCAGTAAGAGCTAAGAAGGTAACCTACGATGGGATTACCTTCGCTTCTGGGCTTGAGAAGTATATGTATAAAGCTCTTAAAGAAGCTGGTATAAAGGCTGATTACGAGGGCTGTACATTTACACTGCAAGAAGGTTTTGATTTTGAAGTAGAAAGTTATGAACGTCAAGCTAATGGTAAAGGTGATTTAATAAACAGAGGTTGTAAGAAAGTACTGCCTATTAAATATACACCTGATTTTATTAGTCATGACTTTATAATAGAGACAAAGGGTAGAGCTAATGAGAGCTTTCCTTTGCGTTGGAAGATGTTCAAGAAGTATGTAAACCATAAAATGAAGCATGTAACTTTATACAAGCCTCAAAATCAAAAAGAGTGTGATATAGTCGTAGAATTAATAATGCAAAAAAGAAAATAATGGATTGGACAATAAGTTTAGGGTTTTACCCAGGAGTACTAATAGGAGCTAGATCCTATCCTGATACAGGCAATGGAGTATCTAATCACGTTATATATCTACCTTTTGTAGATATTTGTTTAACACTCATAAAGGAGTATGATGAAGAAGAATAATATATTTGAAAAGAGGGTAAACATACTTCCGTATGAATACCCTCAACTTCTGTCTTATAAGGATGCCATTCGGCATTCTTATTGGATAGATACAGAGTTTAACTTTACTGACGATATACAAGACTTCAAAGTTAATATAACTGATCACGAACGAGATGTTATAAAAAAGACTATGCTTTCAATAGCACAGATCGAGGTAAGTGTTAAAACTTTCTGGGCAGATATGTACAAGCGTATGCCTATCACCGAGGTTGGTGATGTTGGTATGACGTTCGCTGAGTCTGAAGTTAGACATAAAGATGCTTATGCTAGGCTTATTAGAATACTAGGCTTAGAAAAAGACTTTGAAACTGTAGTTGAAGTTCCTGCTATTGCAGGTAGAATAAAGTACTTAACTAAATACTTAGATGGTACTAGATCTCGTGACAACAAGATGTATACTAAATCTGTACTTTTATTTTCTTTGTTTATAGAACACGTTAGTTTGTTTAGCCAGTTCTTAATTATGATGTCTTTTAACAAGAACAATAACGTACTCAAAGGCATATCTAATGTCGTTGAAGCAACATCAAAAGAAGAGGAGATACACGGTAATTTCGGAGCTGAGATTATTAATATAGTTAAGCAAGAAAACCCTGACTGGTTTGATGAGGAATTTGAACAGTTGATTATGTCAGCATGTACAAAAGCCTACAAAGCAGAATGTGAAGTGCTTGATTGGATATTTGAAACTGGAGAGCTTAGCTTCTTAAGTAAAGATACTATAAAGCAGTTTATAAAAAATAGATTTAATAACTCTTTAAATAAAATAGGCTATGAGTCTTTATTCAAAATCAACAAGGAAGCTATCGCTAGTACCAAATGGTTTGATGTTGAAATTACAGCAACAAAAGAAGGTGATTTCTTCTATAAAAAATCAACTGATTACAACAAGAAAAGTAAAAGTATAACCGCAGATGATTTATTTTAATGGAATATAAAAAATACTACTGGCTCAATGATGAGTCAAGACTGTTTCTATCTAGAGGATATATAACAGAAACGCCCGAGCAACGAATAAAGGATATAGCTAACACAGCTGAAAAGCATTTGAAGATCGAAGGGTTTGCACAGAAGTTTGAGGAGTATATGGCAAGAGGGTTTTACTCTCTGTCTACTCCTGTGTGGATAAACTTCGGTAAAAACAAAGGTCTACCTATTAGTTGTTATGGCTCAAACATTGATGACGATTTAGATTCGATACTGAACGCATCTAGGGAGATCGGTATGATGTCTAAATATGGAGGGGGAACATCAGCATACCTCGGGAATATAAGACCACGTGGCGCATCAATATCAACTGGTGGTAAAGCTGATGGCCCTGTACACTATGCTCGTATGTACGATACCACTGTCGATGTTTGTAAACAAGCTGAAGCTCGTCGAGGTGCTTGCGCTGTGTATCTACCTATAGAGCACGATGATGTAAACGAGTTTTTAGATATTGGCACCGAAGGAAATCCGATACAGAACTTACAGTATGGTATAACTATAACAGACTGGTGGATGACAAGTATGATCGCTGGTGATCCTGATAAACGTAAGTTATGGGCTAAGGTAATACAAAGAAGATCTGAGTTTGGTTTTCCTTATATTATGTTTAAGGATAATAGCAATAACAACTCACCTTATAAAGAGCTTGGTTTAGATATAACAGCATCTAACCTATGCTCTGAAATACAGTTACCAACTGACAGTTTTAATTCTTTCGTTTGTTGCTTAGGATCTATAAACCTATTACACTGGGACGAGATTAAATATACTGACGCTATAGAGGTGTATACTCAATTCCTTAATGCAGTTATGGACGAATTTATAACTAAGTCCGGTACATTACCTGGTTTAGCTAGAGCAAATAGATTTGCAAAGCAGCATAGAGCAATTGGTATCGGTGTTTTAGGTTATCATTCTTTATTACAATCAAAGCTGCTAGAGTTTGATTCTATGCAGACTAAAGCTTTAAACAATGAAATATTCAAGACGATTAAGGAACGGTCAGAGAACGCGTCTAAATGGCTCTACGAATACAAAGGGTATAGGTCTTTACGTGACGGGTTTGCTAACACAACTCTTATGGCAATCGCACCAACAAAATCTAGCTCCTTTATTCATGGTGCTGTCAGTATGGGGATCGAACCTATCAAGTCTAATTACTTTATCAAAGACTTGGCTAAGACAAAGACTGTATATAAGAATCTTATCTTACAAGAAGAACTTAAGAAATATAATCTTGATACGGATGATGTTTGGGAAGGGATACTGAAGCGTGATGGTTCTGTTCAGCATTTAGATTTTCCGACTAAAGAAGTGTTTAAGTCGTTTGTAGAAATAGCACCTAAGGAATTAGTGAAGTCTAATTACTTTATCAAAGACTTGGCTAAGACAAAGACTGTATATAAAAATACTTTCCTACAAGAAGAACTTGAAAAGCATAATCTTAATACGGATGATGTTTGGGAAGGAATACTGAAGCGTGATGGTTCTGTTCAGCATTTAGATTTTCCGACTAAAGAAGTGTTTAAGTCGTTTGTAGAAATAGCACCTAAGGAATTAGTGCTACAAGCTGCTCAAAGACAGAAGTATATAGATCAGTCTCAGAGTTTAAACTTAATGATAGATCCAAGTGTACCAGCTAAAGATATAAATCAGCTTTATATATACGCTTGGAGAGAGGGTATTAAAACTTTGTACTATCAGTTCAGTCAAAGCTCTGCTCAAGCATTTAGTAGGAATATACTTGAATGTTCCTCATGTGAAGGTTAAACATTAATTATTAAAAACAAAGAAGGGAAGCTTAACAGCCTCCCTTTTTTAGTATCCAGTAAGTAAGTTTAATACATCATCAATAGCTTTATGCCTATGATTATCTTCGAGTACTACTTTAAATACGTGCTTGCTTTCTTTTATTTTTGCAACGTCGTCTATAGCAGAGTTGAGTGGGTTACCTAGATCTACTTGCTGGTAGTCTCCGCAAAATATCATCATAGAGTTTTTACCAAGCCTACCAAGTGCCATACGAAGCTGAGGTTTAGTTAAGTTCTGGAACTCATCTATAATAACTACAGCATGGTCAAACGTTCTACCTCTAAAGTGAGCTAATGAAACTAGCTCAACCTCTTCGTTCTCTACCATCTTAGCTATCTTTTCAGGTTTGTTATACACCTTACGCATGTTAGACATAATAGGTACAAGCCAAGGTTCTAACTTATCTTTCTCGTCACCTGGTAGAAAGCCATTATCTTCAGTGGCAATAGTAGGTCTGGTTATTATTATTCTATTATACTGTCGTTTGAAGAACATATCAAGAGCTACTTGAACTGCTAGTAACGTCTTACCACTACCTGCTTTACCTACGACAAAGCTAAATGCGTGATTAAGCATTTGTTCTTTAGCTAACTTCTGTTCTTTTGACAGGCTTACATTGAATTTAATATCACCCTTAGGTGCTCTCTTACTTTTGTTATCTAGCATCTGCATATTTGTATTTAGTGTCTCCATCCTCGTCTTTGTAAGCTTCAAGTACTTGTCTTCTGTTATCTTCACCTTTTAAAGATATATGTATCCAAGCAAAATCAAACTCATTAATCATCTGATCAAACTCTATACCCGACTCTAAAACCCAGTCGTATATAGCTTTGTTATTCATCTCCCCCATCTCCCAAAACTGGATGTCCAATGCCTCACCTTTGCAATGCTGCGACTTACGACTGCCACCAATTGCACGATTGAGTGACGGGTTGCGATAACCACTACTGATCCTGATAGGACCAATACCATCGCGAATAGGCTGTACAAGATCTCGTACAAGCACTTGCAAGTTATCCATGTGTTCTTTAGTCGGCTCATTTTTTATACCTAGTCTTTTAGCTGTATTGCTTTTAGTTAATTCTGACAATACAAAGTTCTTACTTAATTTCATTTTATTACTTTATTATTATTGATAATTGTTCACTAGTTCCACTAGCTATTACATTTATTCTTAAAGAATACCTACTTATATTAAATGACAAATTATCCTCTAAAACTAACGTAACTGTCGGCGGTATGTCTATTTGTTTTATTATGTAAATATCATTTGAGGTATTACCGTCATGTAGGTATATACTAACAAGAGAAGTGTCTGTCGAGCCGTTGGGCCTTTCATTACATATACTTATCTTAGATATGTTACCAGTTTGCTGGCTTTCATTTTTACCTATAAGAACATTAGTGGCGCTATTTGTATTGTACTTTATATATTTAGCCATAGTTAAGATATTGTTATTAAACCTCCGTATATGTAATTAGTTGTGGAGGTTACGTTTAGTTTTATAGCTAGGTAATTATTAGCTGTAGCTGCAACTTCATAGTTTGTTCTACCCGTATCCAATGTCATGGTTGTGTTTGCATTACCTGACATTTTAGTTGTTCTAGCTCCAGTAGTTAAGTTAACTTCGTAGAGAGTAATTGAAACGTTTGTAGAAGCATATATGTCTACATGTGTAGCAGTTTTACCTTCAGGTAGAAATACAAATGCGTATAGTTCTGCTGCTGAATGACCTACTCTCACAGATAATTTAGATGAAACATCATCTTCTATAAGTGCTCTGTTATAGCTAACATCATCGTTGGTCATAAACTCTGTAGGGGAAATCTTTATTTTATTTCCGTATATATTTCCAGCACCTGCCCCTCCAGAGCCACCACCTACGTCTTGTGTTAGGTGTCTACGCACCTCATCAATATCCTCTGTTATTAATTGGAGCTGATACATTAAAGCTGCTTCAGCTGGATAGTTTAAAAGGTCTGAATGCTTACCATTATCAAACTGTTCCTTAAGGTATTTTTTATCGTTTCCTGTTTTATCATGTATTGTACCTGATGTCTTACCTCCTAATGCCATAATTAAATTTTTGCTATTGTTACTGCTCCTCCGAATACTTGCTCTGTTGAGGCTTGAGCTAACTCTATTAATAAGTAGTCAGTTGAACTTCCGTAAATAGGAGTACCTGAGAAATTAAATGTAGTACCTATACTTCCGTTACCTATGGTGGCAGCAATTGACCCACTGGTTATACTCATTACATGCACAGACATTACTGAAGTACCACTACCAAACACATCAACAGCAGTAGCTTTAAACCCTAATGGTATATCTATAGATGCGTATAGCTTAGCAGTACTATGAGATTTTAAAAATCTTTTATTACTAGTAACATCATCAATCATTGCAGGTCTACCAACATCATCAGCAATAAAATCACTGGGTAGTATTTTTATAGCTGAGATACCAGACCTTACAATTCCTGTTAAGTCTATATTACCAGAAACTTCTAAAGCTTGAGAAGGAGTGGTTGTACCTATACCAACTTTACCATCGTTTAAGATTGTTAATCTTATAGCATCACCTGCTGTTAAAAATAATTGACTATTAGTAGATGAGGTTGGGCCTTTAGTTCCTAAAACAAGGGAATTTCCAGTGGCTCCTGTTAAAGTTCCACCATCAGGCCATTTGTTAGCATCACCTGTTAATCCCATATATCCATTAATAGCTCCTCCATCTTGTGTGAATACTATAAATGGATTATCATTTTCATCGTTATTATCTGTGTCAGAAATTATTGTTAAAGTTGCTTCTCCAGAAGTACCAGAACTTACAGTTAAATCCCCATTAATTGTTTTATCTCCCGCTGTAAGGGCTGTAGCTGTAGCTGCGTTACCTGTACAAGAACCTGAAGAGCCTGATGTATTTCCTGTAACATTACCTGTAAGCGTTGCGTTAAGAGTATTAGCTATAGTAGTATTACCACTACTGTCGAACGTTATACAGTCTATACCATCCTCATCCTGTATAACATTAGACTTAACCTTTAATTTATTTAAGACCTCTACAGGGGTTGCAACAAGTGCGTTACCTAACTTTAAAGTACCATGAGTGGCAGTTCCAGATAAAGACGAAGCGTAACCCTGCTCTATAGTAACATTACCTGCGGTACAATCACCAGTCCCTGAAGCAAGCCCAGCTCTAATTAATATATTTCCACTAGTGTGACTTCCAGAACCATTATCAATAGTATCTCCACTTACGATTGAAACCTGCCCTGTAGTGGTATCTCCAGACCCAGTATTCTTTAAGTCTCCAGACTGTAAAGTTAAAGCTCCTGAGTTAACGTCAGTAGAGTTATTTAATGTAGCATCTCCAGAAGAGTCAAAGTCTGTGCCTTGCCCATGACCAGTGTATATATTTAAAGGTAAACTATTTATATTGTTTCTATCTCCTGCATCTTCTGTGTGAAACCAACCTGTACCTTTTAGTATAGTGTGTACACTACCTGAAGCATTTGGTGTTGAAGGAGCAGAACCACTTGCATCATCTAACGCAGAACCTTTGACTATCATCCTAGGTCTATCATTCCCATCTAGCGTTATTGCTGCTAAAGATTGAGCTGGTAGTAGAGTACTAAATCGAGTTGCTACTGCTTGGTCGTTTGAGTCACCATGAAATATGTAACCATCATTTAAGTTAGGTACATCGTTCGATCTACCTGTAGCTACAACTTCTATTTGTCCATTGTTAGCGTTAGATCTAGCTACAGTCCCTACGTTTTGAATTAAATTAGCTTGCGTGGCTGGTTTAGTGGTTGTTAACCCACCGCCAGCCGCTACGTAAAGGGTATCACCAACCGAATATGAAGATGTATCTAAGTCCACTAGGTTACCTATGCTTATAGCATAACCATCAGCGTTGTGAGCATAGTCGGCATCAGCTAACCCGAAAGCAGGCATGTGAGCTGCGCTACTTGCATCTGCTTTAGCAACTATAACAGGTCCTGTAGAACCATGATAACTCTTTATATAAACCGGATCTCCTTTAGATATACCACCAGACTCATCAAACCTAACTGGTAACCTAACTTTAGCAGCCTCTCCGTTTCCACTTACAGCTGATAGCGTGTTAGTAAAAACTCTACCTTCACTATCAACTACTAAAGCCGTAGTAGAGTTATTACCCTCTAAGTCCTCAAAGTAAACTTTATTTCTAAACCTAGATATAAAGTCCCATATGTGTTGTCCTATCCATTTCATATATTATATAATCACTGGTGTGCGTAGCACTTTTTATTTTTATTTTCCGTTTTGTTCTTACATTGTTTACCTGAACTAGTTTTAGCTCTACATCTGTATTCTTTCTTACCGTCACCATCAGTATCGCTACCATCTTTAAAGGCTTTATGATAAGTACATTTAGCAGTTTTACTCTTAGTCTGGACAGTTATCTTACATCTTGCACCATCAGACTTAGTACCAGAACATCTAACACTTTTTATACCTTTAGCCTTATTCTCTTTATCTTGCTTAGCTTTCTTTTCAGCTTTCTTTTCTTTAGCTCTTTTATTAGACTCAGCTTTTCTGTCTTGCTTGACTTCAGCCTTAGCTTCTTTGATTTCTTGATCTTCAACACCTACACTCCAAGCACTCCATCCTAAACCTATAGCTACTCGCTGCCAAGTTTCTATATTAGCTTGCATGGCTAACTTCAAGTTCTGAGCCTTGTTCAGTACTCTAGCTATAGGAGCATTAGTTAAACCTTCGATCACATTAGTAAATACATTCCAGCCAGGGTTATTAATACCGTGATCCATTTTCTTTATGACATCTTTGTTGTAGTCATAAGTTTTTATAGCATTCATTATCTTTCTATGCTTAGTACCAAGTGGTGGCGATAGATCAAATATCTTTTGACTAACACGAGACCAGTCTTTTTTACCATAGCCTTTGCCAAGTTCCTCATGCAACTGCATGATAACATTTTTCAATGTAGATGCTGCAGCTCCCCAAACTCCCGTACCTCTAAGTAAAGTATCGAATACACCATTTACCATACGCAACTGTTTAGCATCAGTCTTCTCCTCTTCTTCTTCAGAGCCAAATGCTAAGAAAGCAAGACCAGTTTGAAGCGTACCGAATATGATGTTCTGAGCAACACCGTAGTATATAATTCTAGATATATTAGCTTTAGTATCTCCTCTTCTATTTACTAAGTCAGATAAAGCTTTCTTAGTTAGTCTAGTCATCTGCATTGGAGTATTTGCCCATGCAAGTATTATACGACCAAGAACTCCTCTCTGTTGCTTAGATATAAGATCAGGTCTAGAAGACTGTTGTGTCTCTTCTGCTATCTCTTGGAAATCTAAGAACGCTTGAGACTCTGCGTCTTTCTGGGACTTACCTTCTTTTAGATATTTCTTAACTCTGTTTCTATAGAAAGTAGAACCACCCATAGCTATAGCAAAGCTATCCGCTAACTGTGTAGGCGTGAAACCTAATTGAAGTAGATGAGCTATAACAGCTTCAGTCTTACTCTTACCTTTAGAAAAAGCTTCAGTTAGTTCGTTAGCTGATACATCTATTTTTAATCCTGCACGTCTTTGTTTTAACATATCAGAGTTAAATATCATAGAGAAGTCAGACCAGAATTGCTTTTGATTAGCAAATGCTTTAGCTGCTGAGAATATATTATTATCTTCAAAGTTCAAGAAGTTAACAGTAGACAGAGTCTGTAGTACTGCGGATCTAGTATTGAAGAACATTACAGCTCCAACAGAGCCGTTGATCCAGTTTAGGAATCTATTAACGTCTTTATCTTTACCTGTAGGTCTGTTACTACCAGTCTCCATAGCGTGTAGCATATCCTCTAGAGCCTCTCTAAAGTTAGTACCGTATATTGCTTCTATCTTATTTAGGTTGTCGCTAGAGAATACTAAGTCTTTATTTTCTATCCACTCAGCTAGGTAATCAGCTCTGTTAACTTTGTTTACGATGTTAGCTAAATCAGAAGCTATAGTCTCAGCTGTCCAGTGTGCGTTGGGAGATAAGTAACCATCACTCTGTCTAGACATAGCGCTAAGTGATTGAGCAAAAGCTTCACTCTTAGGGTCTGCTTTAACAGCACTCCATAGTAAGTTTACTTCTTTGTCAGATAGACCAGGAACTTCTATGCCGGCTTCTTTCCATAAGTAAACTCTTATAGCATTATCTAAAGTAAAGTCTGTACCTGCTATTTTCTTAGATAAACCTTTTATAGTATCTGGGAAAGCTTTTTTCATAGCATTATATTCCTCAGTCATCTTCTGTTTTACTGAGTCCATCTCTCTAGTGCCTTTAGAGAACGGATCAAAAAGGTTTTCTTTAAACCATTTTAAATCTTGGTCACCTTGCTTACCTTTACCTAAGAAGCTATATATCAAACCTTTAAAGTCTTCAGCTGAAGGTGGTACAAAGAAAGTACCTCTAATTTGCTTACCACGTATCTTAGCTCTAGCCGCAGATACTACTTCGTCAGATGCAACACCTTTGCTTCTTTCAAGCATGTCGTTGAAATCTTTGCTAGCATCTTTACTAAACTTTATTTTAGCTTGTACTACCTTAGATTTTATATCTAACTGATCTAATACTTTTTTAACTGCATCTACATTAGGCATTGCATCATCTACAAAGTACATGTCATTATAACCTTCCGCGAACTTATCCAGCATCCATTCAGCTTTGGCTTCACCTCTACCGTCACCTAGACCTGTAATATTTTTAAACGGTATATCAACGCCCTTACTCTTTAACCAACCGTGTATAGGTCCAGCTGCATCTTGCATACGAGCCGTAAGGACAAAGACATTTTTATTACCGTACTTCTTCACTTGGTTCTTCATCTTCTGAAGTAGTGGTCCATCTGTTCCACCTCTAACATTAACGAAGTCAGAGAAGTCAAACTCAAAACCGTCAGTGGCGAGACCAGGTCCTTTGATAGGCCACTCACCACTACTAAGCTTAAGCTCTTTACCAGTTACAGGATCAGTGGCTGTTATAAAGTTCTCACCATCTATAATCAAGGTCTCGTCAAAGTCAAACGTAGACATACCTTTAGATTTAGAGTATTTTATAGAGGTCCTACCTATTAATTGAGCTCCCTTGTTATTTATATCTCCACCAACAAGTAGGTTACTAGCTTTAACGAAATCAGCTCCTATAATTCTACCAACCTCACCAGTTTTTATACTGACTAGTGGAACCATATTGTTTTCTCCTAGTGTCTGCTTGTTGTAATATCTTCTCCAGTTTTCGTCACCTTTCTTAAACATTACAGGTAAGAAATCCCTAAGACCGTTCTTAATTAAAACCTTGTCCATAGATTTTGGTATGACTGCTACTTCATAGTTATCCCAAAAACCATCTGGTAGTTTACCGTTATTAACATATGCGGCTACCATCTCTAAAATCTTAACGCTAGTCGGTACCATATGCTCATACTCAGTAAGCTTACCCATAGAGTCTGGATCCATAGACTCTACACCTTCAGCAATGTAAGCTAAGTTAGCTGCTCGCTTCATAGGTGAGTTCATATTAGAGCCTAGCATTTTTGTGAGCATTAGAAGGTCACCATAGTCAAGTGCAGAATCTGAATTTTTAATACCATCAATGTAGTATTGCATTATCATTTGAACTGCTTCTCTGGCTTCGTTAGCTTGCTTTAACCTACCTTTATAGTCCTTATCTTTAACTGCTGCTTTAGATTTTTCAGCGAAAGTCTTAGTATCTATTTCTTTAAGCTTAGCCTTGTAGTTTTTTATACCTGCCAACCTATAAAAATCATCCACGTTTTCAAAGACCTGACCTCTGTGTGTAGAACCGGCTTCACTACCTTTGTCAACCAATTCATAAACACCATCTATTAATTCTACATTAAATCTACCATCACCTATCTTTGATGAACTAGCATACATGCCTTTATATTGTGTATGTAGTATTCTCAATATTTTATTCTCAGGTAGTTTTAATTCGTCTCTAAGGTGTGTGACAAATGAGGCAAATGTAGCTCTAGCTTTTTTAACTCTAGCCTTGTCGTTAAAGTATGACGCAGCAGTGTTGTAACCAGATGGTAGTAAACTACTTAAGAATTTTAAAACACTTTTATCTATTACATCCTTCTCGGTTGCCTCTAGAACGAACTCAGAAAGAGAGACATCTACATCCATTAAACCTTTAGTCTTCTTCTTTTGATCAAGAAAACTAGAAGTGTAACCCGCTATTTTTTTAGCAACAGCGGCTATCTCTTTAGTGTCTAAAATATCAGAGTATACTTCTTTGACGACCTTCCTAAGTGAAGGTAAGTCAGTAGCTAAAGCTTCATCACTCTTTATTTTGTTTAGTAGATCAGGAAAGTTAGATTTAAAATCACCGATCTTAGATCTATCTATACCTAAAGCATTCTTACTAAACTTGACACTAGGATCTCTATCTATTTGCTTACCAATAACAGCTAGTTCATTATCTAACTGTTCTATACCTTGAAGTTCAAGTATCATCTGCCTTTTCTCAGCAACCTCAGGGTTTTGTATAGTCTCAGCTGTAGCATCGAAAGCAAGCTCAACACCAAGCTCCATTGCTAACTTATCTTTCCTGGTTCCTAATGTCGATGCTCCAACCTTGTAGCCAAGGATAGTCTCCATATCCTTACCTCTAAAGTAAGCCATTACTTTATCTATACCAGGAAAAGATTTCTTAGTATGTAGTTGAGGACCAGAAGTTCTATTAGTATCCTTAGGTAGTTTACCTTCACTGATTAATTTATCAACCTCAGTTGGTTTAGTAATACGTCTAGACTCTGTGAATATTCTTTGTTCAGGTTTTAAGTTACGCTCCATTTGAACTAGAGTCTCTACTGGAAAAGCTTTGATTATAGCCTTAGCATGATTACGTAGGAATAAATCATAATCAGATCTACCACCCATTAAGTCTTGTAGAGGTTTTTTAAGCTCAGTTCTAAACGCTTTCTCCAGTGCAGTTCTAAACTTCTTAGAATCTACATTAGGTAATTTAGTACCAAACGTCTTGATAACAGCATCACGAACTGTCTGCATTATCTTTTCATCTAGTCTTATATCACGTCGTAATCGTGACCTCTCTTCAACTTCCGTTTCATCTAAACCTATTTCATCAACAGCTTCCATTAAGATGTCTGTATCTGCTTCTATCTGCACGAGAGGAGCTCCTTCAGAAGTTGTAGCATCTATATCGACAGCTCTTTCAAGAGACTTGTCTTTGTATTCTCTGTTGTATACGTTACCTGCTTTGTTACTTATCTGTGAGTTAACCCATCCGAATAAACTATCATTACTTTCTGGGTCGAAGTTCTTAACATGTGAAGTAAGCTCTGCATATACTTTAGATATAAAGTCTTTCTTGACCTCATTACTACCATCTCTTAAACCACCCTTCATCTTTGCAGCTATAAGACCGTCTAGCATTTTGTTAGCTTGCATTTCAGCTATAGCTAAATCAGCGCCTTGACTTTTCCAAGTTTCCTTAGTCCAACCCATACTACCTAGTTCATCTACCTCAGGCTTAACATCAGCAGACTTTTTCATATCTTGGCTAAGCACTTTAGGATCCGCTTTATCTACCTTAGAGCTTTTAACTTTAACTCTAGCAGCTGCTCTTTTAGTAAGCTCACCTAGTAATCCAGATCTGTTTACATTCTTATTATATGTTTTTATAAAATCAAACACGTCTTTACCACTCTCTAGTTTTACACTTTTAAAACCTAAACCAGATAGTGTGTTGCTAATAGACTTACCTAGAGAATTAGCACTATCTTCCACTATAGGTATTTCATTGCTGTCGACGAGATCTGAGAACATGTTAAAATATTCTTCTAAATTACCTTCTTTTATATTCCCGTCAGCGTCAAAGTAACCATTCCCTTTCATTCTAGCTTCTATACGATTAAGTATAGCTTCGTTACCGGAATCTACTAAATACTTCTTGAACGAATCTACAAGTGGCTTCATAGAAGCATTGTCAGTCTTGAAGTTCCTAGACATTACAGCATGAAGTAGTTCGTGACCTAGTATATTAGAACTACCTTGAGCACCAGCGACTTCTTCGTTTATGTATATTGTATTTTCACTTTCTACGAAACCTCCACCCGCGTCTTTATCTATACCAAACTTGGCAGCTTCTTCAGCGTTTTTAAGATACTTTATCTTAACGCCTTTACCGAAACCTCTAGTGCCTTTTCTTTTTTGAATTAATTCAAAGGTTTTTATTTGACGAGCTATAGCCTCTTCAACCTTAGTATTTACAAACCCATCCGTTTGATTGTTCAACTCTAAGTTTAGCTCTAATACTCTTTGCTTAGCAGCATCCCTGGTATCTGAATCTAAACTACTGTCAAATGCTATATCTCTCTGAGCACTTATCTCGTCCAGTACGGCAGCATAGTTTTCTAACTCAGTGTTGGTTTTGTTGTCGAATACTGAGTCTAGTAATTTATTTTGTTGATCAATTTTTTTTTGTATTAAATCTACTCTTTGTTGAAATAAAGCTTTAGTTTTTGGGTTAGCATTTTTTAAATTGTTCTTAGCTTTTAATAGTTGCTCTTTCAATTTGTAAGTCTGTAACTGCCACTTTTTTGGAGCTAACATTCTTATTATATCAGTTCTTTCTACTTTGGAAGCAGACCTAGCCATACCCGCAGATGGTCCACCTAACAGCCCACCTATTAAACCGTTGTTTATAAAGTTTTTAAACACATCGGTAAAACCTTTTTCATCACCGTACATGGCTTTATCTGTTAAATCTTGTAGTATACTAGTACCACCTTCAGCTAAAAACTCACCAGCAAAGCCTTCTCCAAACCCTCTTAAACCTTTTTCAATAAAGGTTCTATTAAACTCTTTTACTACTTCCTTTTTAGCACCAGACTTAACCATACCCGACGCTAACCTAAAAGCCTTACCACCAAAGTATTCACCCGCAAATTCAGCGCCTGCCTTTAAAGCAGAAGCTGATCTTATGGTTTTTAAATCTTCTTTAGTAATCTCGCCTTGCTTGAACCTATCTGTACCAGCATCAAACTCTTGACCGTAAGAACTAACACCCAAAGCTAAAGCACCAGGTATAGGGGCCGCGGCAGATATTACAAGAGACATAAGGCTAGATACAGCTTGCTCAGCAGCTAAGTTACCACCGGCTATAATATCAAAGTTTTCACTACTAGGGTTTAGTAAATCAACCGGTTGTAATTCTTTACCTGTTTCTTTATCGAACTCTTTTCTAGCATATTTATGTAGAACTTCTTGAGTCACATTTATAGCTCCTAATGCATTAGCTATATTTTTATTTATATCACCCTCTTTACTTGCTGATTCATTTATTATCTGTTCTTTGCTTTTACCTTTCAACAGTCCCTCAGCTATACCCTCACTAGCGAAAGCAGTGCCAACACCTTCTATCATACCTAGAACATTGTCAGATAAAGCCATGCTCCAACTGACAAGAAAGTCAGGCAGTAAAGCATTAGGTGTATTTGATTTGTCTATGATGTCAAGTCCTTTCTGTCTGCGCTCTTCATAGAATCTAGCTTCATCTTGCTCTTTATTAAAGTTAACTCTTTTGTACTCCTTCTGGTAAGACTCTAAAACCTCATTATAATTAGATGCCTTTTCTTTATATTCTTCTATTAAGGAATTATAATCACTAGCTGTCTTATTGTAGTTATCCGTGTCTTTAGTGGACTTGTATTTATCAAGAGAAGACTCTAACTGCTTTATTCTTATATCGTAGCTATTAGTGTCTATATCCTCTCTAAGCTCTTGAAGTTTAAGAGCTTGTGATTCCAAAGAACCATCTTCCGATTTTAATTCCGTATTCTCTTGTTGTGGATTTTGCGCTGATGTCTGAGACCCCACGTTCGCGCTCTGATTGGAGTCTCCTTGATTTCCCGAAGCTAGAGATGCTTGAGGATTTTCTTGTAAAAATTGTTGCACATGCTCAGGTTTTACGGATATGAGCTTCCCGTTTAAGATATATTCTATCATGACTGTTTCGTTAGTTACCCGTTAATATGTATTGTTATTTTAAAGTTGCAGCGTTAATGTCACCGCTACCAGATTTTATGTGGCTTAATAATTGTTCTGCATAAGCAGGATCTTTTTGAACTATCTGTATAAATTCACTAAAGGCTTTTTTCTGACTCTCAGAAGCATTATCATTAAATATCTTCATATTCTTGCCATCAGCAATCCACTTGTAACCACCACCTCTTTTAACGAACTTACCAAAGTTTTGGTTGACACCCATGCTAGTACCTACAGATATGTTATTCCCTTCAGCTTTGACACCTGTTATATTAACTTCTGGAAAAAATGCATTACCAGTCTTAACATTATTTAAAGTAATCATATTACCGTTTTCAAGTATGTTAGCTTTACCACCACTAGCTGATACACTTAGTGCACTTACTGCATCATAATTATAGCCTTTTGAAGTTTGCTCAGAAGCGTCGTTATTATTATCACTGGTTTGTTGAGGAACATAAATACCTTGTTCATCTACTTGTGAATCACCAGCTACGTCTTCAGATGAAGCCATACTGGGCTTACCAACTTTAAACTCAGGATCAAAATCGCTATCTTCCATGTCTAACATCTCTTGCTCAGACTCTGTTAAACCTAAGTCATTGACCGGTTTAGGCTTTGGCTTAGTAGCATAGTTCTGACCTATAATGTCAGTGTAGTAATCTGTTAACATATCTTTAAGTAATGGTTCATTACCTTTTAACGATGTGATTAAATTATCTATCTCGCCTTCGTCTAACTTATTATCAGAGTTAGCATCTGCATTATTAAACATATCTTGACTAATGCCTAGATCTGAGTAAGTCTTATCACCTAAACTTTCTATTAAATCGTTTTTAAAGTTTCTGTTACCATAAATATTATCTTCAAATAAAGATCTAACGTTAGCGTTTTGATCAATGTCCATACGAATATCGTTTCTAACATTCTCTCTGTTGAATGTATACGAATCACCTTGTGATTCTCTAGCTTGACCTTGCTTTAAGTCTACGGCTTTCATTACTTCACCGAATGAAGTATCCATAGAGTTTTTCTTTATGTAATCGTTTATACCATCCTTATCCATAAACTCTCCGTTTATAGTTATACCAGGTACACCATCTTTTATTTCTATGCTCTCAGGGTCAGCCAATAATTTAGACAAAGCTAAACCTTCCTCTGTATTAGTAAATGAATTAGAAAGCTTAACTTTTTCTTCTTGTATGTCTGTTATAGTTCCTTCAATACTAGACAGATCACTTGCTTGAGAATTTATACGGTTAAGTATCTTCTGTTTTTCTACAGGATCTTTAGCATTTATATATAATTCACGATCTGCTTTAGTAGCATCTATTAATTTACTACTGTTAGTAGGATCTAGCTTAGCGTTACCTATATTTGTTAGAAACTCTTCATTAGCTTTATCTGACTTAGCCTTTTCATTTAGCATGTAAGCATTTAAAGTCTGCGAAACATCACCTGCTATTTTAGATATTTCTGCTACACCTGGAACTCCAGTTGGAGCATTGGCTTTGTAAGCACCTGATATTAATGTTGTATCTACTGCCATGATTATTTGTTAGGGTCTTCTTCTTCGTTATCATTATCTTCTTCAGAGCTACCAAAAGCACCTGACATAAGACCAGAGCCTATAGCACTAGTGATACCGCTAATACCAGAGGATATAGCTCCATACTTAGCTTGTTCAGCTGCTGCTTTTTGCTGTCTTGCTGCTGCTGTTTCTGATTGAGACATACCTAGTAAAGTACCTACTTGATCTCTCTTCATATTTCTAGACATAATCTCTCCACGTCTTTCAGCACTTTGTATCGCTGTAGCTTGCTGAGCTGATGCCATTTGATTTGCAGCTTCTTGTCTACCAATACTAGCAGAAGCTTGTTGAGCTCTCAACTGACCTTGCTGTGCCATAGCTTGAGCAAGTGATGCTATACCACTGCTACCAGCTGCACCTCTTAAATCACCTAGTATATTCGCTTGACTTTGTTGAAACTGTTGAGACTCAAATTGAGCTTGCTGTTGATTAATTGTTAAATCCTCCATAGTATTCTCCATGTTTAAAAATGGGTTACTAGTATCGAGGTTAGAGTAAACTCCTTTGAGTCTATCCATTTCTTTTCTATTTCTAGCCTCTTCAGCTTGAGCTCGCCTTCTAGCTTTCTCAGCTTTTGAAGCCCCAAATATACCACCAAGAGCGCTAACTCCCGCTGATATTAAAGGTATTGCTAATGGTATTGCCATAGTATTATATTTAGTGTATGTTTATAATTACGTTTATATTTCTTTATTTACTACTTTCTGTTATCTCAGTACTAATAGCGAATAACTCTGACTTCTTAGTGTTGTCTGTGTTCTCAAACTTAACCTCTGCATAGTAACCTTTAAGTCCTGATTTATTTACTCTACTATCTTTAACAAAGTAGAAGTAATCAGCGCTAGAAGGTAGTATTAAAGCACTATCTAACTCTACTTCAACTACATAGCCAGTGCTATTTGCTGGATCTGTTATAGATTTAACTCTACCTAACTGTACATCCCCGTTAATAAAAGAACTAACACCCTGCACATTATAAGTACCATTTGTTTGAGTACTTGAACTAAAAACATAATCACCTACTTGTAGTGACGCGTTTAATTTTGTAAATTCTAAATTTGTTGTTGCCATAGTTAACTACCTTGTTCTTGTATTAAGTTATCTAAATTTAAATTGTAAGTTGTATTAGCACTACCCCAGTTAACTATACGCACTGTAGCTTTTACTGTACCTGATGTAGAACCATCGACCGTGGTGCTCATGTTAGTGAAAAGTAGCACGGTCTCTGTACCATCACTCGGACTAACACCCCAGTCCGTCTCTACTGGTTCGTCGAGTTTACTCATGTTAAATGTGGCGTTAGTCATAGTGTATTCTATATCAAAAACACTATCAACACCTCTTAAGTAGTCTATGTCAGTACCTGCAACTAAAGGTCTACCTGTGTAAACTATATCTGCTGGCAAACTCCAAGTTCTACCCGTGTCGGTAGTGGATGTAGTCATTGTTAGTGTAGGATTTATGTACTGATTAAACGTAGTCTTAGCCGTAGCACTAGGTACATTGGATTTTAAACTAGTATTAGTACCTGCTACTAACCATAACTCGTAAGACTTACTCGTAGATGTAGAAGGTACATCAATGTTTAAAACGTACAAACCTTTACCTGCATTGAACTTTTCATTAGAAGGTATTGATACTGAGTAAGGAACAGCGTTGTCATCGCTAGGGTCCCAGTATATAGTAAAAGCAGCTCCAGTGTCTCCGTATACTTTTATAGTTTTTGTCTCGCCTTGGTTGTTAATTAGTGTACTACCTACTTCGACTGAGTCTACATACTTTGTAGTAACACTTACTGACTCTCTAAACTTTGCGTTAGTCTTAAGTGTATACTCTCCACTACCACCTGGAGCTAGATACTCTTGTTGATCTTGTCTAATATCTAAGTAAATGCTTTCTATATAGCTTGTAACGCTACCGTAACCTTCCTTAGTTATATCTTGTTCTGTGGTTGTACCAATCAGATCAAACTTGTAAGGGCTATCTTCTGATACCATAGTACCTAAGTCAGTAATATAAGTATCTATGTCTGTTCCAGAAGAGTTTTCAGCATCAACAGTTGTTTCAATATCTACTATATATATTAGATCATTTAGATTATCAGTGCCTGTAGTAATATCACCAGTTATAACACCATTAGTCTCTGTTAGACCACTAGCTAATGTACCGTTAACAATATCAACACTTACACCATCAGTATTTGAATTTAACTCGGAGGGTATGGTAAGCGATACAGGTACATCAACTGTTTCAACGTACAGTACCGCGCTGTCGCTTATAGTTAAGTTTATTATACCATCAGCTGTTGCTGAGTAGTTTGTTAACGTAACTGTAATTTTGACTTCGTTACCTATAGCACCCGCGGTTATAGTGTCAGACAGTGCCGTCGTTAACGTAGGCTCGTTGTCACTCACAATGAAGTCACTAGCACTAACAACGTATCCTTCGTTAGGTGTTATATACATGTAACCTTCTCTAGCTTCGGTAGCACTAGACATTAACGATAATGTACTTGTAGTATGATTTGCCATTATTCTCCTTCTTGTATTGTTATTTCAAATTCATCACTTGAACTCGATACGCTAGTAGCGAAGCCTAAACCTTGCGTTGCAAAATCTCCTTCATCTACTGTTATATTCGTAGTATCAAAATCTCCTGTTATATAACCAAACCACTTGCCTTCTTTAGTGTGGAAATTACTTACTTGTCCAGTTTCCATATCTGTTACTATAGATGAAGTCTTCCAACCGTTCACAGATTGTGTATCACCAGCACTAGGGTTTATACCCATAATATCAAACTCACCATCATTGTACGTAGCCTCTCCAGTCACAGGGTCGCTGTAAACTTTGTTATTAACTAAACCTCTATACCCTTCAGAACCCTCGTAATTTATAGCTTCAAAGTTCTTGACTACTCCAGGTAACTCGTTTATGATAACGTTAATACTAGAGTTTATGTTAGTTGTAGCACCATAAAAACTATTTCTAAACCCTTGATCAGAGTAGTGCTTCCAAACCTTACCTTGCTTAGCCGTGAAGTATTCACCACCAAATGATTGGCCAGACTCTTGAATAAACGTTTTAAAACTAACCCAACCTTTACTCTGCTCGTTAAACGAAACAGTAGTGCTATCGAGTTGGTAAACATCTTCAAAGTCAATAGACATATTATATTCACCGTTGACTTTATCGAAACTACCTACGACTAATTTAGACTTCGTTAGATGATCTCTAAACCAGTTGTTCATACCAATATTCGATATTGGTGTTAAACCGTCTCTAGACAGTCTTAAAACAGCACCTCGTTGCTTATCTGTAAAGTACATACGATACTGATCAAAAGCCAAAGACTCTGGGTTATTAGATATTCCGTAGTCACCTACATATGGAACTGCTTGGCCTAGCACTCTATCTGATGCTGTTACATTAGTACTACCATCAGCATTGAATAAAGCATCTTTGTTAGCAAGTACTCTTAATACTTTGTCTTCAGTGAATACAGTTACATCAGTGTCTCTAGTTTTTAAAGCTTGCACCTTACCATAAGAAGGATTTAGGTCTTTAGTTATCTTCTGAGACATGTTAAACTCATTTAACCCGTTAACACTAGAGTTAGCATTGTATATATTAGAATATATAAGGCTGTTATACCTTTCTTCTTTTTGATAATCATCTACAGTACTAGAAACTTTAACTCCGTTGTTTATGAATGGAGTGTTGAAATCATCTCTAATTCTATTTGATTCAACACCATTACCAAAACTATAACAATTGAACCAAGGTAATTCTACTTGGTACTTGTAAGCGTCAGGGTCTATTGATATGTATGTTGAGTAATCACCCACACTCGAAGCTATATTTTTAAAGGTAATTTCAACAACTCCAGTACCGGTAGCTGAATTAGAGGCTATAGAGAAAAATGTATCAGAAGGATCGTTTACTGTGACTTGATAAGCAGCACCAATTATAGAACCAGCTCCAATTATGTACATACCGTGCTTAACGCCGTTATCTCCGCATGTTCCATTATCTAAGGATATAACCGTCTGACCCGCTTGGGTCACTGCTATTTTAACTTTAGTTTTAGAATTTGTAATCTCTGTAACATCGTTAGAGACGTTAACCCAGTCCTTAACTCTAGATCTAGTCTTTGTACCATTACTATGCTTGAACTCTAGAATATCATTAACACATATAGCTGTACTAGCGGTAGTGTCGACAGCACCATCAGATGTTTTTACTATCTTCAAAACACCGGCACCATATATAGAATCTACTTCACTTTCAGGTATATTTAAGTATTGCCCATGTCTTATTAAAGAAACTTTAGATTTTAATGGCGCGAATTCTGATGTGTTGTTATCGTTTAGTCTCAGTGGTATAGCATTAGAAGCTTCGTAGTATAAATCTAAATCTATACTATCCTTAGGTTCTGTTTCAAATATAGCACTTTGATTGTTTACAGTGGTGAAACCTCCTTGCTCGTACAGAAAATCTACTATCTCTATAAGCTGATATTCACTACCATCGTGTGCTACTGCTCCTCTAGGATCCCAATTAGAAACATCAACGCCTTGATTAGTTTGAGACCCATTAGGTCCTAATCTCCTAAATGTAGTGAAGAAAGAACTTCTAGCGTTAGCGGAGACTGGATTTGTCCATATATTGTATTGAGAGGTTAGGTAGTCGTCTGAACCTTGGCCACCAACCACCATGTATACATTATCTCTATCTTGACTAAATCTAAACAAAGTACCAACGTCAAGAAGCCTGTTCTTTAAGTCACTAAATCCAATAGGAGTATTATTACCGTAACCACTAACCATAGATATATAAAGCCTATCATAAGTACTGTCATCAACACCTAAATCTCCTGATTTAGCAAGACCTCTACCACTGAGTGGAAACCCGCCTGCGAATACGGCTTCACCATCGGAATGCTTAGCATTATCTATAAAACCGATAACACCTTGACCACCATTATCCTCTGTGTATTGTGCGTTGCTCGTATAGTCTTGCCAAAAAGCGTTAGTTGAATTATACCAGCTAGCAAAATCAGGTTGACTACCATTGTAAATTCTATTAAAATCTGACAAATCACTAGAAGTAGTATAGTGACCAAATCCATTAAAATTGTAACTACTTTTAGGCCCTGTAGTAGCCGGGTTATTGAAACTAGAAGTATCTATATAAGCTAAACGATAAGACTCTAAGGATGTGTAACTTGAAGAAGCACCGTACGGTTGTAGTATGTTCTCTGTTAAGGCAAAGTCTTTCTGAACTTTCACAAAAAACCTACCGTCAAACTCAGGCTTGTTTACTACTACCTCATCCATAAACTCTAAGTAAAAACCGTTTGGACTACCTGATGTAATATTGTTGTAAGCTATTAATTCAGTAGAAAAAACTCCTAAATCCACGAGCATAGCAGGGAAGTTGGCTTCATCGCCGAATGGTGTCACCACATTTATACTACCATCTACGCCCGTGTTAGTATTTGGCTTAGATAATCTAGATACCTCTTTATAGCTAGTATAGTAAGTACCGGTTGTAGCTACGGCTTTTATTCTAACTTTTAGCGTACCTTTAAACTCGGAGTCATAAAAGAAGCTTTGGTAGCTGTCTAAAGCTAGATCAAAGCTACTGGATGTAATAAGGTGGTTTACGTCATTAGAAACAACATTACCAACGTAAGTTGTAAGCTCATCATCAGTAACAGGTCTACTACCCATCACTCTCATGTCAAGTTTTATAAACTCAGGTGCTTCGTTTTCTATAGCTATAATCTTATATCTAGCTTCAGACTCTACTAGAGTTTGTTCGCCGTGCTTCTTTTTAAGTATTAGATAAGTCTCGTCATCAACCTTATTTCTTTCTGAAGAAGGAAACGACAGCCATATATTACCATCTTCAGCATTATACCAGCGATCCATTATTAAGTTATAATATTCACTAGAAGTTTCCTTCACATAGTATTTAGCATAGTCCATCCAGCTATCTGGCTGGGAGTTAGCCCAGTCTTGAGTAACTAGAAATTTATTAGACTTAGAAGCTTCGCTTTTATTTATAGAAGTAGAATCACTTAACTGAGATATTGTTGTACCAGGATTTGTTTCAGTTCTGTTGCCAACAGATATTACAGGTGTCTCTCTTCCGTACTCGTCACCGATGACTAAACCAAACTTATAACTTCTAAGAGACTTTATAGATTTCTCTGGGTTTAGTATCGTAGTTAAGTCTTTAGACACTATAGACTGATTTATAGCTATAGTAGAAGACATGTCGTAACCTTGTGTGTAGTTACCGTATATTAATCTATTTCCTACAATCTCTTGAGCTTTAGCTAATCTAGGTACGTTATCCCAAGATCTTAATATCTGATCACTAGGCACAGTCTTATGTATCATCTCAGATGTAATAATCACATCGCTACTATTGGTGTTACCAGCAATGTTACTCCACTCTGGATCTACACCTTTTTCTACAGTCTTCACTACATATACGTTAGCAGAGTCTGTAGACTTGTAAAGTATGTCGATACATTTTATATCATCAGGTCTTACCTTAGTATCTTGTAGTAGGTTTGTTATAGTTAATTCTCTAAGAAGATTAGTCATACCTAGGTTATGACCTTTCTTAGGGTTATAATCAAACTTACCTGGTATAAAAGCTATCTCAGACCAAGGAGAAAAGCTAGAGTATTCATTGTCATTGTACTTATATCTAAATGCAAACCT
>Ga0206129_10002212_pt1 | contig 24624 bp, 20 predicted proteins | sample Helgoland_Spring_8_FD_148616 | JGI IMG/M metagenome (GOLD analysis project Ga0206129, IMG submission 148616) | Pelagic subsurface seawater microbial communities from Kabeltonne, Helgoland, North Sea - Helgoland_Spring_Bloom_20160502_2 | ecosystem: Environmental > Aquatic > Marine > Epipelagic ...
ATAAAAAAAAAAAAAAAAATATTTAAAAAAAAAAAAAAAAAAAAAAAAAAAAAAAAAAATAATAATAGGTATGCGAGAAAGTTAGTCCATGGGATAGTATTAGACATGGGTAATAAGGAAGGATGTTATTACCTGTACAAGGGTTTTCCAACCAATAGCATGAGCGCTGTGACCTGTCTTACCTGATACTAAATAGTATATACGCTATCGCATGTATGCAAAAATGAATACACACACCATAATCATTATTCCATGTACTAAAAATGAATACACACAGCATGGAGGTCGTACAGGTGTCTATCAGGACCTGTTATTCCTATGTATGAAAAAGTGACGTAGTCCCTGGTGTGTAAGGTATACAGGCAGCCATCACTATCTAAAAAAATAATACATTGAAATAGCGGGGCTAATTGTAAACACCTGTAGTTGGTACGGGACACAGCATTGTAGTGCTATTTCTATATACACTACAGGTACACAGCGTTATACCCACTAAGCCCATGCTAGAGCGAAATTCCTATCAAACGCACTTTCTCCGTACGAAAAACAATAGTCTAAAACTCCATTATAGAGACCCACTAGATACTGTGAGAGGTAAAAAAACGCTTGTAGTGTACCCCTATGTAGAGTTGTAATTGTATTTTCGTAATACTATTCCATGTAGTGCAGTATGCAATAGGGAGGGAAAAAGGGGGTCGAAATGAGACCATGTGACATTCGTAAGAATGAATCCCTATGAAGGAGTACGGAAAATATAGTATTCTTTTTCGGAGATTTTCGTAACAACTGATAAAAATATATTTTTTCGGGTCGAAATGCCTATGTGATTGGGTACTATAAGTATGAATAATATTGTACAAACCCGAGGGTCCTTATGCTGGAGGTCCTTGAATATAATATATATAATATATTCTGTGGGTCAAACCGTGCACGGGAAGCTTGCTTGAGTACAAAAACAAAAATGTAAATAATTATTATTTAATGTATATATTTAGCCAATTTTTTTATCAAGAATGTCTGATTACTTACAAGCACTCGCAATATCCCACGCAGGTAAAGATTGGGCATTCCTAAGCAACAATGTCTTAAAAAACGTGCGAATTAACGATAAAAACAACGATGTAGAGGTGAAACACATAGTATTTACTCTACCACGGAGTAAGATGAAGAGCAACCCAAGCGTGTTCGGAGACTGGCAAGTGTCTGAGGAGGGATGTCAAGAAAGCATTGCATATCGCGCAACCTTCCTCTTCTTCCTTGATTTCGTCCAGCGAATCTGTACTTACAACCGAAAGAAGAAGAAGGACGAACCTTTGGTTCAAGACGGTTCGACCGGCGACGACGCGGGTCCTAAGCAATACAGTGATGGCGAGGGCGTTGTCGTGTTCTTCGAATCTGTCCGAGACGCGGTAATTCCTGGTAAGTTCGTGGGCGATCGCATTCACGTGTTTGTCAACCGTGTGGTAGACTACAACCTAATTCTTCGTTCCCTAACCCAATCGGCAAAGAAGAAATCGAAGAAGAAACTACCAATGTTCGAGTCTCACCTTCGCAATGTCCGCACGAGCGAGGAGTACATTTTGAACATCGCGAATGTGTATATGAACGACACAATGTCATCTAAGCACCTGTACGAATCGAAAGGTCTGTTTGAGGTGTCCGTGATGGACGACGCATTGGTGTATGTCCGTCCAGAGAACATGTTCTCTACGAGCGTATCCGGTTTCAAGATAAAAGATGCGGTAGCGATCCAAAACGATATATGGAATTACCATGATGGCATCACCCACAGATACAAGTTTCCCGACGAGACTGTTGTCGTTAAACGTTTCTGGTTCGATATAGAACCGGAGAAGTTGTACCATAAGTACCTCCCATCGTACCAGATCCAATGGGTAGACCTCCCTATCATTGAGATGGAGAAACAGACCGTCAGTCTAAAGGTGAAGATAACGGTGAAGGAATGTCCGGCAAAGTGTATCGTAGACGATTTCTTGGGCGACTGTCGAAGCGTGTATGAATTGACCGAAGATAAGTTCTGTGAGTTGAAAAACGTGGTAAAGGGTCGTTTCGTCATCTTTGAATGCGTCGGTGGGTCATCCATGGTCAACATTGGCGATTGGATCACTGGCGAGCAAAAGTATTCAAACATTCTGTACTACGGTCACGGCGACGAGGCATTGGAGTACACGGAACGTCTTAAAAGTAAATTCCAGAACCAGCACGCGATTTCCGCGTTCGACATGGTGGAGTTGGAGACGTCGTACCGCATGGAATTCCAAAGCAATCGTCGTGAAGTTCAAGAGATGATGGTTGAGAATTTCCGTGTTCAATGTGTGTCTGGAGAAGCGGACATTTCAAATACTGGCAAGTGCATCGCACGTTGGTTGGCACATATGCGTCCTGAAATGTACGAAAAACACGGTAATTTCGAGTTCGAAGTAAAAGACCACTCGTTGTCCCCGTTTGCAAACACTCAGTTCTGGTTCTCCCAGGGATTGGATACGTTTATGTGCGTGGCATCGGCGCATCCAGAGTTGATAAAGTTACACTATGGACGATTCGATTCGTACCGACAGCATGGTGAGAATCAATTGCATTGGAATTGTATTTACACGGGTGAGAGTGCGACCTCCAAATCGTTTGTCTTCGAAATGATGAAGATATTGTCCATCGAGGGCACCGTAACAGAGGTAACGTACCAGACGACCCGGGCAGACGCAATCGACGGCGACCAGAACGATCACATCACTGTGTTTAATGAGGCACCCCCCGGACTGTTCCAAAGCGGCAAAAACAACCAGAACGAGGAGGCATTGGCAATGATGAAGGAGAAGTTGACCAGTAACCGATGTCGTACAAAAACCTTCGAACGTGACGAAGAAACCGGCGAACGTCGCAATCGAATCGCGGTGTCTAGTCAGATCGGCGTGTACATGGGCGCAACGAACGACAACCCCGCGTTGGCAGAGGAGGCGGTCCGTACCCGATTCCATTGGGGTGAGTTCGAACGAATCTTTCGCAAGGACAAGAACATTTCCGATTACCAGAACAAGGCATTTCACATGGAGGGCAAACCAGAACTGATGAAACAGTACGAAAAGTTCCTGTTCTACTGTAAGGATCAGCACATGAAGGTGTACTACATCTGGAAGTTTATCTTCTGTAAGATCATTCAAGACATCGATTTGGACGCGGCGGACATCGTGTTGAAGGGTATTTCTACTCATTTAAAGCGCAAGTACACTATTCAAACCCCACCCCGTACGGTGGAACGTTACCGTATCCTGTGTCGAATCATGACAATCACGAATGCACTGGATATCGTGTTCAACTACAAGGGCGGAAAGCACAACGGCAAACCGTTCGAGTTGGAGCAGTTACTGGACGTGGAACCGTTGTTGTACTGTACTGAGGAGATTGCGATCTGTGCATTTCATATGGTTGCGGTGGAGATCCCTCAGTTGTCACCCGCGAAGAGCAAAACAATTCGTGGAATTTGGACACTGTTCAAGCGTTCTCCAAAGTACAAGAAAGACCAGGATGGTATGGGTCAGAACGTAACGGACTATTCATACGCGCGATTCAGTGGACACAAGAAGCAGTTGTGTCAAAAGATTCAGCATGCGATTCCATACAGCGTGGGTAAACCTTCGTTGCACAATATCGAGTCTGTGTTACACAACTTGTGTCAACTACCATTCAAGGGTCGTTCGCACACCAACCTGGACGATTATATGGAAATGGTACCCGATTTCGTGAGTTGGGACTCCTACAGTGTCCCTACCGAAACCGAGGCATGGCAGGAGGTGGTAGCGGTGGTATCTAACCATGGATCTACTGATATTCACATGGACGTGTTCAAAGATGTCCGTATCGGTTTAAATGTGAATATAATCAAGGAAGCGGTACTTAGTATCACCCACAAAAAGACGTTACAGCGTCGTGTGGTTACCGGTGTACCTGAGCGTTGTGAGAAAACAGGTACAATTAACCAACCCCAGTTTATGGAAATCATAGATTTGAAATGTACCGATCGCGACCCACCTGTGATACGTAACGCGAACCAGGAAACGAATGGGGTGAAATCCCTGATGAATCTAAGGAACGAAGACTTGGGCGTACATCACAAGATGGTCATGAACATGGACACTGATACATGGGGATGGAGTCAGCGTTGCATCACTCGTTTGGGCATGGAGCAAGAGGAAGCAATCGAGTACCACACGAAATTCCTCGACCATACGTTAAGTAAAGGCACTCCGATGACGTTTCCAAAGGATCTATTGAAGCAGTCCACCCAAGAAACTGTGACAGTTCATGCGACGGACTCGATATCGTACGATTTAGACGAACTGGTCCATCGTGCGAAACGTAGACGTGTCACGGTCAACCTGAACCAGGTGAATATGAACAACAATTAATAGTAGTAATACTACAATTAATAACAACAATTGAATAATATATAAGTTTTCTTTTTTTTAAACAAGATGTCGCATAATCGTATTCCCATTCCAGCGTGGAAGCATATGCCTCACTTAGGATTCTTACATTACCATAGCAGTGTCACGTCGCGAGCCCTGGACACGACCAACATATTGTACTTGCCCCCATTGAACCCATACTTGGGATTCATCAACCACTCTGTAAGAGCTACACAGACGCAGCCAGCAACACGCGAAGCGAGCACACAGACAGACCGGGTACCGGAGTACGAATTAGGAAAACAGCTGATGGGTAAAATGAGATATAAGTAGTATAAAATTACAATGTAAATAAATAAATGTTTAAGCCTGTAATTGACCCTACAACGGTCTGTACATATGATTCCATAGCATTAGGAATAAAACTTCTGGAAGATGAATTTAAGGACCAGTTCAACATCAAAGAAAAATCATTCTTTCGATGCCGATTTGAACCCTATCGTCTGTCCGACAAATATAGCAGCGGAGATGACATAAAGTATTATTATGAGGATGACCTTCGCAATGGGTCCGTTGTCAAATACATGAATAACAAGCTCGAACGCTATGATATAGAAATAATAATTCGTCAAGAATTGGACTTTATACAAACGTATGACCCTCGACAAAGAAAAGACCAGCGTAAATATAGAATACATTTATTAAATAACGCAAGCGGCTGTCGTTTGATGAGACGGGAAATTAAAAAGATCGACGCCAAAGCGAAAGGTGGTGACGTGGGTTGTGTTGGGTTCATTTACCGATCGTTTGCAACTTTGTTTCACGTTATATTCGAACCTTCTATCGCGGCAATATGGATCGCGTTGTTTACGTACTATTACTCTTCCAAAGAATGGGAGAACACTTCGGAGGATTACGACAAGGAAATCACAGACAACATATACAATTTGTTACGGAGCCTTTTGATCTTTAAGTTAACATTTGATTTACAGAATGGATTTTCAAGAAATGTGGAGATGAAGCAGCTCTTCGAAGCGTTGACGGGCGACGTGAAGGCTATGGCTATGTATTTCGAAACGTTGACGTACGATCAGGAAAAGTATTACAAAGATAACAAAAAGGTAATACTAAAAGAGGCGGTAAAGAACCAATACAAACGCGTGGGTATCTTGTTGGGCGCAATACCGTCTACCGCCATGTATGTTTTGCGTGGTCAGACCGTATGGTGTTGTTTTAAAAGGAAACGACCCATTCGATTTAAAGAAGGTCACCGCGTACCATTTTCATTGGATAAAAAACCCAGATCCTGTTGCGTCAACAAATATTCAAACAAGCGATGTATTACACTTGATTGGGGCAAGTTCTTCCCATGTTTTGAACGAGTAGAGGTGGACGAAGACTATATAATTATTGGATTATTCACCGAAGTCAACGTGGACGAGATATCCGATAGGGATTGGTACGATGAAAATCAAAAAAAAATAAAGCAATTGTGGAAGAAGAGCACCGGTGTCCGGAAATCCGTTTACAACAAACTGAAATTTTTACGTCAATCAACGGACATGGATCTGTTCGAATGTGAAATGACCATGTTATTGGACGAGCTGACACGCTGTGCGGAGAATGGACTTGGATTTGGAAACGGACCTGTACAGAAAACGTTTCATGCAAAATGGCAGGACATTTATGGCTCATGGGGAAAAATGTCATCACTGAAAACATACAGAGAACCAGGCGTCTTAATACTCTTCAAGGTTGCCATATTCATGTTGTACGCTTGCTTTATGCCGTACAACTACAGGGGGAGTGCCTGGTACAGCCACTTCGTAATCACAGACATATGCATTGTAATATCGTTGTGGGTGGTGGCATTTTATATTCGTAACCCATTCAAAACTACGTTGGGGGCATCCGGCGTAGAGGACGTAGCTAAGGGAGCAGCTAAACAAATATCTAGGCTCATGTATAATAAAACGCATGAAAAGCTGGAGACAACGGAATATAAAGACGGTGGGTTCCTCAAAACCGTTCACGCTATAGAGTTTAAATTTGACGACACGTACAAGCACGTTGATTCAAATCAAATATACCCGGTCGAATCCATTATCCAAAGGATTTACAAAGCAGAAGCAGAGCGCAAAAGAAAAGAGGTCATCGACGAAGCGATTCAAACCGGTGAAGTCGAGCTTACCCTTGAATTTATTCAAAAACTGAAGGATATAGGAATAGACAAATCGATAACTAACGGGTTGTACAAGAAGTATATTGATCGTAACCCTGGAACAAAGGCACGTGTTTCATTTCGAGACGAGTTAGGGATGAAATGTGCCGGTATTACCGTGTATTTTCACATGACTGGAGATAAATTCGATGCACAATTGTATGGCTTTGATAACGGTAAATTTAAAATCAAAAAGGAACCATTAAGTGGGGGTTGGTCGTTCACAAACTTGGACGAGAAGGATTTCATGTGTGCGACGTATGAAAATTTCAAACGAATAGAAGAATACATGCGTGATACACCTCAATCCGAAGTATGGAAGGTCATTGAAATGTTTCTGAAGGAGATGAATAGCTTAGGGAAGAAGCCAACGTATCAGAGATGGACAGTTGCGGCAAGTAACCGGAACAAGGCAGCAGAGAAGAGAAATGAATTGTATAACGAAACCATTCACGTGGATACCCTTATATTCTAATATAAATACCTTTACTATATCTAAAAATGATACCACTCTATCTGTGTTACTTTACATTTGGGTTCTGCCTGTCCTTCGGCGGGATAGCCGTGAATTTTGTGATGATGGACAAACTTGCCTTTACCCCGGTCGAGATGACGATGGCGTACGGTGTCATTGCGTTCCCATGGTGCGTCAAACCGGTATTTGGCTACCTATCGGACAACGTTATGGTATTTGACTGGGGCAAACGACGTGCGTACATCTCCTTATGCGGTTTGGTCCTTGCTTACCTTTACGTAGCTACGCCCAACCTAATCGCGTCCAAAACAAGCCTCGTGACATGCATGACCACCATATCGTTCTTCCTGTGCTTCGCCGACGTGTGTGCCGACTGTATCACCGTGGATTTAGTAAAAGATGAAGAGGTGAAGGGAAAAACTCAGGGAAATTGTTGGACATTTCGAGCGATTGGTAGCGTTTGTGGAGCTATGTTTGGCGGCACAATGTACGAACAGTATGGTTCTAAGGCAGTGTTCCAAATCATGTCTGTACCATGCTTTCTGATGTGTTTCAGCGTGTGGTGGTTACCGAAGAATACAACCCAAGCAAAGACTGCTAAACAGTTGTGCAACAATGTGTATGAAAAACGCGCACTAGCCATTGCTATATTCCTCATGAACATTGCACCGGACTATGGGACATTCATTACCTATTTCCTTCGAAGGGAGCTACAGTACACGCCTGAAGATTTTCAATGGATTTCCATGGCAGCAGCATGGTCGTTTTTATTAGGAACGTACACCTACAAAACCTGCCTGCTTAAAGTCAATCCCATACGGGTAATGTACATGGGTGTGATAGGGTCACTCGCATGTAGACTACTACAGCTGTTCATTACCACTGGTGTCAGTACGAGCATGGCATTGATAGTAATGGACACCGTAGCAGAGTCATTGTTTGGAATGTTTACTATTATGCCATTGATCGTAGTAATAGCTCACAACGCTAAATCAGAGGGGACGTTCTACGCTTTGCTGATGTCCCTGTCTAACTTTGGAGCGGTGGTAGCAGACGAGCTAGGTGGTTTAGTTGGAGGATGGTTCGGTGTAAGTAAATCAAACTTTGATAATCTTAGTTTCTTTGTATTTATTTGTATTGCATCTCGTTTTGTGATTCAAATGATGATACTCAGTAATAAGTCTTACGCCTCTTACTTTCCTGAGGGGAATCTACCACAAACGGATCGTACGCCGGACTCATCGGGGAACCCGGATCGTACGCCGGACTCATCGGGGAATTCGGGTCGTACGCGGGACTCGTCGGGGAATACGCCTTCGGGGAATTCGGGTCGTACGCGGGACTTGTCGGGGAATACGCGGGACTTGCCGGTGAATACGCCGGACTCATTGGGGAATCGTGTGGTGCGACTATTGGGTTTACGGGAGGTGCCTGCATACCTGGAATTAACAACTGTTTCGCGTTCCCCAACGCCGCCTGAACCGGTGGATGAAATCCGTGCATTGGAGGAGGACCTGTCTGAAACATTGGAGGACCCTGAGGATACATGGATGTTTGAAAACCCAACTGACCTGGAACTCCCATACCAGGTTGAAACCCCAACTGACCTGGAACTCCCATACCAGGTGGAAGAAGAAGAGGTGGTTTCTCCCAAGGTTGACGCTCATCTGCCCACGGATCATGAACATCCCCATAAATGTCCGCCTCATCGTCTTCTTCGGTTGCCCATGGAAGGTCGGTCTCCCACTTGTTCTCCGGAAAGGGAATTGCGTTCTCACGCTCAATCACCTCATCCAGAATTACCTGGATTCGATTCGTCCCAGATTTAGGAGGAGTTCCCATGATAATACACTCTGAAATGCCGTTAAGGTGATCGACTTCTTTCGCACACGCTGCCTGATTGAAGACTTCAACGACTTCTTCAAAGGTTGCCCGCTTGAGGGGTGATTTATCGACTTTACGAATACCATGACGAGTAAGTGGTGTCAATGTCCCGATCCAAGTCATCCAATCCACCGCAAGAGTTATATGCCGTACATTAACATAAATCCCATAATACGCTAGTATCTGTCGAATCTCTCTAATAACCGTGTTTCTCGCCGCCTCAATCCCGTAGGTCTTTGCAACCATATGAATGTCGTTGGTGTTGATCGTGTTCATTGCGATAGACAATGGATCCAACTCCTTCAGTTTATCTATGTCGTACAATGACGTTTCGATGTGGTACTTGTTTTTCCCAGGTGGTTTGACCTTTATGGTCTGTTCCGCACCCTTAATGCCGCGCACAGAGGACAGTTTAATGACCTGCTCGTAGTACAGGTCAATGCTGTGTTCGTCCAACATCTGTATATGAAAGATGGATTTCGGACCGTCCGTGTATGCGCATGTGACTTTATCCAAATCCAACGCCTTCTTTATAAGTGCGACATCATACCACTCTTTAAAATGCAAAACCAGTGTTTTCTTACCCTTTTCCAAAGGTTTTAGGTCTAGATCGGGGAACAGATAATACAATGCCATGCTCTTGACATCTGGTGCGTCCGTTACGAACGATGCTTCGACCAAATCTCCAATGCGGATATGTTTCAATGTCTTGAGAAGATCGTCGGGGGTTTCCGTCTGTATGATGGTCAAGGGGGTCTTTAGACGCTCTCCTTTGGTACAATTGATCAACTCTTCCAGTCTTGGAATACCAAGAGTAACGTTCATGCTACTTACGCCCGCGAAATGGAACGTGTTGAGAGTCATTTGCGTCGCGGGTTCACCTATACTTTGTGCCGCTATTGCTCCAACAGACTCTCCTGGAATTGCCTGTACACGTTGGTATTCTTCCCGTATCTTATGTGCAATGTGCTCCAACTCATCCACGGTAAAGTCATTCTTCGCCTTTAAATGACTACGGATATTGATTCGTATCATCTCGTTGTCAATATCATCTATCAGAGAGTCGATAATCTTCTGTGACTGCTCTTCGGTGACTTTTGCACTAGGGAACGCGAACAAGGTTTTGGTATTGTGAATAATGCGTCGTATTGGTATAGGTAACTGGAACCATGCGGTATCCTTCGTTCCGTTGTCACGCCACTTGTTTAATTCATGCAAGTAATCACAGTCTTTCCCAGGAAGATCCCACGCGGGTAGATATTGATTTTCAATGCGCATTGGGTCAAACCCATCGTCCCCGTACTGAAATTGAACGATAGAACCGTCCGCGTTCCGTGCGCTGCCATCGTAAGATATGGTTATGTTCTCCAACGCCTTCATGAACCGACGCTGTAAGTAACCAGTGGTACTGGTCTTAATCGCGGTATCAATCAGACCTTCGCGCCCACTAATTGCGTGGAACCAAACCTCATGTGGATCTAGTCCTTCAACGTAGGAGTGCTGGATGAAACCTCGTTCTTTGGGTCCGCATGACCCATGTTCAAAGTGGGGTAGGGTACGGTTGGTCCACGTGTTTGGGATGCGTGCACCACACAGGTTCTGCTGTCCAACGACTGCCATGATTTGACTGATGTTGATATTGGAACCTTTGCTACCGCTGTGAACCATTGTATACAGACGGTTTGAGTCGTTTAATGGTTTCTGAACCATGGTCCCCATCGTGTCACGACAGATATTCAAACGCTGGTTTATCTCTTGTTCAGACTTTCCTTCCACATCGATAAATGCCTGGTCAATTTCTTCTCGGACGCTTACATCAGACAACATGTCCCCAATGCCTACGGAGAACCCGCGCATCATTAGAAACGCGTGAACGACGCGCTGGAGACGGTTGATGAAGAGAATGGTCTCGTCTGGACCACAGTCATTGTACATGACATGGATCAGAGATCCGTCCGATCGTCCCAACGCCTTTTTGCTCATTCTTCCACTCAGGAACTCACCCTTTTCGATGACTATGTTTCCTTTGGACCAATTGACCATAGGTAGAGTGTACGAGATCAGGTCTTTACCAGTGTAAACGTCTTGTTCGTTGAATACACCGTCCCATCCTGGTATTTTTAACACACAGTACATCATCTCCGCTCTGGTCAATGTCACATTGTCGTCGGAGAGTAGGTACGCACCACACAACGAGTCCTGTATGACTCCCATGACTGGACGATTGCTCTGTGGTGAAACGAGTTGGTACTTCACCGCCATGATGTTCCTTGCCTCTGCCTGAGACTCTACGGTCTGTAGAACGTGTATGTTCATCTCGTCGCCGTCAACTGTATATAAAATATATATAAAATATATATGAAAAGGGTTAGTTTTTATATAAAAATGGTAAGAGAAAGAAGCTTACTTACAGTCCGCATTGTACGGTGTTGTACACGACAAATTCATGCGAAACGTACTATACGGTAAGACACGAACTTCATGCGCCATAATCGACATCTTATGCAATGAAGGTTGTCTATTAAACAATACGATGTCTCCGTCCTTCAATGATCGTTCGATAGTCCAACCAACGTCGAGGGATATTGTGTTGCGATTTACAAAGGATAGATCCACCCTTGATCCATTGGGTCTCATTACAAACTTAACAGGAGAGTCCTTTTCCGTTAGAAGTTCCTGAAGTAACGCTCGGTTGTACCCTGTAACCTTTACGGGAACGGTCAGTTTTTTTGCCACGCTGATTGGGATACCTATCTCGTGCATTCCAAGATTGTCGTCCCCGGTAATGACGGTGCGTCCTGTAAAGTCACAACGCTTACCCATCAGTGTACCTCGCATTCTTCCTTCTTTGGTTTTCAACCGTGCTGTAAGAGAGGTGTATTCACGTTTGGAAGAACCCGCTTTTGAGTTGCCAAGTTTCTCATGGTTGATGTAACCGGTGACGGAGTTTTGTAGACCTTCGCGGTAGTTGGAAAGTACATGGGGAGGTCTTTCGTCTTTGATGCCACGCTCCAATTTATCGCCCGCTCGCATGATCTGTATCAACCGGTACGTTAGGTCGTCCTCGCCCCTTACAGTCGAACCTTGCATGATAGTCGGACGAACAGAGGGAGGGGGAACCGGTAGAACGGTCAGGATCATGTCGTAAGGGTGCGCAAGACCGGTCTTTGTCAGAATGGTCTCATCCATTCTTTTTAGATGGTTTTGAACTTCTTCGATTGGATATTCCTGTTTGCTTTTGTCAACAACATGCCTCTCCCTGTTCCATGTATATTTTGGTTGCTTCTTCTCACACGAAGGACACTTGCTGTAAACATGCTTGCTGTAGAAGGATAGGACTCGATTCCGGTGAACCCTTGTGTCAAAGTTTTTGATGAGATTCGCCCCACACTCGTTGCATATGCATCGTAACCAATGGACTATGTTGGTAACCCATGAAATGTGATAGACCGGTTTACTTAATTCGATATGACCGAAGTGCCCATCACAGTTGCGCTTGTTCTCCCCGCATGTCACGCACTTGCCTCTGGTGGGACCCATACGTGGATCCCGTAGTCCATTTTCTACCGGGACGCCACTTTCAAAACTTCTTTTTTCGGTTACGTGAACAACAGACTCTTTGCGTATATCTTCCGCGGTCCAGATGCTGAATTCAATAGAATCAATCATGTTTGACATGGTTTAAGTTTAATTAAATAGTTAATAATTAATTAATATTATTTTAACGACTGAAAATTCTCCGAGTTGACATGACCTCATCTTGATGCGAAAGGACCCCCATATCGTAAAGGACCTTTTCGTGCTCTACCAGGTCATCTGGGTACATGTACAAGTGCATATCAGTATATAACTTGATAGGGTTATATTCTATCATTATATCATCAGGTTCTGTTAACTCTCCGTGGTCACTAGGGTCGTAGTATTTATACATATTATAAGTGTGATGCTCTTCTGTTATGTCAATGTATATATCTATGTAACCCTTCTCGTAACCCGAATATATATATTCCTGGTCCGCCTCGCTCAATTTGAAATAATAATCTTCGAAGAAAACCGGATCTTCTGGATAATTATTGTGAACCCAATGAAAGAACCAGTGGGTAAAGGTTTTGTATTGTGGTTGGTTTTCCATTTTCGCGCGTGCACATATATATATCCTACATCCGTGATTTTAATGAATTATTTTTTCAAGCTGTAAACGCGTAGGAGTAGTACCCTAGACCCCAAGGACCCCAAGGACCCCAAGGACCCCAAGGACCCTAAGGATAAGGACCTTCTTCCTATGGACATTCAGAATTGTAAAAGCGAATAAAAATAGAATATAAATTACTTCACTCGATTATTAAAACAACCCATCGGGTATGAGCGCTGTATTCTTTCAACATAAAAGAAGACGTAAGATCCCAACCGCGGTCTTTTCTTTAAAGAATGAAGATACACTTGTTATTAAAATAAAACGTTCCAACGTAGAGTTGAAGCGACTGGTGACGGACCGCAATACATATGAGATTAGCATGGACGATGTGAACAGCGCGGTTGATGAGTGTATGGACAAAGGATTCTTTATCGAGTGCGTTCCTGAAACGGTAGAGAAAGCACTATCGTTGAAGACTAATCACGCGTTTGATGACTCGTTTAAAAAGACCGAATTGTACCAAAAGATGTTTCAATACCAACGAGACGGAATTGAGCATGTTATAAGGCAGTTCAATGGCAGAGCACTCATCGCGGACGATATGGGTTTGGGCAAAACATTGCAAGCAATAGCATTAACGCACTATTACAAAACGACAAAGGTTCTCGTCATTTGTCCCGCATACCTACGTTTCAACTGGAAATGTGAGTTCGAAAAGTGGTTGGGAGTCAAAGAAGTCTGTCTATTGAAAAAAGGTACCGATGAACTCGAGGGTTACCCGGTGATTACCTCGTACGAGTTAGCAGTAAAGAAGCGCGACGAGTTATTGAAATACGGGTTTGATTTCATTATATGTGATGAGTCGCACTATTTGAAGAATACGAAAACCAAACGTACTAGAGGATTGAGACCTCTTGTACAGAAGATAAAGTACGCGACTCTGTTGACTGGTACACCAGCACTCAACCGTCCGTGCGAGTTGTACTCGCAGGTAAACATGATAAACAAAGAATTCTTTCCTAAGTATAAGCACTTTGCGGAACGTTATTGCGATAGGAAGATGTCACATCTCGGATTTTGGGACGACACAGGCAGTTCTAACCCACACGAGGTACATTGGTTGGCGAAAAAGACATGCATGATTCGACGTTTGAAACGCGATGTCTTAAAAGACTTACCACAGAAGCATCGTTCTCAGTTGCACATCAACCTGGAGAGATCTGACGTGTACGAGATGGAACCTTTGTTTGTAGAATGGAAGGAGTTAAACCGTGAGATTCCAAAGATGGCACCGTGTTCCGAAGAGGTCAAGCGCGCGGACTTTAGAAGAAAGGTTGTCATCAACGAACTATACTCGTTGACAGCGGAATGCAAAGCACGTGCAATTGAACTCTTGATAAAAGATACGATGTTGAATGGAAAGCAATTCCTCGTCTTTTGTTACCATAAGGGTTTGATGGACGCGATCGAGGAAGTATGTGAAGGTAAAAGCATGCGAATCGATGGCGACACACCTACAGAGAAACGGCACGAGTATGTGAAGGGGTTTCAAGCGGGTGAATATCAGGTAGCGGTCTTAAGTATGTTAGCAGCAGGCACTGGGATCACGTTAACATCCGCATCTCATGTAATATTCGCGGAACTCTACTGGACACCCGGGGTACTCCTACAAAGTGAGGATCGTGTGCATCGTATCGGACAGAAAAATCCATGTCACATACAATACGTCATTGCAAAGGACACCCTTGATCCGTATTTGTATAAAAGCATCCAATGGAAATTGGATACGATTGATGACTGTTTGGACCAACGTGATGATCGCAATTTCAAGGGGAAAGACAGTATCTATAATATGATGTAATCTATATTTTTAACTTATAACTTGGGAGAAGTAGTTCCGGCTTCGTGCAAATGGTGGTGATTAATCCAGATGATTCGATGAGCTTCTCCCAGACACCGGCAAGTTTGCAAACTGCCTCGTGTCGAATGTTCATTATCCGACTCCAAATCAAATTTACGTAGCTTATCTCTTTCCCTTTATCCTTTACAGCATCGGCTATGACTGCTACCGATGTCACCGTAGCTGCCGAGCTCCCAACTACTAGTCCAATCTTCTCCAATATCCACCACACCGCATCGGCGAAATAGTTTTTTAATTGCGTCTTTACGTCTAGTTCAGCGACTTGTAGTGATTTACAGCTATCGTTAAGCTTCGTGGAGAGGGATTTTATTTGTATTATATCTCCAATAATGCTCTCCGATTTGGACGATAGCTCTCCACAAAGGGCGTTTATCGCATTGGTGATTGCGACAAGTTTAGAGTCTAAGTCCGCGGCACCCTCCATAAACACAGTATGAATCTTTAAACACAGAGGTAGGATCATCAACGCCATAGTCGCTTCTCCAGCCAGTTTGTACGCTACCTTAGCACTCATAGTTTCGCCAACATCGTCGCATGTTAACCTGGGTAGGAAAGACATTTATGTACATGTCTGCTTAATATATAATAGAAAGGAATTGATTTCATACTATATAAGTGCCGATTTATTAAAATAAACATGACAGAAAAGGCTGAATTTATTTCAATTACACTTAAATCAATGATAGAACTCATTCCAGAAGGCGTCGATAGCACGCCGTTACAAAAAATGTACCGCGATGTATTTAGTAAGCCAAAAGAAGAACTCGATAAGTTCAACATTGGCATCTCTTACGTTTGTATGGTGTCCTTTCCAAATGAAAAAGCAATGTGCGAACTGTATTTTAAACGTTACAAAGAGTACAGGCGTAGGTTTATTTATGAGTAATTTATAAAGGATAATAATCATGTGTACTTATTTTATTCTTCACTTGTTCTTTACGTGATACATACTCATCTCCCAATTTAATGTACCAGTGGTCTCTCCACTCCATGTCATAGATATCTTTGTTGGACTGTTCGAAGTTGTCCTTTGCCCATAGTGGTTGAAGATTGGTGTAGTGACACGCTTTGCGCTGTTCCTTCGGGTCCAATGCATTAAATAAGTCGAATGGTTTCATGTGATCGATGTGCCATAAATCTCGGTTTTCCCATGTCATGCCTGGTAGGAATTGAGACTCCAACCATTCATTGCATTCTTTCTCTGTACACGCGACCAACTCTGCGGTAGGTGCGGACTTGTTACCCTTTAACCATTGCTTTATACGTGCTCTAAGTCTACATCGCATCGCATACTGTGGATCTTCCTTGTGTCGCTTCCTTTTATGTGCATTTCTTTTTTCGCGGTATTCCGGGGTCCGATTTCTCTTCTTTTTACATTCTTTGCAATAGTTCTTTCTTTTATCGAACTCTTTTCCGGGTAGTAGTTCACCACAACCCCACGCGACAGTGCATATCTTTGGACGATCCCGCTTGTCATTTTCACGCCATTGTTTCATGCGCTCTGCTTCGCATTCTTTGCACGCGCTCCTTCCTTTATTAAACTTTATACCAGGTAATAGTTTACCGCATGTTCCTGTGCAAATCTTGTCCTTGTCCTGCTTGTCCGCGTCACGTTTTCGTTTTCTTTTCTTATTGTAACATACATTGCAATAGTTTGTTGTTCCATAAAACGCATCCAATGGTAGTTCTTTTTTGCAATCGCCTGTACAACGTTTCATTTGTGTAATAAGAGCTCTTCTTAAATAGTATTAAATAAAATTATTATTTTTTGGTTAAACATATACTTTAGTAAAATAATATTCTTTTATTAGTAGGACCCTAAAAGGTCCACAAATTAAGTTTAAGGTCCTCGTAGGTTTGGGAGAGAGTCTCTGTCCTCTCTCGTTTCAGTATTATGGAAATAACATGAACCTGTAGACCATGGTACCGCTATCCACGGTCTTGGAACTTTTCCCTTAAAGTTCGAACAAGTAACTTCGCAATCCGTCGCGCTGGTACACTTGTAACCCGCTGAGACGGTAGTGATGGTGATTATGAGTATGATGAACTGGATAAATTTCATTTTTATTAATACAAACTGGTACTTATATACTCCAATTTAAAATATTAATTTTTTGAGGTCGCTGTTTTTGTACTTTAGCTTAACTGCTAACATGTGCTTGCATCTAGACTGCGTTCGTCTATAATAACAACACGTACATCCTTGTAAATCTATCCCGGGACTATAGAAGGTGTCATATACACTTCCCTTTGTCTTTACCTTGTACGTTTTCCTTTTTATATTATATTTTTGAGAACGCACTACAATGAAGTTTCGTTTTTTCATCTCCTCTGGTGTCAGCTGGTATAGATTTTCTACGTACCTATATTTATCCGTGAAATGTACCGGGAACAGACCTGACATGGTATAGGATTTCACCGGTGGAAGCTTACCTAAAGTGATATTTTCTGCCAACCGTCGAGCTCTTTCCTTTATATTTTTTCCATACCGTCGGATGTAGTTCATTGATTACAATATTATTATTTAATATAGGTATAAAAGTCAGTCTGTGTATAACAAATGTTTAATGTCTTCATTTTCATACTCGGCGGATTGTTACTAACGTATTCGATGCTAGCACCGTTGCCTTATGGGAGGTTTAGCGACAAACTAAGTATTCTCCCTATCCCCGCTACCTTAGCACGTGTCCTTCGGAACGTACCCGCTCTAGTAGCTTTGCTAGTATATTACTTCAATCATCGTAAGCTCAGTGGCTCCGGAGGCATGCTATTAATATTTCTAGCGGTGTATTTCACGTGGAGGACAATATCACCGTTGCTTTTGAATTCGTTGCATCGAGACACGAAATCAGTTTCTTTTTTATTCGTTTTATTCTTTGCAACTTACAATACATTTGTTGGCTTACAATTGGGATACGCGTGTAGTCAATTAACGGAAATGAATACTTATGACATTCCACTCATCGTGTTGGCAAGTATCTTTTTCGGGTTGCACGTGTTCTATGACATTGATTTAAACCGCATGCGGCGCACGCGTCCGGATGGGTATATTCCGGAGAGCGAGCTCGAAGCAAAATATAAGATGCTTTTCATGTGGGGAATCTCGAGTCCCAATTACTTCTTTGAGGTTTTGCAATGGATCGCATTGACCGTTATCAGTATAGACATCGTAGTCTATCTTTTCATTACAATCGCCTTACTTTGGTTAAGAGCGTGTCACATAAGTCTATGGTATTCTGCTAATTTTTAGTATATGTTATTTATGTATGTTACTATGATCATTCTAAGGAATCATGTTTGCCCTGACATTTATAATATTAAAGATATTATTCTGGGGTGGTATACCGTTTATTGGGAAGAATACGAAGTTGTTCCTACCAAATTCGAGATAGACATGATGATACGATACAACTTCAAGCGGTACGACGTATGGGACGAATTGACCTTGCCGTTGACTTTCCACTCAGAGTCTCAGTTGATGCAAGCCATTTCCTCCGACTCACTCGATCAGTATTGGCTAAACATTAAACCTGAAGGTTGCTTCACTGTCGAAGGCGCAATTACCAGCTCAGATGCACGATGTGCGATTTGTTTAGAAAGCTCTGGTCCTAAAATACAGCTAGAGAACTGTAATTGTCTGTTTCATCGAAAATGTATAGAGACTTCAGTACAATACAAAAAGAGTTGCCCAACATGTCAAAGCACTATAAATATGTATTCTATATCCATAAATGCAAAGAAAGAGAAAACGCAAAGAGTCAACATTGTCTGATATAATCCGATACACCCGGAAAAAGCCACGTTATACGAACCTGAGCAAGCATTTAGAACAACTGGATGGCTTAATCGGAATGCAAGAGCTAAAGAAGTCGATAGTCGCTCAGATTCAGTTCATTATTACGACCGGCGGAAAATTAGATGGACATTTCTTGAATACTGTGTTACAGGGACCACCTGGAACTGGCAAAACCACGGTTGCTGAGATTCTTTATAATATATGGATTTCACTCGACCTCTTTGACGATGATATACCGTTTACGATATTGCATCGGAGCGATTTTGTCGGATCCTATATGGGACACACATCCAATAAAACCAGGAAAACATTAAATAAACACGCTGGCGGTGTTATCTTTATAGACGAAGCCTACAGTCTCATGAACGGTGAAAAAGACGAATACGGAAAAGAAGCTCTGGATCAACTGAATGCGTTCATGTCCGAAGAGAAGTCGAATACCATCATTATAATAGCGGGGTATGAAAAAGATCTAAAAGAGCATTTCTTTAATATCAATGCTGGTTTAAAAAGACGATTCGGTTGGTTTTTCACGGTCCAGCCGTACGATGCGAAGCAGCTATTTCTCATTTTCAAACGCCAACTAACAATATCTGGTTGGCATGTACAGAAGAAATGCGAGGAATTGTTTCAAAAGCACTTTAAAAAGTTCACCAACGCAGGTGGGGACACGGAGAACATTGGGTTCCAAGCAAAGCTACAGTATTCCAAGCAAAATTGGATGAAGAGAAAGCAGACGAAGATGCTAACGTACGACCATGTAAAAAAAGGGATGGAAGCTTACTTTGCGAATGTAGAAGTAGTAATTGATAATCACATGTACATTTAATAAACTGTTATATTATTATTCAACCGAATGCGCTCCATTTGCACTCTCTGCATATTAAGTAACATCTCTAACTCTTGAACTCTTGTCTGTAACTGTTCAATCCTATTTCCCGCAGAAAAACATGCCTGCCTCATCAACAGACTCTCGCGTTCATGTACCTCCTTCTCTTTTCTCAATCTCTGTACTTCGTCTTCCGTGGTCTTTGTTCTCTTGCGCTGTTGGTCTATTTCAACACGTTTGCGCTTTCCCGCAACGTTTTGCGATTCTCTTACGCGTTTCATAGGTATTTCAGGTTCGTAATCCCTAGATCGTTTCATTTTATATAGTTTATATGTTTATATTTATACGGACGGTAGCCATTTTTCGATTATGGAATTGCTAATACTGAAGCTGTTTCCTGATATTATACCACAAGTCTCCGTAATGTACTTGAACACAAAAGAACGAAGGTCCACATGGTGGTGAAGTAAGGACCTTGAGTACCCGGATACTATCCCGGCTACGAGCTGCTCTAAACTACAGATTCCACAGTCAAACAATGCACGTTCGCATGCTGGACCTAGCCATTTCACTACTTGTAAGCTGGTACAATACGATGGGTAGATAGGTCCATTCATTTTATAAATATTTGTTCTTGTTAGAATCTCGCGTAGTGCTCTCGCGTCCGGCAGCGCACTGTGGTTATCTTCTATAGCTTTGCCGGTTAATCCATAGTATAGATCGTGTAGTGTATAGGACATTTGTTTTGGAATTGCTTTTCTACAGTACAGTAATGAGTCGAAAAACCACCAGTGGTACGGCAAGGGGATTTTTCTACGTTTGCTTTCCACCTCAAACATAATTTTATCGCTTTTAAAATTATTGTGTGCTATGAGTATCGTCGTAGTGTCAGTGTAGTTGTGTACCCATTTGCTAAAGCGTCTCCAGCCTTCGTAGTAGTTCACAGCGTTTCTTGATTGTAACAGAGCGTCGGTCACATTCACAAAATCAGTTGACATTGGCGGCGGCAGTGGGCGAAATCCCGGGTCGATGGTGACGGTAAACTCATTGCCCGACATGAGATGCACCGCTCCGATTTCCCATATGTAGCAGCTCTCTAGTTCATTTGGTACGCCTATATATTCTAAATCGAAGATAAACGTATTGTTTAAATGTCGTTGGAACTCAGCCTCGTTCAGTATCGTTCCCATAGTAACATATGTACATCTGGCTTATATACTTTATTATTCGATTGTTTTCTTACGAGCAGCGTCTATCCAGTTTTGAAGAGGGGGCACAGTGAACGTTTGGTCTATGTATATACCCATAACAATTCCTATAAAGAACCAGAACATTTTTTATTAATAATATTTAATATATATATAGTTATTTTTTAATAGCCTCAGCTTCGCTTCAAGGTCCATAAGGGTACTTATATTTAATAAATTAATAATTTAAGGTTCGGCATGGACCGTGGACCACCGAGGTCCTTAAGCACCCAGTTTACTTCGGGTTTCCTTCGGATTAAAAAAAATCCTTTAAACGCAAAGTGTATTATAAATATAATATATCCCGTAAACATGATGGAACGCTCTCCTTCGCCCGCCACTGTTGCATCACACTTGCGCGCGATAATCAAGAGTAAAAGCGTTGCGCATCAATGCAATGCAAAAATTTGCAATATTGAAAATTTGACCGTAGAGGTGCACGCGGACGGTACCAGACAGGGCATACGTTGCAAGTACATCAAACCGGAACCATGGATGTCAGAGAAGACTGTTACAAAGCGAATATACGGTATCTACCTGTGCAAAAACACGGGTAAAATTCACCACTGTCATGCGCAATGCGACGGTGGACGGATAACAAACCACGACAACTGTCAGGTGTGTGTGGTCAGCGGGGTCCAGTATGAATCGGAGACGGTGCACTCCTGGCAAATATCCTCACGTTGTGTCCCTACTGTCATTCAGGACAAGCGAGACCCTTTGATGTTCAGTCGTTCTGAAGATGGACGATTAAGAAATTCTGGCGTTCACAACATAAAGATAACACAGTGCGTCAACATTACGAAAGACATTTTGCAAAAGTTGTTGTTTTCTACCAAGCGAATCAAGTACGAGAGGCACAAGGTCAATGATATGAAACGGGAGGCAGAGAAGCACGTGAATAAGTATAAACGACACTGTGAGCGCACGAACAAACCCAAGTGTTACATGCATGTCATGACTATCTACGTCACTCAAATGAAAAAGAAACCATTGTTTACTCACCTCATACGGAAGACGAAGGAAGAGCAGACCGAGATAATCGGTAAATACACGAGGTTGGTAATCGGTTATTGGAAGATGTTTATTACACAGACAGTGGCAAAGAACACGTCCTTCTCGTTTCGTTTGTTTGTCCCCGCATGTCTTTACATTATGCGCATCGGTTTGGCAATGTCAGGCGTTCAAATCATCGATAAAAGTCGGTATCTAGAGTCGGCGTTACCGGATGCGAATGGGTTGCACCTGTACGAAATCAACAAACCGTCGTTGACGCATGGTCAGAAGCAAATTTTGAAGGCGATCCGTGAGACGGTAGAGAAGAACATTTGCAACGCACAGGTCTTAAAAGATTGTTGTGTGTCGGAGATTGAGAAACTAAGTATATAATATCAATGTAAATATATAAAATGTTAGGCAGAGGATTGCCTAATCTAGGAAACACCTGTTATATAAACAGTATTGTACAATGTCTTCGTTTTAGCAAAGATTTGGTCTATCCCCTCAAAACGCACGAAGAATCACATCCTTTAATTGGTCCTCTAATAGATCTGTTCTACACCGATGCCCCAATGCAAACGCTTTACAGCTTTATAAAGGAGATTAACAAAAGCAAGGAGTTTCAGGTCATGCGCCAGTGTGACGCTCACGAATTCTTTCTCTATTTGATAGACTCCTTGTACGAAGTGGTAAAGACCGACAACGTGTTCAAAGGAACCTTCTCCTCCACCGTCACTTGCGGGTGTGGCAACCAGTCCAATACAAAGTACCCATTCATTTCAGTGTCTGTTGAGATGAACAACGAGACGCTTCCCGTCCAAACCCTGCTGGAACGCTTCTCGTCCGTCGAAACATTGGATACTCCTATCGACTGTGACCGATGCAAGACGAAAACAAAATCGAACAAACAAATCGATATCTCCCCGAACAAGATTCTAGTCGTGCACCTCAAACGATTCGCGGGAAACCGGAAAAACACCACGCCCGTCATTTTGGACCCAAAGATAAAGGTAGACGGAAAAACTTACCTGCTTTACGCCACGTGCAATCATTCTGGTAACCAATTTGGCGGACATTATACGGCTTCGTGCATGAAGCGAGACGGGACATGGGTCATTTGTAACGATAGAAACGTGAACACCTTGTCTTCAATACCGAAACAGTCCGACCGTCCGTATGTATTATTTTATTGTAAAGTATAAGTATATAAGACTTTATTTCTTTATTAAATGTCTGTCTTGTTAACCCCCAACCCCGACCGCTTCGTACTGTACCCTATCAAGTACCCATCCGTATTTGCCTTTTACAAGAAGCACATCGCGTCGTTCTGGACCGTGGACGAGATTGACATGTCTCAGGACAGCGTAGACTGGCAAAAATTAAATCCAGAAGAACGTGATTTTATTCTCTGTATCTTGGGGTTCTTCGCAGCCTCGGACGGCATTGTGGTGGAGAACCTTGTCACGAATTTTTGTTCGGAGGTTCAATTGCCAGAGGCAAGAGCGATGTATTCATTTCAAGCGGCTATGGAAAATGTGCATAGTGAAACATATAGCCTCATGATCGACACGCTCGCAACCGATGAACAGAAGAAAACGTTGTTCCATCACATCGATAATCACGAGGGGACCAAAGCCAAAGCAGAGTGGGCGATGCAATATATGAGAGCGGAACCAGGAGTGAAAAACTTCTCCAAACGCCTGATAGCATTTGCGTGCGTAGAAGGCATCATGTTCTCATCCTCCTTCTGTGCACTCTTCTGGCTTAAGACGAGAGGGCTATGTCCCGGACTAACATTCTCCAACGAGCTGATCAGTAGAGACGAAGCGTTGCACCGTGACTTTGCCATCGAACTCTACCAGTTGTGCCCAACGTTGGACCGTGACGAGATACTGCCGATCGTACAGAGTGCCGTCGCGGCGGAGTGTACGTTTGTGGACCATTCATTGCCTAGTGGGTTAAAAGGTATGAACGATGACATGATGAAAACGTACGTAAAGTATGTGGCAGACCATCTCATGAAAAGTCTGGGCTACAAAAAGATCTACAACGTGTCGAATCCTTTCCCTTTCATGGACATGATATCCTTGGAAGGGAAGACCAATTTTTTTGAACGAAGGGTTGCTGAATACTCCAGACCGACCACCGCATCCTTCGGATTGGACGACGCATTTTAAGTCAAAAACCCAACGCGTTATGTTTTAAACTATATAAGGTTAACTTTTTTTTAATACCAAAGTTTATACGAATCAACAATTTATATATCACATTGCCTATAAGTGACCCAAAATCAACTATACCACGTTTGTATACTGAAGGGTCATTGTAGTCCTCGTTGTGTCCATTGTAAACGCTCTAATGGTGCGACATGCTACCACCCTGTGTCTATGTTTATAGGCTAATTTTTTGTAGTCCCTGCTGACACCATGCTATTTTCCCCTGCTGTGAACGGAACAAACATAATACATACAATACTATTACAGGCGTATGTCTATGTTAATCTGACATAAACGTATACTGTGTCAGCCTAGCTTTTAGCAAGTAAATAGTATTGTCATGATGTGTGGTGTAAAAAGGCTCGTAGTGGTGATGTCTAGTATGGGTTGGATACATGTCACAGCGTTCCCGCTAATCGAGCCTGGTAATACTACCACCCTACTAAATTTTAGCCCTCTACTCTTTTCTGGAGAAAG
>Ga0206129_10002217_pt1 | contig 24604 bp, 21 predicted proteins | sample Helgoland_Spring_8_FD_148616 | JGI IMG/M metagenome (GOLD analysis project Ga0206129, IMG submission 148616) | Pelagic subsurface seawater microbial communities from Kabeltonne, Helgoland, North Sea - Helgoland_Spring_Bloom_20160502_2 | ecosystem: Environmental > Aquatic > Marine > Epipelagic ...
TGTTGGTGCCGACGTCTGTGCAATCGAAGCTGCTGTTGTCCAGCGTCATCGTAGCGATGCTACAGTTGTCTGATGAACCATTGTCCACCTGAGCTGCCGTGATGGTAGCTGCTCCGTTGGCATCAAGCTGAACCGTCAGGTCTTGGCAGGTGGCCGTAGGGGCCACATTGTCCTCTACAGTGATGGTAGCAGTACAAGTGCTCACGTTGCTGTTGACATCGGTTACCGTCAAGGTTACCGTGTTGGCGCCGACGTCCGTGCAGTCGAAATCCGTCTTGCTCAACGTCGTCGTAGCGACGGAACAGTTGTCGAACGATCCGTTGTCCACCTGAGCTGCCGTGATGGAGGCCGCTCCGTTGGCATCAAGCTGAACCGTCAGGTCCTGGCAGATGGCCGTAGGGGCCACATTATCTTCTACTGTAACAATCGCTGTGGTTGTTGAGACATTATTGTTGTTGTCGGTAACCGTTAACGTTACTGTATTTGGGCCCACTGAGCTGCAGTCAAATGAGCTCGGGCTGACTGTAGTGGAAAGAATTCCACAAGCGTCATTAGAGCCATTGTCCACCTGTGCTCCGGTAATGGTAGCAGCACCTGACGCGTCCAACTGAACGGTGATGTTTTGGGCGGTAGCCACTGGATTCACATTGTCTTCTACTGTGACTGTAGCAGAGGCTGTGCTGCTCAGTCCGCAGTCATCCTGAGCCGTGAAGACCACTGTATTGGCACCAATGTTGGTGCAATCAAAAGAGTTGATGTCCACTGAGAACGTCAGGGTGCCACAATTGTCCGTACTGCCATTGTCCAGTTGTGCACCTGTGATGCTCACGTTGCCTGAGGCATCGAGTTGGACCGTAATGTCTTGTGCCGTTGCCTCCGGTGCCGTGGTGTCTTGAACCGTGATGGTCTGGATGTGCGGCGTCTCATTTCCGCAATCGTCAACAGCTGTATAGGTTCTCGTAATGGTGTAATTGCCTGTGCAAGCGCCTGGAGTCGTCACGTCATTGACGCTAATGCTCACTTCCGAGTCACACAAATCAGTGGCGGCAAGCGTGAGCGCCCCAGGAATGGCGTCGCAACTTACCGTAGTATCAGAAGGGAGAGGGCTGGTAAAGTCTGGAGCTGTGTTGTCCGTCACCGTAATGGTTTGGGTCACTGACTCAACCGTTTGATTGCCATAACAGTCCTCTGCTGTGAGGGTAAAGGTCCTGGAAATAATCAAACCTCCTTCTGGAGTGGAATCATCCGTTTCGGTGCAGTAGGTATAGACGTCCGAAGTCACATAGGACGCGGTAGCTGAACCACAATCATCTGAAACAGTGAACTCCAACTTCCCCATTAAGGCCGTCGAATATGAGAAGTCCGACCAACAGCCGGTCAAACTCACATCATCGGGTTCATCGAGGGTAACTGTGGGGCCCTGTGTGTCAGGAGGTGTCATGAACATCGCAGCGGTAACGCTGTGAACGATGCTAGACGATCCGGTAAATGACACAACCTCTTCTGGCGCAGCTGCGGCGGTTGAGGATGGGGTTAGAAGGTGCGTGACTGAGTTTGTCGTTGCGCTTGACGAATTCGTCAAACAGAGAACGAGAAAGCTGCAAAGAAGCACAGAAAACTTCTGGTGAGACATAGCGAGACTTTTTGGCTTTCGGAAATTGACAAACCTTTTTTCCTTTCTGAAATTATTACATGACTAATTCCAACGGCTTTGCAGACGTTTAACCCGCTAAAAACCAACACTATGCCTGAAAGCCCCCCTCGATATTCCCTGTATTATACGCGTATAATATCAGGAGGCGCCATTTTTCATAGACGAAAGATTTATCATTTCGTCAGATACGCCTCCAAACCAGCCTGTGGGGTCCTCTAAGTGGCACTTGATAAGTGGGACCAACGACGTCCCAATTCAAGCGGGCATAGAAACCCAATGCAACGTGCCTTGCGTCCGCCCAAACGAGGGTGCATCCCTGGTCAGAGAGCGCCTTGATCGCGCCCTCTAACAGCATGCGGCCAGCTCCCTGCTGGCGGTGGTTTTTGTGGGTTGCCATCGCCCTCAATCTGTAGTGCTTCAAGGTCGGCAATTCAGGATGGTCCTCTCGGACGAAAGAACCAATAGAGACCACTTCCTCAGCGCTCAGGACCCCGTAATGGAAGGTGTCATGCCTGCTGTCTGAAGGAAGGTGGCACGATGGCCCCGGCTCTTTCTCCGGCCACAAAACACCAGCGCGTAATAACCATGTATCATTCGCTGAAATTCCACAAAACCTGTATGGGGTCATCTCTGCCATTTCTCCCAATTTCTCCGCTCTTTTTTCGTCGGTCTCCCTATTTTCCCTGGGTATTCCCGCATGACCTCTCTAGTCAACGCCTGCCTTTCTCGCTCCTCTAACGGAGTTTTATCAATTATATATTCTTCGACAAGTTTTGCCCCGACTCGCCCTTTAGGAAAGGCCAAAACCTGCACCAATTCGTAATGTGCACCCGCTCTCACGCGCACCTCCTCTCCCACCTTCAACTCTCGACTGGCCTTTACAACAACGCCCCCCACTTCTACTTTCCCCTCTTTGACTCGGGCTGTCGAAATTGACCTGGTTTTGAACAACCGGACGGACCACAAAAACTTATCTACGCGCACCCTCTAAAGTTCGACAATCAGGCCAATTGCTGGAATAGCAGAACCCGAATTGGCTTGAATGTACCGTGGTTGATAGCGCGAAGGATTGGTGGGGTCGGCCACAGGAGCCCCCGTTGTCGCATCTCTGACTACATCCAAAGTTGCCGGCGCGTCAGGGACTTGACCGAACAAGTTCTGAATGTCCATAAATACGTCCAAGCTCCAATTCTCAAAGAACCACTTCTTATCGATGCGCATATCCAATTGACTGAATGCCGCATTGCGCCCGGCGTTGAGCGCAGCATAATCCAACTGAGGTGTGCCTTGACTGTTCCAGTAGGCCTGATCCATCGAGACATCGATGTCGTAAGGCGTGTATGGCAAACCTCCGCTGTAGAGCCAACGGGCTCCAATCTCCCAATCCCGCTTGAGCTTTGCCCCACCTGTGAGCGAGACAATGTGTCTGCTGTCCCAAGCGCTCGGCGCATAGGCTCCGTTAAATTCATATTCGGAGCGCACCCAAGTGTAGGCCAGCAAACCGTATACGCCTTTGTACAAACGCCGTTGAGCCAAAACCTCCACTCCGTATGAACGACCTGAGCCGTCGAAACTCACCGATTCATTGCCCACTACACCAAAGTCTGCACCCAAGTTGGCGAGTGCAATGCCTGTGGTTTTACTCACGGGCGTGCCATCATACCCTTTGAGGAACCCCTCTAACCCAATGGTCGTATTCCGCTCCCTGAAGTCGTAACGCCACCCTGCGACAAGCTGATCACACAACATGTACGTGGCATCGCGGGCATTTACGCGCGCACCGTTTTCTGCGTATCCCAGAATCAACATTGAAGGAAGCTGATAGTACCTCCCCACATTGGCATTGAAGCTCAAGCCCGGTCGAACATTCCAACGCAATGCCATTCGGGGACTTAACTGCCGGAATGGATTGGCCATCGCTGCATTGACTTCATTGCCGTCCATCCTGACCCCTCCACTCAATACCACCCGCCCGTCGGCCATGGATTGAGAGGCCTGAACGAATGCTCCGTATTCGTGCATGTCAAAGGCACTCTCGAAATCAAACGTCTGAAGGGTATCCTGGGTGAAGACATACCGCTGAGTGAAAGTGCTGTTGTTGAACCGGGCGAACTCGTATTGGGCTCCCCAAGTCAATTTTCTTCCACCCTCCCCATACACCCGGCGCTCTAGCCTGAGCTTGTTCTCCATTTCTTGGGAGAGGTAATCGAGGGTCAGAGGCAGGTCTGCATTGTTGTCTTCATGCTTGTATGCGCGGTTGCTCAGCATGTTTCGACTCGCCACCCAAGTCCACCTTCCGTTTTCGGTGAAGCGGTCGTACTTCACGCCGATAGCGTAGTTCCACTGCTTGTTGACTTGCAACGCGTCAAGAATGGCCACCCGGTCCAGGAAGTCCTCGGCTGTTGTGTCGTCGGCTACAGACAGGTTGAGTTGAAAATCATCATAGGCTCCAATGCCCAATACAGTCCAACGCTCATTGGGGCTCGCCTGATGCACCCACTTGAATTGGAAGTCGTTGTAGACAGGAAGAAAGGGCAAGCCCAACACTTCGAACAAAAACTGCAGATAGCTGCGGCGCGCGCTCAGGATCAAGGAGCTGTTGGGGCCCGTGGGGCCTTCAAATGTCAAACCGAGGTCGCTCGTACCCACCACGGCATTGGATGTCCACTCATCCTTTCGGGCCGTCTTGAAACCAAACTCCATGACGCTTGAAAGGGCATTGCCGCGGGTCGCAGGAAAAGCACCGGAATAAAACTCCACCTCTTCCACGAGGTCCACATTGATCATCCCTACTGGACCTCCACTGGCACCTTGGGTCGCAAAGTGATTGATATTGGGGATTTCAATACCGTCTATGTAGAAGCGGTTCTCGTTCGGAGCACCACCACGAATGACCACATCGTTGCGAAAACTGGGGATGGCAGCCACTCCAGGCAAGCTGCGGATGGCCTTACTGATGTCCCTTCCGCCACCTGGATTGCGCTTGATCTCATTCGTTCCAATCCGCCGCAGCGATACGGGCGCTTCTTCCTCCCCTTTCCCAACAGTTGCCTCAACTTCCGCCGCCTCAATGGCCACGGCGAGCGGCGACATTTCTACCGTCAAGAAAGCTGGCCTAGAAGGGGTAATCTCCACTTCCAACCTTGTGGCTGTCTGGTAACCAATGGAACTGAAAGAAAGGTTGACAAGCCCAGGCTTAAGCCCTCCCAATTCGAAGTTGCCATCGAGATCAGAAGACACCCCGGTTGCCCCTCCTTGGATAACCACCGACACAAAAGGCAAAGGAGCTCCTGTGACTTCATCAATCACGACGCCCCTCACAGCAGCATTTTGGGCCCAGGCTGACATGCTACCGCACAACACCAACAACAAGAGGCAGGTCAGCCCTTTCCAAATGGATACAGCAGGTGACTTACTGAGTATAGGAGTGGTCAAATAGAACATAAAGGTGCAACAAGGAATCCTCGAAGAGGTTCAAGCCATCACCCCAAATCAAGATCCAGACGAATTCGGAGCTCTTCTACAGCAGGATTGTCGGCTGCCCAGTGCTGATAACGGTCCTTGGGCGTCAAGAACTTGGGTGCGGCCACCTCTTCTCCAACCTCTACTTCAAAGGCAATTTTGCCATTGCCTACCCTCACCCTGATGAAGTGAAGCAGCTCGGTGGCGCTTTCCTTCAGCTCCTCGTATTGAATGTCGTTGGCCACGACCAATTTCAAGACGGGGTCTTCGAAAGTCAAACCTCCTGTCGCCAAGGTGGCCGCCATTCCCATCTTGTTCTTTTCCCTGAGGTCTAGAATCAAATCTGCCCACGCCTTCATCACCCGATCTTGATCATAGGCGTTCTGCAACTTCGAAGTGTCGGAAAGACCATCCCCCTCGACCTCGTCACCGGTCACAGCTCCAGGGACCAACATGCTCCTGCCAGCCAACAAAGCGCCCAATTTTCCAGTGGTCTCATGTGACACCTTGGGCCGACCCAAGGTCGTCGCCAAATCTGCGTCAATCTCGGGTTCTGCAACGGGGTTGCCTTCCTGCACCTCCTTAGGCACTTCGGCCTGAACGGATTCCTCTTCTAAAAACTGCGGCTCCGCCTGTTCTACTTCAGGAGCCGAGACTGGAGCGTCTGCCTCCTCTGGGCCCTGATCGCGACCTTCTAAAGGTGGCGATTCTTGCACCGCTTCAACGACAGGAGACACTGCTTCGATGTGGGCAGAAGGAACTGTCGCTGGCGGCTCTGCGACCACGGGAACGACCTGACCTCCTTGAGGCAAATCGACACCCCATCCTAAGATGGAAACGAGCTCATTTTTTTTTTGCCCCCTCCGCGCTGACCGCTTCGAGGGACCCGATGCGCATCAGCATCAGTTCAACCAGTAGTCTCGGATGTCGGGATATGCGATACTGCTGGTCCGCCTCATTGGCCTGGCCTATGGCCCCGACTAAAAAGTGCAAGCCACACCGTTTGGCTTGCTCACTGAACCTTCCCACAACCGACTCTCCAGCCTCCATCAGACCGAGCGTAGCCTCGTCCTTGCACACCATTAAGTTGCGCAAGTGCTGCCCCAATCCTGTCACAAAATGGTGGGCGTCAAAACCTGCCGCCACCACTTCTTCAAGCTGGAGCAACATGTCTCCTATCCGACCCTCTTGAGCGGCATCGACAATATTGAAGTAAACGTCATGCCCCAACACATTCAAGTGCCGGGTCACTGCTTCATAAGTGACCCCATGGCTGGATGAAGCGACCATCTGGTCGAAGATGCTGAGCGCATCGCGCATCGCGCCGTCTGCACGCTGTGCAATGACATTCAATGCCTCTGTCTCAGCGTTCACCCCCTCTTGACCCGCGACATAGGCCAGGTGCTCTGCAATGTCACGTGTGGTGATCCTGCGGAAGTCATAAATCTGGCAACGAGAGAGAATCGTGGGGAGAATCTTGTGCTTTTCCGTCGTCGCTAGAATAAAAACGGCATGACGTGGTGGCTCCTCGAGTGTTTTGAGGAAGGCATTAAAAGCATCCTTCGACAGCATATGCACCTCATCGATGACATAAACTTTGTATTCGCCGTCTTGAGGAGGGATGCGCACCTGATCAATGATGCTCCGGATATGCTCGACCCCGTTGTTTGACGCGGCGTCCAATTCGAAGACATTAAAACTGCGCTCCGCCTGTTCTGTCGTAAAACCGTTGATGGCGTTGGCAAAAATTCGCGCACAGGTGGTCTTTCCTACACCACGAGGACCACAGAACAAGTACGCTTGAGCAATCTGACCACTTTCTATACTGTGGCGCAAAGTGTCAGTAATGGACCGCTGCCCCACTACGGTCTCCCATGTGGTCGGTCTATACTTCCTTGCGGAAACGAGGAAAGAGTTGCCCTCAGCCATGTTTCAAAGGTGGGGATTGCAGGCCGAACATCGGTGTTTCAATTTTGCACAGGAGGCCCACATTTTGCCCGCGTCGAGGCCGATGTGAAGAATCCTCGGCTTACCTATTGTGATACACCGGCATTTCGCGTAGATTTGCGCCCCCTTTGCGACAAGCATAATGACCCGGAATCGATACGAAACTGTCTTCATCATCACGCCAGTCCTGTCTGACGAGCAGACCAAGGACGTGATCAAGAAGTACAAGGACCTCCTTAAAGACAAGGGAGCCAAGATCACCCATGAGGAGAATTGGGGCATGCGCAAGCTTGCCTACCCCATCCAGAAGAAGTCTACGGGCTTCTACTATTTGATGGAGTTTGAAGCTGACGCTTCCGTGATTCTGCCCTTCGAAACCGAATTCCGCCGGGATGAGCGGGTCATCCGCTTCTTGACGACGCGGATGGACAAGTTCCACATCGAATATGCAGAAGGCCGCCGCGACCGTGAAACGGATCGCCGCGAGAAGCCTAAGCAGACCGCTGCTGGAACCGAAACCAAAGCCTGAACGCACAAGATTTAACGATCATGGCCGACAACAAAAACGTCCGTTACCTGAACCCGATCGCCATCGACACGAAGAGCGAACGGTACTGCCGCTTCCGTGAGAAGGGCTTCAAGTACATCGACTACAAAGACCCCGATTTTCTGCTGATGCTGATCAATGAGCAGGGTAAGATTTTGCCCCGCCGCTTGACCGGAACCAGCCTCAAATACCAGCGTCGCGTAGGCAAAGCCATTAAAAAGGCCCGCCACATCGCTTTGCTTCCTTACCTCGCTGACCAGCTGCATTAAGCAGCAGGCTAATTCACTGCGCTATGGATGTGATTCTCAAGCAGGATGTCGACCGCCTCGGTGCGAAGCACGATATCGTTAATGTCAAGAACGGGTACGCCCGGAATTACTTGATCCCACAAGGGCTTGCTGCCGTCGCGACGGAAAGTGCCCGCAAGGTGGTGGCCGAAACACTGCGCCAGCAGTCTCACAAAGCCGTTAAGGCCTTGGAAGATGCAAAGGCCATCGGCGAGAAGATCGCTGGTGTGTCATTGAAGATTGGAGCGAAAGCTGGAGAAAGCGGAAAAATCTTTGGCTCTGTCAACAACATTCAATTGGCTGATGCCTTGTCCAAGGCTGGACACACTGTTGACCGCAAAAACATCATTCTGGGTGACGATGTCATCCGTGACTTGGGTGCCTACACCGCGAAGGTGAAGCTGCACAAAGAAGTGATTGTAGAAATCTCTTTTGAGGTCGTTGCAGAATAACATTCGGTCCTTTCGAGGACTTTTCATGGAAAAAGGGGGCAATGCCCCCTTTTTTTGTGCCCGACCATGAGTGCATTTAAACTCCACAGCAAATTCGAGCCCAAGGGCGATCAACCTGAGGCCATCCGCCAACTGGTCGAAGGGGTGGAGGGCGGAATCCGCCACCAAACTTTGCTCGGGGTCACCGGATCGGGAAAGACCTTTTCGATGGCCAATGTGATTGAGCGCACACAGCGTCCGACGTTGGTTTTGAGCCACAACAAAACATTGGCCTCACAGCTATATAGCGAGTTTAAAGAGTTCTTTCCGGACAACCTCGTCGAGTATTTCGTGAGCTATTACGACTACTATCAACCCGAGGCCTACATCCCCTCGTCAGGCACCTATATCGAAAAGGACCTGGCCATCAATGAAGAGATTGAGAAGCTGCGCCTCTCGGCCACTTCCGCGCTGCTGAGTGGCCGCAGAGATGTGATTGTGGTGGCCTCCATCAGTTGTATTTACGGCATTGGAAACCCGGTTGAATTCCACAAAAGCGTCATTGAAGTCCAACAAGGCCAAGTGATCAGCAGGAATGCTTTGCTACACCGGCTGGTCGAAAGCCTGTACCACAGAACACGCGGAGAGTTCAACCGCGGATCCTTCAGGGTGACGGGTGACGTTGTCGACGTCTTCCTGGCCTATGCCGACCATGCCGTTCGCATCCACTTTTGGGGAGACGAGATTGAGCGCATTGAGACCATCAACCCCGAAACCGGACAGGTCTTGCATGGTTTTGACAGCCTGCGCATTTACCCCGCCAACTTATTTGTCACCGGCAAAGACACCCTCCATCAGTGTATTTGGGAGATCCAGCAAGACATGGTCAAGCAGGTGGAATGGTTCAACAGCCAAGGGCGCTTCATTGAAGGAAAAAGGCTAGAGGAGCGCACCACCCACGATCTGGAAATGATGCGGGAGCTTGGTTTCTGCAATGGCATTGAGAACTACAGCCGGTATTTCGACCGCAGGGAGCCCGGGCAACGCCCATTCTGCTTGCTGGACTATTTCTCGGATGACTTCTTGCTCGTGGTGGACGAAAGCCACGTGACCGTGCCTCAGGTTGGGGCCATGTACGGGGGAGACCGGTCGCGGAAAGTGTCGCTCGTAGAGCATGGATTTCGCCTGCCCTCCGCATTGGACAACCGCCCGCTGATGTCCGAGGAGTTCGACAGCATGGTGCACCAAATTGTATACGTGAGTGCCACCCCTGCCGATTATGAGCTGGAGAAAAGCGAAGGTGTGGTGGTGGAGCAACTCATTCGACCGACAGGCTTGCTGGATCCTCCCATCGAAGTGCGGCCCTGTAAAAACCAAGTAGACGACCTCATCGGTGAAATTCGCAAAACGATTGAAGCTGGTGACCGCATTTTGGTCACCACTTTGACCAAGCGCATGGCTGAGGAGCTGTCGCGTTACCTGGACCGGCTGCGCATCTCCTGCTCCTATATCCATTCGGAGGTAAAAACACTGGACCGCATCGAGATCATCCGCAACCTCAGGGAAGGGGTGATTGATGTGCTCGTTGGCGTGAACCTGCTCCGAGAGGGGCTCGACCTTCCTGAGGTCTCCTTAGTGGCGGTTATGGACGCCGATAAAGAAGGATTCTTGAGGTCCAATCGATCACTGACCCAAACTGCAGGCCGTGCGGCGAGAAATGTGGACGGCCGCGTGCTGATGTATGCCGACAAGGTGACCGATTCAATGGCCCAGACCATCGAAGAAACATCCAGAAGACGCGAAAAACAGGAAGCCTACAACAAGGAACACGGCATCACTCCCCAGCAGGTGAAGCGTTCTACAAAGACGGTCTTTGAGCAAAGTGAGCTCATAGAGGAACGGCCTTCTCCCATCGCAGCGGAACCTGCAGTTTCTGGGGTTGGCATCCTAGAAGACCCAGTAGTGGCGGGTTATGTAAAGGCTAAAGACCGCAAAGCCATGGAGAAACTCATGGCCCGAACCCGCAAGGAAATGGAACGTGCCGCCAAGGAGCTCGCCTTTATGGATGCTGCCAGATTGAGGGATGAACTCTTTGCTATGGAAGGTGCTGTGGCCAATTGGCCTGATTGAGCCACCTTGCAACCGAAAGAGGCATAGGAGCGTCTTTCACCTACCTGCAAGTAGATACTCATCATGAATAATGTCCTTTGCTCACTGAGCGCCTGCCTTTTCTTGGCGCTTTCACCCTCTTCTTTCGCACAGGTCTCCCGCGGAGGGGCCCCATTCTGGAATACCCCTGGGACCTCCATCTCAAACCCGGCATGGCCTGTGCACCGCATGCCCGCCATTGATCTGGAGGAGATCAGGTCTGCAGATGCTGTAACAGACCCGGTCAAAAGTGCACCTTGGAGGTTTGGCGAGGAATTCGCGGTGGACATCAGCTTGACAGACGGCCAGTGGCTCAACATCAATGGCACCGCGGTGTGGAGAACACAGATTCAAGCACCAGGAGCATTGGCCATGAGCCTCTCTTTTTCTGAATTTGCTGTGCCCAAAGGCGGCAAACTGTTCATTTGGAGTACCGACCGCTTGGAATTTTTGGGTGGGTTCGATTACCGCAACATGAAGTCGTGGGGCGGACTCGCCACGGGCCTTGTTGCCGGTGATGCTGTGGTGGTTGAGCTCCAAGTGCCCACGGGCATGGAGGATGCTGTTGCACTCCGCATCGACCAAGTGGTACACGCTTACCGTGACATTGCCGGAAAAGCCGCCATCGTGGCCGAAGCCCTGAACGAACAGCGCGGTCCATTTGGCAACAGTGGTGATTGCAACATCAACGTAAACTGCCCCGAGGGCGCCACCTGGCAGTGTGAGAAGCGGTCTGTTGCACTGATTGTACAAGGCGGGTTTGCAGTGTGCACAGGAGCATTGGTCAACAACACCGCGCAAGACGGCGCCCCCTTGTTTTTGACCGCCAATCACTGTATCGGCGGCAACGTAGGCAACTGGACCTTCTACTTCAACCACGAAACAGAAGGCTGTGAAGGCAACAGCGGCCCAACCAACCAAACGGTCAGTGGAGCTGAACTCTTGGTGAGCAGCGGCGCCTCAGACTTCGGACTGTTGCTCTTGGACGAAACACCCCCTGAAGACTACAATGTGTTCTTTGCTGGATGGGACGGGACGGACGCCGAAAACGTTCAAAACGCGACCGGCATTCACCACCCTTCAGGTGACCTCAAAAAGATCTGCATCGAAGAGGATGCCCCCTACCATGACAATGCTGCAGGCGCTGCCGTTTGGTGGATCGATGCCTGGGAAGATGGTGTTACTGAGGGCGGATCATCCGGCTCGCCTTTGTTTGACCAGAACCACCGGATCATTGGCCAGCTCTACGGAGGAGCGGCAGCGTGCTCGGGGAACATCAACAACGGCCAATTTGACTACTATGGCCGCATGGGTGTCAGCTTCAACAACGGCATCACCGATCACTTAGACCCCTTGGGGCTTGGCGTTGACGTGTTAGACGGATACCCCAGCGAGGGCTGCGTGACCAGCTTTGAACTCGACATGGGCATCGGCATCGCGAGCGCTCCCGAAGGCGTTCTGTGTGGTGGCGGAGAGGTCACCATCGAAGTGGCCCTGAGCAATTTTGGCACCACATCCCTGACTTCTGCCACCATCGGTTACACCGTGGATAACGGTGAAGAGCAAACGGTGAATTGGAACGGAAATCTGGACCAATACGAGAACGAAGTGATTGCTTTGCCTGGCATCGCCGCTGCCGATGGCACGACGGAAGTGGAGGTCTATGTTCTTTCAGTCAACGGCCAGCAGGACGAGAATGCATTCAACGATGCGGCCTCGATTGAATTTATTGCTTTTGCCGAAGAGACCTTTGACTTCTCGTTCGAATTGGTGCTGGACGAGTACGGCAGCGAGACCACCTGGGAGCTGCGCCGACTGGGCAATGTGGTATACTCTGGCGGCCCCTATGAAGACGACCAAGAGGGCCTGGTCATTACAATTCCAATGTGCCTAGAAGAAGGCTGCTACATCTTGCAAGTCGACGACAGTTATGGGGATGGTATGTGCTGCCAATTTGGAGAGGGGAGTTTCACCGTGTTTGACCCTGAAGGAGATGTGGTCTATACAGGAGGAGAGTTCAATGACTCAGACCTGGAACAATTCTGCACCAGTGCCATGTCCGTGAATGAGGCCACATCCACCGAGGTGCGCATTTGGCCAAACCCCGCCCACACGTCGGTGCAACTGGATGGCTTGCCCGAAGGCGCTGTGATTCAAGCTTTCGATGCGTTAGGCCGGTCCGTTTCGGCACCCTTCCGCTCCTTGGCAGGAAGGCAGACCCTTGATGTCTCCCACCTGCCGCGCGGATGGGCAGTTTTCCGGATTACTTCTGAGGACACGACCACTGCCATTCGTTGTTTGCTCCGTTGATTGGTGATGCGCCTATCCCTCCTCCTTTTCTTGGCAGCCACTTATTCTGCCTGCTCCCCCAAAATCGCGGGGCTGAATCAGGGGGAGTCCAACACGGAGTCCATTTCTACTGACGACGCTTCGGCGCCATTTACCATTGTGTCTTTGCGTGTGGAAGCAGACAGTTTGGTGGCTGAACTCCAGTATGGAGGAGGCTTCCGGACCCACGAATTCGCTTTGGTTTCCGGGGGTGCTGCCACCAAATCTTTACCGAGACAGCAGCCTCTGAACATCATTCATGATGCCCAAGGCGACATGGGCCGGGCCCTGATCACCTCCCGACACGCGTTCGACCTAACCCCCTTTCGCGACCCCGCACGAGACATGGTGCGCCTGGCCGTAGAGGGCTGGCCTGAGCGAATCAACTACCCCTACATTCGTTGAGATGGACGCCCTGTGGGACATCGGAGGCGCGGCTTTGTGCGCCCTCCCGGCAGCCCTCAGAATCGCTTGGGACTTGCGTTGGCACCTAGCCGTGCAGCACCACCTTTCTTCTTCAAGCCCCATTCTTTCGAAGCAAGAAACGCAGCCCTCAGCCATCGGAGGCGGAACCGAAATTGGAGACGCGTCTTCTGACCCGATTGGAGTGACCCTGATTTTATGCAGCCACAATGATCTGGCTGCACTGCAGTCAATTTGGCCCGATTGGCGTGGACAGCAGTTTCCAGAACACTGGCCCGCAGAGTGGTTGGTCGTCGACGACGGCTCCCAAGACGGCACCGCCGAATGGCTTGCTGCCTTGCAGTCCAACGACGCCGACCTCACTGTGGTACACCACCCCAAATCGAAGCCAGGAAAGAAAGGCGCTCTTGCAGCTGGAATCCGGGCTGCACAGCACGGGCACCTCGTCATGACGGATGCGGACTGCAGGCCACAACCTCATTGGGCGCGGACTATGATCGAATCGTTGACAGCCCCGTCTCATGCACCTCACCTTCCAGAAGCTGGTGGTGCATGCGACATCGCCATCGGGGTTTGTCTGCCGGATGGCGGGCCGTCCCTGCTCTCCTTTGACGCCCTGCGCGTGGCCTTCCAATACGCGGGTGAAGCAGCTTCAGGCCGCCCATACATGGCCGTGGGACGGAGTATCGCCTACCGCAAAACAGCATGGCAGCAGGTCGGAGGATTCCAAGGTCACGCCGACCTGGCCAGTGGTGACGATGACCTGTTTGTTCAGGACGCGGTTCAATCGGGACTGCACATCAGGCTGGTCCATACATCGGACGCATCGACTGCCATCCATGCCCTACCCGCCCACGATTGGAAAGATGGATGGCACCGGAAACGGCGCCACCTGTCTACTTCAGGCCGCTACAGCAGGCGCGCCCGGCTTCAATTGGGCCTCGACGCCCTACTCGACCCTTTGATCATTGTAGCGGCACTAACGGCACCACTTGGCCTTTTGCACAAGTGTATTTGGATACCGACTGCAGCCATGGTCCTTGCCGCAGCCGTTCGTGCGATTACCTTGTCCATGTTCTCGCAGGTGTGGGGCAAGGATGCATTTCCATGGTGGCAATGCATCCTATGGGGTCCCATTCGTTGGGTTCTTCTCGCCATCGCCACTGCACGGAACGCTTTCACCTCATCGCCGACATGGACGCAGCGGGCACCGACAAGCAGGTCGTAATCGACCACCTTTCCGACAAGGCCAAATACGACTTTGGCCTGATTACCCGGGCTTTGGACAAGCACGATCAGGCTGCATTTGCAGAATTGATGGAGCGCTACCGGGAGCCGATTTACTACATGTTGTTGAAGATGGTCAACAGCCAGGACGATGCTGAGGACTTGATGATTGAGACTTTTGGCAAGGCGTTCAGAAGGCTCAAGCAGTACAGCCCCAAATTCGCTTTTTCCACATGGCTGTTCAAAATCGCCTCGAATGGGGCCATCGACTTCATCCGCAAGAAGCGTATCAAGGCGCTAAGCCTTGACAAAGGCTTTACCGATTCCGAAGGTGACACCATGGAAATTCAGGTGGCCGATGACGGACTCGACCCCGGTCAGACCCTCGAAAAACAGCAGCGTGTCGACCGCATGCGCGAGGTCGTAGCGCAGCTTAAGCCGCGCTATCGTCGCTTGGTGGAATTGCGCTATTTCGAAGAATACAGTTACGACGAGATCGCGGCAGAACTCAATCTGCCCCTCGGTACAGTGAAGGCCCAATTGTTCCGAGCAAGAGACATCCTCGCCGGTGTGCTCGAAACGGACCGCGAGCAATTCTAACGTGGCCCCTACTGACCAAGACTTTCGCGACGTCGACACCCTCTTGACGGCGCTTTCAGTGGACTGTCACGACTTTGGGTCGCCGATTCCCACTTTTTCTGAAACCCAACGCCAACAGTTTGCCATGCTCGGCCCTCTGTTTCGTGAATGGAACGCCCAGATCAATGTGATTTCCCGCAAGGACATTGACGCGTTTTTCACCCGGCATGTCCTACACAGCCTGGCCATAGCACGCGTATTTCGCCCGGAACCCGGCGCGAGAATTCTAGATGTGGGCACGGGAGGCGGCTTCCCTGGATTGCCACTCGCCATTCTTTTTCCGCAAGCGCACTTTACCCTGTGCGACTCCATCGGCAAAAAAATAAAGGTGGTCCATGCTGTTGCTGAAGCGCTGAACCTGGAAAATGTTGAAGGCACCTGGGCCCGGGCTGAAACGCTCACCGACCGTCCTCCCTTTGACTTTGTGGTCAGCAGGGCGGTCACCCAAATGGCCCCTTTCCTGGATTGGGTGCGGCCTTTGATGGCAGAGCAACATCAACATGGTTTGCCCAACGGCGTGCTTTACCTGAAAGGAGGAGACTTGAGCACTGAATTGGCTCCTGTACGCGAACCTGTGGTACAGTGGTCCTTGTCTGATGTACTCCAAGACCCTTGGTTTGAGACCAAAAAACTGGTGCACGTGGCCCTTTAAAAAAGATGAAGGGGGCATTTCTGCCCCCTCCGAAACCTGCAAGGATATTGAAACCGATGCCGCTTTTTTAAGGCCGCATCCAGTGTAAAGACGACACGATTTCCAATCGTTGCCTCCAGAAGCAAAAAAAATATTCCTTCATACACCGGCGCTTCGTCACATCCATGGACCTTTCTGCAGATACCGTGCATCCTGCGGTTATTTTAGCAGGGTGAATAAAGAGGACTCTCCGGCATCGGCTGCACCCGATGCGGAACAACTCAAAGCCTTGGGCCGCAACACAATTAGTGAGGCCTTGGGATTGGAATTGATTTCGGTGGAACACGGCACCGTGGTCGGCAAGATGCCTGTAGATGCCAGGACCCATCAGCCGTACGGCTTGTTACACGGCGGTGCCAGCGTTGTACTGGCAGAAACATTGGGGTCGGTCGGCTCTCATTTTATCGCAGCGCCCAAAGGCAAAGCCGCCGTTGGAATTGAAGTCAATGCGAACCATCTCCGCGGGGTCAAATCCGGATGGGTCACCGGCACAGCGCGCCTCCATCACGAGGGCGGAAAGCTGCACGTTTGGCATATTGAAATTGAAGACGAGGGAGGAAGGGCCATCTGTACAAGCCGCCTCACTGTGATGTTGATTCCCGATCCCAAATCTGCTGGATGACGACCGAACGTCACATCCAAGACCCCGAGACCGAAGTGCTGTTTCACAGGCCGGGACACCTCCACTTGGAGCGCCTGGTGCCTGACGTAACGGGCAGCATGTGCTTTAGGCTGCATCCATGGGAGCGGGCAGAAGACCAAACCGAGATGGTCTTGCGCGGCCGCACCAAAACCGAAGAAGTCTTGGTGCGCGATGCCCGACCTTCTGTCAAGAGCCGCGTCCGGCATATCGACGGAACAGACCAACACGACCATGCTGCATGGGTCAAAGCCGCCCAGCTCGCTATGGCTCAAGGCCCCCTGAAAAAGGTGGTGCTGTCAAGCCTTCTGAACGTCGAGGTGGAGGCACTGGACCCCAAAGACATTGTTCGGCGGTTGGCGCTGGCACATCCAGAATCTTTCAGCTGGGCGTTTTCTCACCCCTCCATCGGTACATGGTTCGGCTCATCGCCCGAACCGCTGATCAAAGGCCAATGGCCACATTTGCGCACCGCTTGTTTGGCAGGAACCCGCATGGCGCACATGGGGGCAGTATCGGACCCCTGGACCGAAAAAGAGCGCGAGGAGCAGGAACTGGTCACCGAAGGCGCCCTGCAAGCCCTGCATGAAGCCGGATGTCGCGGCATTCAGACCAGCGAGCGTCAAACGATACAATACGGCCCCATCGAACACCTGAGGACGTGGGTCGATTTTGAAGCCACTCGCCCCTTGGAAGAAGTGATTCGGGCACTCCACCCTACCCCCGCTGTAGGTGGCACACCTCGCCCAGACGCCCTTCAATTCATTGCCCATCACGAAAGCCACGACAGGGCATACTATACAGGATGGGTGGGCATGGAAGAAGGTGACGAAGTGTCTTATTTCGTTAACCTGCGCTGTGCCCACTTGCGCGACGGCATCATGACCGCATATGCGGGTGGCGGCATTACCGCTGCGTCCAACCCCGCTGCCGAATGGGCCGAAACGCGAAACAAACTCCGGTCCGTCTTGGACCCCATCGTCCACTGGGCACCATGACCCCATCGGACTCCTCTGCGATGGCGTCGGCACGGGCGCTGGCCACCGGGCTTGCCAGAAGGGGTTTGGGTGCTGTCGTGGTCAGTCCAGGTTCGCGCAACGCCCCCCTCACCCAGGCCTTTGTAGGGTTGGACATGCAGGTGGTTGTGGCATTGGATGAGCGGTCAGCCGCGCACCACGCTTTGGGAATGTCCTTGGCGCTGCAACGACCTGTAGCGGTCTGCTGCACCAGCGGCACCGCAGCCCTTAACCACGGCCCTGCCCTTGCCGAAGCGCACCGCGTTGGCTTGCCCTTGATCAGCTTAACGGCAGACCGACCCGCTGGAGCCCACAACACGTGGCAAAGCCAAACCCTTGTTCAAGATGACATCCACAGGGACCAGGTGAGCCAGTCCTTTGTTTGGGACCAGCCCACAGACGAATCAGGTCAGGACACGCTCAATGCCATGGCCCTCGCCTTGATCAAAGGCCCCATTCACGTCAACTGCCCATTTGACGTTCCGCTTTATCCCAGCACCTCTGCATCTCAGACTGCTGCTCAACCGGAGGAACCCAACGCCAAAGCAGGGCTTCCCACGGGCTCGTGGCGGCCTTCTCATCCTTCACCTCCTTGGTTTTTAAAACGGCTAGAGCAGGCCGTCTCGGCAGGCGAAAAAGTGCTGTTGCTTGGAGGAACCCAGCCCATGCCTTTGTCTGCAGAGGCACTTCAAACGTGGAGCCGCTTCGCGGTCATTGCAGGTGACACAACCAGCGGGCTCTTTTCACCCGACGTGCCGGCGATTTCGGCATGTGACCGGTGGCTCTCTGCCCGGGAGAACAGTGGACAGCCCCTCCAGCATATGGCGCCAGATGTTGTCATCACATTTGGAGCTCCTTTGGTGTCTCGGCGCTTGCGCGAAGCCCTTGCTGCATTGGACTTCGAACACTTCCACGTGGAGGTGTCTGGCGGCGCTCCCGCAGCCTTTTCACGCGCTCCCCAGCCCGTCCCGTGCGACATCTCCGAGGCCATAGAAGCCGGCGCCGCCGCCATTCAACCCCACCTCCACCCCGAGCGTAACCCGGAATTAGACGCCTGGCACCGGAATTGGTGGGATCAAGAAGCCGCTTTGCGCAAGGCTCACAATACCGCCGTGGATGCCGCACCTTGGAGCGACCTGAGGGCACACCGCTGCCTCCACCGGGCCGCGCCCGAAGGTTGGGACCTCCACATGGCCAACTCAACACCGGTGCGCTATGGCCAGCTTTTTGAGTCCCACCATGTGGCGCACCCATGGTCTAACCGAGGCGTTGCCGGAATCGATGGCTGCACTTCAACCGCCGTAGGATCGTCCCTTGCAGGCCGTCCCACCACCCTCATCACAGGAGAACTGGGATTCTTGTATGACGCTAACGCCTTTCACGTACAGCCCCTCCCTGGCGCCTTGCGGATCGCTGTCATTCACAACGGCGGTGGCGGCATATTCAGATGGCTCGACGGACCGTCCAAAACCGGCCTTTTGGAAAGTCATTTTGAGTGGAAGCACACGACGGAACTTGGACCACTCTGCGCATTGCACGGTCTTCAGCACGAGCGCGTCTGCGATGAAGCCGGACTCGAAAAGGCCCTAATCGATTGGTGGTCCCCTTCCCAAGCCCCCAAAGTTTTGGAAATCGTGACCCCTGGACCGGAAAGTGCTGCGACATATGCCCGCTACATGAAGGCCGTCTGCATTTAATTTGTGCCTGCGCTGGCCGATTGATGCTTCTGAGCAGAACATCAAAGGCCCCAGCGTTGTCATTTTTCAAAGCGCAACACATGGCGAACGAGAGACAGTGGGAGCAAATTCAGCCTTTCGAGGACATCCGATTTGAATTCTGCGAGGGCATTGCCCGGATTACCATTGACCGACAGCAGGTCTACAATGCGTTTCGTCCGGAGACGAACATGGAGATGCTCGAAGCCATGGACATCGCCAGAGAGCGTCAGGACATTGGCGTCGTGGTGCTCACCGGTGCTGGAGACAAAGCTTTTTGTAGCGGAGGCGACCAAAACGTAAAGGGTTCAGGAGGCTACATTGGCGGGGATGGTGTTCCTCGCCTGAATGTGCTGGATTTGCACAAGAAAATCCGCTCTTTGCCCAAGCCTGTAATCGCAGCGGTCAATGGATATGCCATCGGCGGAGGTCATGTGCTTCACGTGGTCTGCGACCTGACCATCGCCTCAGAAAACGCCATTTTTGGACAAACCGGCCCCAAGGTTGGAAGCTTTGATGCTGGTTTTGGCTCGAGCTACCTCGCCCGCCATGTAGGCCAAAAGAAAGCCCGAGAAATCTGGTTCCTCTGCGAGCAATATTCAGCCAAAGAAGCCGAGGCCATGGGGCTTGTGAACACCGTGGTCCCCCTTGACAAGCTCGAGGAAACCTACGTCAAGTGGTGCAAGACCATCATGAAGCGCTCGCCACTGGCCCTGCGCATGATCAAGCGTGGCCTCAATGCAGAGCTGGATGGACAGGCTGGATTGATGGAGTTCGCCGGTGACGCTACCCTGATGTACTACCTGATGGAGGAAGCGCAAGAGGGCAAGAATGCCTTTCTAGAAAAGCGGGACCCCGACTTCCAGCGGTTTCCTAAGTTCCCTTGAGGAGCATGCTCCGAGACTTTATCCAAGCCGCTCGACTGCGCACCCTGCCTTTGGCCAGTGCCTGTGTGCTCACGGGCGGGGCTTTGGCCGCATCGGCGGGCGTCCCAAAAGAACACTTCAGCCCGCTCTTCGCCGGCTGTCTTTTGACGGTTATTCTGCTGCAAGTGCTGGCCAATTTCGCCAACGACCTTGGCGACTTTGCCAATGGGGCCGACAAGGCAGAAGGCCATGAGCGCAGCGACCGTGCGGTCGCTTCCGGACGCATTTCCGCAAGTCAGATGAAACGCGCTGTGGTCACCACGGCTGTTCTGGCTTTGGCGGTCGGCGTTTCTACAGTCGTGTGGGCTGCGGGAGACCAACTCTTGGCGGTGTTGTTTTGGACCGCCACAGGACTGCTTTCTATCGGCGCTGCATATACCTATACGGCCGGCAGCCGCCCCTACGGATACAGCGGCTTGGGGGACATCAGTGTGCTGACCTTCTTTGGAATCGCAGGGGTTGCCGGAACCGCAGGCCTCATCACGGGCACCTTTGACGCCCTCTGGTTGCTTCCCGCTCTGAGCATCGGCCTGTTTAGTGTGGCGGTGCTCAATCTCAACAATTTAAGAGACCATGTATCCGATGCCGCCACGGGCAAAAACACCCTGGTCGTGCGCATGGGTTTTGACCGCAGCAAGTACTACCATGCCATACTGATGGGCTGCGCATGGGGCGCCCTCCTTGCCTTTTGGGCATTGGACCCCGCCGGTCCTTGGCATGGTAAGCTGTGGTACGGGTTGTTTGGTCTGGTCCATTTCCAGCACTTGGCGTTGGTCTTCCGAACCCAAGAACCGGCTGAACTTGACGGAGAGCTCAAGAAAATCGCATTGAGCACCTTCGCCATTTCCTTGTTTCTCTTTTTAAGCGCGACCGCATGACGGGCTTTGACATCCGCATCGTAGAGCGCACGCTTCAGTTCAAGCAACCCGCCGGCACTTCACGGGGTGTGCTTCATGAGAAGCCGAGCTTTTTTGTAGTGGCACAGGACGTCGAGGAAGATGGACGCATCGGCATTGGTGAATGCAGCTTGATCCCTGGACTGTCGCCTGAAAGTGCGCCGCGGGCGAAAATGGAGCTCAAGAAGTTGGCTGCATCCGGCACGCTCGACCCCAAGGCCATGAGCCTGCAGTATCCCGCCGTCCGGTTCGCGGCCGAAACAGCCCTGATCGACCTATTGAATGAAGGGGACCGCACATTGTTTCCCGGTCCTTTTACAGAAGGAAAGCCGGTGCCGATTAACGGTCTGATTTGGATGGGCGATACCGAAAGTATGGTGGCCCAAGCAGCGGATCTGCTCGAGCGTGGGTTCGACACCCTGAAGCTTAAAGTTGGCGCATTGGACTTCGAGAAAGAAAGGGAATGTCTTCAAGCCATCCGGGCCATCGCCCCTGCCGACAAGGTCACCTTGCGTCTGGATGCCAACGGGGGGCTAGACGATGAGGACATCGCCGTCACATTGCGGAAAATCGAACGCCTAGCGGCTTTTGACATCCACAGCATGGAGCAACCCGTGCGTCCAGGACAATGGAAAAAGATGCAGTCCGTCTGTGCCGATTCTGCCATTCCCATTGCCCTCGATGAAGAATTGATTGGGGTGCACGACACCACGCTGCGCCGCAATATGATGCACGTGATTCAACCGGCCTATGTGATCCTGAAGCCGAGTTTGATCGGTGGTTTGGTCGAGGCCAACCACTGGATTGACCTCGCTGAAGAAGTGGGTGCTCAATGGTGGGCCACCAGCGCATTGGAGAGCAACATTGGACTGAACGCCATTGCACAATGGGCCGCGGACGCCACCCTAGAAGCGCCTGACCCCATCCCCCAAGGGCTGGGCACAGGCAGCCTCTTTACAGACAATGTGCCTTCGCCATTGGTTGTGGAAAATGGCACCCTCCGCATGGAAACGTCGAACACTGCAGGTGACCCTGCTCCCCTCCATTGGGACCTGTCGTCGATTCTTTCATGAGCGGAATTTGGCGCATTACCGCAAAAGGCGGCATTCAACAGCTGCAGGGACATGTGCCGTGGACATCAGGCTTTGATGCCGTCGTAGACCAATGGAACACGGCATCTCCAACGGCCTTGACCTCCGGCAGCACCGGGGTTCCTGTAGCGCACCACTTTTCCATGGAAGCCGTTCAGGCCTCTGCCCAAGCCACAGCCCAGCATTTCCAACTCGACCGCCCATCACCCGAAGTGGTGGAGGCTTGGTCTGCCTTGCCGGCATCCGGAACAGGGGGGCGCATGATGGTATGGCGGGCGCTGGCTTTGGGTTGGAACCTCACGGTCTCCATGCCCTCCGCCACACCTCAAGTCCCTGCCGCTGGCACCCCAAACGGGCGCTACCACTTTGCGGTGGCCACCCCCATGCAAGCGGCGCATTTGATGGCGTCCGGGCAACTCCGGCGGTTTGACATTCTGTTGTTGGGTGGAGCGCCCATTGCGCCAGACCTCGAAGCCGACCTTAAACAGGCCGCAGACGCAGCAGGTTGTCGCATCGAGCATGGATTTGGTATGACAGAAACCTTGACCCATGTGGCCACGCGCACCCTAGGAGAGGACGCGTATGGGGTCTTGCCTGATGTACACATTGACTGTACAGAAGAGGGTGCATTGGTCATCGATGCTCCCCGGCGCGGGGTGCAGGGACTTGTGACCCAAGATGCCGTCGCATTGCTGTCGGATGCCTCACTGGATCCCCAAGGTGACAAGCGCGCCTTTTCTTGGCTGGGCAGGATCGATGATGTCATCAATTCCGGAGGGCTCAAGCTTCATCCCGCCGCGCTCGAAAGGCAGTGGTGTGAAATGTTGGGCGACATACTCCATGAGAGAAGGTGGTTCATCATTGGCCGGCCCGACAACAGCCTCGGCTCTCGCGTCACCCTTGTGGTCGAAGGCGCCATTGATTCCGACTTGGCCCAACAAGCCCTCCAAGCACTGTCTCATGAAGGCAACAAGCGGCCCCGAACCGTAGAATTTCAAGCCGTTTTTAAAGAAACCGCTTCGGGTAAAGTGCGCCGAACCTGAGGCCTTTGCATCTTCGCACCATGACGCTACCCCGCCTCGTATTTGCCACCCGGAACCCGGGGAAGGTCAAGGAAATTGCCCAACTGCTCGACGGACACTTCACGGTAGTGGGCCTGGATGAAATCGGCTGCCACGAAGACGTTCCTGAGACCGCCGACACCATCGCAGGCAACGCCATCCAGAAGGCTGAATACGTGAAACAGCACTACAACGTGGACTGTTTTGCAGATGATACCGGACTGGAAGTGAGTGCATTGAACGGCGCCCCAGGCGTATATACCGCGCGTTATGCGGGGCCAGAAAAGGACGCCAATGCCAACATGGATAAACTCCTTGGCGCCCTTCAAGGCCAACCGGACCGCGGTGCCCGGTTCAAAACCGTCATCGCCCTGACTTCAGATCAAGGGACCCAGACTTTTGAAGGCATTTGCCGCGGCACCATTGCCATGCGACGCAGCGGCGTCGATGGATTTGGGTATGACCCCGTGTTCATGCCCGAAGAAAGCGAGGCCACCTTTGCCGAAATGGAGGCATCCGAAAAGAACCGCATCAGCCACCGAGGGAAAGCCGTTCGGGCCATGGTCGCGAAACTCAAGAACAACGGTTGACAATCATTCATTTTGACCTTCGCGAGACTCACCTTCTGAGCTTAGGTTTGTATATAGTCCGCCCTGTGCGGAGCATAGACTGAGGAAACATCCAGATGAACTACCTCGATTTCGAAGAGCCCATCCGCCAGTTGCGCGAACAGCTCGAACAGGCCCAGAACATCGATGGGCAAGGTCAGGTCGACATGCAAAGCACTGTGGCCGATCTCGAGCTGAAGATTGACGCCATCAGCCAGGAGATCTACGCCAATCTGACACCGTGGCAACGGGTTCAGGTTTCGAGGCATCCAGACCGCCCGTACACCCTAGACCACATCGAAGCTCTGACCGAGGGTCGTTTCATGGAACTGCACGGGGACCGCAACTGCAAGGATGACAAGGCCATGGTTGGCGGGTTGGGCATGATCGATGATCTCCCCGTGATGTTTGTCGGCCAGCAAAAAGGAGCCAACACCAAGTTGCGCCAATACCGCAACTTCGGCATGGCCAATCCTGAAGGTTACCGCAAGGCATTGCGCCTGATGAAATTGGCGGAGAAGTTCAACCGCCCTGTCATTTGCCTGATAGACACCCCCGGTGCTTATCCAGGATTGGAGGCCGAGGAACGGGGCCAAGGCGAGGCCATCGCGCGCAACTTGATCGAGATGATGCAACTGCGCGTCCCTGTCATCTGCGTGGTCATTGGTGAAGGGGCATCCGGTGGTGCTTTGGGCATTGGCATTGGCGACCGTGTCCTCATGATGGAACACACTTGGTATTCCGTGATTTCTCCCGAGTCCTGTTCGAGCATCCTCTGGCGCTCTTGGGACCACAAAATGAAAGCTGCGGAAGCCTTGAAGCTCACCGCCGATGACATGCTTGGAAACAAGCTGATTGACGGCATTA